>ERZ1032009.94-NODE-94-length-19910-cov-6.693830_pt1 | contig 19910 bp, 14 predicted proteins | sample MGYA00516700_ERZ1032009 | MGnify/ENA primary metagenome ERZ1032009 (study PRJEB33719, sample SAMN04261292) | wastewater metagenome | biome: rural village; feature: human; material: feces | host: Homo sapiens | place: El Salvador | collected 2013-01-14 ...
TTTATTATAAAATCAACCGATAATCTTATTCGATTATTGTTGGATCAGTACGGCCACTTACCGGCCTTGCAACCCTCCATGATGCCATCGAGGGCGAAGCTGTTGAAGACCTTCACCGCCGAGCGGTCGAAAATTGTGGAAGTGCCTGTCGTGCCGGCGCGGTTGGTGCTGTTCGTATCCCAGGCCATGTTCACCACGCCATTGTCCGTGGCGACCTTGTTCAACTGGTAGTACCATGCCTTGATGGAGGCATCGTGCTTGTCCTGGCTCTCGCCAGCCTGTCCTGTGAGGTCACGCCAGAGTGCGGCGCACTCACCAACGATGACAGGATAGCCCTTGTCGACGAACGTCGAGCGCAGCAGACTGTACTCGCTGGCCATCTCCGCCTCCTTGTAATAGGTGGCGTTGTGTGCATTGCCATCGACGTAGTTGCCCTCGCCCCAGTAGTAGAAGTTTGCGGCGAGACAGAGGTCGTAAGGCGAATAGTTGTGCACCTCCACCATCAGCTTGCCGCTGACCTTGTCCTCCGGCATGTGGAAATACTTGCATGTCGAGGCGATGTTCACCGACGGACCCTGTACGAGGAGCACACGTGTGGCGTTCTTGCCGCCCGTGGCGCGGACGGCGTCGACGAAGGCCTGGTTGTACTTCTCGAGGATCGGCGTGAGCTCCTCATGACGCTTGCTGAAGAGGTTATACTCCTGGAACGGCTCGTTCATGCCCGCAAAGACGAGGTGCTCGTCGTAGTCGCGGAAGGCATTCGCAATCTGTGTCCAGAGCGTCTTCAGCTTCGTCGCCTTCGCCTCGATGGTGGCGTCGTCGACCTTCTCGTAGCTGCTGGCGTTCTTACTGAAGCCGAGCACCTCGATCCATCCACCGTCCCAGTGGTCGTTGAGGACGACATAGAGGCCGTCGTCGATGCAGTAGTCGACGATCTCCTTCACCCGCTTGAGCCAGTCGGCGTCGATGCGCGACGTGGCGGGGTCAGAGATATGTCCCATGATCCATGCCGTGGGGATACGCACGGAGCGGAAGCCCGACGCCTTCACGAAGTCGATGAACTCCTTCGTGGTCTTCGTCGGCTGCCAGACGGTCTCTGCGCCGAGGCCAGCCTTGTTCGTGTCGTTGTTGGCAGCGACGCCACCCTCCAAGGTGTTGCCGAGGTTCCAGCCGGGGTACATGTTCTTCGCGACGTCACGCGCCGTGGCGGTGATGGTGCCACCGGCCGGTGCTGCCGCCTGTGCGCTGAGAGATGTCGCGAACAGCAGCAACACTGCTACCATCGCAACCTTGGAAAGTATGGTTCCTTCCCAATACTTCTTCGTTGATTGTCTCATAGCTGTTTGATTGTTGTTATTTGTAATAGATTCCTATCTGCGTAATAGATTCTCGTTGCAAAGTTAAAAGATAATAGATATATGTGACACTTTGTTGCCCGTCAAAGTATGTCGCTTTTGTTGCCAACAGGGTACTAAAATGTTCCCTTACATTATTATATATAGGCTTCCCGCCTGGCTGCGCGCACCACCATGTTGCTTCTCTGCGCACTTCTTTTGTTTTCTTTTGAACATTTTCCGCATGAGGCGGTGCCATTCTCAATCAAATTGCGTACTTTTGCAGGAAAATCACGAATGATTATGGAAAAGCTCATCATTAACAACTACGACGAGTTCGCCGCCATGCTCGGTAAGGAACTCGGCACATCCGAATGGCTCCTCGTGGACCAGGACCGTATCAACAACTTTGCTGACGCCACGCTCGACCATCAGTGGATACACGTCGACGTCGAGCGCGCCAAGGCGGAGAGCCCCTACAAGAGCACCATCGCCCACGGCTACCTCACCCTCGCCCTCCTGCCCCACCTTTGGAACCAGATCATCCAGGTGAACAACCTGAAGATGATGGTGAACTATGGCATGGACAAGATGCGCTTCGGGCAGCCGGTCATCACGGGCTCCCGCATCCGCATGGTCGCGAAGCTCGACAACATCGAGAACCTCCGTAGCATCTGCAAGGCCTACATCGGCTTCACCATCGAGATCGAGGGACAGCGCAAGCCCGCCCTGAAAGGCGAGGCGCAGTTCCTGTACTATTTCCAGTAATGAAGAAGATCGTCCTCACCGGTGGCCCATGCGCGGGCAAGACCACCGCGCTCGTGCGCGTCATCGAGCATTTCTCGTCACGGGGCTTCAAGGTGTTCTGCATCCCGGAGGTGCCGACACTGTTCTCGCAGGCAGGCATGGACTACCTCACGACGAACCACGCGTTCTTCTACGAGGGTGAGAAGGCCACGCTGGAACTGCAGCTGTTCCTCGAGGACCGGTTCACGAAGATCGCCGAACAGTGCGCCGAGCCCACGGTCATCGTCTGCGACCGCGGCGCGATGGACATCTCCGCGTATATGGACCCCGCGATGTGGGAGGAGATCACCCGTGCCGTGGGCACGACGACGGAGGCGCTGCGCAACCGCTACGACGCCGTGCTCCATCTGGTCTCCGCCGCCGACGGCGCGGAGGAGTTCTACACCACGGCGAACAACAACGTGCGCAACGAGCCCGCCAACGAGCAGGGACTGCGCATCGCGCGAGAGCTGGACAAGAAGGTCATCAACGCCTGGAGCGGGCACCCGCACCTGCGCGTGATCAACAACCATGTCGACTTCGAGACGAAGATCAACCGCGTGCTGAAGGAGATCAGTGGCGTCCTGGAGCTGCCGCAGCCGATCACCGAGGAGCGGAAGTATATCGTCACCGTCGACGGCGACATCCCCGGCTCCATCGACAGTGACATCCGGCAGACGTATCTCGTCGCGGACCCGGACTGTGAGGTGCGCCTGCGCTGTCGCACCTGGGCCGGCGGCAAGCGCGTGAACGTCCACACGACGAAGCGGACGATCAACGGCAACGAGGAGGTGGAGACGGAGCGGCAGGTGAGCAACGCCCTCTACGAGAGCCTCCTCGCGCAGGCGGACCCCTACCGCCACACGATCACGAAGCACCGCAAGAGCTTCATCTGGCACGGGCAGTACTTCGAGCTCGACACCTACCAGGACCAGCTCCAGGGCTTGGTGATCCTCGAGACGAAGGGCATCACCTCCACCGAGGAGGTGAACCTCCCACCCTACATCCACATCGTCCAGGACATCACCGGCAACAAGGACTACTACAATTACAACCTGGCCCTGCGCCACTAACAGTGTGACAATTACAACCTGTCTCTGCGCCACTAACAGTGTGCTCCGGCGTTCACGCCGGTGCTTATAAATAAAGGAGAACCATCATGACAACACTCAAGACTTCCGGCATCAACTTCCTCGCCACCACCCAGGAGGGCGCACAGCAGCTCCTCCTCGTCGGCATCAAAGAGGCGTATCGTAACAAACCGCAGTATGTCAAGGCACTGCAACGTGAGTATACCCAAGGCCACGACCTCGACCACCCGCACCTCCTCCACATCGTCGACATGAAGGACGTCGAGGGCTACGGACCCTGCCTCCGCCTGGAGTGGGAGGACAGCCGCACGATCATGGAGTACCTCCAGGAGCAGCACTCCGAGGAGGAGAAGAAGGCCATCGTCATGCAGGTCGCCGAGGCCATCAGCTACCTCCACGACGAGGGACGCGTGCATGGGGCACTGTCGCCGTCGGTGATCTTCGTCACACGCCGCGACAACCAGGTCCGGGTGCTGAACATCCGTCAGCGCTACGCAGACAACCTCACCATGCCCGCCCTCGAGCTGCGCTTCATCGCGCCGGAGGCGAAGGACGGCACGGTGACGCTCGACGCACGCGCGGACATCTATAGCCTCGGCCAACTGCTGAAGCTCATGGACATCAGCGACGATTACCAGACGGTCATCGCGCACTGCTGCTCCTTCGGGCGCAACGAGCGCTACAGCGATGTGGACAGCTTCTGTGCCGCCATCGACCACCGCCGCATCACGCACACACGCCGCGCGGCCGACGATGACGAGCTCGCGCCCAGCGAGGGCAGTCGGCGCGGCACGAGCACGGCACTCGCCGTAGCCGTCATCGCCGCACTCCTCATCGTCGTCGTCCTCTGGTTCATCAACAAGAACAGCTCGTCGTCCTCCCCCGCCGGCCCTGCCCAGACGGAAGTCGCCGACACCACGCACCCGGAAGGCACCATCGCCAATGGGGAAGCCGGCGCTCCAACCGATGCAACGCAGCCGGATGCACAGTCGGCTGAACAGCCCACCACCCAGTACACTGGTGACAACGCCTTCCTGACGGACCTCGTCCCGCAGATGCACAAGGACCTGGACAAGATCTATGCTGCCGCCAATGGCAACCCTGCCCTCGCCCGTCGTAAGGTCGCCACATACTACAAGGGTCTCCGCAACGTCCTCCGCAAGCGCGGCCTGAACCAGCAGCAACTCGCCGCCTTCGACGAGGAGTTCGCCAGCTACAACAATCAGAAGAAGTAGCGGCCCGGAGGGTAGGGTGTTTAAAATCTGAAATGATCATTCCAAAATGAACTGTTTGCTTGATAACTTTTATCGCTTCGCGAGAAATCCGGAGGCGGGCATTGCCCGCAGAAATCCTGATGAGAAGCCTAAGGGCTTCTAGAAATCCATGGCGGGCAAAGCCCGCAGAAATTCTCATAAGAAATCTATGCAGAGCAAGGATAGATTTCTAGAAGGATTTTCATCTCGCACGAGGATTTCTGCGGGCTTTGTTCGCTCTGGATTTCTGCCCCGCCATAGGCGGGGCCTTCCGGATTTCTGGCGCAAAGCGCCCTCAGGATTTCTCGGCGTAGCCGATAAAAAAAACACGCTTTTTTTTAGAACGCTATTGAAATTTTAAACACCCTACCCTATGGGGTTTTGGATAGTGTATAGCACGCCACGGCGCACGCCGCAGCGACGTTCAGCGAGTCCACCCCTCTGGCCATGGGTATCCGCACGACATAATCCGCGTTGATGATCGCCTCCTGTGGCAGGCCGTCGCCTTCCGTACCCATGACGATGGCCAGTCGCGGCTCGGCCTGCAGCCGTGGGTCGTCGAGTGTCGTCGACCGTTCAGTCAGCGCCATCGCCACGGTCTTGAACCCCAGCGCATTCAGCTGCGCCTGCAGCGTCCGCTGTTCGCGCAGGGTCCGCTGTTCCTGCCCTGTCGTCCGCATGATAGGATGTTCGCTGCTGGACCGTCCGGCCTTATCAAGGCCGGACAGCATCGCTTTGCTCTCCTGCATCGTCCACTCCATCTTGAACACCGTCCCCATCGACACCCTTATCGCCCGCCGGTTCAGCGGGTCGCAGCTGTCCGCTGTGACGACGATGGCGTCGATGCCCAGCGCCGTCGACGAACGGAAGATCGCCCCGATGTTCGTCGTGTCGACGACATTGTCGATGACGACGATGCGCCGTGCGTCACGGCACACCTCCTCGAGCGTCGGCAACGGCCGACGCTTCATCGCGCAGAGCACGCCCCGTGTGAGCTGGTACCCCGTAAGTTGCTTTAGCATCGCCCGCTCGCCGGTGTATACGGGCATCTCCGCCGGGCACCGTGCGATGATGTCCGCTGCGTCACCCGTGATATGTCGCGCCTCACAGAGCAGCGACAGCGGCTCGTAGCCCGCGTCGAGGGCCACACGGATGACCTTCGGACTCTCCGCGATGAACAGCCCCCACGCCGCCTCCTCGCTGACACGCAGCTGCGCCTCCGTCAGATGGGCATACGGCCGCAGCGCCGCGTCGTTGATATCGTTAACCTTGATGATCATAACGCTGAATTAACGGTCTCCCCCACCCCATTATTGTCCGCCAGTGCTCGCCACGTCCACCCGCTTCGACGCCTTTACCGTCCATTCTTGACCTACATCAAGAAATCACGCCTTTTTCAAAAGTTGCTATGCCCGCTAACGGTTCTCCTAACCGCCTTTTCCATATCTTTGCAATGATCTATTACACCTGACGGTATCTCGTGTGCCTCTCTGCGGTGACGACCCTCGGCCGCACCACGCAAAAAAGGAATTACTAATAATAAACTGATAAATTAACTAAAACCAAAAGCTTATGAAGAAATTTTTTACGCTTATTGCTGCTACTGTATTAGCAGTTACTACAGCTTCCGCTGCCAAACTCGACCTGGGTGCGCCTGCCAATAATGTGAAAGATAATGATGGAACTGTTTATTACGATGCAAGTACTAAAACGGTTTACATGCACACTAAATATGACTATCGTCCTGGATGGTGGCTCATGAATTGGGATAACTCTACAGGTTCCAATGTTGCTGCAGACTACTCTAATTGGGATCAGGTTGTCGTTAAGATTGCCAAGGGTGATAAGCGTGTTGGCATTAAATTCGAATATGACGGCGGAACGGATGAAACAAATCAGACTTATTTTGATGATGATGAGGATGGGACAATCACTATTCCGCTGAATGCTGACCTTAAGAAGGGCGTTAAACAGATGTACTTCCAGAGTAGTGAAGACGAGGTTACAGCTACGTTCGTTGAGGCTTATGCTGAGAATGGTAAGGCCGAAGTTACGTCTGCAGATCTTTGGACAGGTGATGCAACAACTATCGGTTGGGGAACTCCTCCTGCACTTAACTTTAATTTCCCTGACGCAGCAACTCCACTTCTGAAGGCAGGCAATTATATCAACGTCTATTTCACAGCTCATGCTTATGAAGAAGCGACAGAGCAATATTACCAGTCTTGCATCATGGGTTCTTGGTGGACTCAGTTGACTGGTACGTTAGCTATTCCGAATACCGAAACGTCTGGTAATAACAACATCACCACTTATGCTAATACGACTACGGGTTGCTCTTTCCAGCTCACCGATGATGATGTTGCAACATTGACAAAGCAGAAGGGTATGGCGATTGCAGGGCATGGCCTTGATGTGACGAAAGTTACTGTGAGCAAGGAAGCAGAGGTCACTTCCGTCAAGGCTATCGAGGCTGCTAAGGCTGCCGAGGACGCTCCCGCCTACAATCTCTCTGGCCAGCGTGTGTCGAAGAGCTATCGCGGCATCGTGATCAAGGGTGGCAAGAAGTACATCGTGAAGTAATAAAGGCACTCCCCCTCCCACGAGGGTGAACAGATTTGGAAAGCAGGTCCTCGATGCAGGGCCTGCTTTTCATTTTTCCTTCAACCACTTGCGCAGGAAGAACGCCAGGAAATAAGGGAAAGTGTAGAACTTGCCGTATTGTAGTGCCCACTTTTCATGGTAATTCTTGCCGTTGATGGTCCAACCGATGTAGACGGAAAAGTGGGCAGAATGTTTGCGAAATTGTCGAAGAACCACTATCTTTGCAATATGTATTCTGCCGACAACTTCGAGACCACCTACCGCCGTTACTTCCGTGCCCTGGTGGTCTATGCCTTCGACATCCTGCAGGAGATGAGCCTCGCCCAGGATGCCGTGCAGGATGTCTTCGGCCGTCTCTATGCCCATCCCACCGACTTCCCCACGGAGACCGTCGCGCGCGTGTACCTTTATAATGGTGTGCGCAACCGCGCCATCTCCATCCTCCGCCGACAGCGCACCGCCGACGCCTACAGCGCACAGGTGCAACGCAGCCTCAACGCACCCGCCGCCAGCGCCACGGCCGCCATGCCCGACCTGCCGCAGGCCGCCGTCACCGACCCCGAGGCCGACGACGACTTCTTCACCCCCGAGGTCATGCGGCGCCTCATGGACGCCATCGACCAGCTCCCCGACCGCCAGCGCGAGATCTTCCTCCTCGCCATGCAGGGCAAGAAGAACCAGGAGATCGCTGAGCAACTCTCTGTTGCCGTCGGCACGGTGAAGACGCAGAAGCAGCGCGCTATCAACAAGTTGCGTGACCAGTTTGGCCCCCGCGTGCTGCTCCTGCTTCCCCTTTAAACGGTGTCCACCTCAATCGCCGCGGCGTGATGGCGGGATGTCCACGAATTCGCAGCGATTTTTTTTCATGCTTTTGTCATCCTTTTCCCGTTTCGAGCGTATGAACTATAAACAAGAACGAGAAAGGAATGACACAGACCGACCTCAACACCCTCATCACACGTCACCTCCTGGGCCAATGCACCGCCGAGGAGGAAGCCGCGTTGTCTGCCTGGCGGCAGGCCGACGCGCGCCACGACGCGCACCTGCGTGCCCTCGAGCAGCGCACTGACCTCACCGCCTACTACGACCGCTACCACGCCATCGACGTAGAGGAAGCAAGGCGTAGCCTTAAGGTAGGCGCTAGCCATCACCGTTTCATCGGGTTCACCCGCCGTCCCCTCCTCATCGCCGCGTCCGTCGCCGCCGTCCTCGTCCTCGCCACCGTTCTCCTCTTTCGGCAGGCCGCCCCGGCACCCGTCGTTGCCACCGCCGTCCCCGCACCCGTCGAGGAGGCCATTGCCGAGGCGAAGGCATCGTCCGTTAGCGCTGCGACGATCACCATCAACGGCACGCCCGTCGCCGTGAGCACCGACTCCGCCGCACAGGCCGTCGGTCAGGGCAGCGCCTCGCTCCTTGCGAAGCTCGGTTTGGAAGACGCCCCCGAGGCCACGGTGACCACCGTCCACGGCCGCGAGTTCTGGCTGACGCTCAGCGACGGCACGCGCGTACATCTTGACTATAGCTCGCAGCTCACCTACCCCGTACAGTTCACCGGCCGCATCCGTGACGTCACGCTCGTGGGCCGCGCCTGCTTCTATGTCGCCCACAACGCAGAGAAGCGCTTCGTCGTCCACACGCCGCAGGGCACTATCACCGACCTCGGCACGACGTTCGCCGTCGACACACGCTCGGCGGGTCGCACCGTCGTCACACTCGTCAGCGGTGCCGTCACGGTGAACACGGGAGCGGACGGCTCCACTGCCACCACGCAGACGCTGAAGCCCGGCGAGCAGGCGATGATGCAGAGCGGACGCATACCCGCCGTCTCGCCCGCGGACCTTTCGCTCCTCGAGGCGTGGAACACCGGCCGCTACAGCTTCGACGGCGTCACCCTCGGCAAGCTGATGGAGGTCGTCGGGGAGTGGTACGGCCTCGAGCCGACGTTCACCATCGACAGTCTGCGCGGCCTCCGCTTCTCCGGACAACTCAGCCGCTATGGCGACGCGCAGGCCACGCTGCAGGCCATCGGCATCGTCACCGGTGCACGCATCGTCACCGAGGGCCACCGCATCGTCGTCAGCAAATAACAGTCTATAAAGATCCTTAAGCGTCTTAAGGCTCTTAAGATTCTTAAGGCTCTTGACTTCCCCCGACTATCATCAATAACCAACATCAATAAATTGTAAAGAGAGATGAGAAAGACAAGCAATCTCAAGCACTTTGTGCTCTTCCTGCTGGTGCTCCTCGCCAGCCTGGGAACCGTCAGCCCGTCTTACGCTCAGCAGAAGCCCATCGAGAAACGGGTCACGCTGAACGTGAAGGACGTCACGGCTCAATCGTTTTTCAACACCATGCACCGTCTCACGGGCCTGGACTTCATCTACAGCACCGACCTGGTGAAGTCGTTGCCGCACGTCACGGTGAAGGCCGACAACCAACCGGCATCCAGCGTCCTGAGTAAGGTTATCAGTGGCCTCAACTGCCGCTACGACGTCAATGGTAACATCGTCACCATCACCCGCCGTCTAGCCTCAGCCCGCACGCGCACCGTCACCGGCTATGTTTACGACGAGAGCGGCGAGCCATTGCCCGGCGTGAGCATCTGCATCGACGACTCGAAGGTGTGCACCATCACCGACTCGAAGGGCTTCTACAGCCTGAAGGTGCCGGAGAGCCACTGCCAGCTGCGCTATTCGTTCCTTGGCATGTCCTCTGCTGTGGTGAACCTCCCGAAGGGTCATGAGCTGCTCACCCGCAACGTCACCATGGAAAACGACAACACCCTCAACGAGGTCGTCGTCACGGGTTATCAGGACATCGCGAAGCCAAAGATGACTGGTTCCGCCACGGCTATCACCGCCGACAAGCTCACCGAGCGCTATAACGTCAACATCGTCTCCGCCCTCGAGGGACAGGTGGCCGGTCTGTCCACCTATGGCAATGAGTTGAAGGTTCGCGGTACCTCCTCGCTCTATGCCACCACGACGCCGCTCCTCGTCGTCGACGGTCTGCCCACCGAGGGACGTCTGGAGGACCTCAACCAGTTCAACATCCAGTCGATCACCGTGCTGAAGGATGCCGCCGCCACGGCTATCTATGGTGCACGTGCCTCCAATGGTGTCATCGTCGTCACAACGAAGAATGCCAACAAGCCTGGGAAGGTCGAGATTGACTTCACAGCCAACCTCTCCATCGCCGACAACCAGAACGTCGACTACAACGACAATTACTATATGAACGCCGAGCAGCAGGTAGCCAAGGAGTCCGCCTACTACGACTACCTCTATGCCAACAACAAGGAGCAGGCCACCTCGTTCCTCACCAACGCCATGCATGGTATAAACGCCATCTCACCACTGGAGTATGGCTACTACCGCCGAGCTATCGGTGAGATCACCGATGCCGACCTCACCACACTGAAGCAGAAGCTCTCGAAGAACAACTATGCCAAGGAGTATGCCGACAACATGTACCGTAACCAGGTTATGCAAGAGTATAACCTCGCCCTGCGCACACGGTCGGCCAACAGCGCACAGAACTTCACCGTCAACTTCAAGCACGACAACAGCGGGCGCGTGAATGCGTTCGACAAGCGTGTCCAGCTCGACTATAAGGGTTCCTTCGACATCACGAAGTGGCTCACCGCACGCGCCAACGTCAACCTCAACAATGCCAACACTCGCTCGAAGGGCACTGACTATAGCAGCTACGACGCCAGTCCCTGGAGGCGTCCCGCCTACGAGTCGTTCTACAACGAAGACGGCTCCATCCACAGCAACTATGGCTGGTACGACGGCAACGAGCTCTTCGACCAGACTCTGAAGCCGGGCACCGTCTCCCTCGCCTCGAATCCTGTGGACGAGCTATATAATAATGTGGTGAACACCAACCGTAATGGATGGCGCTTCCACGGCGAGCTGCTCGTCAAGCCCATCGATGGTCTGACGCTCTCCGCACAGGGTGTCTACGAGAAGGAACACTCTACACGCAACTGGCTCGTCTCCAGCGACTCCCATGCCGCACGCGTCGTCCGTAATGCATACGTCACCATCAACGACGAGGGCAACGTCACCTATCCTGTCATGGAGACCGGTGGTTTCAAGCAGGTGCAGAACACCGACGGCCGTTACTGGACGCTACGTGGTCAGGCGACGTTCGACAAGACGTTCGGCGACCATAGCATCACCGCCATTGCCGGCCTGGAGTTCCGCGAGACGAAGACCACGGGTACCAACTCGCTGCTCCTCGGCTACGACGACCAGCTGCAGACCGCCAATACCATCACCACCAATCTGCTCGATCTCTACAACCAGAGACAGACCAATTACTTCATGGATGGCTACCCCGCACAGCAGTTTGCCTTCGAGCCCTACCTCGCTGCGGGCCTCAATCCTGTCACTGAGGTCAAGCACCGCTATGCCTCTGGCTTCGCCAACTTCACCTATACCTATAAGGAGCGTTACAACATCTTCGGATCCTGGCGTAAGGACTATGCCGACGTCTATGGCCTGAACGCGAAGTATCGTGGCAAACCGCTGTGGTCGCTCGGTGCGGCATGGAACATGGAGCAGGAGGACTTCATGAAAGGCATCACGTGGATCAACTCGCTCAAGCCCCGCCTGAGCTACGGTTCTACGGGTAACATCTATCAAGGGGCCACATCCTATCTCACAGCCTCAACGGGCAAACTCAACTCTTATTCAAAGCTGCCTTATGCCTACATCTCCTCGCCAGCTAATCCCGAATTGACGTGGGAGAAGACGCAGACCATCAACTTCGGTGTTGACTTCTCACTACTCGACAACCGTGTGCGCGGTGCCATCGACTATTATCACAAGAAGTCGTCCGACGTGTTCTCCTATCGCACCCTCGACCCAACGACGGGCTTCACCTCGATGTTTGTCAATGCGGCCGACGTGAAGAACGACGGTGTGGAACTGCAGGTCTCCGCCGACTGGTTCCGCCCGGTGACGCGCCAGACCATCGGATGGTCCACCTCATTCACCATGGCCTACAATAGGAATAAGGTGACGAAAGTCGACAACCCCGCACAGTATGCCTACGCTCTTATCGATGTGCCGTTCAAGAAGGGCTATCCCACCTCCGCCGTGTGGAGCTACCGCTTCGCCGGCATCGACGATGGCACCTATGGCAACCCTGGTCAGACGCTGTGGTATGGCAACGACAATACCATCAGCCATGGTGCTTCCTCGGCTTCTCCCGACGTCCTCGAGTATAGCGGTCAGACAGAGCCGAAGATCAACATGAGTATGGACAACCGTGTGATGTGGAATGGCTTCAGCCTCTCGCTGATGATGGTCTACTATGGTGGCCACGTCATGCGTACACACATCATGAGCGAGACCTTCGCCGGTACATACGGCCCCGTGCCCTACTATTTCATCGACTCCTGGGACCCCGACACGAACCCCGACAGCAAGGTGCCAGGATGGGGACAGTATAGTTCCACCGCCCTCGGCTCGGAGCCGCGCTATGGCAACAACTCCGTCTACAAGGCCGACTTCCTGAAGATCCGTAACATCGTCCTCGGCTACGACTTCCCGCAGGAGTGGATGCGCAAGATCCATGTCAACAAGGCGCACCTGCAGTTCCAGATCAACAATCCAGGATTCATCTGGCGTAACAACGACATCAACGTAGACCCCGAGACGCTCACCGTCAGTGTGCCCACAAGCTATGTCTTCACCCTCAACGTAAATCTCTAATAGCAACGCAATGAAAACGATATATAGCAAGTGTATCCGCAAGGCATTAGCCTATTTACCCCTTTACCTTTTTGCCCTTTTACCCTTCACCAGCTGCTCGGACTTCACCGATATCCAGCCGAAGGGTAAGAACCTCCTCACGTCGACCAACGACCTCGACCTGCTGTTCAACAACGAGATGGAGCTCAGCACATTCGACCTGCTCAACTCCGGCGGTGACGTGCTCTATGCCTACTCCAGCGTAGCATCGGCCATCGCACAGCCCAACAAGACGCGCACGGCACTGCTCTATAGCCTCTCCGACACGCCCGACGACATCACGCGCCTCGAAATTCTCACCTCGTCCGACAGCTGGTACTCCGACCTCTATGGCTACATCGGAAGAATCTGTAACCCTGTGCTTCAGCAGATCGATGCCGCCACGGGCGATGAGACGAAGAAGAATGCACTGAAGGCGGAGGCCTACACCCTGCGCGCGTATTATCACTACCTCCTGCTGCAGAAGTTTGCTAAGGCCTACGACCCGGCCACGGCAGCCAACGATCCTGCCATCGCGTATATGACGGAGGATGTGGACATCGCTACGCCGCAGCCGAAGAAGACCGTCCAGGAGGCCTACGACCTCTGTCTGAAGGACATTGACGCCGCCATCGCGCTTAACGCCATGCCACAGACGCAGACAACTGCCTATCGACCGAACCGTGCGGCGATGTATGCCGTCAAGGCGCTCATCTGCCTGAACATGCAGAAGTACAGCGACGCCGAGGCAGCAGCCAAAGAAGCACTCAGCCTCAACAGTTCGCTTTACGACTATTATGCTAATGCAGAGACGGCTATGAGTTATGGTGGCTCGCCCTATCTCTCCAGCGTCGTCACGGCTGAGAAGAATCCGGAGAACTATTTCTGCCTGCCAAACATGGTCTTTTATTATTGGGCTAACCCCGTCATGGCGGCGAAGTTTGAGCCAGGATATGCCACCTACGATCTCTTCCCAACGATGAGTAAGATGTATAAGGACATCGGTAAGGTCATGCCCGACTATGCCATCTATGAGAACTATGGCGCGCTCATCGGCCTCGCTGGATGGGAAGGTGGTTCCGACACCGAACACTACACGAACAACTCGGGCCTCGATACGCCGATGATGTATCTCATCCTCACCGAGGCAGAGCTGAAGAACGGCAACACCGAGGCTGCGCTGGGCTACCTCGACCAGCTCCGCGCGAAGCGTCTCGACCCAGAGACCTACAAGCCGCTGAAGGGCACAGGTCTCTCGAAGGCCGACGCCATCGCGGCGTTCAAGGCCGACTACACGGCAGAGAACGTCTGGGGACCGTGGGTCTTCATCGGCCGCAAGCGCTGGAACGTCAGCGCAGACTGGCAGGAGACCTACTCCCGTGTCATCAACGGCACGACCTACTCTCTCTCGCCGAAGTCGAACCTCTGGGTATTCCCCTTCCCCTCCGCCGTGCGTGAGAACAACCCGAACATGACCAGCAACAAGAACGAATAAGCAACCCTTCCCCCGGCCACCAAGGCGCCCCTCCCCCTCCAGGGGGCGGGGGATTACAGAGATAAACAATAACAAAGCAACAATGAAAAGAACAATCCTTTCCCTCCTCTCCCTGCTCTTCGTCCTGAGCGTCTCCGCCGTGACGAAGCAGCAGCTGCGCGTGCTCTATGTGGGCGGTAGCCCGGAGATGGAGCTCATGGGTGTGGCAAAGAAGCCCGCCCAGAAGGTCATCGACAAATCGGTGAAGAGCCGCATGGCCTCCTTTGAGCAATTCCTGAAAACCTATTTCACCACCGTCCGCGTCATCAACGCCCGTGACTACACCGCCGCGATGAGCAACGACTACGACGTCACCATCTTCGACGGCAAGCCGAAGGCGCTGCAGGAGGCCATCATTGAGCGGGGCCCCGACGGCCGCGTCACGCGCTATGAGCAGGCAAAGTACCTCCCGATGGACTTCGACCGCGCCACACTCTGCATCGCCGACGCCAGTGAGACCATGGGCCGCTCTGTCGGCACGAAGATGGACTGGTACTGTCTCTGTCTGCAGGACAAGGCACACTCCTGGGTGAAGGACCACGCGATCTTCCGCGGCCCGTTCCCCGTCAACCTCAAGACGACGATGGAGCCCACACCCGAGGATGCGAAGATGCATGCCCAGTGGGAGCATAAGACGCTGCCCGAGAAGACGGAGATGTGGACCGTCATGACGAAGACCTATAAGAACGACCCCACCTACCGCATCGGCATGGTGTCGCGCCCGTTCGGTTTCTTCGACTCTCCCGACGTGGAGTTCATCTCCAGCGGTGTCTGTGCAAAGACCATCGACGCCGTGGCCATCGGTCGCCACGCCAACTTCTTCCACTGGGGCTTCTCCGCCTCGCCGCGTTACCTCACGCCCCAGGCCCGTGCCGTCCTGGCCAACGCCATCGTCTATATCTCGAAGTTCAATGGCCAGCACCCCATCGCCCGCAAGCTCGACGAGAACATCACCACGCGCGACGTCATCCGCCGCGAGGATGTCTATGTCCACTCCCACAAGGGCTACGAGGACAACAAGGCGATGAACAAGCAGTTCTATGCCATGCTCGACAGCGTCTCGAAGGTCGCCAAGGCCAAGATCGCCAAGGGTCAGAAGCTCAACGACCAAGAAGAGACGTATAAGGACTTCGACATCGCGCAGGTGCCACCAGAGACCGACATCGACGGGTACTTCAAGGAGCACGGCCCCGAGCTCTACCATGTTCTCGGCACCGACGACAAGGCTTGGGCCGACTACTATCGTCGCAACATGCCCTACTTCCATCCCTCGATGACGAAGTCGTGGGACGAGGACATCGACGAGGACGTGCGCTCACTGGGCATCGCCAACAACGACGTCCGCCTCCTCGACCGTTGCATCACGATGCTCGAGCAGGGTGACAGCGTAGCCAAGGCCACGCGCATTCTCCATCGCTACACCCTCTGCCGCTTCCAGACGCCCAAGGAGTGGCGACAGTGGCTGACGACCTATCGCGACAAGCTCTTCTTCACCGAGGCCGGCGGCTGGCTCTGGCTCGTGAACAGCCAGGACCCGAAGACCCCGGGCAACGACTACAACGTCCGCCTCAACGAAGAGGAGGCCACGCGCCAGGCAGCGAAGGCCGCCGCAGCGAAGGCCGATCCTGAGGTCGCTAAGGCCGCTGCGCCCGCTAAGGCCTCTTCTTCCTCGCTAGCCATCACCGTTGTCGGTTCCCCCGCCCCCGCCCTGGCGACCGATTTCCAGAACCCCGTGGCCCTCGCCGCCCGCCTGGAGCAGGCTGCTGATGGCGCCCTCCAGCTCGCCGTCTACCAGAAGATTGAGACCGGCTTCCACACCTACGCCCACTGCGCCGACAGCGACCCCTTCATCGTCACCGAGGTGAAGGTCGCCCTGCCCGACGGTTGGAAGACCGTTGGCAAGCTGCAGGCACCTACAGTGAAGCCGCTCGGCCAGACCGGCACCACGATCTACGAGGGCTCCGGTGTCTTCCGTCAGACCATCTCCGGTAGCGGTGCAGGCACCGCCAAGGTCACCGTCTCCTATCAGGTCTGCGACGCCAACCAGTGCCGCATGCCCGCTGAGGAAACCTTCGAAATAAAACTTTAAAAGCAAATGAAAACAACACTCAAGGCCCTCCTCGCCGCGGCCCTCCTTTCCGCCTCGGCATCTGCCTTCGCTGGCAGCTTCGTCATCAAGGCGAACCTCAAGGGAAGGAAATGGGAAGGAAAGAAGGTCATCCTCTGCATCGGGCGCGGCGCGCAGGAGTATCACCCCATCGACTCTGCCGTCATCAGCAAGGGCCTCGTCACCTTCAAGGGCAAGACCGACGGCCCGCAGCTCCTCACCCTCCGCTTCTACGAGGACGACAACCGTGAGCAGTTCACCTCTAAAGGTGCCATCATGCGTCCGTGCCTCCCGCTCTTCATCGGTGCGGAGAAGGTCACCGTCACCGCCGATGTCGACAGTCTCGACAACGACTTCTATGCCTTCGGCTCCGTCAGACCGTACAACTACTATCCCGGCTTCACCGTCACCGGCTCTGATCAGGCTGCGAAGTATGTGGAGTACAACCGCCAGAAGTCGGCCGTCGGCGCAAAGGTCAACCAGGTTATGGACCCCTACTATGACTTCCTTCAGCGCCGTGCGCAGAGTCCGCTGCGTGAGGGCGTGGAGGCTATCGATGCCGCCGAGCCGCTGAAGAAGGAGTATAAAAAGGTACGCGTAGATTGGGCTATGGCACATGCCGCTGAGGCTGTCGGCATCGAAGCGTTCTATGACGACATGGATGTCTACACCCTCCAGCAGATCAACGCCTTTGAGGCCGCTGTGCCCGCAAAGCTGAAGGCCACAACGCTCGCAAAGAAGGCCATTGCCCATGCCGACAGCATCAAGGGCTCCGCTGAGGGAGCGAAGTTCATCGACTTCACCCTTCAGACGCCCGACGGCAAGCCGGTCAAGATCAGCGACTATGCCGAACGTGGCAAGTATTGCCTCGTGGAGTTCTGGGCCAGCTGGTGCGGTCCCTGCCGGGCCGACATCCCGCATCTGAAAGAGGCATGGGAGGCATATCATGGTCAGGGCTTCAACATGATCTCCATCTCCATGGACACGAACAAGGCCGCATGGCTCGCCGCACTGAAGCGCGAGGGCATGACGTGGCCGCAGGGCTCAGACCTGAAGGGCTTCGAGGCCATCGCGAAAGCTTACAACTTCAACGGCATACCGTTCTGCATCCTCGTCGGTCCCGACGGCACGATCATCCAGCGCAACTGGCGTGGCAGCTATATGGACCGCGACCTGGTGAAGTTCTATGGTCAGCACTATGGCGACCGATGGAACAAGGCCAACACGTCGTTCCAGCTCAATGGCATCTTCTGGGACAAGGAGTCGAAGGACCCCGGCCATGAGTTCTACACGAAGCTCGACGGCAAGAAGATGTACCTCTACTATGAGCGTGAGGGCAAGCAGGCTGTCGACAGCACCGACATCAATCTCGGACAGTTCACCGTCAAGGGCGACCTTGGGCAGCAGTGCAGCCGTGGCATGCTCACCGTCGGGCCGTTCAACCCCTACGCTGGCAGACAGGGCATTGATTACTATCTCGAGCCGACATCGCAGAGCGTGACGATCCTTCCCGACTCGATGACTATCAAGTATCAGTATGGCTCGAAGACGGAGGAAGAGTACTTCCAGTTCTCCGAGCAGACGAAGAACCTCATGGCACAGATGCAGACCATCGGCCAGCAGGCGCAGGCCGCACAGGATGATGCCACGCGGGCACCGCTGAAGAAGCAGCTCGACGGACTGCAGGCGCAGTATCGAGCCGCGCAGGAGAAGTTCATCAACGAGCATCCGAAGTCGAACGTTGTCCCCGACCTGCTCATCTTCCTCTCGCAGAGCCAGCCGCTGGCGGAGACGAAGCGGATGTTTGACGCGATGAACGACGACGCCAAGCAGAGCCGCTGGGGCAAGGAGATCGCCGACGACATCGCCGCACAGGAGCGTGTGGCGCCGGGCAAGCCCGCACCGACGTTCGCCAAGAAGGACGTGCTCACGGGCAAGACCGTCGACCTGAAGGCGTTCCGCGGCAAGTATGTCGTCCTCGACTTCTGGGCTACGTGGTGCGTGCCGTGCCGCGCCAGCAACCCACACATGATCGACCTCTACAACCGCTTCCATAAGAAAGGGCTGGAGTTCATCTTCATCGCCGACGACGACAGCAATGTCGCCAAGCTGAAGGCGGCCATCAAGAAGGACGGCCTCACGAAGATGCACCACGTGCTCCGCGGTCTGAAGTATAACCGTGAGACGGGCGAGACCGATAAGACCAACGACCTCGACGAGTTCTACGGTATCCACGAGATTCCTTCGAAGTTCCTCATCGACCCCGATGGCAACATCGTCGGCAAGTTTGAGAGCGACAAGCTCGACAAGAAGCTCACGGAGATCTATCAGTAGTAGCCCCTCTCCCCCCGGCCCCCTCTTCCCGCAGCAATGCTCCATAACATCTGCCGTCGCCACACGTGGACGGCAATGGTGATGATGATGGAACACGCTTCGCGGGCTCCATTTTTATTCCTCCCCCCGCTTGTCGATGAACTGATAGGTGCGGTACTTCTGGCGGGGGAAGACGAAGAGGTGGTCGCTGATGTTGCCACAGCGGAAGTTGCTCAGCTTCACCGTTGTCCAGAAGAAGAGGACTTTTACACGGATGTTGATCGGCACACGGGAGCGCTTGTCGATAGTCGCTGCGGCATGCTTCACGCCACTGCTTGTGCCGGGCTTCGCATCGATGTAGACGATGTAGGTGTTGCCCTTCTCCTCCAGGCGGTAGGTGAAGTCGGTGAGGCGCCAGGTGTACTTCCCCGAGTATTTGTCCTTCTTGTCCGATGCGGCCTTGTGGATCTCCACCTCCTTGCGCTTCGCGTCGACACGGTAGTAGGTCACGCCGTCGCTCCAGGCACTGATGCGGTCCTCGAGGAAGCGAACTTTCTTACCCTTCATGGCGATGTTGCCGTGCGTCTTGTAGATGCCGATGATGTTCACGTCGTAGCTGACCGAAGACCCCTGCGGCCCGAACACCATGTCGTAGGTGTGCTTGAAGACCTGCCAGGCCAGTTGCGCGTTCGTCGCCTGCTTCTTTGCGGGGACAGGCATAGCTGTTGCGCTAGCCGCCCAGAGAGTAACGGCCAGTGTGCATAGGAGGAATATCAAGTTGCGATGCATCTTCATCTTCTGTTGCGGATTATCGTCGTCGCAAAGGTAGCTCTTTTCTGTCAATGGTACAAATAATGAAGACATTTTAATAATTATCCGTGACGGTTTGAACAATGTGAAGGATAAATTCATTCGGATTGTTTGGCAGATTCAAGTAAAACGCTTATTTTTGCAAATGGAGGCAGACACAACGCCTGGTACTGATATGAAATACCCTATAGGAATACAAGACTTTGAGAAGCTACGCACAGATAGTTTTACCTATGTCGACAAGACCGCATTGGTGTTCAGACTCATCAATGAGGGAACCTATTATTTCCTCAGTCGTCCTCGTCGCTTTGGCAAGAGCCTGCTTATCTCCACC
>ERZ1032009.95-NODE-95-length-19851-cov-23.120883_pt1 | contig 19851 bp, 17 predicted proteins | sample MGYA00516700_ERZ1032009 | MGnify/ENA primary metagenome ERZ1032009 (study PRJEB33719, sample SAMN04261292) | wastewater metagenome | biome: rural village; feature: human; material: feces | host: Homo sapiens | place: El Salvador | collected 2013-01-14 ...
ACAAGCCCATTGGCAGAATTAAGTATGCACTAAATTAATTCCGCCAACAGGTTATTATTTATCTTGGTCTTTCTCTGCACAGGCAGTGCAATCGCGTTTTCACAAGAGAAGAATGGTGTTTTCGTTGAGTTTTCCGGGGGATTCTCCAATGAAAGGGATATCGAATACTATCATCACCCTGCCATCTTAACGCCAGGCATAGGCTATAAGATCAACGACAAATGGGCTGTGGGAATGCGTGCGTCTTTCGAATTGGGAAATAATGGAATACAAGGGGATGAATATTATAACGAGGAGAATCGCTATCGTTTTTTCACTCCATACGCAAGGTTTTCGTTCGTGAAAGTTGGCCCCGTAAGATTTTTCACGGAAGGATCAGTTAGCTGGGTAAAGCACTCTTGGGTAAACGATTGGCAACCCAGTGCCCCGTCTTGGTTCGACAAAAGCGGCAATGGCTTTGAGGCTGGCATGAACATAGGCGTTAGCTGCGAGATATTCAAGCACTTGGACGTATTCGCGCGTGGCTTCTTCGTTGGCTACAGCAACACGGGCGTGACCCACGAGGGAGCCGTGGCAGGCAATGGCCGCTTTATCCTGGATGCCAACTGGCGCAGGGCGGCCATCGGACTACGGTTCGTGATTTAACCTCTTTTTATACCCTCAGCGTCCGCATGGCGTTGAGCACGCATAGCACCATTACGCCAACATCGCCAAAGACCGCCAAGGGCATGGCAAGACTGCCGAGCGCGCCCGTGGCCACAAGGATAAGGATGACGACTTTCACCGCTATGGCGAAAGTGGAGTTCTGACGAGCGTTGGCAATGGTGCGGCGCGCTATATGGACAGCCATGGCTATCTTCGACGGCTTGTCGTCCATCAGCACCACGTCAGCAGCCTCGATAGCAGCGTCGGCGCCGAGCGCGCCCATGGCAATGCCCACGTCGGCACGGGCGAGGACGGGAGCGTCGTTGATGCCATCTCCCACGAAGGCGAGCGTGGAGCCTTCCGGCTTGCCGTTGATAAGTCGTTCCACCCACTCCACCTTGTCTTGCGGCAAGAGCGAGGCGTGATACTCGTCCAAGCCGAGGTCTTCGGCCACACGCCCTGCCACGCGCTCATGGTCGCCCGTGAGCATCACGGTCTTCCGCACGCCAAGCCTCTTCAAGCCGGCAATGGCCTCACGGCTGTCGGCCTTCTCCTTGTCGGCTATCACGATGTGGCCGGCATACACGCCGTCAACAGCCACGTGGATAATGGTGCCCACGGCATTCTCGCATTTCACGCACTCGGTGACCTTGGCACCGGAAGCCTCCATCAACTTCACGTTGCCCACGCTGACGGCATGACCATTCACCGTGGCGCGGATGCCCTGGCCAGCTATCTCCTTAACATTGTCCAATCTGCAACCATCGGCGAGCAGTTCCCCGATGTTAGTCACGCTGCCGTCGCTGCCCAACGCGGCATCCTTGAACGCGGCGTTGTCGAACGCCGCGCGAAGGGCGCAGGCAATGGGATGCGTGCTGTATTCCTCGGCATGAGCCGTGAGATGTAAGAGGTCATCGGCATCGATGGCCTCAGGATGGATGGCGTCAACGGCAAAGACGCCCTGCGTCAGCGTGCCGGTCTTGTCGAACACCACGGTGGAGAGCCTCGCGAGCGCGTCCATGTAGTTGCCGCCCTTGATGAGGATTCCCTTGCGCGACGCGCCGCCTACGCCGCCGAAGAAGCTCAACGGCACGGAGATGACGAGAGCGCACGGGCAGCTCACCACGAGGAAGCTCAAGGCACGATAGACCCACGTGGCAAGACCATCGGCATAACTGTCGCAGAAGAACGGGGGAATGAAAGCCACGCCAATGGCAAGAAACACCACTATCGGGGTGTAGACGCGAGAGAAGCGACGGATGAAGGTCTCGCTACGCGACTTGTTCTCTGACGATTCCTCCACGAGCTTGATAATCTTGGAGGCTGTGGAGTCGCCAAACGACTTGCCCACCTTCACGCGCAGCACGCCCGAAATGTTTATGCAGCCGCTCAGCACGTCGTCGCCCACGCCCACGTCACGCGGCACGCTCTCGCCCGTCAACGCCACGGTGTTGAGACTGGACACGCCGTCTGTTATCGTGCCGTCCATGGGCACCTTCTCGCCAGGGCGCACCACCACGGTCTCGCCCACGGCAACCGTCTTGGGGTCAACGGCCGTGACCTCGCCACCTCGCTCCACGTTGGCCACGTCGGGGCGGATGTCCATGAGATCGTTTATAGACCGCTTGCTCCTGTCCTCAGCGTAATCCTCGAAGAGTTCGCCCACCTGGAAAAAGAGCATCACAAACACCGCCTCCGGGAACTGTGGCTCAGCACCGGGGAGGAAACCAATGAGCAAGGCGCCGATAGTGGCAACGCACATGAGGAAATCCTCGTTGAAAGGATTACGCTCGCCAATGCCTTCCTCAATGGCCTCGCCCACAACGTCATAAGATATAATAATGTAGGGCACGAGGTAGACGAGGAGCTGACCCCAAACCGGCATGACTATCGACTTGGTAACCATCCAAGCCACAAAAAGCAACACCGCGGTAAGCGCAATGCGAGACAACTGTTTTTTATCCATATCCTTTTGTTTTTATCTTTCCAGTGTTATCTTTCTTGTTACGGGCGCAAAGTTACAAAGGCAGAAGCGCAACCAAGTTGCAAAGTAACTGTCGCGGCTCATGAATTACATGGGTGTTCCATAGATTAAGGCAAAAAATCGATAGCCATGATTTTTTCTAAACAAAACAAGGCAATTAACCTTTTGCCACTGTTAAACATTGCTAACTACAAGGAAAAACTGCGCTTTACGTATCGAAATGTAACCAACTTTTCTTAATTTTGCTTTCGTAATAAAAGAGTAACACCTATTATACAAAAACCACAATGATTGACAAGACCATCAAAGAAGAATACGACGTGATTATTGTCGGCGGTGGCATCACCGGTGCCGGCACAGCACGTGACTGCGCTCGCCGCGGAATGAAAGTCCTTCTTGTCGAGAAGAACGATTTCACCAACGGAGCGACTGGTCGTAACCACGGTTTGTTGCATAGTGGCGCCCGTTATGCCGTCACCGACCAGGAGTCGGCACGCGAGTGCATAGAAGAAAACATGACGCTTCGCCGAGTGGCTCGCCATTGCGTGGAGGAGACCGACGGTCTCTTCATCACGCTTCCCGAGGACAGCCTCGACTACCAGAAGACGTTTGTCGAGGCTTGCACGAAGGCCGGCATCAGGGCCGACATCATCTCTCCGGAAGAGGCGCGCCGCATAGAACCTGCCGTCAACCCGACGCTCATCGGGGCAGTGCGTGTGCCCGATGCCTCGATAGACCCGTTCCGCCTCACCACGGCAAACATCATCGACGCCAAGCGTCATGGTGCCGAGGTCCGCACATACGTGGAGGTCGTGGGCTTCATCATCGAGAATGGCGTGATGAAAGGCGTGAAGCTGCGCGACAACCGCACGGGCGAGCAGAGTGAGGCTCACTGCCGCCTCGTGATAAACGCCGCCGGCATCTGGGGACAGCCTGTCGCACAGATGGCCGGGGTGCAGATTAACATGTTCCCTGCCAAGGGCACCCTGCTCATCTTCGGCCACCGTGTCAACCACATGGTGATAAACCGTTGCCGCAAGCCCGCCAACGGCGACATCCTCGTGCCCGACGACGCGGTCTGCGTAATCGGCACCACCAGCACGCGCGTGCCTTTCGACCAGATAGACGACATGCGCGCCACGCCCGACGAGGTGGAGCTGATGATTCGTGAGGGCATGACCCTCGCGCCAAGCCTTGCCACGACACGCATCATACGCGCTTACGCCGGCGTGAGACCGCTCGTGGCTTCCGACAACGACCCGTCGGGCAGAAGCATCAGCCGTGGCATAGTGCTCCTCGACCACGAGAAGCGCGACGGACTGAAAGGCTTCGCCACCATAACGGGCGGAAAGATGATGACCTACCGCCTCATGGCGGAGAAGGCCGCCGATCTGGCTTGCCAGAAATTAGGCATCGACAAGAAGTGCGACACGGCCGTCGTGCCTCTCCCAGGATCGGAGAAGACCGACAGCGAGATAAAGGCTGAGATGCACGACGACATCTACAGCGACCGCGTGGCTTCTACAAGCCGCGTGGCGGAGATAGGACGTCACGGCACATTCACCAACGAGATTCCACACGAGACGATAGAAGACCGCGCCCTTGTCTGCGAATGCGAGGAGGTGAGCGCCGGTGAGGTGAAGTTCGCCGTGGACAAGCTGCATGTGCACAACCTCATAAACCTGCGCCGCCGCACACGTATCGGCATGGGAACATGCCAGGCGGAGCTTTGCGCGTGCCGCGCCTCATGCGTGTTGTGTCAAGTGGGCAACAACAAGCCAGAAGAGGAACTCGCCGACCTCAAGTCGTTCATGCAAGAGCGCTGGAAGGGCATGCAGCCCGTGGCTTGGGGTGACACGCTGAAAGAGAACCAGCTGACGCTGAAGATTTACCAGGAACTTTGTGGACTTAACGCTTGACAAAAATGAAATTCGATACTATAATAATAGGTGGCGGACTGAGCGGACTGACGTGCGGTATCGCCCTCGCCAAGAAAGGCAAGAAAGCCGCCGTGGTGTGCGGTGGGCAAAGCAGCCTGCACTTCAACTCTGGCTCGTTTGACCTCATGGGCTACAACGACGGCAAGGCCGTCGACGACCCTGCCCAGACAGCGGGCCAACTGCCAGGAACCCACCCTTACGCCAAGGTGAACGACATTGAGGCCCTTGCCAAGGAGGCCAAGCAGCTGCTCGAAGAGGCCGGCATAAGCACTAAAGGCGACTGCAACAAGAACCATTACCGCCTCTCGCCCATCGGCAAGCTCATGCCGACATGGCTGACGATGGACGGACTGTTCACCGTGGACAACGCCGAGGAGCTCAAGAGCAAGAAGATATGCCTTGCCAACATCACGGGCTTCCTCGATTTCCCGGTGCCTTACATCGCCAATGGCCTGCGCGAGTTGGGCGCGGAGGTGAGCCTCCGCACGGTGACGACGCCCCTGTTGGAGCGCGCGAGGCAGAGCCCATCCGAGATGCGCGCCACAAACATAGCCAACTATCTCGCCAACGACAACAACGTGAAGGAGGTTGCCGAGAAGCTTAAAGCCGCCGTGCCAGCCGGAACCGACCTGCTTCTCCTGCCCGCCGTGTTGGGAGTGGCCAACGACCACGCCGCCAAGCTGTTGCAAGACAGCCTGAGCGTGGACACGCGGTTCGTAGCCACGATGCCGCCATCGGTGCCTGGCATCCGCGTGCAGACCCTTCTGCGCCAATGCTTCCAGAGGTTGGGCGGCACGCTCATCCCAAACAACACCGTGGTGAAAGGCGAATTGGATGGCAAACGCCTCAAGAAGGTATATACCGACAAACTGTGCGAGACGGCTCTCGAGGCCGACAACTTCGTATTCGCAGCGGGCTCGTTCCTTGGAGGCGGCCTCACGTCCAACTACGAGGGCGTGCAAGAGCCTATATTGAACCTTGACGTGGACGCCGACGCCGACCGCACGAAGTGGACATCCCACGACCTCTACGACAAGCAGCCGTACCAGTCATACGGCGTGAAGACCGTCGGCCTGAAGGCGACAAAGAACGGCCAGACTTTAGATAATGTGTATGCCATCGGTTCCATCCTCAGCGGCAACGACCCTCGCATGGCGACATCAACGGGTATCGACTTGCTGACGGCTCTTGCCGTGGCCTCAACCCTAACATCATCCGATAAAAGATAACAGCTATGCAAGAGAAGATACAATTAAGAAACCTCAGCGAACACGACTACGAGCAATGCCTGAAGTGCAGCATCTGCACGGCGTATTGCCCAGTGTCTACCGTGGAGCCTGAATACCCTGGCCCTAAGCATGCCGGTCCCGACTTGCTGCGCTACCGCCTGAAAGACCCCGACTTCTTCAACGAGACATTGAAGCTCTGCCTCAACTGCAAACGATGCGAGGTGGCTTGCCCGCATGGCGTCAAGATTGGCGACATCATCCAGGCCGCCAGGATAGAGTTCAGCACGCACGCGCCAAGCCTGCGCGACAAGATGCTCGCCAACACCGACTTCGTTGGCTCGATGGCTACGCTCGTGGCGCCGTTGACCAACTTCTTCCTCGGACTGAAACCTGCCAAGGTCGTACTCGACAAGGTGATGAAGATCGACAAGCACCGCCAGTTCCCTGCATACGCCGGAAAGAAGTTTGAGACGTGGTTCCACCAGGAGGCCGAGGCCAAGCAGCGGGAATACAAGCGTTTCGTCAGCTATTTCCATGGCTGCTATGTCAACTACAACTTCACGCAGCTCGGCAAGGACTTCGTGAAGGTCATGAACGCCTGCGGCTATGGCGTGCGCCTCTTGGAGAAAGAGAAATGCTGCGGCGTGGCGCTCATCGCCAACGGACTTCCACAGCAGGCCAAGAAGCAAGGCGAAGTCAACATGTCGTCTATGGAGAAGGCCATCAACGGTGGCAACGAGGCCGTGCTCACCACAAGCTCGACCTGCACGTTCACCATGCGCGACGAATACAAGGACTTGCTCAATATCGACAACAGCAAGGTGCGCGACAGCCTGATGCTCGCCACAAGGTTCCTATGCCAGAAGATTGAGGAGGGCAAGATAAAGCTCGCGTTCCGCGACGACTTCCACAAGAAGGCGGCATACCACACCGCTTGCCACATGGAGCGCATGGGCTGGAGCGTGTATTCCATCCAACTGCTGAAGATGATTCCAGGCCTTGACCTCACGGTGCTCGAGAGCCACTGCTGCGGCATCGCCGGAACCTACGGATTCAAGAAGGAGAACTACGAGCGCTCGCAGAAGATAGGTGCGCCGCTGTTCCAGCAGATTCGCGAAGTGAACCCCGACTGCGTGGCCACCGACTGCGAGACCTGCAAATGGCAGATTGACATGTCGACGGGCTACACCGTGGAGAACCCGATATCGCTCCTCGCGCAGGCCATCGACGTGGAGGCCACAAGGAAACTGAACCAGTAAAACACCCATTCATTCCCATCCTGCCACGTGAGGATTCATCATGACGGCAGGATGGGAATGCCACTTAACATTCGAGGCATGAAGCTGTGACAGCCACAGTCTCGAAGCGGTAAGGAAAGGAACAATTAACAGGAAGTAATGGCATAAAAAAAGAAGTTAAAACTATTGGAGGCTATTGTTTTTTTACCTAATTTTGCGGCAGAAGGATAGCACGACAGCTCTTCATTTTATAGCTGTTACACGCCAGGAAAGGAAAACACTACAACCGTCTTAAAAAAGACAGCTACAAGAATAATACAAACTTAAAAACTCAATTATCTATGCAAAAGTACATCTTAGCTCTTGACCAAGGGACAACCAGCTCCCGCGCGATCGTTTTTGACCATAGCGGAAAGATTTGCAGTGTAGCACAAAAAGAGTTTACACAGCACTTCCCGAAACCGGGATGGGTGGAGCACGACCCAAACGAGATTTGGTCGTCTGAGGCCGCCGTGATAGCTGAAGCCATATCCGCCATCGACATCAACGGCCTTGACATCGCCGCCATAGGCATCACCAACCAGCGCGAGACCACCATCGTGTGGGATATCGACACCGAGGAGCCAATATACAACGCCATCGTATGGCAGGACCGCCGCACGGCCGAATACTGCGACAAGCTGAAGGCGCAAGGTCTCGTCGACAAGGTGCGCGAGAAGACCGGCCTTATCATCGACGCTTATTTCAGCGGCACCAAGATTAAATGGATTCTCGACAACGTGCCTGGGGCACGCGAGCGCGCCGAGAAGGGCAAGCTGCGCTTCGGCAACGTGGACTCTTGGCTCGTTTGGCGTCTCACGCGCGGTGAAGTGCACTGCACCGATGTCACCAACGCCAGCCGCACCATGCTGTTCAACATCAACACGCTGCAATGGGACGACGACTTGCTGAAGCTCCTCGACATCCCACGCAGCATGATGCCTGAGGTGAAGTCGTCGTCAGAGGTCTACGGCCATACCAAGACCACCATCTTTGCCCACGAGGTGCCTATCGCCGGTATCGCCGGCGACCAGCAGAGCGCGCTCTTCGGCCAGATGTGTCTCACGCCGGGCTCCATCAAGAACACATACGGCACGGGGTGCTTCGTGATGTTGAACATTGGCGACAAGCCCTTGCTCTCCAAGAACAACCTCCTCACCACCGTGGCTTGGAAGATTGGCGACGAGGTGAAATACGCCCTTGAAGGCTCCATCTATGTTGGCGGCAGCGTGGTGCAGTGGCTCCGCGACGGCCTCGGCTTCATCAAGAGCAGCAGTGAGGTGGAAGAGCTCGCCTCGTCGGTGCCCGACAGTGGCGGCGTGTATTTCGTGCCGGCCTTGACAGGTCTCGCCGCTCCTTATTGGGACCAGTACGCACGTGGCACCATCGTGGGCATCACGCGTGGCACCACTCGCGCCCATATCGCGCGCGCCGCACTCGACGGCATAGCGTTCCAGACCTACGACATAGCGCAGGCCATGGCCAAGGACCTTGGCGCGCCTCTCACTGAACTGAAGGTCGACGGTGGAGCATCACGCAACAACCTGCTCATGCAGTTCCAGTCTAATCTTCTCGGCATCCCCGTGGTGCGCCCGAAAATCACGGAGACGACGGCTCTCGGCGCCGCTTATCTCGCGGGTCTCGCCGTGGGCTTCTGGAAAGACATCGACGAGATAAAGAGTCAGTGGCAGGTGGAGCGCACGTTCAACCCTGTTCCCGAGAACGAGGAGATAGAGAACGCCAAGAAGGGATGGAAGGATGCCATCCAGCGCACGCTGACCCATAAGTAAAGCGCGCTTTAACCACAAACCAGCAATCCCTACCCTTGCCCCTCCCCCATTGCCTAAACAGGGGAGAGGCAGGATACTGACCTTGAAGAAGGAAACATAAAGACTTTATAAACCAAAACTAATTTATTATGGATTATTCTATGACTACACAGTTCCTCATGGAACTGATTGGCACGATGGTGCTTGTGATATTCGGAGACGGCGTTTGCTGCGCTGTCAGCCTGAACAAGAGTAAGGCCCAAGGAGCAGGTTGGGTGGTCATAACCCTCGGCTGGGGTCTCGCCGTCTGCATGGGCGTGCTCATCGCCGGTCCTTACACGGGCGCGCATCTCAATCCCGCCGTTTCCATAGGTCTCGCCGTGGCCGGCAAGTTCCCATGGGCTTCCGTTCCGGCATACGTCATCGGCCAGATGATTGGCGGCATCCTTGGCGGCATCATCGTTTGGCTGTTCTATAAAGACCACTTCGACGCCACTGAGGACAAGGACACCAAGCTCGGCGTGTTCTGCACGGCTCCTGCCATCCGCAACTATCCAAGCAACTTCATCAGCGAGTTCATCGCCACGTTGCTGTTGGTATTCCTTATCATCGCCTTCGGCACGAAGGGCAACGTTTACGACCCGGAAGGCAACACCTTCGGCCTCTCAACGCTCGGTCCAGTGCCTATCACTTATGTCATCGTGGCCCTCGGCATGTCTCTTGGCGGCACTACGGGATACGCCATGAATCCCGCCCGTGACCTCGCTCCGCGTATTGCCTACGCCATCTGCCCGATAAAGGACAAGCGCGATCCCGACTGGGCTTATTCTTGGGTACCCGTCTTGGGTCCAGTGCTCGGCGGCGCCGTTGCCGGACTCTGCGGCATCTGGCTCATGAGCCTCTAAACACGCGGTGACGCGAAACATAAAGAAGCGATAAACATAAAACCATTAAAAGAACTATCTTATGGGAAACTTTGGCAAGATATTATGCCTGGCTGCTATATCCCTTCTTCCTTTCAGCACACAGGCACAAAAGATACACGAGTCAGCCAGCCTGGAGACGTCACACCTGTGGCGTGGCCTTGAGGTAGGAAACGGACTGATATTCAACAACGACGTGTCGCTCAGCGACAACAACGACCACTTCAAGATTGGATTGTGGGGCGGAATGGCCACCGACGGCGACTACAAGGAGGCCGACGTTTACGTCAACTACAACAACAGCGGCTTCAACCTCGCCGTTTGGGACTTGTGGAACTTCTCCGACGGCATTCCCGGCAACGGGAAATACTTCACTTGGGACGCACGCAAGACATCACACCTTCTCGACGCGGCCATCAGCTACGACTTCGGCGTGAAAGCCGGCTTCCCGCTCACGCTCTCGTGGGCAACGCTCCTCGTGGGACGTGACCGTGGCGCGGCCAACGAGCAGAACGTCTACTCCACTTTCGTGCAGGCGAGCTACCGCCTCTACGACAGCAAGGACTGGGCCGTCGACGCATCCGTGGGCGGGATATTCGCCCTCAACCCATACGACAAGGACAAGTATCCGGGCGAGAACAACAACCTCTACGGCAAGTCGGCTGGCATCAACGACATCCGTCTCGGCGCCACATACAAGTTGAAAGTGGGCAAGTTTGACATGCCGGTGTCGGCACAGATGATGTGGAACCCGGAGGCAAGCAAGGCTTACTTCAGGGCAAGCATCACGCTCATCAACATTTAGACGTATAAAGAAACACAAATAGGAAAAGCCCCAGCTTACATCACGAGCTGGGGCTTTTTCGTGCCATCATGGTTAATGGCCAATGGAAAAATTTGCCTCCGCGATGTCGCGATATTCCACAAAATTAGAGCGTGGGTAATACGCAAGGAAATATTTAAAAGAGGCGCAAAATATGAATAAAAGTTAACGAGGCAAATAAAGTGGCGTAAGCATTTTGAAATAAAAGCCTTTTGATATAATTTTGCAATACAAATGAAACATTAACAACCTTTACTCGAAACAAATATAACCACAACTTAAAACACTTAAAACAAGACACTATAGTAATATGTGGAATTTTTTAACACCGCCAGCCTTCAAAGCTGAGCAGACAGGCCCTGAGGCCGACGCGCGCTATCGCAAACTGCGGTGGCAAGTCTTCATTGGCATCTTCATTGGTTATGCAGGCTTCTACATAGTCCGCAAGAACTTCTCGATGGCCATCCCAATGCTCGCGCCTTTCGGTTTCGAGAAAGACGAGCTTGGTATCGTGCTGTCAATGAATGCCATCGCCTATGGATTCTCCAAGTTCATCATGGCGAGCGTCTCCGACCGAAGCAACGCACGTCGCTTCCTCCCCTTGGGTCTTATCCTCGCCGCCCTTTCAATGATGTTCATGATCGTGCCGGTACAGTGCCTCGGTTCTGAGCACAAAGGTCTGGCAATAGCCTTGATGGCCGCTCTCAACTTCCTCGTGGGTTGGTTCAACGGCATGGGCTGGCCTCCCTGCGGCCGTGTGATGACCCACTGGTTCTCCATCAAGGAGCGTGGCACATGGATGTCGGTATGGAACTGCGCCCACAACGTCGGCGGTGCCATGGTAGGCCCAATGGCCGTGTATGGCGCCATGTGGTTCGGCTCATGGTTCTATGGAGCCGACGAGCAGCGTTACTTCCTTGTCGGCACATACCTCTTCCCCGCTTGCGTAGCCATCCTTGTGGCCATCGTGGCCTACACCATGATACGCGACACCCCACAGTCGTGCGGCCTGCCGTCAATCGAGAAATGGCGCGGTGAATATTCCGACACATATACCGACAAGGCAGAGGAAGTGCTGTCTACAAAGGAGATTTTCCGCACGGTGCTCACCAACCGTTTCCTCTGGTACATCGCTTTCGCCAACGCCTTCGTCTACATGGTGCGCTATGGTTGCCTCGACTGGGCCCCTACCATCCTCACAGAGAAGGGCATCGACATCAAGGAAGCCGGATGGGCGTATTTCGCCTATGAGATGGCCGCCATCCCCGGCACCATCATCTGCGGCTGGCTCTCCGACCACGTGTTCAAGGGCCGTCGTGCCATCCCAACGATATTGTTCATGGCTGTCGTGGCCGTCTTCATCTTCATCTATTGGCAGAACCTCGACAACATCAACGTGGTCATAGCTTGCCTCATCGGCATCGGCTTCTTCATCTACGGCCCCGTGATGCTCATCGGCGTGCAAGCCCTGGACCTCGCCCCGAAGAACGCCGCCGGCACAGCTGCCGGTCTCACCGGCTTCATGGGCTACGTGCTGGGCACCGCCCTCCTGGCCAACGTGGTTATCGGCTTCGTGTCTGAGCACGCTGGATGGGGCTGGACGTTCATCCTCCTCATCGCCGCCTGCGTGATGTCGATATTCTTCATGATGCTCACCTACAGCAAGGAGCAATACTTGGTAAACAACAAGAAATAAACAAGAAAACAACCAAATGATGAGGCATGGCCATTCGTAATGGTCAAAAGAAGGGCGCACATTGTCACCTTCCGACTATTACGAATGCCATACCACTCATCCACAGGATAATAATCAAGAAGCAGATTATTTAGCAATTTTCATAAACCTTCATCTCTCGTCCTGGATCAAGCAACGCCCTGGGCGAAGGGCGGCGAGATGCAAGACTGGCCTTACAACTCATCAAGCGTGGGCGGCGGCAACGTGCGCTCTTACACCATCGGCGCCAACTACAGCGCCAACCGCTTCGTGCAGTTCGTGTTCTAAACGACAGCTCTATTAATACCTGCTTTCGTTTTCTCAATCACAAGGGTAACAAGACGGAAGACAAGACAACTGTAAGAAAGGAAATAAATTAAGTCTCTCCTTAAATATTGACCATAAACTCACCCTACTTTCAGATAAAAATACGTATCTTTACACGCGTATTGCATAAAAGGCTGAGAACATGATGACAGAGACTAACGACAGAAGATTGCCTGTGGGCATCCAATCCTTTGAAAAGATAAGAAAAGAAGGATATTTATATGTTGACAAGACCGACCTAATTTGGAACCTTGCCAACAAGGGTATGACATATAATTACCTGAGCCGCCCTCGCCGCTTCGGCAAGTCAGTGCTCGTGGACACCCTCCAAGCTTACTTTGAAGGCAAGAAGGAACTATTCGAGGGATTGAAAATCATGGAGCAGGAAAAGCAATGGGTGAAGCGCCCCGTCATTCGCCTTGACATGAGCCGAGCCGGTGCCACGGCAGAGGAAATCAAATCGTATCTGAACAAGGCTTTCAAGAAACTTGAAAAACTGTACCAGATTACAATAGACCCGCAAGACTCCCTCGCCAACCGCTTCGATGCCATCATAGAGACCGCTTGTGAACAAACGGGACAACAGGTTGCCATTCTCATCGACGAATACGACTCACCCTTGCAGCATTCTTGGAAGACTCCCTACCACGAAGAGTGCACAGCTGTCTATCGCAAGGTATTCGCCATACTGAAGGCAGACGACGAGTATGAAAAGTTCGTGTTCATAACCGGCATAACCAAGTTTACGCAAATCTCCCTCTTCTCCGTTCTCAACAACCTCACCAACATCAGCTTTTATCCACAATATGCCGCCCTTTGCGGTATCACCAAGCAGGAGATTACCGACAACTTCATGCCTGAGATAGAGGCTATGGGGCAGAAAAACGGATGGACAGCGGAAGAGACCGTTGAGCAACTGAAAGCCAACTATGATGGTTACCATTTCAGCGCTGACAACATGGTGGATGTCTTCAACCCGTTCAGCCTCATCAACGCCTTGGAAGAACATAAATTGAGGAACTTTTGGGCAGCATCTGGTGCGACATCACTGTTGCCGAAGTTTGTCGATGACATGGAAATCCGTCTCAAAGACTTCGACCATTGCGCCATACTGAGCAATATCATCGAAACTTCCGATGTTGTGGGCGGTGGTGCAGAGCTATTCCTTTACCAGTCTGGTTACTTGACCATCAAGGGCTATTCAGAAGGAGTCTATTACCTGAGCATTCCGAACCATGAAGTCAGACAAGCCTTATACGAGATGGTGCTGCCGGCCTTGGCCATGCGCAAGCTCGGCGACATCCAGTCAACGCAGGCTTTCTTGAGGGAACACCTCGTCACGGGCAATCTCCCGGAAGCCAAGAAGTGCTTGAAAGCCCTCATCGCCGACGTGCCTTACAGCAACAAGAAACTCGCCTCGATGGATATGGAGGAGCGTTATCGCCTCATCATGAGCACGATATTCAACGCCATAGGCTTCAAGGTTGAAGTGGAGCGCATGCTTGCCACGGGCAGGATAGACATGGTGGTATATACCCGACGCATCATATATGTGCTGGAGCTGAAACTCACCAAGAATGGCGGACTCGCAGCTGCAGAGGAGCAAATCAAGGACAACCGCTATACGGAGCCATTCGGGGCAGACAAGCGCAAGACCATCGCCCTTGCCGTGGAATTGGACGACTTGGGCAAGGGCCTCATCGACTGGAAAGAAGTGGAAGGGGCTTAGGGAAGCGCGAGCGGACGGGCCATGTGTGGTGCATGGCAGGGGCGGCCCCTGTAAAGCGGTTCGGTGTAAGGCCCCACTTGACCGTACCAAAAAACCAGAAAGGTTTGGTACTGGCAGTACCACGGCGTGGTACAGACAATACCACGGTGTGGTAGTCGCAGTACCACGGCGTGGTATTCACAGTACCACGGTGTGGTACAGACCGTACCACGCCGTGGTAGCAACGCCTCCGAGACGCTAACGCGGCTTTTCCGAGACTTGGGGGCATGCGCAGTTGTGCCTTTTGACTGTTAATAATATCTATAAAAGTGATATTAAATGATAATGATAAGAATAAAAAGCCTATCTTTGTAAAAAATAAAAACGACGACCATGACCAAAGAAGAACGTCATAGTGAAATAATGGACAACCTGCTCAAGCAGGGTTCCATACAAGTGACCGAATTGGCTAACATCCTTCAAGTCTCATCAGTTACTATCCGCAAGGACCTCACCGACCTTGAGAAAGAAGGCAAGCTCTATCGCAGCCACGGCAAGGCCATCCTCATAAACCCCTTCACCAACAACCGCACGGTGACAGAGAAGGAGAAGCTCAACATGGACGAGAAGCGGCTCATCGGCATGGAGGCCGCCAAGCTGATAACACCCAACGACTCCATCGTGCTGGCATCCGGCACCACCATCCACGCCTTGGCCCGAAACATCCACCCAGAGAGCCGCCTCACCGTGGTCACCGCCTCGCTGCAAGTGGCCGAGGACTTGGCTCCGCTCGACACCATCGACCTCATACAGCTCGGTGGCCTGGTGCGCCACACCAGCCTTTCGGTGGTGGGCAAGTATGCCGAGATGATACTCTCCGGGTTCTCGTTCAGCAAGCTGTTCCTCGGCGTCGACGGCATAGACCTGGAGTTTGGCATCTCCACGACCGACATGCGCGAGGCCGAGATAAACCGCGCCATGATGCAGACGGCGCAGAAGACCATCGTGCTGGCTGACAGCACGAAGTTCGGACGGCGCGGATTCGCCAAGATAAGCAACATCGAGGACGTGGACATGATAATCACCGACAGTCGCCTGCCCGAGGCCACACGCCAACAGATAGAGGCGATTGGCATCGACATCGTGACCGTGGAAGAATAAACACCATAAAGAATCACCCAACAACAATATAACACTAATCGTATGAAAATACCTTCGGAATTCGACTCCATAAGGCCTTATGAGCCGGAAGAGCTCGCGGCTGTGTACGACAAGCTACTTGCAGACAAGCAGTTCCAACAAGTTGTAGCATACGTCTACCCCAACGTGCCAATGGAAGCCGTGGCAAAGAAGATGCACGCCTGCAAGACCAACCTCGACTTCCAACGCAGTTTCTGCTACATCATCCTGCAGAAGCTCATAGCCGAGCAGAGCAACGGCATCGACATGGACTTCCACAACTTGGACATACACAAGCGCTACACCTTCGTGAGCAACCACCGCGACATAGTGCTCGACTCCGCGTTCCTCGATAAATGCTTGATAGACACCGGCTTCGGCACCACGAGCGAGATTGCCATCGGCGACAACCTGCTGCAGCTTGACTGGGTTCGCGCCTTGGCCCGCATCAACAAGACCTTTACCGTGGAGCGCGCGCTGAAGTCGAGCGAGATGCTTCGCGCCAGCAAGCGCATGGCCGAATACATGCACTTCGTGGTGGCGCAGAAGAACGACAACATCTGGATTGCGCAACGCGAGGGACGCGCCAAGAACTCCAACGACCTCACGCAGCCGGCCATACTGAAGATGATGGCGATGGGCGGCGAGGGCTCCATCATAGACCGCCTCACGCAGCTTCATATCGTGCCACTGGCCATAAGCTACCAATACGACCCTTGCGACTATCTCAAGGCACGCGAATACCAGCTACGCCGCGACCTGCCTTACTGGAAGAAGGCACCTGGCGACGACATGGAGAGCATGAACGTGGGCATAAAGGGATTCAAGGGACACATACACTACTGCTGCGCGCCATGCATAGACGAGTGGTTGCAGACCGTCAGCCAAGAGCAACCGCGCAACAAGATGTTTGAGCAGATTGCCGAGCATATAGACCATGAGATACACCGCAACTACCTGCTCTATCCTCAAAACTACATCGCCCTCGACATGATCCAGAACACGAAGATGTATGCTGACCACTACACGCAGGACGACTTCGACAACTTTGAGGAATACATAGCCAGCCGACTTGTCCTCATCGACATCGATAACAAGGACGAGGCTTACCTGCGCCGCTGCCTGCTCACGCAGTATGCCTACCCCACTCGCAACTACCTCACGGCCACCGAGACCACGGGAAGGCTGAAGCAGTTTTTCAGCAAGTTCAACTTCACGAAGTAACAAATAATCAACAACAAAAGCCCCACACCGTATCCACATGACATTGAAGACAACGTTTCATATCATCGCACTGGTGGGGCTTTTGTTTTTCTCCACATCCTGCTCCAACACGTCATACGAGGAGGGCGACTCCAAGCTCAGCTATCTGCGCACCGACTTCGCTGACGCCACCACCGACAGCCAAGGCAGACTCTCCGCGGCGACCACCGACGACGGCGTGAGCCTTACCTTCACGCGCCCGATGCAAACGAGTTGGAGCAACGCCGCCGACAGCCTTTGCCGCGTGCTGCTAAATTATAACATGTATGCCAACGGCGCTGACTCTAACGTCGTTGAGCCCTTGGCGGCGAAGATAGTCTACACGCTCCAGCCAGCCAAGCCATCTGTCCAGACTCAGGCGGCCACCGACCCCGTGAGCCTCGTCAGCGCGTGGAAGAGCAAGAACGGCAACTACGTCAACTTGCGCCTTGGCCTGAAAACGGGCAAGGCAAGCGGCGACGACCAGAGGCAAAGCATAGGGTTGGCGCTCGACAGCACCGTGACAAGCGACGGCAGCACGACCTATTGCCTGAGATTCCTGCACAGCCAAGGCGGCGTGCCCGAATACTACACCACCGACGCTTACGTCAGCATACCCATAAAACAAATGACAACCGGCAGCAAGGTGCGGTTGTCATTGAACACTTACAACGGATGGGTTACCCGTGAGTTCACAAGGTAACCACCCCACGCTATATCACAGGCTTTCGAGCACTCGCTTGAGCACCACCTCCGCCGAAATCTCTCGGTTGGCGGCCTCAGGTATCACGAGGCTGTTCTTGCTCTCTATCACGTCGTCGGTGACGATGAGACCACGGCGCACGGGCAGGCAGTGCATGAAATAGCCGTTGTTGGTCCACGACATGTGCTCCTCGTCGATGGTCCAGCTCATGTCCTTGCTCAAAATCTGACCGTATTGCGCCGGGTCTTTCACGCCAGGGCAGCTCCAGTTCTTGGCGTAAACGAAGTCTGCGCCTTCGAGTGCTTTCTTCTGGTCGTACTCCACCTTGGCGTTGCCAACGAACTTAGGGTCGAGTTCATAGCCCTCGGGCTGGGTCACCACGAAGTCGACGTCGGCGGCGTTCATCCACTGCGCGAACGAGTTTGGCACGGCCTGTGGCAAGGCGCGGCAGTGGGGTGCCCACGTCAGCACCACCTTCGGGCGTGCCGTCTTCTTGTGCTCGTCGATGGTTATCAAGTCGGCGAAAGCCTGCAAGGGGTGCACCGTGGCGGTCTCCATGGCCACGACGGGCTTGCCAGAGTATTTCACAAACTGGTTGACGATGGTCTCGGCATAGTCGTAGTCGCGGTCTTTCAGTCCGGCAAACGAGCGCACGGCGATGATGTCGCAATAGCAAGCCATCACGGGAATGGCCTCCAGCAGGTGCTCGCTCTTGTCGCCATCCATGATGACGCCACGCTCCGTCTCCAACTTCCACGCTCCGGCGTTCACGTCGAGCACTATGACGTTCATGCCAAGGTTCATTGCCGCCTTCTGCGTGCTCAGTCGGGTGCGCAAGCTGTTGTTGAAGAATATCATCAGCAGGGTCTTGTTCTTGCCCAACTGCTGATAGCCGAAACGGTTTGCCTTCACTTCCTGTGCCTCGGCGAGCGCGGCTTTCAGGTCGCCAAGGTCTTCCACATTAAAGAATGTCTTCATTGTAATATTATTTTTTGATTATTATTCACTCTCTCGTCTGTCCGCTTCCGGTTATGAGCCACTTGTAGGTGGTTATTTCCTCGAGGGCCATAGGTCCGCGGGCGCCGAGCTTCTGCGTGCTGATGCCGATCTCCGCTCCCAGGCCGAACTGCGAGCCATCGGTGAAACTCGTAGGCGCGTTGACATAGACGCACGCCGCATCCACCATAGCCTGAAACTTCTTCTGCGCTTCCTGGTTGTCGGAGACGATGCTCTCGCTGTGTCCGCTGCCGTAGGTCGCTATGTGGTCGAGAGCCTCATCCTCCGAAGCCACGGTCTTTATGGCAAGCTGCATGCTCATCCACTCCGTGAACCAGATGCTCTTCAGGCTTGGGTCTTCAGCCATCATTCTCCGCTCGCTGTCAGCGGCCTTATATAATAATGTGTCGGGATAGCGTCCCTTCAATGCCTCGTAAGCCTTACTGTCGGCATGGATCTTCACCTCTCGCTTGGCGAGGTCTTCGCAGAGGCTTGGCAGGTCGCCCAGGCGAGAAGCGTGGACTACGAGCGTGTCGAGCGTGTTGCAGACGCTGCATCTGCGGCACTTGGCGTTGGTTATGATGCGCTTGCCCATCTCCACGTCGCCATCCTTGTCGAAGAAGCAATGCACCACGCCCGCTCCCGTCTCTATGACAGGCACCTTGGCGGCATCTCTGACAAAGCTGATGAGCTTCTTTCCGCCACGCGGTATGCATAGGTCGATATATCCCACGGCGTTGAGCATTTCGCCCGTGACCTCGTGGGTGGCAGGCAGCAGCGCCACCACGTCGGGGTTCACGCCATGGGCGCGCAGCACCCTGTGGATAAGGGCGACGCCTGCCGTGTTGGAGGCGTCGGCGTCTTTTCCGCCTTTCAGCACACACGCGTTCCCGCTCTTGAAGCAGAGCGAGAAGACATCGAAGGTGACGTTGGGGCGAGCCTCATAAATCATGCCTATGACCCCGAAAGGCACGCTCACCCTTTGCAGGTGCAAGCCATTGTCGAGGGTCTTGTCCTTCAAGATTCTTCCGAGCGGCGACGGCAGGGTGCTGACGTGTCGCATATCCGCCGCAATGTCCCGGAGCCGTTGCTCCGTGAGTTGCAGTCGGTCGTAGAGCGGGTTCGCCTTGTCCATCTTGGCCAGGTCAAGGGCGTTGGCCTTCAGCAGCGCTGGAATTTCGGCAATGATGGCATCAGCCACCGCCCTGAGAATCTCGTTGCGTTTGTCGTCTGTCAGCAGCGCGAGGGTCTTGCTCGCCGCCTTCACCTTTTGGAAAGTCTCTTTCAGTTTCAGTTCCATGTCACTATTCCCTTCTTCTTACGGTTATAAGATGTTGCAAAGATAATGCAAACGAGCGCATAACATCAAGCTTGCTTGAATGTTATGCCGAG
>ERZ1032009.96-NODE-96-length-19779-cov-6.306885_pt1 | contig 19779 bp, 13 predicted proteins | sample MGYA00516700_ERZ1032009 | MGnify/ENA primary metagenome ERZ1032009 (study PRJEB33719, sample SAMN04261292) | wastewater metagenome | biome: rural village; feature: human; material: feces | host: Homo sapiens | place: El Salvador | collected 2013-01-14 ...
CGTCCTGATAGTCGAGGGAGGCGAGGAGTGTGCGCAGGGCGTCGGTATAGAGAGGGTTGATCTCGAAGAAGAGGCGGCCGCCAGGCCGCAGCGTCCACAGGCCATAGGTGGCGATAGCGCGGTAGAACCGGAGCGGGTCGTCGTCGGGAGCGAAGAGCGCCAGAGCGGGCTCATGGTCAAGGACATTCGCGGACATCGCGGCGCGCTCCTTCTGGGCGATGTAGGGCGGGTTGGAGACGATGAGGTCCCAACTTTGAACTTTGAACTTTGAACTTTGAACTTTGAACTTTGAACTTTGAGCTTGATTGTCTGCCGACAAAGCGAGGACATCTTGCAACTCGAAGTTGACGTTGGCCTTGAGAGCATGGGCGTTGTCGCGGGCGATGAGGAGCGCGTCGGGTGAAACGTCCCAGGCGGTGACCTCGGCGTTCCACAGGTCGAGGGCGAGGGTGACGGCGATGCATCCACTGCCCGTGCCGATGTCGAGGACCTGTAGCGGTGTCGGTGGCTGCAGGCCACAGTAGGGGCGGTTGGTCTCCTCGATGATGAGGCGGCAGAGCTGTTCCGTCTCCGGCCGGGGGATGAGGACGCCGGGCGCCACATGGAACTGGCGACCGCAGAACGTGGCGTGGCCCAGCACATACTGCACCGGCTCGCCGTCGCGGAGGCGTGCCATGTCGTGCTCCAGCTGGTCACGGTCGCTGGCTGACAGCGTGTCCACCTTGCCCATGACGACGTCGGTGAGAGTCATCTGGAAGCGGTCGTCGAGTACAAGGCGAATGATGGCCTGCGCCTCGCGGGCGTCGTAGTGCGGCAGGAGCTGGTGCCAAAGGTCGGAGTAAGTCATAAGGCAAAGGTACAGTTTTAATTTCAAAGCTGAACGACAAAACAGTGATAACTTCATCTTTTCCCGAAAAAAGAATGCTTTTTCCCTTGCAGGAATGGAGAGAAGTCGTTATCTTTGCCAACATGAAGAAAAGAATTGGGCAAATGGCTGATGGACATCGCCAAGTATATGGTCACGGCACTATTGCTGTCTTCTGTATTTGGTGATATGAACCAGGTAGGCATATATGCCAGTGTTATCGTAGCTACGGCAATTACGTTAGGCTGGGGCTTATACCTAGTCAGAGATGAGAAAGATAATAAGAAAGGTAAATAAATGGGTGCAATTGTTATTTCAATATTTGTTTCTCTGGTAGCTTGCATTGGAGGCTTATATTTTTATATGCAAGACAGAAAAGAGCAGCATGGCTACTGATGAGTACTACATGCGCCGCTGTCTGCAACTGGCAGAGAACGGGCGCCGGAACGCCAAGCCAAACCCGATGGTGGGTGCGGTCATCGTGAGCGCCGATGGACGAATCATCGGCGAGGGCTATCATGCCCGTTGTGGCGAGGGTCATGCGGAGGTGAACGCCTTCGCCTCGGTGCGGAAGGAGGATGAGCCGTTGCTCCGGGAGGCCACCATCTACGTGTCGCTGGAGCCTTGCTCCCACTGGGGCAAGACGCCACCGTGTGCCGACCTTATAATTAAGAAAGGTGTGCGTCGCTGCGTCTGTGGATGCATCGACCCGTTTTCGAAGGTGCAGGGCCGCGGTGTGCAGAAGCTTCGCGCGGCGGGCATCGACGTCACCGTCGGTGTGCTGGAGCAGGAGTGCCTGGCGCTGAACCGGCGGTTCATCACGTTCAACACCCATCAGCGACCCTACATTATATTAAAGTGGTGTGAGACCGCTAACCACGTCATCGGTCGCCATGGCTCGCGGATGCAGATCTCCACACCGTTCACCCAGATGCTCTCCCACAAGCTGCGCACGGAGAACGAGGCGATCCTCGTCGGCCGTGGCACGCTGGAGAACGACCATCCACAGCTGAACGTCCGGGAATGGAGTGGTGACGCCCCAGAGCGACTGGTGCTCACCCATCATCCGGAGGCCGTTCCCACGGGATTCTTGGCCTTCGACAGCATCGATGCGGTGCTGCAACACCTCTATGAAGAGAAGAAGCAGAGCCTCATCGTTGAGGGCGGACAAAAAACGCTCCAGGCGTTCCTGGAGCGTGACTTGTGGGATGAGATCCGTGTGGAGCGTGCGCCATGGACTGCCACGGGCGACGTGCTGGCGCCGACATTACCCCTACATCTTCAGGTAATGAAAGCAGAGGAATATGATGGGAATAGCATCGTGACCTATTCCCGGGAATGACCTGATTACTTACACGTCATGATTTTGAGCACCATGTCGTCGGTGGGACACATAGCCTCCTTACCGATGGAGGTGAGGTTGTGGATGGACTTGTCCACATCCTCGTCGATGATGCCCTCGGCGGCCGTGACATGCTCGCCCTCGATGCTCAGCAAGGCAGAGAGCAACGCCGAGTTGACGCCCGAGCAAATCTTGATGGAGCACGACGGCTTGGCTCCGTCGCAGATCATGCCGGTGAGGTTGGCAATCATGTTCTTCACGGCGTGGCACACGCGGGTGTAGTCGCCGCCCATGAGGTAGACGATGCCGCACGAAGAGCCGATGCTTGCCACGACACAGCCGCAGAGCGCGGACAGCTTGCCGAGGCTCTGCTTGATGTAGATGGCGGTGAGGTGAGAGAGGGTGAGGGCGCGGATGAGCTCCTCCTCGGTATTCTCGTTCTCCTCGGCATAGACTGCCACGGGGTTTGTCGCGCAGATGCCTTGGTTGCCGGAGCCGCTGTTGCTCATCACGGGGATCATCGCGCCGCCCATACGAGCGTCGCAGGCCAGTGCCGTCATGGAGATGATGTGGCTGAAGATGGTCTTGCCGAAGATGCCGTGACTCAAGGGTCGGTCGATGGTCTTGCCGAGGCAGTGACCATAGTTGCCCTTGCGGCTCTCCTCGGCAGCACGGATGTTATAGTCGCGTGTCTTGAGGATGAAGCGCAGCTCGTCGATGGGCGATGTCGTGGCAAAGTCCCACACCATCCGGAGGGTCAGGGCAATGCCGCTGTCCTCCGTGCCACCGTCGACACACTGCTGCTTGTCGAGCAGCACGTTGCCGTTGCGGTCTTCGTAGACGAAGTTGGTGTGCGAGCCGGCGATGATGGCCGTGGCGTGGTCATCCCCTGCTTGGCAGGTGATCTCGATGTAGAGCTTCTCGGTGATGTTCTCCTTCAGCCGGATGTCGATGTGCTTGGGGTCAGCGATGAACGCCTTGCCCTCCTCGAGCGTCTCTGGTGTGAGGTCCTTGAGCACCTCGAGCTGATACTCGCTCTTGCCGACGATGGCACCAAGAGCGATGGCGATGGGCAGGCCGATCATGCCTGTGCCGGGGATGCCGACGCCCATAGCGTTCTTGAGCATGTTGGCGCTGAGCAGCGCGGTGATCTTCTCCGGCTTTTTGCCCAAGTCCTCCGTGGCCCGTGCCACGCAGAGCGCCACAGCCATCGGCTCCGTACAGCCGACGGCAGGAACCACCTCCTGGTTGATGAGAGCAAGGATCTGCTCACGAATATTTTTATCAAGCATATTATTTATAGTTCTCTAAGCCTTTGTTGAGGAACTCGACGTATGCAGGGATGTCCTCCTTATAGCTGAACGAGCCGTTGAGCGGATCGCCATTGTTGTCGACAGCGACGTAGAACGGCTGAGCGTTGGCACCGAACTTATGGCTCTGGAGGTAGCTCCACTTGTCGCCAACGGTGCGCAGGGTGCGCTGCTGGCCATTCTCGTTGACCTCGATGGGCTCTGGCAACGGCGTCTTGTCGTCGACGAAGAGGGAGATGAGGACATAGTCTTTCTCCAGCTTCGAAGCCACCTGCGGGTCGGTCCATACGGCAGCCTCCATCTTCCGGCAGTTCACGCAGCCGAAGCCGGTGAAGTCGATGAGGACGGGCTTATGCTGCGCCTTTGCGGCGGCCATACCCTCTTCGTAGTTGGTGTATTTTGCTGTGACGACCTTCGTGTTGAGGTTGAAGTCCTGCGTGGTGATAGGCGGTGCGAATGCCGACACTGCCTTGCAGGGAGCACCCCAGAGGCCGGGGAGCATGTAGATGGCGAAGGCCACGGAGCAGAGTCCGAGCATCACGGCGGGCACCGGCATCGGGCGGTTTAGTTCGCCGCCAATCTCGTCGCTACGGAACTTCAGCCAGCCGATGAGGTAGCAGCCCAGGGCGAGGAAGATGACGATCCAGAGCGAGAGGAATGTCTCACGGTCGAGGATGTGCCAGCCATAGGCGAGGTCGGCGACGCTGAGGAACTTCAGCGAGAACGCGAGCTCGACGAAGCCGAGGACGACCTTGATCTGGTTCATCCACGAGCCACTGCGCGGGCTCTTCTTCATCAGCGTGGGGAACATGGCGAAGAGGGAGAACGGGATGGCGAGTGCCAGGGCGAAGCCAAGCATACCCACGGCGGGGCCTACCCAGTTGCCGCTGGTCACGGTCTCCACGAGCAGCAGGCCGATGATCGGCGCGGTGCAGGAGAACGAGACGAGGACGAGGGTGAACGCCATGAGGAAGATGGAGAGCAGGCCAGTGGTCTGCGAGGCCTTGGAGTCTACCTTGTTGCCCCACGAGTCGGGGAGCTTGATCTCAAACCATCCGAAGAAGCTCACGGCGAAGACCACGAGCAGGAGGAAGAGGAAGATGTTGAACACGGCGTTCGTCGACAGCGCATTCAGCGTGTTCGGGCCGAAGATGGCCGTCACGCCGAGGCCGAGGGCGAGGTAGATGACGACGATGGAGATGCCGTAGGTCACGGCGTCACGGATACCCTTCTTACGGTCGTCCTTGGCGCGCTTAAGGAAGAAGCTGACCGTCATCGGGATGATGGGCCAGATGCAGGGCATCACGAGGGCGAGCAGTCCGCCGATGAGACCCATGAAGAAGATGTACCACAGCGAGTGACCGGCGATGGCGCCTGTGCCACCCATCTGCTGGAGCTGCTTGATGACAGGTCGCCAAAGCAGGTCCTTGTCGGCCTGCGAGAGGTTGGCGGCAGCTGCGGCAGCTGCGGCGCTGTCGGCCTTCACCTTCGCCAGCGAGTCAGTGTTAGGCAGGGTGGCGAGAATAGCCTCATCTGCCTCCCCAGCTGCCTCAGCCTCGGCAGCCTCATCCTTAGGGTTTGCGGTAGCAGCCGCTTTATCGGCCTTGGCATCTACTGCTGGCGCCTTGCCTGTCTGCTTGAAGGGCACATCCGTCGGCGGCATGCAGTTCTGATCGTTGCAGGCACCATAGTTGAGATAGACGTCGATGTTGTAGTTGGGCTTGGTGAACTTCACCTTCTGCACGAATTGCACCGATCCCTCAAAGTAGCGCAACGTCATCTCGAACAGTTTGTCGTATGACTTGATCTCGTGGCCCTTCGGCGTAAGCTTGCCGACGAGCTCCACGCCGTCAAGCTTGTTGGCGTGGAACGTGGCCTCGATCGGTCCGTCGCTGCCGAGGTTGGTGGAATAGACATGCCATCCCTTGTCGATCTTACCGGTGAAGATGATTTCGCCCTGCGCTGTGCCGTTGGTCTTCAGCTGGGTGGAGAACTTCACGGGGTTGAGCATCTGGGCATTGGCCATGATGGTAACGAGCATCAACAGGGCCAGGGTTATTGCTTTTTTCATTGCTTATTAGGATTATCTCTTTTTAATAATACTTTCTTTTATAGATACGTGTAATTATGCAAAAGGGTTACTTTAAAAGCAGATTATTGACAGAATTTAACTAATAAGAGCCATTCACTGGGTATTGCTCAATGAATGGCTCTATATGTAATCCACATCCCCTCCTTTGGAGGGGCTTGGGGGGGATTAACTGATTTGTGATCCCGGCTTCACCTCGCTGAGCGTCGTGGTGACGGCGAGTGAGCCATCGAAGTTGACAGCGGAGAGGATCATGCCCTGGCTCTCGATGCCCATCATCTTGCGGGGTGCGAGGTTGGCGATGAAGAGCACGTCCTTGCCTATGAGGTCCTCGGGCTTATAGAACTTTGCGATGCCGGAGAGGATCGTGCGGTCCGTGCCGGAGCCATCGTCGATGGTGAACTGGAGCAGTTTGTTGCTCTTCTTCACTGGTTGGCAGGCTTTGATGTGTCCCACACGGATGTCGAGCTTCTCCCACTGGTCGAAGGCGATGTTCTCCTTGATGGGCAGTGCCTTATACTCTGCAGCAGCCTTTGCAGCCTCGTTGGCCTCCTTCGTGGCCTGGAGCTTGTCAAGCTGTGCCTGGATGGCGTCGTCCTCAATCTTCTCGAAGAGCAGATGGGGCTCAGCAAGCTGATGGCCCGCTTCGAGGAGTGTGGTGCTGCCAAGCTCCGCCCAGTCGAAGGTCTGGAGGTTGAGCATCTCGCGGAGGTCGCGGCTGGAGAACGGCAGGAACGGCTCGAAGGCGATGGCGAGGTTGGCGCAGAGCTGCAGGGAGATGTTGAGGATGGTCTCCACACGCTTCGGGTCGGTCTTCCACACCTTCCATGGCTCGCACTCGGTGATGTAGCGGTTGCCGATGCGTGCGAGGTTCATCGCCTCAAACTGTGCCTCGCGGAACTTGAAGTTGTTGAGGAAGCTCTCCACCTTCTGCTTCACGTCCTTGAACTCCTCGATGGCCTTGCGGTCCACATCCTGCAGCTCGCCGCAGGCGGGCACGACGCCGTTCCAATATTTCTTTGTCAGCTGCAGGGCGCGGTTGACGAAGTTGCCGTAGATGGCGACGAGCTCGGAGTTGTTGCGCTCCTGGAAGTCACGCCACGTGAAGTTGTTGTCCTTCGTTTCCGGCGCATTGGCAGTGAGCACATAGCGCAGCACGTCCTGCTTGCCGGGGAAGTCCTTGAGGTATTCGTCGAGCCAGACAGCCCAGTTGCGGGAGGTGGAAATCTTGTCGTTCTCGAGGTTGAGGAACTCGTTGGCAGGGACGTTGTCGGGGAGGATGAAGTCGCCGTAGGCCTTGAGCATCGTCGGGAAGATGATGCAGTGGAAGACGATGTTGTCCTTGCCGATGAAGTGGACGAGGCGTGTCTCAGGGTCTTTCCACCACGTCTCCCAGTTGCCAAACTTCTCAGGATTGTTCTTGCAGAGCTCAATCGTATTAGAGATGTACCCGATAGGGGCGTCGAACCACACGTAGAGCACCTTGCCCTCGGCACCCTCCACGGGGACGGGGATACCCCAGTCGAGGTCACGTGTCATGGCACGCGGCTGCAGGTCCATGTCGAGCCAACTCTTGCACTGGCCGTAGACGTTCGAACGCCACTCCTTATGTCCGCCCAAGATCCACTCCTTCAGCCACTCCTGATAGTTGTTCAGGGGGAGGTACCAGTTCTTGGTCTTGCGGATCTCCGGCTTGGCGCCGCTGATGGTGGAGTGGGGATCGATGAGCTCCATAGGGCTGAGGTCGGAGCCACACTTCTCGCACTGGTCGCCGTAGGCATTGGGATTGCCACAGTGGGGGCAGGTGCCCATGATGTAACGGTCGGCGAGGAACTGCTTGGCCTCGGGGTCATAGTATTGCTCCGTCTCCTTCTCCACGAGCTTCCCGTCGTCGTAGAGCTTGCGGAAGAAGTCGGCAGCAAACTTATGGTGCGTCTCGCTCGTCGTGCGACTGTAGACGTCGAAGCTGATGCCGAACTCCTTGAACGAGTCCTTGATGATCTTGTGGTAGCGGTCGCAGACGTCCTGCGGCGTGCAGCCTTCCTTCTTGGCGCGGATGGTGATGGGCACACCATGCTCATCCGAACCGCCGATGAACACCACGTCTTCGCCCTTCAGCCGAAGGTAGCGCACGTAGATGTCGGCGGGAACATACACTCCGGCGAGGTGACCAATGTGCACACCGCCATTGGCGTAAGGCAGCGCCGCGGTGACCGTAGTCCGCTTGAATTTCTTAGCTTCCATCTGTTATGTATTGCTTTGTTTTTTCTTTCGGAGTGCAAAATTACACAATTTAATCCACATACCGAGCAGAGAAAGCAACTTTCTTTTTTATTATACCTTACTCTTGCTCGCCCTTCATCGGCCAGCCCATGACGTAGGAGATCTGCGGGATGAGGGTCATGGCAATCTTCCGCTGGCCCTCATAGTTGGGATGCCAGTCGGCACCGAGGTCGGTATCCTCACGGACGATGCGCGTCATCAGCGGCGTGAAGATGATGCGGCCCATGCCCACGGTGCGGCGTTGCAGCTCGCGCATGTTCTCCTGGAGGTAGTTGTTGGCTGAGTGGGGCGTGACGCAGAACACCGGGACGTCGCCGTAGGCTGCCTTGATGCGCTGAATGAGCTGGATGTATCCCTTGCAGAACATGTCGGTCGTCGGCGGACAGATGGGCGACATGTCGTTGGTGCCCAGGCAGATGATGACCATGTCGGGGCGGTACCCCTTGAAGTCGTAGCCGAGGGTGTCGTGCTCGTCGAAGATCTGCAGGCTGCGGGTGCCCATGTTCTTGGGTTTCGACTGCTGCACCTTGTCGCCATAGTTGCGGACGATGCCCTGTCCGGAGTGGGCGATCATGACATAGTCGGCATCGAAGTAGCGTGAGATGATGCAGGTGTAGGCCTTGTTACAGTTCTCCGTCTCCAGCGTGAAGTGCTCGCTCTTCGATTTCGCCTCCGTGCCGTAGCCGCAGGTGTAGGAGTCACCGTAGACCTCGATGAGGCGTTTCTTCGGCGTGGGTGCCGTCAGCCGGCCGTCGGCGGTGAGCAGACCATAGATCGTGCCGCAGCCGTATTCGCCCTCGGTGCACTTCTGCACAGTGAGGCGGTGGCTGCCCTTGGCAAGCTTCGTGGCAAGCTGCACCACCTGTGGCGCCTTGCCGGTGACTTTGATCTTCCGCGCTGGCTGGTTGTCAATGAAGATGTTGTAGTAGCTCGTACCGGTGTCGCTGACCTTCATTGCCACGCTGCTGCCGTTGAAGATGGTCGACAGATGGGTGCCGATCCAGTCGAAGGTGACGCTGCCGTCAGCGGCGTTGGCCACCGTGCGGCCGGTGAAGGTGATGGCGGGGTTGGTTGCCGGTGTCAGCTTCTGCGCTACGGCGTTGATGCTGCCAGCGCTGAGGGCGAGCAGGCAGAGCAGTGTTGAAAAGGTTGCTTTCTTCAGATTCATAGTTGCTTTATATTATGGTTTATCAGTATTGTCGCAATCCAATAATGGTTATGGGCCTTCATTGTGATGATGCAAAAAAGGGCATGGAACTGCTTCCACGCCCTTTTATAACGGTTTCCCGTTGCGGTTGTTGTACTTTTCTGCATTTTATTCTCTTGCAAACTTTGATATTCGTTTACGTACTTTTCTTACTACTCTAAGTAATAGGTTTGCATTGAATTCTCAGTGGTTGTACTTTTTGCAATTCTCAAGTCTTTCAAAATGTAATGCTTATATGATATATAATATATATAGTTATGCTTATGCGTTAGAGGTCTTCATCGATGGTCATGTACTTTCTGTTTTCTGATGCAAAGTTATGGCTTTTTTGAGGGATAGAGGTTGTCATTCCAACGAAAATAATTGTTAGTGCAATAATTTTCTTTTGTGTTCAATTTGTGGTTTCACTAACTTTGAAATTTGTTTTTGAAGGTTTCGTTGTTTGTTAAGAGTAAAATTCAAGTTGTTATAGACTGATGATGGGATAATCGTTAATTTGCGTTATGAATATTAAACAACTTATAGCCAACATGTTATATATTTAGTGTGTTCTGATTGTTATTCAATTTTAATGTTTCGTTCTTTATTCTTTGTTCGCATCTTGACATACTTGTGTGTGTGAAAACGGTGCGCTTGAAACTTTTCTTGATTTTGCCTATAAACAAATATTTGTCTGACTTTACTGCACAGTTGCGAGGTTGTTAATAGGCGGAGTGACAAGTTTCCTGGGCTCTCCTGTGTGCGCTTGCAACATTCGATTCATGTCGAGATAACCGTTTTTTCTATTATATAATAAGGTGTATCTCCCGTTTTTTTTGTAAGTTTGCAAAACGGAAAGACCATTATCAGTATCGTTCAATCAACGCTTATGACAACAATAGAATATGGCTTTGCCGAGAGTCCTTTCGGCACGATCATCGTGGCACGCACCTGGGAGGGCATCTGCGATGTGCAGTTTCTCGACTATAACAGGATGGAGACCATCCGCGAACTCGGTGCGCGGTGGGGCGTCTATACGCCTACAACACAGAGTGACACCATGGCGCAGACGGTGGAGCGCGTTATCTTCGAGGGCTATCACCATCCCCTTCGCCTCGATGTGAAGGGCTCTGAGCTACAGCTCGACGTCTGGCGTGCACTGCAGCAGGTGCCCTTTGGCACCACGGTGAGCTATCAGCAGATTGCGGAGGTCATCGGCCGCCCGAAGGCGGTGCGGGCTGTGGCGACCTGCATCGCGCAGAACCCTGTAGCGATGCTCATTCCCTGCCACCGCGTCATCCACAGCGACGGCACATTGGGGGAGTACCATTGGGGTTGTGAGCTAAAGGGCCGCCTCATCGAATGGGAGAAAGCGCACCCCGAGCTGGCCTTCACCCCACCAGCTATTCCGAGGTGATCAAAGGCGTCGAGCAACTGGCGCAAAGCCTTTGAGCAAGTTGCGCAAGGGCGTTGAACAACTGGCGCAAAGCCTTTGAGCAAGTTGTGCAAGGGCGTTGAACAACTTGTGCAGAGGCGCTGAGCAAGTCAAAACTCACTATGTAACGAATCTAAAGTCAATGTCCAGATGACGAATATCACTGCTGATGAGCTGTTCCGCAAGGTGGCGTTCATTGCTACTGACGAGCATCTGAAGCCCCAGACGCAGAATAAACTCATGCATGAGACGCTGGTGCTGGCCTGCGCTGCAGGCCTCGAAGGCGAAGACTCACCTTCAGATCCTCTCCAAAGTGCGAGGGAAGCGTGGGCAGGGAGCCTCTTTGCCAAGGTCGACGTGCTCTGCAAGCACTGCCGCATTCCCCAGCGGGAGGTGTTCGACATCCAGCGCATGCGCCACGACTCGAACCAGACGGCGGCGCTCACGCGTGACGACTTGCTCTACGACTGCCGCGCCCTGGTGGTGTTCATCTCGAAGGTCTTCGGTGTCGACATCCCACCGTTCCTCACGGGGAAGATCCCCGCCTCGCGACGCCCAGCCACCGATGTGCGGCATGTCGACTATCGGTCGGTACGCGCCATCGTGCGCTCCTTTGATGCAGAGACCATCACCGTGCAGCCTTCTCTGGATGCCGACGGCCATCTGCTGCGGGTGAGCTATGCTGGTCACGACTATTTGCAACGCATTCTCCGCGAGGGCATGCAGCTGAACCTCCTCGACGTCAGCATGGACAAGAGCAACGTGTCCTCCGGCGTTCACGCCGGTGGAAGTGAGCCGTCAGCTCTTGCTACTTACCGGATGATCGTCGTCGAGCCGGACTTCCTCATCGACATCAGCTCCCTGGCAGCGTGCTTCACAGCTTACGGCCACAGTCCGCTGGCCTATACCATCAACCGCATGAAGCCTGCGGCAAACTCCCAGGCCATCCTCATCGGAAACTTCGCAGGTTCCGCCCTCGACGACATCATCAACCGTGGTGCCGACTACGACTGGACGGAGACCTTCCGCACGAACTTTCGCGAGAAGGCGCTGGAGTACTGCACGTGCCCCGACCTCAACCAACGTGAGCCCTTCAAGGTGGAGGCAATGCGGCAGGTGAAGAACATCCAGGCTGCAGTTTCTCTCTTGGATGCATCCCTCCGCCGTTCCAATCGTCCGCTCCCTGAAGAGGATACATCCCCCTCCCATAGCGCAGCGACGGGGAGGGGCCTTGGAGGAGAGGCTTTGCTCGAGCCTTCCTTTATTTGTGAGCAACTTGGCTTGCAGGGTCGTATTGACCTGATGACCACTGACCTACGGCTCCTCGTCGAGCAGAAGTCGGGCAAGAATTTCAACATTGAGATTGGACGTCCCGGCGAGCATGGCGCCTTCCAGAGCGAGAACCACTATGTTCAAGTGTTGCTCTACTATGAGGCGCTGAACCGCAACTTCAACCTTCCGTTCAACTCTATCGACGGTCGGCTGCTCTATTCGAAGTACCAGATGCCGGGCGGATTGGTCAATGCGACCTATTATAAAGGACTCATCGACGAGGCGATCAAGCTTCGCAACCAGATTGTCGCCACGGAGTTCTTCGTCGCACGAAGGGGCTTCGGCGCTCTCCTGCCGATGCTCGAGCCGTTGCAGCTCAAGCAGCGTGACGTCAGCGAGAAGTTGTGGAACAACTATGTCTATCCGCAACTCTGTGCCGTCACCGAGCCGCTTCACGATCTCCCTCCCGTCGCCGATGCCTATCTCAAGGCAATGATGACCTTCGTCTACCGGGAGCAACTCGCCTCACGCCTCGGTGTCGTCGAGGGCACGGGCAATGCCATGGCTGATCTGTGGAACATGCCACTGACGGAGAAGAAGGAGACGGGCAACATCTACACCGACCTCACGATCACCCGGAAGGAACAGTCCAGCGACTATAATGGCTACGACACCATCACCCTCGCGGTGCCCGACCAGGGCGAGGACTTCCTGCCAAACTTCCGCCTCGGCGATGGCGTCTACCTCTATCCTTATCTCGAGGGTCAGGAACCTGATGCGCGGCGGGCGCTGCTCTTCCGTGGCACGCTCATCAGCCAGAGTTCCGACGAGGCCACTGTCCACCTCAGCGACGGACAGCAGAATCCCGACATCTTTGAGGCGGCGGGGCGGCGAAATATCCCTGGCGACCACCGTGTGCTTTGGGCTATTGAGCATAGTGGCGGCGACATCGGAACGACATCCTCCATCCGCTCCCTCCACGCGTTCATCAGCGACGAAAGTGGTAAGCGTGACCTGCTACTCGGACAGCGGGAGCCGCGGCGCGACGCCGGAAAGAAGCTGGCAAGATCTTATAGCCCAACTTATGATGCAATAGTGGAAAAAGCCAAGCAGGCGAAAGACTATTATCTTTTGGTTGGACCGCCGGGAACGGGCAAAACCAGCATGGCCTTACAGTTCCTTGTGCGTGAGCATCTATCCTCTAGCACTCAAGGGGATGACAGCATCTTGCTGATGGCCTACACCAATCGTGCTGTGGACGAGATCTGTGGCATGTTATCCGACAATGGTATAGACTTCATGCGTATTGGTAACCAATATTCCTGCGACAAGCGTTATCGTGACCATTTACTGGACCATGCGATTGCCTCCTATAATAAACTTGCTGACATCAAGCAGAAGATCGTAGACACCCGCGTCATTGTCGGTACGACATCGACGCTGCTCTCGCGCGCGTACCTTTTTAATATCAAGCACTTCGCGCTGGCCATCGTCGACGAGGCAAGCCAGATCCTTGAGCCGGGCCTCGTCGGACTGCTCACCCTGCCGGAGAAGTTCATCCTCATCGGCGACTACAAGCAGCTCCCCGCCGTCGTGCAGCAGGACGAGGAGGCGTCACGTGTCGAGGACCCACTGTTGCAGGGTATCGGCCTCACCAACTGCCGCAACTCCCTCTTCGAGCGACTCATCCGTCAGGAGCAGCGCTGCGGACGCACGGCGTTCATCGGCGTACTCAACCACCAGGGGCGTATGCACCCCGACATCGCGGCCTTCCCCAACGCGGCGTTCTACTTCAGTGAGCATCTCCTCCCCGTGCCGTTGAAGCATCAGCTCGAGGATCATCTCGACTACACGCTGCCATCGGAGGACGCCACCGACGACCTGCTGAAGGCGCATCGCGTGCTGTTTTTCCCCTCGGAGGACTGTCGGCAGCCGGACCTCTCCGACAAGGTGAATGCCGCCGAGGCACGCATCGTCGCCGACCTGCTGCGCCGCATCCATCGGTTCTATGGCTCAAGCTTCAATCCCGACAAGACCGTCGGCGTCATCGTGCCCTACCGCAACCAGATCGCGATGATCCGCAAGGAGATCGAACGCCTCGGCATCCCCGCGCTCCTCGACATCAGCATCGACACCGTCGAGCGCTACCAAGGTTCGCAGCGCGACGTTATCATCTATTCGTTTACCATCCAGCAGCGCTATCAGCTCGACTTCCTCACGTCGAACAGCTTCGTCGAGGACGGACACCTCATCGACCGGAAGCTCAATGTCGCCCTCACCCGTGCTCGCAAGCAGCTCCTGCTCACGGGCAACGTCCGCACTTTGAGCCATAACCCACTGTTCCGTCAGCTTATTGGCTCTTTGGCTGGTTGACGTTGTTCGCTGTTAGACGGTGGGCGGATGGAACGCCTATTTGTTGATTAATTTGTTCCAAAGTTCCACGGATTAATACCCGTTGCCATTCGTTAACGTCTTTTATGAGGAAAACCGAACAGCAATTGTGATTTTTCTATATCTTTGCAGCGCTTTTAGAGAGCAAAGAGTTTAGTTATTTACATGTTTAACAAACAAACAACAAACAACTATGAAGAAAGTTCTTTTAGCAGCAGCGCTGATGCTGTCGTCAGTCGCTACATTCGCACAGCACGCAGTAGGTACCTTCACTCTTCAGCCGAAGGTAGGTATGACTCTTGGCAATGTGACAGACGTGGATGGTGACATGCGCGTTGGTGTGATGGCTGGTGTTGAGGGCGAGTACCAGGCAACCGACATGCTCGGCATCGCTTTCGGTGTGAATTATGCTCAGCAGGGCGAGAAACTTGACTATAGCGTGAACCTCGGCAAATTGGGTAGCTTCAAAATCAAGAATACCCTGAAACTCGACTACATCAATGTGCCTATTGTGGCTAACGTCTATGTCGTGCCGGGTTTGGCTGTGAAGGCTGGTGTACAGTTTGGCTTCAATGTGAACAGTGAAATCAACAACAGCAACCTTGACAAGAGCGTTGATCTAGCCGATGGCATCAAGACCTTCGACTTCTCTATCCCTGTAGGTCTGTCGTATGAGTACAGCAACTTCGTGCTGGATGCTCGTTACAACTTCGGTTGCACAAAGATCGTGAAGGACGACTACAACCAGTTCATCAACTCCGATGCGAAGAACAGCGTCTTCCAGATCACGCTGGGCTATAAGTTCGCGCTGTAATGAGCTAGCCTCTCCCCTAACCCCTCCCCCCAAGCTACGCTGGGGAGGGGAGTAATTACACAGATAAACAATAAGGAGCCATTCCGTGCATTGCTGCATTGGAATGGCTCCTTGCTTTTGTTTATCTCACATATTATTCCCCTCCCGCATAGGGGAGGGGGCGAGCTAGCCTTTGGCTAGGCGAGGAGAGGGGCTTTCTATTTCCTCCCGAAGTCCGCAGGGCACTCTCCCCACTGGCGCGTCTCCCACTTGATGATGGGCGTGGTGATGTGGTGCATACGCAACCAGTGCTCGGCACGGGCGATGATTTGGTAGAGTTGCTCGGTGCTGGCGTCGCGGACGAGCTTCGTCTTGCACTTCTTGTTCCTCACCCAGAGGATGGCGTTGTACGAGTCGCTGTAGATCACCTTGTCCTTGATGCCCTGCTTGTCCATCAGCGCCAGGGCATGGACGATGGCGAGGAACTCCCCGATGTTGTTCGTGCCTCTGACGGGACCATAGTGGAACACCCTTGCTCCCGTCGCCAAGTCGATGCCCTGATACTCCATCGGTCCGGGGTTTCCCGAGCAGGCGGCGTCCACGGCGATGGCGTTGGCATAGACCTCTGGCGGCAGCGGCAGCACGGTGTCGTTGCGGTAGGACGGTGGGTTCTGTGGTTCGTTGTTCATTTCGTTACATGCGCTCCGGCACCTCGATGCCCAGGAGAGCCATGCCGTTCTTGATGACCTTCGCGACATTCGCAGCCAGCACGAGTCGCGTCTGCTTCTCGGCGTCGGTATCGGCAGAGAGGATGCTGTAGTCGTGGTAGAACTGGTTGAACTGCTTCGTGAGCTCGTAGCAGTAGTTGGCGATGCCGGCAGGGTTGTAGTTCTCGCCAGCGTCCTTCACGGCGACCTTGAATTCGTTCATCTTCTGGATGAGCTCCACCTCCTTGTCGTTGAGCGGTGCATCGGCGTTGAGGCTGATGGCGCTCGCGTCGAGACCATCGGCAGCGGCCTTGCGCATGATGGAGCGGATGCGGGCGTAGGTGTACTGGATGAAGGGGCCGGTGTTGCCATTGAAGTCGATGGACTCTGCGGGGTTGAAGAGCATGTTCTTGCGGGCGTCGACCTTCAGGATGAAGTACTTCAGTGCGCCGAGGCCGACAATGCGCGCCACCTCGTTCTTCTCCTCATCCGTCATGTCCTTGAACTTCCCGAGCTCGTCCGAGGTGCGGCGTGCGTCGCCGATCATCTGCTGGATGAGGTCGTCGGCATCCACGACGGTTCCCTCACGACTCTTCATCTTACCGTTGGGCAGGTTCACCATGCCGTAGGAGAAGTGCACGAGGTCCTTGCCCCACTTGAAGCCGAGGCGGTCGAGGAGTATCGACAGCACCTGGAAGTGATAGTTCTGCTCGTTGCCTACGACGTAGATCATCTTGTCGATGGGGAAGTCGCTGAAGCGCATCTCTGCTGTACCGATGTCCTGCGTCATATACACCGAGGTGCCGTCGGCGCGCAGCAGGAGCTTCTGGTCGAGACCCTCGTCGGTGAGGTCGGCCCACACGCTGTTGTCGTCCTTGCGGAAGAAGAGTCCCTTCTCCAAGCCTTCCTCCACCTTCTTCTTTCCTTCGAGGTAGGTGTTCGACTCGTAGTAGATCTTGTCGAAGCTAACGCCGAGAGCCTTATAGGTCTCGTCGAAGCCGGCGTACACCCAGCTGTTCATCTTCTGCCACAGCGCGCGCACCTCAGGGTCGTTGTGCTCCCACTTCACGAGCATCGCGTGCGCCTCCTTGATGAGCGGTGCCTCCTGCTCGGCCTTGGCCTTCGCAGCCTCCTCGTCCATGCCGTCGGCCTGGTACTTCGCCATCAGCTCCTTCACCTCCTCACGGTAGTGCTTGTCGAAGGCCACATAGAAGTCGCCGATGAGGTGGTCGCCCTTCTTACCCGTCGACTCGGGTGTGGCACCGTTGCCCCACTTCAGCCAGGCGAGCATCGACTTACAGATGTGAATGCCGCGGTCGTTGACGATGTTGGTCTTCACCACCTTGTTGCCGTTGGCCTGCATGATCTGCGCGAGGCTCCAGCCAAGGAGGTTGTTGCGGACGTGTCCGAGGTGGAGCGGTTTGTTCGTGTTGGGTGAGGAGTACTCGATCATCACCAGCGGGCTCTTGTCGGTTGCAGCGGTGTAGCCAAACTGTGCATCGCTGTTGATGTCGCCGAGCAGCGAGATCCATGCTTCGGGTGCGACGACAAGGTTGAGGAATCCCTTCACGACGTTGAAGCGCGCCACGGCCGTGCAGGTCTCCATGAGCTTCTGTCCAATCTCGTTGGCGGTGTCCTCAGGTTTCTTATGCGATATCTTCAGAAAGGGGAAGACGACGAGCGTCAGGTTTCCCTCAAAAGTCTCCTTGGTCTTCTGCAGCTGCACCATCTTCTGGGGCACATCCTGTCCATAGAGCTCCTTCACGGCCGCGATGACCGCAGAGCTGATAGTCTGTTCAATATTCATTGATCTATGCGTATAATTTGTTATCTTGTTGGAATTTAGATGCAAAGGTACAAAAAACCATGCAATTTGCCGCCGTTTGCGTTCTTTTTCCTAATTTTGCAGTAAACAAATCTCATTATGGAAAGAAGACGTGAGGCGAAGAGCCTCTACCACACCATCCGCGACTATGCCATCATCACCGTGGCGATGCTCATGGGCGTCGTCGGCCTGAACCTTTTTCTGTTGCCCAACCAGATTACCATGGGCGGCATCATGGGTATCGCCTCCATCGTCTATTGGGGCACAGGCATCCCGGCGCAGGACACCTACTTTGTGCTGAACGCCGTGCTCCTCATCGCAGCGCTGAAGGTCCTCGGCTGGAAGTTCTGTGCGAAGACCATCTATGGCGTCATCGTCTTCACCGTCGGCTCGACGGTGCTGCTGGCGGTGCTGCCGCCGGAGACGCACCTGCTCGCCGACCAGAAGTTCATGGCGTGTATGGTCGGTGGCGTGTTTATGGGCACGAGCGTCGGTCTCGGTTTGAGCGCTGGCGGCTCGACGGGTGGCTCGGATGTCATTGCGGCGATGGTGCACAAGTATCGCGACGTTTCGCTCGGCCGCATCATCCTCTTCTGTGACCTGACGATCATCACCTCGTCCTACGTCGTTCTTCAGGACTGGGAGAAGGTGCTCTATGGCTATGTGTTGCTCTTCATCATCTCCTTCTGCGTCGACCATGTGGTGAACTCCCTGCACCAGAGCGTGCAGTTCTTCATCATCTCCGACCACTATCAAGAGATTGGCGAGGCCATCAACAAGATTGCCGACCGTGGCTGCTCCACGCTCAACGGCAATGGCTTCTACTCTAAGAAGGATATCAAGGTCATCTATTGCATCGCAAAGAAGAGCGAGGCGTCGTTCATCTTCGACCTCATCGACGAGATTGACCCAGAGGCCTTCGTCGCCCAGAGCAACTGCGTTGGTGTCTATGGCATGGGATTCGATCAGGTACGTGTACGCAAGCAGATCTCGCTGGACGAGATTAAGCGCGAGCTTTCAAGTGAACAGCGCGTCCATGGTTAGTTGGGCAGATACGTCAGAGGAGTGCTGATTCGCCTTAAGACCATAGGTGGTGATGAAGGTGAGATTGACCGCCTGCCGCGTGCCGGTCTCGGCAATGAAGTCTGCCATGCGATTGCGTAGTTTCTCTTCCTCGGTCGCAGAGATGATGTACGTTGTACGACTATATTTCACTTCACAGAGGTTGATGATCTGGTCGGCACGCTCGATGATGAGGTCTATCTGCGCCTGTGGCTTACTGGTTTTGCTCCGCCAGGAATAGTACTCTGTTCGGATGGCGCTGATGCCCAGTGCCTGTTTGATTTGCGGGATGTGCGCCATGCACAGCCGCTCGAAAGCTAATCCATACCAGTTGTTTTGGGTTCTTGATGGGCAATGCGAGAAGCCTCAGAGTGTGGGACGAGTGGCGAAAGTTCCACGCTTGAACCAGTATGTATTTTGTAACCCACATTACAGCGTGGTGTATTTGTGCACCCGCTGCAATGTGGGTTAAAGATTATCCCAACATTGCTTCTTGTATTATATTTTAGTGATTAACATCCGTTAACTCGGCTTTTGCAGTATCAAGCGCATCAAGGCTTAGTTCGTTCTCGCCTTCCAAAGCATCCAAAATCTTATCGGCAAGCCATAGGGTAAGCATTTCTTTTTCGTCTATATGGAAATACTTTGCCAACAAAATCACTTGACTTCTTTTTGCCCTACGGTCGCCACGTTCTATCTTGCTGAACATTGGGGTATCTATCTCCAAGTATGCTGCCAACTGCCGTTGTAGCACCTCATGTTTGTCTCTTAATTCCTTTATTTTGTTTCCTAACAACATATATCTTTCGCTTTTTGAATTCGATTTAATCGGTCGGTTTCGCTATAAAGCCCGTCGAATTTCGACGGATTTTTATGAATATCGACGGATTTCGGTCGGATTTCGGTCGGATTTCGGTCGGATTTCGGTCGGATTTGTTCACATCCGACCGTTCCTATTTCAAAATCCATCTTAGTCCGATTCTATCTATTGAATTTTCTTCATTCATTTCTACTAACAATCTACCTACATAACGAAGTTTTTGCTCTTGCGTCTTATTCTGAGGAAGCACATCCTTTAGATATTCGTATATGCTATCTCGCTTGGCACCTTCTTCACCAGCATTGCTGAGATATTGTAGAACCATCTGGCGCAACCTCTCCTTGTCCAATCCTTTTGTTTTTGTGTAAGAAGGCAGTTGGTGAGTGTTCTTTGCAATGC
>ERZ1032009.97-NODE-97-length-19747-cov-6.375889_pt1 | contig 19747 bp, 18 predicted proteins | sample MGYA00516700_ERZ1032009 | MGnify/ENA primary metagenome ERZ1032009 (study PRJEB33719, sample SAMN04261292) | wastewater metagenome | biome: rural village; feature: human; material: feces | host: Homo sapiens | place: El Salvador | collected 2013-01-14 ...
GATGTTGCAGACGAGGCCGATGCCCTTGACGATGCCGGGGATGAACGACAGCCACTCGTGCTGAATCTCCCACTGGTGATGGGAGAGGATCCAGTCGTGGATGGCGGGGAAGTAATCATCCGGCTCGACAGTGTACCCGAGGATGGGGTGCTCCAGTCGTGCCTTCAGCGCCTTCATGATGTCGGGACAGACGGCAAAGTCCATGTCGGCGACCCACATCGGCTGCAGGTCGTCACGGCCCCAGCGGGGCGTCAGCGCCTCGTGCATCAGGTCGCCCGAACCACGGCGCTCAATAATCGTAGAGAAATCGTACATATTTAAAAGCTGATAAGTAATCCACATCCTTCCCTTTGGGAAGGCTTGGTTAGGACAAAGCCTGTTTAATATCCTCAAAGATGTCGTCCACATCCTCCAGTCCCACGGAGATGCGGACGGTGGTGTCGAGGACGTCCATCTTCTTCTTCTCCTTAGGCGTGAAGTTGCCGAAGATCGTGCTGTAGGGATGGATGGCCAGTGTGCGGTTGTCGAAGAGGTTCGTGGCACGGTGGACGAGCTTCAGACGGTCGATCATGCGGAAACAAGCGTCCTGCGACTCGAGATCGATGCACACCATTGCGCCAGCTGTAGGACCAAACTGTTGCTGCGCCAGCTCGTAATAAGGATTATCCTTCAGGCCGACATAGTTGACGCGGCAGATCTGCGGCAGTGTGGTGAGCTTCTCGGCGAGCGCCTGTGCGTTAGCCGACTGCACGCGGTAGCGGGCGTCGAGCGTCTCGAGGCCCATGGTCTGGAGGAACGCCACCTGCGGCGTCATGTAGGCACCGAAGTTGAAGAGGATCTCGTTCTTAATGGTGTTGGCGAAGCCCTCCGTCGTGCCATAGTCGATGATGAGGCCGCCGAGCGATGTGGCACCGCCACTGATATACTTCGTGCTCGACACCACCTCGATGTCCACGCCCAGCGCATGGCTGGAGAACTGCGTGAAAGGAATCGTCGTCGTGTCGGCTACGAGCGGGATGTTATGCTCATGGGCGATGGCGGCGAGCTCCTGGATGTCCGCCACCTCCATCTGCGGATTGGTGATGATCTCAAAGAAGATGCAGCATGTATCGTCGTCGACGGCGCGCCGCACATCGTCGGCATTGGTGAGGTCGGCAAGATGTGCCGTGACGCCAAACTTCCTGAGCGAGGAGGCGAGCAGCGAGAACGTGTTGCCAAAGAGGTGCTTCGACGTGACGACATTCTTTCCCTTGGCGGTCAGCGCGAGCATCGTGGAACTGATGGCGGCCATGCCACTGTTCATCGCCGTGACCGTCGTCGCTCCCGTGAGCGCCTTCACGCGCTCCTCAAAATTGGACACCGTCGGGTTCTCACATCGTGAATAGTCCGGCGCCTCGATGCGGTTGCAGAAGGCATCCGCCATGGTCTTCGCGTCGTCGAATTCGTAGGCGACAGCATTGTATACCGGCATGCTCAGCGCATCGTAGGCATCCCGCCGCTTATAAGGCACATGTATAGCCAGTGTTTGCTTCTTCATTATTTTATAACTCGTTATTCAAAGGTATTGTTATTCGTCCACGAAGGAACTTCCTCCCCTCCCCGCATAGGGGAGGGGCAGGGGGAGAGACTTTAGTACCACTGCACCGCATTGCTCGATCCGCTGCGCTTGTCATACTTCAGTGCGTCGGTCAGCGTGGAGGCGTTGCATCGGAAGGTGAAGTTGTAGCTCGTGTAGGGCGCGAGCACCACCGAGCAGCTCATGTTGAAGCAGTGGAGGTCACGCTGCAGCGAGGCGGTGGTCATGGAGATGTCGTGGTTCTCGAAGTCGTAGCCCGAGGAGAAACTGATGTTCCATCCGTCGCTGATGCGGATGTTTCCGCTGACGTTCAGCGTCTGGGTGAACTTATACGGATAGCGCATCTTAGCCTTGTTGAACTTCTCCGCCCTGGTGTCCTCGCGCATCGTGATACCATAGCCGAAGGTCAGCGACCACGGCATGCTGAACGCCATGTAGCCGTCGTCGTCTGTGTTGGCCTTGCCGCCACCACTCTTCTTTTTTGCCGCCCGCTGGCCATCGATCATCGTGTCGTCGACATTGCTCTCGATGTCCGTGTCGATGCCTTCCTCGTCATCCTTGTTGGTGTTGTTACGGTCCTCGTCCTCCTCGTCATCGCCGCCGCCGAAGAGTTTGCGGAGCTTCTCGGGGTTCAGCGTGAAGGAGATGTTCTGCGAGGTGCCCTGGAAACGACCAAACTTACCCATGCCCCAGAGAGTGTGGTTGCCCACATAGGGGTGTCCGTTCTCGTCAAGCTCATAGGCGTAGGAGGCGAAGACCGCATTCATGTTGAACGTATAGCTCTTCCACCACTTCAAGCGGATGCGCATCGACAGGTTACTCCACTGGTGCGTGGTGGCGGCCATGTTGTAGGACATCGACATGCCAAGCTCGTCGATGATGCTGATCTTCTTCTCACCCGTGGAGTCCTTGTCGCTCTTGATCTTCATCTCGATGTTGTTGCCAATGTCGAAGTTGATGCTTCCCGTCCGGCTTCTGCCGGGTATGCCATAGAGGCTGCTCTGATAGGGCGAGTATTCCACCAGCGAGACGTTGCCATCGGCATCGGTCTTCTGGTAGGTCTCGTAGTAGTTCTTACCGAAGTTGGGCGCATAGCTGTAGCTCACCTGTGGCGTGATGACGTGGCGGATGGCCTGGATCTTGTCGCCGAAGATCTTGCGGTTTGGAGTCCAGAAGCCATAGACCTTTGTCGACGCGGAGACGCTGAGGTTCCAGTTGTAGACATTGTAGAAGCCCTGCTCGGTGTCGACGATCTCCGACTGCGACGCCTGGTCCCACGACCGCTTCTCCCGGTTGAGGTACATACGGTCGGTGAAGTTGAACGACGGCGTGACGTTGATATAATTAAATAAGGTGAAGTTGGCGTTGACGGGGATGTTGTGCTGCCATCCGTTGCGCCAGTCCTTCGTGAGGCTGGAGCCGATGAGCTTGTCCTCCTTCGTCGTGATGGAGTTGCTCAGATGTCCGGTGTAGCTCATGGAGATCTTCTCGTACCACCGCTCCTTGCCTACCATGTGCTTGCGGCGGAAGGGGTAGAAACGACTGACGGTGATGTTGAGGTCGGGCAGCGTCATGGCGATGGTCGAGTCGCGCATGTTCTGCGCAAGGTTCGCCGTGGAGCTCAGCGTCATGCCGATACTGGAGAATGTCGTGCCCCAGCTCACTGACGAGGTACGTGTCGACTGCGTCAGTGTCTGTGGGTTGTAGAGGCTGTTGAGGTTGTTGCGCTCGTAGCTCTGTGTGGCGAAGTTCACACTCGCCGAGAGCGTGTTGAAGGGATTCGCCTTTGCGTCCTGACGGTGGCTCCACTGAATCTTGAAACTCGTCTGCTCGGAGAAGTCGGGCATGCCCTTGTCGCCCGTCTTTGTGTCCTGATAGCTGAGGTAGAACGATCCGCTGTACTTATAGCGCTTGCGATAGTTGCTTGCCGCGGACAGTCCCCACGAGCCTTTGGTGTAGATCTCGCCCAGGAGCTTGAGGTCCATCTTGTCGCTGATGGCAAAGTAGTAGCCACCGTCGCGGAGATAGAAGCCGCGGTTCATCTCGTCGCCGTAGGTCGGCATAATGAATCCGGAGGAGTAGCTCTTCGTGAAGGGGAAGAAACCATAGGGGATGGCGAAGGGCAATGGCACATCGGCCACGACGAGGTAGGCGGGTCCGAAGACCACGTCCTTGCCGGGGCGTACCTTTGCGCGTGACAAGGAGATATAGAAGTCGGGGTGCGGCGCGTCGCAGGTGGTATAACGGCCATGGGCGAGGAAGAGCTCTCCATTGGCATTGCGCTTCGATATCTCGCTGCGCAGGAAGCCGTCTTCCTGCTCGGTGTAGGCATTGCGGACAAGCCCCTTCTTCGTCTTGAAGTTGAACGACATCGTGTCGGTGTCGTAGGTGTCCTGGCCCATGGTAAACACCGGCGCGCCCTTCACGCCCGTCTTCTCCGTGCTGTCGGGGGAGCCGGTGGCATGGACGAGGCTGGAGTCGAGACTCATGTAGATCTTGTCACTCTTGAGGTTCATGTTCTCGTAGTCCACCACCGACGAGCCATAGAGATGAGCGGTGTTCGTCGCGGCCTCATAGACGATGGAGTCCGTGGCGGAATACTTCACTGGAGCGTCGATGCCGTTCTTGCGCTTCCGGTTGAGAGAGTCGAGGTGGATAGAGTCGTCGATGACCTTGTTGTGATGGTAGACCGCCAGTTGAAGGGAGTCCATCTTCGTGGTGTCGACGGTGGTGACGGGCGTGCCATCAGCCTTCAGATCCTCGGGCTGGTCGCGGAGGATGGAGTCTTTCATCTCTATAGAGTCCTTGACGGCAGCCTTGTGCTTCTTCCTGAATAGGGGCACATTGCTGTCGGCAAGTACAAACAGTGCTGCGGTGAGCATGAGTATGATGAATGACTTCTTCCTCATTGAATTGCAAAATTACGCAATAAATAGGGAACGGGCGAGAGTTTTCGCAATTTTAACGTTATCCTTCAAACATCTTTTCCCATTCGCGGAAGCGCACCAGACCGTCCTCGCCAAAACGGGCGATGCTGTGCTCGGCCTTCTCCAGGCTCTTCTCGCGGTCGACATGTGTCTTGCTGTAGAACTTGTCGGCATAGCAGATGACCTTCTCTTCGAGGGTCTCGGGCAGAAAGTCCTGGGGCAGGGGGAGGTTCTCCTTGACGATCTGATCCCGCGTCAGTCCTGCGCCAGTGTGGCGCTCGCAGACCCGGGCATGGCGCTCATAGCCTTCCTCGCGGAGCATCTCCGCGCCGATGCGTCCGTGGATGAGGTAGGGCTCCGTGCCATGACAATGGATGGACGGAGCGTCGCAACGGCAGATGCCAATGTCGTGAAGCATTGCGGCCTCCTCCACAAACCGGCGGTCCATGCCGAGCTCGGGGTGGAGGTCGCAAATCTTCAGTGCCCGCGCCGTCACCAGCTGGCAGTGCACCATGTAGATATGGCGCAGGGCCTGCTCTTCAGCGGTGACGGCGGGGTAGTATTTATCAATGATAGATTGATAATCCATTATTCAGCGCGCTGGATGTAGGCGATGGTCTCACCCTTGCCTACCTTCGAGCCCTGCTTGGCGTTGATCTCGACGAGGGTACCGCCCATGTCGGCCTTCACCTCGACAAACTCGCCCCACGGAGCCTGGATCCAGCAGAAGGTGTCGCCCTCCTTATATTCCTTGCCGATGAACGGCTCTACAGCGGGCGTTGCCTCGCCGTCGCCCTGGAACTCCCAGAACACCTGGCCCTTGACGGGTGCCACGACCGCGTCGGCCTTGGCATGCTTGAAGGCTGCAGCCTCCTCGGGCGATACCTTTGCGCCGAGCTTGGCGTCCTTGGCCTTCTGCAGGTCGGCGAGCATGTTCTTCTTGGCCTGGCCACTGCGATAGTTGCGATACTGCTCTGGATGCATAGCCAGCTCGAAGAGTTCCTCCTCGTCCTGACCGTAGTCCCAGCCATTCTCGTCCATTTCTTTGCGGAAGTCGTCGAGGGCGGGCTTGAGCAGGGTGTGCGGGTCTACGTCGGTGAACTCGCGGCCCTGTGCCTTGGCAAGCTCCTTCAGCTCGGGTGCAATCTCGCCAGGCACCTTGCCACTCTTGCCGAGAATCATGCCCCACATCGAGTCGTCCATCATCACGAAGCGGCCCTTGCCCTGCTCCATAGTGAGGAGGTTCATCAGGGCGATGTTCTTTGTATACTGAGAGAACGGTGTCACCAATGGTGGATAACCCACACGCGGCCACACGTAAGCCACCTCGTTGAAGAGCTTGATGAGCAGGTCGTCCATCGACAGCTCAGCCTCGCCCTTCTTCGCACGGACGTGGTTGATGGTGGTGCGCATGCCACTGAGGTCGGCCATCATCGAACCCATCATACCGCCTGGCAAGCCGCAGGTGAGGAGCAGCGATGACATGAACTTGTTCTGCGGATTGATGAAGCAGCCCAACCAGTCGTCGATGAACTCCTGTGTCAGGGCTCGGGCCTTCATGTAGGCATTCATGTTGATCTCAGGAACATCGAAACCGGCATTCTTCAGCATGCTCTGCACAGAGATCACATCGGGGTGCACCTTGCCCCACGACAGTGGTTCGATGGCAGTGTCGATGATGTCGGCGCCATTCTCGCAGACCTCGAGGATGCTGGCCATGGACAGTCCGGGGCCAGAGTGGCCATGATACTCGATAAGGATGTCGGGGTGGTTGGTCTTGATCATCTTCGTCAGCTGGCCGAGGAACGCGGGCTGGCCGATGCCGGCCATGTCCTTCAGGCAGATCTCCTCAGCGCCGGCAGCAATCTCCTCGTCGGCGAGCTTGCTGTAGTACTCCAGCGTATGAATGGGCGACGTGGTGATGCAGAGCGTGCCCTGCGGCGTCATGCCACCCTCCTTGGCCCACTTAATGCTGGGCGCGATGTTGCGGATGTCGTTCAGTCCGTCGAAGATGCGGGTGATGTCGGTGCCCTGGGCATGCTTCACCTTGTACATCAGTGCACGCACATCGTCGGGCACAGGATACATGCGGAGGGCGTTCAGACCACGGTCGAGCATGTGCGTCTTGATGCCAGCCTCATGGAACGGCTTGCAGAAAGCACGCACGGCCTCGTTAGGATTCTCACCCGCGAGGAGCTGTACCTGCTCGAAGGCGCCGCCATTGGTCTCTACACGTGAAAAACAACCCATCTCGATGATAGCGGGGGCGATGCGCTCCAACTGATCCTTGCGTGGCTGGAACTTACCGGAGCTCTGCCACATGTCTCGGTAGACGAGACTGAACTGAATTTTCTTCTTCATTATCTTTTCTTTTATTTATTGTCAATCCGATGCTTTGAAGGTGTTTTTGCACACAGTTCCCCTCAAGTGCATTCTGAGGTGCAAAATTAGATAAAAAAAACCAAAATACGGAGTGTCCGATTGTTTTTTTATGATTTATAACTATCTTTGCATTCAAAAGCAAAGACAATATGAATATCCGAATCGTCATAACCCTCGTCGTGGCGGCCATGACCATGGCGGCATGTGGCAATAGTTCTGAGTCGAAACCTGATGAGAAGAAGGGGCATACCAATGCAGAGCTCCTCCTCAAAGGTGATGAGACCATCTACGGGTTGGCCTGTGAGGGCACCGGTGACTCGGTCGTCGTACTGCTGCCCAGCAATGGCAGCGACCCCGTGACCTACAACTGTCTCACGGCCAGACGGCGCGGCAAGGTGGTGGGCACCATCAAGACGGGCGACTGGATCGGTGTGGTGCTGAACAAACGGAACAAGAAGGTGGCCGACTTTGTCGTCGACCTCGATCAGCTGAAGGGCATCTGGTGCTACATCGTCATGCCGAAGATGCGTGACTATGCCACGATGAGCAAGAAGATGCAGCAACGGATGATGAACGAGATGTCCGACTCGCTGAAGGAGACGTTCCTCATCCCACGGGAGTATGGCTTCTGGGTCAAACGACAATGGCAGGCGCAGAGCGTGGGCTACATCCAGGAGGCCAGCTCGTTGGCCGACGAGAGCCCCGTGGTCTATCCGCCGCTGGGCTACTTCACCGGCTGGCATATCTGGAACGGGAAGTTCGTCATCACCAGTGGCACGCCAGTCTTTAAGAAGGATGGCACGCCGTCGGTGACGAATCTACGCAATGACACCTGTAACATCGACTACCTTGACGAGGACTCGCTGGTGCTCTCCAGCGATGGCATCTCCCGCAGCTACTATAAGAAGAACGACATCAATGACGTGAATGTCAAGGCAAAGGCCATCGCCGCCATGCGGTCGAAGGCCGCGCTGAAAGAGACGACGGAATAGAAAGTCGGGGAAGTCCTTCCCAAGCCCCTCCAAAGGAGGGGATGTTGATTACATATCAGCATCCCCACAGGTAATTTAGCAGAATGTTCTTATGTAATTAACATCCCTCCCTTTGGCAGGGCTTGGAAGGGATGTGTAGGTTCATAAACCTGTACTCCGCCAGCTTCTCGTATTTTGTCCCCTTGCGTCCATAGTTGGCGTAAGGGTAGATGCTGATGCCACCACGTGGCGTGAAGAGTCCTGTCACCTCGATATACTTCGGGTCCATGAGGCGGATGAGGTCCTTCATGATGATGTTCACGCAGTCCTCGTGAAAGTCACCATGGTTGCGAAAACTGAAGAGATAGAGCTTCAAGCTCTTGCTCTCCACCATCTTCATGTCGGGGATGTAGCTGATGCGAATCTCCGCAAAGTCCGGCTGCCCCGTGATGGGGCAGAGGGATGTGAACTCCGGACAGTTGAAGCGCACCCAATAGTCGTTGCCAGGGTGCTTGTTGGTGAACGTCTCCAGCACCTCGGGTGCATAGTCCATCTTGTATTTTGTCTTGGCACCGAGGGCCTTCAGACCCTCGTCTTTTCTTGTTTCTTCCATCTTTCTACAAACTAGAAACTTTCCAAACATTATAATCGACCCCGCGGTCGTAGACATCCTCGCCCTCATGAGCCTTCAAGGCACGCACCACACGGATGGTGACGGGCAGCACCACGACCTCGTATGCCGTCTTCAGGATGACCTGCCAGAGCATCAGCTTCGGCAACTCCTCAGCAGGAACGACACCTCCCAAGGCCAGAGGGAAGAATATCAGACTGTCGCAGCTCTCGCCGAAGATGGTGCTGAGGATGGCACGATAGGAGAAATGGCGTCCGCCATCGCGGATCTTCATCCGGCTCATGACGTATGCATTGACGAAGCTGCCCACGAGGAACGCCACGAAGCTTGCCGCGGCGATGCGTGGCGCCAGACCGAAGATGGCGTGGAAGCCAGCATCGTTGTGCCAGTAGGGCGCGGCGGGGATAGCGTCGCAGAGCGCACCAATGGCCACGAAGAAGAAATTCATCGCGAAGCCCACCCATATCAGGAGGCGTGCCTTGCGATAGCCCCATACCTCGCACACGCAGTCGTTAATGATGTAGGACACTGGGAAGACGATGAGGCCACCGGTCAGACTGATGGGGCCTACGGCGATTTGCTTTGTTTCGAGCACGTTTGCCGAAATGAGGCAGACGCAGAAGAGAATGCTGAAAAGCATAAACAGCACACTCACGGTTGGTTTGCTTTCTTTCATGTTCTTGTTTTTAAAGAGGTTAGACAAGCACTCTATCGATAGTTATAAGTTACGAGTTACGAGTTATGAGTTAAGCAACAAATAACTCATATAGCCGATGAACACCACAGTAAGCAGTGCGCCCTCCCAACGCTCAATCTTGTACTTCGTGAACGAGAAGAGCCACAGGAGGATCATCGAGATGACCAGCATCGAGAGGTCGACGGTGGTGATGCCTGCGATGTTCATGGGTGTGATGAGGCCGGTGATGCCGAGGATCATCAGGATGTTGAACACATTGGAACCAAGCACATTGCCAATGGCGATGCCGCTGTTGCCCTTGCGTGCAGCGACGACGCTGGTGGCAAGTTCCGGCAGCGACGTGCCTCCGGCGACGATGGTCAGACCGATGACGGCGTCGCTGACGCCCAGACTGCGTGCCACGGCGGAGGCATTGTCGACAAAGACATCCGATCCGAAGACCAGACAGACCAGTCCTGTCGCCATGAGCAGCACGGCCTTCACAGCACCCATCGGCTGCCCTGACGGCTGAGCATCCTCGGTTGCAGCACTTTGCTTCGCACCCTTGAGGGTGTACATCATGAAGATGGCGAACATCGCCAGCAACACCAGAGCGTCCAGACGGCTGATGTTGCTGTCGAGGCACATCATCATCAGCACCACCGACGCCACCAGTGCAAACGGGATGTCCTTCTTCACCGTGGCGTACTGGATGGTGATCGGGGCTACCATTGCTGCGCAGCCGACGATGAGCAAGGCGTTGAAGATGTTGCTTCCCACGACGTTGCCCACCGCCAGGTCGGGTGTGCCATTGATGGCAGACATCAGACTGACGAAGAACTCGGGCATGGAGGTGCCCATGGCGACGATGGTCAGACCGATGACGATCTGCGGGATGCCCATCCTGCTGGCCAGCGACACTGCACCGGCAGTGAGAAAGTCGGCACCCTTGAGCACCACGACAATGCCCACGATGAGCACGAGGATCTGTGCCCACATCGGGTTGGGAACCAGCGAGAAAAGCAACATTGCGTTCATTTTACTTAGCTTTGGAGATGCAAAGGTACAAAAAAGCGCCGAATATTCACATATTCGACGCTTAAAAAAAACTAACAATCACACAATTATAAATCTATCATTCTATAACCAAATTCAACTATTCTGTTCCTCCTGTCATTCTTCGTTGGTTGTTATCCTTCTTCCAATCTTCTTCCTTCTCCTTTCATTCATGGCCTTTAGCCAATCTCGATGCTGCGGGCAACCTTGGGCTCCTCGGCACTCTGCTTGGGCAGTGTCACGGTGAGCACACCGTCGGCCACACGGGCCTGGATCTTCTCCTTGTCGACATCGTCGGGGAGAATGAGCGTCTGCTCAAACTTCGAGTAGGCAAACTCACGACGCAGATAGTGGGCGGGCTCCTCCTGTTGGGTCTGATGCTTTTCCATCTTGATGGTTAGATCGCCATCGCTGTTGAGGTTCACGTCGAAGTCGTCCTTCGTCAGACCCGGAGCTGCCACCTCGACGGTATATCTCTTTTCACTCTCTAATACATTGATTGCCGGTGCTGTGGCACTCGTGCGAGGCATGCGGTCTGTGTCGAAGAAGTCGCTGAAGACCTCGGGAAGCCAACCATTGCGTGTATACATATTCTTGTTCTCCTATTCTTTAAAGGGTTCAACATGCTTGTTTACACCCTCAAGAATGCAACCTGTGTGCCGATACGAAGAAACGGACAGTATGGCAGATATCCCTGTCATCCTGTCCGCTTCTTCGTGGTTTATCAAGTTCGTCAAGCTCTTTCTACTTTACAACTTCTTGATGAACTTGAAAAACTTGATGAACTTGAAGAACTATCAATCCTTGCGGTCGTCAACATTGTCACCCTCCGTAGGTGCGAGGATGGTCTTGAAGTCGGTGTAGCCGTTCTTCACGAGGATGTTGTACCACTGCAGGAGCTTCTTGATGTCGCTGTCGTGGACACGATCTTGGTCGAAGTTGGGCAGCACCTCAGCAAAGTAAGCGCGGAGCTCCTTGCTGGGGCACTTGCGATAGTCGATGGAGGCCGGCTTCAGGCCTTCCTTCTCTCCTACCTTCGTGAGCACCTCCCAGAGGGCGATGTCGTCGGCATCAGTATACATGGCGATGTCGCCCAGACTCGTCACGCGGTCCGTGGCGAATGCCGGCAGACGGCGGTGAGTATCATCGAGTGCTTCTACAATCAGTGTTGCCTTACCGCGTGACACCAGTTTGTACAGTCCTGGCTTGCCAGCGATTGAAAGAATTGTTTCCATTGTTATAATCTTGATTATCTATTTTGATTGATGTTTATCTATTGTTTGTTGATTGATTCTCAGGTCAGCCAGCAACTTGTCTACTTGTCCGTCGAGGTCTTGCTGCCCGTCGTTGTTGATGACGTAGTGGCACCGCTTGGCGATCTCCTCCTGTGGCCACTGCTTGTTGATCCACTCCATGGCACGTTCCCGTGAGATGCTGTCGCGCTGCATGACCCGATGGAGGCGTACCTCCAGTGGTGCCACGACGCAGACATAACGGTCGAAGGGCACCCGACGATAGAAGCCGCTGTCGAAGAGGATGGCGCTCTCCAGCCATTGCAGGCCGCTCTGCATGAAGTCGCGGGCCACGGCAGGGTGTACCACGTCATTCACGGCCTGCTTGTTCTGCTCCGAGGCCAGGAGAAACTGTGCCAGCACTGCCTTCTGTAACACCTTATTTATATATACCCCCTCACCAACCAGTTGCCGCAACTGTTCCTGCAGGTCGTCATCGCTGCGCATGAGTCGTTTGGCCGCGTCATCACAGTCGTAGACGGCGATGCCTCGCTGGCGAAGCAGTTGGCAGACGAACGATTTCCCGCTGCCGATGCCACCGGTGATAGCTATTCTCATGATGGTGTCTGGGGGTTATTGTTGTTCAATGAGGTAGTCCACACGGTTGATCTCCAGTCGCGCTCCCGTGACGATGCGTGGCGAGGACTTCAGGTAGATGTTGCACTTATCTGATGGATGTGCCTGCACCTCCCGATAGTCCACGACGACCATGAAGTCATCGGGCCTCACCCGTCGGAACATCGATGCTCCGACAGAGAAGTTGACCTTCACCCGCTGTGGGAAGGTGCGGATGACAAGTCCCTCAGGCTTGTTGATGGTGGTGATGGGCACCTCCATGCTTGCCTCGGTGAGGATGTCGGGGAAGAGCGTGACCTGTACCACCTGCGGCACGATCTTCACGCCGGGGATGTGCTTCAGGTGTACCGTCCGCGTGACGGTATCCTCGAAGTCGACAATGTTTAGGTACTCCGTGAGGACGCCCTTGATGCTGTCGAGCCTCGACGGCGCGGCATAGATGGTTACCCACTCGGGGTTGAACTGCACATGTGCCAAGTAGTAGTTGTTGGCTGGTACGATGTTGCCCTGGAGCTGCATCTTCACTGTCTTCTTCTCACCATAGTTGAAGTAGAAATCGAAGTTCCCCGATTTGATAGACACCAGTGTCGTCGAGGCATAGAGCTGCTGACGTACTGCCTTCTGCAAGTCGGCCAGCGGGATGATGCCGTGTCCTGTCTGCCGGTTGGCATACGTATTGAAGTTGAACACGACCGGTCTGATGTCCTTGCCATAGTTATAGGCAAAGAGCATGTACCCCTTATCCCTGACGGTGACACGGATGGTGTCTGTTGCCTCCGACGTCATGACGACGTTCTTCGGTACGCCGGTGACGCGCACGACGACAGGGTAGTCTGCCTCGTAGGTCTCATTGAGCGTCATCATCAACCAGAACATCCCGCTGAGCGCCAGGAAGAACAGAAAAATCAGAAACTCCCTGTTCAGTGCTCCGAACAGGGCGTTCCTGACTAAACGCAATATCTTCTTCAGATCAGGCATTGGGCTGCCGCTGAGCAACATCCTGGAAGACGTAACCCTTGTCGACCTCGATCACTACGCCGCGCGCAATCTCCAGTTCGATGATGTTCTTCTCCTGGTCGATGCGCTTCACGGTGCCATAGATGCCACCGCCTGTCACCACACGAGCTCCGGGCTCGAGAGAGTTCTGGAACTGGCGGATCTTCTTCTGCCGCTTCTGCTGCGGACGGATCATGAAGAACCACATGATGGCGAAGATGACGACGAGCATGATGAGCATGCCGCTGAAACTGCCGCTGCCGCTCTGAGCTGCCTGCGCAGCTGCGATAATGGATGTAATCATTTTATGTTTTCTTTTTATGGTTTATTCGTTGTTCTCTGAGGTAGTTGGAGCCTCTGGGGCCTCTGGGGTAGCTGGGGCCTCTGTAGATGCGGGTGCCTCGTTGATGCGTGGCCGATGGACGAAGCGCACACGGTTCACCGGGCGTTGCTGCTCCTCGGGCTGACGGCGTGGCCGCGGCTCTGGCATCTCCTTGAGCATCTTGCCCGAGGTGATGAGGAAGCGTGCGATGGCGTCAAGCATGCCATTGACATATCCGCCGCTGCGTGGGGTGGAATAGAGCTTGGCCAGGTCGACATACTCGTTGATGGTCACCGACACGGGGATGATGGGGAAGGTGAGCATCTCGGCGATGGCAATCTGCATGATCACCACGTCCATGTAGGCCAAGCGAGAGAAATCCCAGTTGCGGGAAGCCTCGCTCATATAGTGCTGGTAGGTGTCGGCATTGAGGATGGTGGCGCGGAAGAGCTTCCGTGCAAAGTCCTTGTCCTCCTCATCTTTATATTCTGGCAGGAGTTCCTGTTTGCCTTTGTTCTTCGGGTCGAAGCGCTTGATGGTCTTCAGCACGAAGGTGTCCACGACCTCCTTGTCGTCGTTCCAATAGAGGCTCTTGTCTTCAAGCAGCGCGTCCAGATCGGGGTTGTCCTGGATGAGCTGCCGATAGAGCTTGCGCCAAAGCTCGCGGTCGGTCTCGTAGTCGCTCTCGCCCTCAGCAGCCATGTACTCCTGGTAGACGGTGCTCTGCTCCATCTGGTCGCAGAGTTTCTTGAGGAAGGTGACGTCGGCATCCTCCTGGTTCCACGTGAGCTTCTTGTCCTCATTGAAGGCGGTAAGCATCTTGTTCTCCTCCACCTGCATGGCAAACTTGTTGTACGCGAACTTCTGCGAGGGAGCCTCTGTTCCTTCGCGCTCAGCCCGCTGCGTCGCCAGATCGACGCGTCGGCGCTCCTCCTGTGTGACGGCTACGATGAGGTCAAGCAGGTAATTGTAAAGGTCGTATGCCTTCGACAAGCTGAAAAGCAATTCCTTTTCAGCGTTGTCCATGTTCTTGTTTCCGTTTTGATAGTAAGCGTAGGTTAACTGGACTATCTTGATACGTATCAATTCGCGATTAATCATTACTCTAACTCTTTAGCTTCGTTCCTTGTTTATGTTTGCAAAAGTAGTTAAAAATCGCTTACTATGCAAAAAACAAGGGAATAATCTTTGTTTTTTTAGCGTTTCTTTGCGATATTCAAATAAAAAGTGTACCTTTGCACCCGCTTTTCAGATTGGTGAAGGGCTGAACGCCAAAGGCTTCTGTGCCGCGGCTGTTATCGCCTTTGCTGACCAGTGTGATGGCGAATTAATAAACAATTTAATTTAGAGTAACACAAAAATGAAAGAAATCAGTGTTTCAGGTAAGAAGCGTACTGTCCTTGGTAAGAAAGCTTCTAAGGCCCTCCGCAAGGAAGGCATGGTTCCCTGCAACCTCTATGGTGAGGCTCAGCAGGATGGCAAACCCGTAGCAATGGCCTTCGCTGCTCCGTTCAGCGAGCTCCGCAAGATCATCTATACCCCCCACATCTACGTGGTGAAGCTCGTCATCGACGGCGAGGAGCACACTGCTGTGCTCAAGGAGCTGCAGTTCCACCCCGTCACCGATGCGCCTCTGCACGTTGACTTCTATGAGGTGAATGATCAGAAGCCTATCACCATCGGCATCCCCGTGAAGCTCGTTGGTCTGGCACAGGGTGTCCGCGACGGTGGTCGTATGAACCTCTCTATCCGCAAGATCGCTGTGACGGCTCCGTATCAGCAGATCCCCGAGCACCTCGATATCGACGTTACCGCTCTGCGCATTGGCAAGAGCATCAAGGTAGGCCAGCTCTCCTTCGAGGGTCTGGAGCTCGCTACCGGTAAGGATGTCGTCGTCTGCTCTGTGAAGGCTACCCGTAACTCTCAGGATAGCGGCGCTGCTGCTGAGGACGAGGAGGCTGCTGAGGGCGATGCTGCCGCTGCAGAGTAATCCAAGTATAAGGAATGGAAAAATACTTGATTTGTGGTCTGGGCAACCCCGGCGACGAATATGTCGGCACCCGCCACAACACAGGATTCATGGTATTGGACGCTTTTGCTAAGGCGTCCAATATTTGTTTTGAGGACAAGCGTTATGGCTACGTGGCCCACGCGTCTGTCCGTGGACGTCGTGTGACACTGTTGAAGCCGACGACATTCATGAACCTCTCGGGCAATGCCGTGCGCTATTGGCTCAACGAGGAGAAGATCGACCAGAGCCATCTGCTCGTCATCAGCGACGATGTGGCACTGCCGTTGGGCGACTTCCGCCTGAAGCATGGCGGCAGCAATGGCGGTCACAACGGCTTGGGACACATCATCCAACTTATCGGCGAAGACTTCGCACGTCTGCGCATCGGCATCGGCAACGACTACCCACGTGGCGGACAGATCGACTGGGTGCTCGGCCGCTACTCTGAAGATGACATGAAGACGCTCCAGCCCACCATCGACATGGGTGTGGACATCATCAAGAGCTTCGTGCTGCAGGGCATCGATGGCACGATGAACCAGTATAATAAATTTGGTAAGCATAAGAAGTCATGAGTAACGCTCAGCAAGAACTTCGCCTGCCGAAGTGTGGCGAGTCAGCCCGCATCGACAAGTGGCTGTGGGCCGCCCGCATCTTCAAGACGCGGTCCATCGCCGTCGACGCCATCAAGAACGGTCGTGTGACGATGGACGGGATGAATGTCAAGCCCAGCCGGACCATCAAGGCGGGTGACGTCATCAGCGTCCGCAAGCCGCCCATTACCTATTCGTTTCGGGTGTTGGCCTGCCTGGAGACCCGCGTGGGCGCCAAACTCGTGCCGCAAGTGCTGGAGGATGTCACCGACCCGAAGCAATACGAGCTCCTGGAGATGAGTCGCATCAGCGGCTTCGTCGACCGTGCGCGTGGCACGGGACGCCCGACGAAGAAGGAGCGTCGGCAGCTCGACGACTTCATCGACCCGGTTATGTTTGGCTGGGAAGAAGAGTAGGTATCCTCCCCAAGCCGAAATTCTAACCAAGCCTTCCCAAGGGGAAGGATGTAGATATGCAAAAGAGCCATTCATTGGAGTAACCCATTGAATGGCTCTTTTGCATACCTACATCCCCTCCTTTGGAGGGGCTTGGTGAGGATTACCATCTCGGTCCGCCGAAGCCGCCCCTCGGTCCACCGAATCCACCCCGCGAGCCGCCGAAGCCGCCCCGGCCGCCGCGTCCGTCGCGTCCCCGGTCACCGCGTCCGCCGGGCCCGAAGTTGGGCTTGCCGCCAAAGAGGTTCAGGCGATAGTTGACGTGGAGCATGACGTAGCTGTTGATGGAGTTGTACTCCGTGTCGCTGCGCATCTCGGCGGAGATGGTGCGTGAGAGGTTGCTCTGCTGGTGCAGCAGGTCGTAGAACTGCAGCATCACTGTCAGCGGCTTGCTGCGGAGGAAGCTCTGCGAGATCTGCGCGTTCCATACAAACTCATTGGTGTTCAGCGAGGCATCGTTGTATCCCCGGCGGCTGTTCATCGTCGCGTCGGTGGAGAAGGCCGTGCCCCATGGCGCAGTGAGGGTGATGTTTGTGCCGTAGGAGAACTGCCAGGTGTCGAGGTTGTTCTGGCTCTGCAGGTTGTTGCGCGAGTGGCGATAGAGCATAGAGCCGACAAGCTCCACCTCCAGCCAATTGTTGCGATAGCTGCCCGAGAGACGCTCGTTGACGTTCATGTCCTTCGTGGTGTTCTTCTGCGCCATGGCTGTGCGCTGGAGGTTCACGTAGTTCACATTATTATTATAGTTGGCCATGGTGAACGTGTTGATGTTCCACACGCCAGCCGAGTCGAGTGGGGTGTTGAACATGAACGCTCCGTTGGCCTGCCAGTTGCCGTTGATGTTCTCCGGCCGTGAGATGCGTCCGCCGGTCTGCTCGTTATAGGTCACCATGTTGCTGATGGCGTTCTGCGTGGTGGATAAGTTGACGTGGGCCATCACGGCACGCTGCGTCTTCTCGAAGTATTGGTTGTAGAACAGCTGGAAGTTTTGCGTGAAGGCCGACTTCAGTCCCGGGTTACCTGTGGAGATGTTCAGGGGGTTGGAGTCATCGTAGATGTCAAGCAGCTGCGAGATGCTCGGCTGCGTGGTGTTGGCGCGGTAGTTGATGCGGAAGTTGCTCACCTTGTTGATGCGGTAGCGGAAATCGAACGTCGGCGAGATGTTGAAGACGTTGCGTGCGGTGTCGACGCTGACGCCGAGGTAGTCCTGCCGATAGACCGAGTGCTGCGGCTGTCCCATGACGCCGGCGTTGAGCTGCCAGCTCTTGCGAATCATGCGGAACATTACTTCGATGTTGTGGGTGTAGTTCTTATACTCCGAGAAACGGCTCAAATCCTCATCCAGATACTCCGTGTAGGGCCGTGAGAGGCGGTTGAGATAGCTGTCCCACTGCTGATAGGCCGGCGTGAGGCCGCTGAAAAAGTTCTCGCCGAGGTTGGAGAAGTCGTAGGTCGACCGGTCGCTCTTGCTGTAGCTGTACTTATACTGATAGCGCAGCTGCAGGAATGCGGCCCGCCACAACGGCTCACTATAGGTGGCCTGAAGGGTGTAGTCCCAACGCTTGGACGGCGCGAGGTTGAAGCGGTTGGTCTGGTAGGTGGAGTCGTTGCCTAGGGCATCGGCAATCTGGTAGAGATGCACATTGTTCATCGAGAGGTTCTTCGACTGCGTGTCGCTATAGTTGGCATCGGCCCTAAGGGTGACATTCCGGCCCTTGGCGTTCAGCTTCCGGTTCAGCTGAAGCATACCGCCGACGCTCGTCGACTTTGAATAGCTGATGCCGTTGCTCGTCTGTGAGTTTATCACGATGCTGTCGGCGTCCATCGTTGCCAGCGACTCCAGGGCCAGTGGATCGGTGACATAGCGATATGGATCCTGGTTGAACGATGCCGACTGACGGGACGATAGCCCATCGCTAGTGCTGTAGGAGAAGGTGGGTCGGAACATGATGTTCGTCATCGTGTCCGGTGTCCACTCCATGCGGAAGTTCGCGTTGAAGTTGTTTGAGCGGCTGTAGCTCTGGCTCAAACTGTTGTTATAGGATCCCACCGTGCTGACGAAGTTCTCCGACGACGTCCTCGACCGCTGGTCACCATCGCTGTGGTTCCAGCGGACGCCGCCGTCGAGCTGGAAGGTATCCTTCTTCTCATAGTTCATGTTCAGACCAGCCATCTTCGTGGAGTTCAGTCCGTTGCGGCCACGGCCAAATCCGCCGCCACGGCCGCCGAAGCCCATGTCGTTGGTGTTGTTGGCATTGCCCATGCCGAAGATGCGCATCTTCTTGTCGAAGTAGCCGCCGAAGAGACGTGCGGAGTAGCGGTCCTTCGTGCCTACGCCGAGGTCTACATTCGTCATCAGACCCTTGCCCATGCCGGCCTTTGTGCCAAAGTCGAGGACGGTCTGCTCGTCGCCATCGTCGATGCCGGTGACGCGCGAGAGGTCGCTCTTCTGGTCGTAGGCCTTCACCTTATTTATAATAGAGGTGGGGATATTCTTCAGCGCGGTCTTCGTGTCGCCCGTCATGAACTCCTTGCCGTCGACCATGATCTTCTTCACCTCCTTGCCGTTGATGGTGATCTTGCCATTGTCGTCGACGGTGGCACCCGGCAGTCGCTTGACGAGCTCCTCGATGGTCGACCCCTCCGGCGTGCGGTAGGCAGCACTGTTGTAGACAAACGTGTCCTCCTTCACTGTCACCTTCAACGCCTGCGCCGTCACCTGCGCCTCGCGGAGCATCACCGCGTCGGAGCCGAGGACGATGGCACCCATGTTCAGGTTGTGGCCCTCCACCATCTGGATGCGCTTGTAGTTGGTGATATAGCCGACACTCGACATCCTCACCAGATACTTGCCTTCGGCGGGAGCCTGGAGCACAAAGCGGCCGCTGTCACTCGTCACGGCGCCGCTGATGTAGGTGGAGTCCATCTTCAGCAGTTGCACGGTGACCATCGGGATGACCTCCTTCGTGTCGCGGTCGACCAAGATACCGGATATTTGTCTCTCTTGAGCCAGGGTTACCATGGACATCATCATCATGACAACCATGAGAAGAGCTTTTTTCATACGTTGTTATTCCTTTTCCTATTTAATGACTAAATAATGGGTAAACTACACACTTATGACGGGGTAGTGACGGGATGGTTTAATTGCCTTGCCAACTTTTTTTGCCCTCGATGCCTCAGGGAACTGGTCTCCAAATGGGCATCTCCTTCCCCCGAGGGTGAGGGCATCGAGTAATTTAAGTTAAATTACCGAGTAATTTAAGTTAAATTACCGAGTAAT
>ERZ1032009.101-NODE-101-length-19441-cov-6.245693_pt1 | contig 19441 bp, 31 predicted proteins | sample MGYA00516700_ERZ1032009 | MGnify/ENA primary metagenome ERZ1032009 (study PRJEB33719, sample SAMN04261292) | wastewater metagenome | biome: rural village; feature: human; material: feces | host: Homo sapiens | place: El Salvador | collected 2013-01-14 ...
GCAAGAGATTATGTTTGAATTTATCTAGTAATTACAGGGAAGCCAAAAGAATTTTTGGGATACGCTATATATAGTCGAAGTGTTGCCAAAATTTCAGTAGAAAAGTCAAACATAGTTGACTTTTCCAAGCATAACCAGAATATCCACGTATTTCGCAAGTAAGGAAATCAGTTCTTCATCTGGTGGGATACCTTCTTCAAGCACGGTGCTGATTTCTGGCTCATAACCTTGACCAGACAAATGAAGATCAAGGAAGTTAGGTGGCAACGAATAGAAGTATGGTTCCACCGTCCAATGTTTATTGAGGACCTTAGCTGTATTATTTTCTTCTTCATCCTCACTGCGACAGTCAAGTTCATCAGTCAAACGGATAAAGCGTAATTTGATGCTATTATCATGGAAGCTGAATACACCAACATATTTTTCGATACGAAGGTTATTTGCTTCTTTATGCTTATCAACAAAAATGGTTCTATCTTCTGGCTCATAAATAATGGTCAGAACATCGTTTAAACAATCCTTCACAGACAACGGCGTTACTGCCAGTTGTTCTTTAGTAGGACGGTTCATAATAAGCATAGCGTCAGTCATAGTGTAGTTGAGCGCATTTACAACTGTTGTGTAGTTACGACGACAATATTCTGTGAATCTATCTGGAAGATCAGTACGAGTAGCTGTGCGAGTAATCGTGTTAATTACTAGCCCTATATCATTTACTGTTCGGAGAGAATGCTCATTAAGAGTTGGATGAAGTTCTTTGAGAAGGCGTTTTTCAGCCATCTTTTGTTTAAATTGCTCTAAAGCACCCATGAAATAAAAGACCCTTTAAATGTATTGCGGAATATTTATAACGAAAGGACCTTATGAGAAGGTCCTTTTCAGTCGAATGGTTTAACTAAGCCATTTCACATTCGCCATTTTTCTCGATATGGCGTTGCAGCATGATTTTAAGTGCATATTTAATCAGTGCATAGTAAGAAAATGGAATATCTTGCTCCTTTTTTACAAGTTCAATGAATTTTTCATTGTTAATAGTGACGGCGTTAGCAAGTTCTTTTGCGCTCATAGAGCTGAACATTTCAATACCGTTGTCCTTCACGTACTTATAAACATTGTCATAACCGAAAGCATCAGCTTCATTGGCAAGCTCGCGCAGACCGAATTTAGCCAGACGGAGCAATTGAATGACACTTGCTTGGTCCTTGATCTTAGATTCGATGACATTACTAAGCTTAGTGTCTGCCACATCCTCAGTGCGAAGGTATACGCGCACAAAGTTTTGGGTTCTACGTTGCAGCAAGAATAAAAGGTTCCCACTGATTTTTTCGTCAGGCATTGCGCAGCCTTGAGAGGATAAATCCCAGATTTGGTTCTTCTGGACCGCTTGATCGCGTTTAGAATGGATACGGCTCACGTTAAGCATTGAGATTGGGTTAAATGATTGCTTATGAGCAGCTTGGATGGCTTGAGTATTCATAATATGTATTCCTGTTCACTTACCGTATTAATCAGGTCGGCAATCCTGTTCAACAATAACTGTTGTGTGTATACCGGTGATTATTATCTAAAACATGGCATAAGTCAACATTAATCTAAATATTTTGTATATACAGACGGCGAATAAATTTAAAAAGAAATATGGTGTCTTATTTAATGCGTGTATGATGTGCTGAAAGGGTATCGGGGGAAAGGGTATGGAGTTGGACAAATTAGAGGTTCTGGACGCGGAAATCTCAAAAATAACTGAACGCATTGAGCTTGCCAGAAAAGGGCAGGGATTGAGTGTTGTATTGATACTGGCATATGGGATGTTGGTATCACTTGGACAATTTCAATTTAAAGGATTGGTGTTTGGAACTATCGTCGTTGTGGCGTTAGGTTTATTTGTTTGGGTGCACCTGATGGCAAGAGAGCTATCATTGAAGTTTAAGGAATGTGAAGGCTACTTATAAGGGAAGGTATACTGCCACGGCGTTCCGGTTGATGTGAAAAATAAAGGTGCTTTGATAGCACCTTATTTGTTTGTATATACAGAACCTTTAGGACCTGACGATCAACGGCGTTTCCCGCGTGGCTTCTTGGACCCAGAAGGGAGCTGTTCAGCATAAGCCTGTATTGGATTGTAAGGAACCACAGCAACCGGTTTAGCATCTTGTTCTGCCTGTGCTTTCTGGTGGTTCTTTAGAGCTTCACTGAGAACATCACTCATGCTCTTATTAGACATTATAGGCTCCATATCACTTGATGAATCATTGGCTGAATTATACACGTATGCTTTGGGATATATAGAAGGGGAAAACGCTTAATTTCTATTTTATTGAAACATGGCAGAAGGATATCTATACTCGACGGCAACTTATAATGAATTACTGGTTCCAGATAATGACCCCCACCCATATAAAAGAAGATGACTATAGATTTGCGTCTGAGCTGTCAGCCAAACGTACCGCGTTAAAATACAGGATGTGGGTAGCTTTGGTTCTGGGAGCATTGAGTATGTACGCGCTATCTCAGAATAGTTATTACGTCTTTGGCATCCACTTTGATTCATCACAGCCAGTAAAGGTCCTATTTACGATTTTAAAGTTTATGTGGGTGGTTGCAGGGCTTTATATCTATGTTGGGTTTCAAAAGCTATCTGAGATCAGTGATGACCAAATGCGTGTTGATAAGGTACTGCGTATCAATGAACAAGAAGAATACGAAGCAACAATCCGCAGCATAAGGGAGAATGAAGAACGCGAAGTGGCAGCTATTCGACGTAGGCATGCTCAAGAGAATAAAGACCAATAGGACCTGAGCAATCGACCGAATCAGGACCCACAAAAAAGCACCCCTATAATGGAGTGCTTTTTTTATTGCCTGTAGAACCTGTATGGAAGGTCTGGCAGTTATACCGCGATAGGTTGGATGCGAAAGTTCTTCAACTCATTTTTAAGGAACGGAAAAATAGGATGCGCGGTTTCGATAATCGCTTCTTCACATTCCAGATCAGCAAGGGTTTCAGCCAGTTTGTATGAGTTGCTTTGAAGGCAATACAAAGTGGTTTCTGTAAGAGCTGTTTCGATTAATTGGTTAAGAGCTTCATTACAGTATTTGGGAGCCTGAGAAGTAAGATTGACTGTCTTTAAAGTCATACTGATATTTAATCCTGTATTTAAAGGTTTCGCGCTACCGGTAATTTTGCAAGATAAATGCCAATGGCATTGTGATCTGTAAGCTTATGGAAGCGGAAACTCAAAACAAAATAATGCAATACGCCTATCCTTAGCGTTATGCGAAAGTTGATTATATTCAGTAAGCCGGTTGAATGAAATACCTTGTATCGGGTGAAAAGTGAATCAAACCCTTACACGGCAAGCCATTCAAGGCTTTGATGGTATTAACAAATATTAGATATCTGAATTATAGATTCGTATATACAAGGTAACGAGCTGTACAACCTCTGGGGAATTGTAAACACCTGTGGTCTTGTAAGCTTACAAATGTCCTAATGCCGGCGACGACCGCCGATTAACCGCTACGGCGCATCTACTGGTCCTAGATGGGGCAGAATGATTGATGATGGTTCAGGTGGTTTGTGCACGATGGTTTTTAATAACATTGCGCATAGGTCATTAACCCCATTACAATGATGCGTTACTTTGCAACTGATTTTATGCAGATTATTAATCAGCTCTACTGAATAAATATGGCATAAGGTCTGCATGTATCTATGAGGGCAAGGACCAGATATAGACTATTTAAGCTATGGGTCCTGTACGATTACACAGAACAAGAGAAGTCTATGAGCCGTTTCATTGACATTGAAGAATTATCAAAGAATGCAGGGTTAAAGCTGCCACCGCAGATTGCTCAAACCGGTTATTACGACATTAAGAGCTTGCCTATGGGGAAGCCGAATACAATGCTGTCTGGTTATAGCGGTGTAATGATGCCAGTTGTTGTGCTCCTATTGATTGAGGATGGTGATGACTGGAAGTATTACGACAATGAGCTGATTGCGCTGCCTAAAGTGGCTGAGTTGAACCGTGCAAACATCGGTTATTACGTTTCCCAGAAACTCCCTGACTGCCGTTTTACCATCGTTGGCTATCTACCTGTAGCTGACCTGATGAAGAAGGCTCCTAAGCTCGATAAGCTGACCCCTCTGAATCTCAAAGCTGATCTGCCATTAGATGATGACATGACCGGTTTAAGTTGGATTCAGGTGCAATCCTCCAATGACCCACAGCCCCAACTCTATGTCGCAAACCTCGTGGTATCTGTATGCCGTAAGGAAAAGACCTATTCGGTGAATGGCATTGTCTATAAGGGTCCACAGGAGATTCGTATGTCAGAAATCAAGGCACAACAAGCCGATGATGTACCAATCCTGTATATGCCGATCTTAAAGGAATATCTGCTTTAAGGTCTGGGCCATTCCAGTTGAATTAAGCATGCCAATAACTGCCAAAACGTACTGATGGTGCGCCGTAGCAGGGGATTGGTGTTTGTATATACAGAATAAATGGACACTGATATGACAACTCAAACGACAGAACAACCTAAAACTGAAAAGTACCCATTGAAGCTTGAGAATTGGGGCGACGACAGCTACATGATCATTAGCCGTGGTCATCACGATCTGGACGTATTTAAGCGTCTGGTGAATCAGGAATATGAACACTTCGGGAACTTCTTTGAAGCTGCTTATCACGGTTATTTCAAGGCAACACCGCATGATTTCGGCACTGCCTATTCACCTGTAGGTCCTAATACTCGTGGTGCTTTTCCGGCAACTATCGCACAGGAAGGGTGGCAAGCTGAGTTTGGCGATAAAGAATGGGAACGTGTGGTCTTTAAAAATGGTGATCTGGTGGTTCCACTGCATGATGAATTGGGTCCAAACCCGCCGTTGGAAACGTGTTATGGCATTTCCTACAAAGGGGATACTGGCTTTATCACAGTGATGCCGGAAGCAGATGGTCGCCCTCGCAAATATAACCGCGTTACAGCGCAATATCGCCTTGCCAATGAACAGGAACGCGCCGTTGGTCATCGACTGTAAATCCACCTAGTAGAAAACCTACCAAATACGATTTAAAGGATTTTTTTTCTAATGAACGATAAGCCACGGAAATATATTAATTCCGCAGAATTTAGGGCGTTTCTTTCAGTGATGCTGTGTTATGCCCCTATTCTGCACACAATGTTTTTCGTTACTCGTGGAGGTCGAATATCAACACCTCTAATTGCTCTCTATGTCGTTCTGATCGGTGGTGTGATTCTTTACCTATTCCGAACCATGTGGAAAGTTGAGAAAGACAACAGGAACCTTCACCAACCGCGTGTGATTGACCTGTATATCTCCGTGCCATTGTTCCTATCACTAATGCTGTCTGGGCTATTTTTTGTGGTTTGGACGCTTGTTCTGATCTTTCTGATCATAGTGGGAAGTGTAATAGGTTCGGATAAGGATAGCGTGTTAATGCCTGGATGGGTGATGTATTCACATTTCCTTTCTTACCTAATCTCTGTGATTACCGGGATGACAGCCATTCACCGTATGAAGAAATACAGAGTTGAACCAGTGACAAAACAGGAAGCTGCAACCAAACAGGAGCCAGAAAAAGACCTGGTGAAAAACAACGATCAAGACAAAGGGGAAAACTATGTCGGATAAACCTCAAGTAAACACAAGTTATGTAGGCACTGCATCATTCAAAATGAACCTGAGTGTTCTGCTGTGTGGTATGGGCTTTCTTTTGTCGATTTTCCATTACTGGAATGACATATACCCGCTTAACCCAAATGACACTGTGGCAATGATAGTGATTTCCTGTCTGCAAATCGGTTTTTCAGGTATTCGTATCCTGACCAGACTAAATAAAGACTGTCGCAGCTACCACAATCCGCAGCCAATCAGCTATGTACGTGTGGCAGTCGTGCTGATGACCCTGTTTGTGTCTATGGTCATAACTGGAATGGGTGGTTTAACACTATTGCTGATGGCGGGTCAGAACACTGTTGATTACATGGTGTTCCAAACAACGGCGTTAATTTTGATTATGTTTGGTTTCTCATTCATTAACTCCCTACAGTCATTGGGAATGATGTTCCGTTTAAGTCAGCAGAACCTACGCGCCAAACCGGAGTAACTGCATGCCAGAACAATCAACGCGATATTTAGGCTCCGCTTCATACAGAATGAATGTGAGCGTATTTGCTTGTGGTTTAGGTTGGTTGATGATTGCTATGGGGTGGCTAACAGATTTAGTCATCCCTGAGCCGGTATTCTTTTGGGAATGTATGCTTTTTTGGGGATGTACTGCTTTAGCTGCGCTTGCAGTGGCTTTCTCCGGGTACAGAATGTTGATCAAGCGTGGAAAGGACTGTAGCCAATATCACATGCCACACCGGGGCAGCATCCCGAAGTTTCTGGTCCTGATTGTGACCTTTAGTGTATCGGTGATTAGCTTATGGATTAGCTTTATGCTCTGCGTATATACCCTAATCTCAAAAGGATTCTTCACTGAAAAAATTTTAGTATCCACATTGGTTGCGCTATTTACGATTCGCGTGATCTATAGTGCACTGGCATTTATTAAAATGCTGAAACTTGATAATCAATATTGGCTAGAACTACAAAGAAAATCAGAACAAGAGGTATGAGTATTTTGAACCGCTCCCAGAAGTATGCTTTAGAACAGAAATATACCGATTACGTGCACGGTGAAATAGCGAAGCTGCGGTACAAAGCTATGCTCGTCTTTACAGCCTGGTCCGTAACACTGTTATTCGTCCACGGCGCACAACAACTGCTAAATGGGTCTGTACTGTTTATTGTGGGTGACGAAATCTCTGATCTGGAATATCTGCCGTACATTGTCAGTGCTCTGGTGACTTTAACGGTGGTGATTACGCTGCTTGCCATCCGGGAATATCGCAAGCTTGTGAAAACAGTTGATGATATATCACAGGGTAATTTACCTCCTGTGGAGGATAAGCCCCCATTCAGCATCTTAGGCGTTGTGATAATCTTTGTGACGGTATTTGCTCTAATGCTCTATGTGAGCGTTCTGGGGCAGTATATGTTGTCTACCTTGTCGCTGAACAGCTTTGTACTGCCAGCGTTGATCATAGCGATTGTGGCAACTCTGGTAGGTTATAGTGCGGGTATCAGTGCCTACGCATTACTACGCCGTCATAAAGGAGCTGCTGCATGAAGATGATAAAAGAATACCGTTATCTGGGTTCTGCTCCGCACCTGGCATTTACCTCAATTCTGATTGGGGTGGTGTTTTGGCAACAACTCGTGTCCTCCATTCAACCAGACGAAATTACCCTGGGTGGTATTGCTGCAACAGCAGTGGTTTTTGGGGCGTTTCTGACTTACTGCTACAAATATGCAATAACCAATAGTTCCCCGGAGCCACTGCGATTAAAGCCCTTGCCATTGAGTGTACTCATTCTCAACCTGGTTCTTCTGGGGATGCTCTTACCGAAGATGCTGTTTGTGCTGATGTTCTCCGTCACAGGGCAAGCAACTGACAATGCTGAATATGTAATGAGTGCGACCTATGTGCTTTCAATCGCCGTAGGAATCATAGCCCTATTCACAGCTCTACGCGATAAAGCCAAACAGTAGAGTGGATATGAACAAAAGGACTTATGTTGGTTCCGCACACCACCTGGCATACAGCTCAATGGTGCTAGGTGCACTGCCAATGATGAATGTCATGCTTTCATCTGCCGACTGGTCCATTGGGGGTTTAAGAACCAACCAGATTATCTTTCTGCTGATTCTGAGTGGTATCTGCCTGAGCTATTTCCATACGATACTCAAGACCATGAGCCAGGATTGCAGCCGTTACCATCACCCACAGCCACCACAACCGCTTCTAATGACTGCGCTGCTTATTTCAATGTTCATTACCGGCATTCTGGATTTGCTCTGGTTGGTGATGATTTCAATGAGAGTAGACCGCTTGGAACCTCAACCTGTGCCATTTGAAGATTACGCAATCTTTATGGTCCTATCAGCATCAATGCTGTGTGGGTTTTACGCGCTGTATAAAATGTATAAACTAAACAGGTTATATCGCCGTAGCCAGGGGAATGTATAATATTGACCTATGCCATGTTTTAAAGCATAATTCTGTATATACAGACAGCAATCAAGCTGACCCGGAGAAGCCACCGGATTAAAGGCAAAGCAACAGGATTTCTAAGATGAAAAACATTAATAATCACCGCCCATACGTTTTTTCAGCAGAAATGAACCTTCGTAGCATGTATTCAATGGCTGTAATTTCTTATGCTGCGATCATGGCTGATGGGGCAACCGGCGCATTAGATGGCAGAGTATTTATTCCAGGCCAAACGATTTCAACATTCTGGATAAATAGCATCATCGTTGGCTCTGTGAGCGTTGTGCTAATCACGTTCTTCTTTTATGTGCGTGAGCTTGGTCGTGCAATGAGTGGTGAGAACGGTGTTAAACGCTATGAGCCAAAAGCGACTTCACCGATGGAGTACATCAAAAATGCTTTTGTTTTATTAATGCTTTTGTTTTTTATCGTCGTTCAAACAGGACATATTTACCACGGTTTTCAAGGTGGATATCCAATCAGTGAAATGACCTATGTAATTCACGGCTTTATGTGTATGGCAGCATTAGCCGGTATCGTTGGCTTGTTCCAGACAATGATTCTTCACTTGCGTTTCATTAAGCGAACCCAACAGGAATAAAGCTGAATACGGCGAAAAAGAAGGCACAATCCAGTGCCTTTTTTGTTGCCTTAAATAAATCAATCACTTATTCCAGATTAAGGCTTAAAACATGGCATAAGTCAGTGTATAATATGTGTATCGTAATCATAGAACATTTGGTATCAGTATGAGCCATGACCCAAAACAGAATACTGAAAAGACGAAACAGTTTAATCAGCAACGCAATAAGCTGATCTTTAAGACTGCAACGGCGCAGCACACACTTGAATATGTTGTGACCACTGGAATGCTAATGATGTTTTTATTAGTGCTATGGATGGATGCGGATACGGATGCGAATGTAAATGTATTTATTAAAGGCTTTCTCTGGCTCTTGATTTTTGGGGCTACTGTTATTGGTATCTGGGGGGCAAAATGCGCCATAAAAAATGCCGTCAGTTATTGCAAGGAAGGTGAAGGCAGAGTAGCGGAAAGACTGGCTTTTTTGAAAAAGCCGGAGCCGTACACCTTTTATAAAACAGGTGATCATCTACTGCATCTAGTCGTATCAGGTATTATTTTTCTTGCTACTTCTTTCACTGAAACATCAATGCCAATAGCACAAACTATTTTGTCGGTGCTCTCTCTGACAATATTTGTATTGACCATTACAGTCATGTGTCAGGCAGTAGGAAAAGCTAATCGTTACAAGGCTGAACAAGCCAACAAAACAAAGGAATCTTGAGGGTGGGAATGAGCCAGGACATAGAGCAGATCGCAGAAAACACAGCACCAATACCGCCTTTTGAACAGCCATTTAAGCGGAATATGCCGTATGCAGATTTTGTGTTATTGAATGATACCCAGGAACTCGCATTACCTGAGTTTTACCGGAAGCGTAAAATCTATTATGCCGGTATCGCATTATCTGGTTCTCTGATTGGTTTTACGGTGGGCTTCTTTACCTCAGATTTCAGCAGCTCTACGGCGCAGTTTATGGCAGGGGTAGCCCTCTGTACCAATTTCATTACTTTTACTGGATTACGCCGTCGATACAGACGCGAGGACAACTTTTTACGCTTGACCATTCAATTGCGTTACGACAATAAGCTGATGCGCGACCAGGATAAGGAAGAACTGTGCAAGTTTGCCAAAACCGTGAAGATGCCTGAGCGTGTTCAGGAAATCATAAGAAGCGGTGAATATCTGCCTTATGATGAAACTGAGGTTGCAGCCTATAAGGAAGCCAATAAACCACGCCATCACAACTTCACCAAAAAGCAGTATCGCCACCTGTTATTTTCTCTGCTGACCTCAAGACCTGATCTGGAATGCTGCATGGTGTTCGGGGTAGCTATCATGTTTTTGACATTGGCATTGGGTGAACAGGACATAATTATCCAGGTGATACTCGGATTGGTCACTGCGCTATTCGGAAGTTTTGTGATCTGGGATGTGATACGTTCCCGCAAAGTTGCCCTGGAAGCCTGTGTAGATGGAACCATTGATGAACTCATGGCAAAAATCAATACGGCGCAGCCATACACGTTCTTCAAGGTAGGCGACCATTTGATGCACATAATAATCACTGGATATTGTCTGGTGAGCTTCTTAACAAACAATATGGACCAAAGCTTAGTCAAACAGTTCATCATCGTAATCGTAGCTATGTTGACGCTCCTATTGACCGTGTTCGCCATGTACCGATCTGTACAGAGTGCCAACCGCTTTAAAGCTGCAAATCCCAATAAAGCAAAATAACTGTGAGTAAAATTATGCAAACCCTAGAGCTGACAAGCTTTCAATGTAAATTTCAGGCAAAAGTGACCCCTTGTGAAATCATCAATACAGACTGTATCGAAAGCCTGGAAGAAACTATTACCGGTCTGACAAAGGAAATGGTTTTGAAGCAATGGCTTGACCGGGCGTATGAGTTCTTCATTGGGATTAACAGTGTGACCCTGAAAGACCGTGACGGACACTTTGTTTCAACGCTAGATCAGTTTTTGGATAGCCCGGACGTTGAATTGAAGATGAAGCAAACTGATGAAAAACTGATGCTGAAAATCGAACTGAAAGCTGATGATAGCTACTGGTACGAGTTATCGGTTGAAGATGCGAGCAGCTTATCCGCTTAACGCCGTAGCTGTTGTATATACAGCAAAATACAATCCTGGAAATCAAGCGAAGTTATCCTTGATAGGAATAGGTAAATGAACAACGTAAAACCACCGAAGCCATCCCGCTTCTCCCAATTCTATTTAGCCCGATTACAGCTCATTTGTATTGTCGCATGCTCTCTTGTGGCAATGGTCCATGAAGAACGTGTGGCATGGGCTTATTATGCGGTGAGTGTGGTCGGATTCATCATTAGTCTGGTGATCTTGGTATTCACTGAAAAGCAGTACCGTTTTTCTATTGCTCACCCAGACCTGGCAAAACGCTATTTTCATGCACGACGAAGCTCTATCTTTCGCTCGTTCCCGACCGTCTATACTTTAATGTTCTCAATTCTTTTGGCAGTGTTTTTCATAGAAAAGGTAGCCGATTTTGCGCATGCACCATACGCTTATAATCTAGGGTTTGGTAGTGCGATTGTAGCAACAGTGCTTGGCTTGCTTGAGCTGTGTGTGATTATCCGCAGACATTTGAATGCGAACCGTAAATTTACCGAAGCTGTAGGGGGTTAATGATGCTACCTAAGTCACCGGGTCCAGTAGACCGTAATAATCTGGATAGTTTAAAGGCTCACTATGCTTTCGCAGATCAGCTCTGCAAGTTGAATTTCAAGCTGACCGTATTGCTTGTGCTATGCGTCTTGTTTGTTCTGTATATCAGCAAAGACTACAGCGATATTCCAGGCTTGGAAATCCCATTCAAGCTGCTCACTATCCTGATGCCTTTAGCCACTTTCATGCTGATCGTCATACAATCCTATGTGATGTATATGCGCCAGTCTTTTAAACGTCAGATTGACCAATATCCATCGAAATAACTGCTGTTGTAAGACCGTGAATACTAACTCCCAAGATATGCAAGCCACTCAACTTGCACTCGAAATCAAGAAACTGAAATCAATCCGCAGCCTGTTTCGCCGTCTAATCACCGTTATGGCGATTTGCATAGCATGGCTGATGTTTGTTACCGCTAAGAGCAATCATTCGATTCTACGCAATCTGAGCGCAAATAACGGCAGGGGAATAGAGCTGCTGCAAAACAACGCACAGCTTTGTGAAATCGCCGTGGTCACTGTCCTGGTACTGTACTTTGCATGCTATGGGCTATGTCTGCACAAGATTCGACGGAACCGGGTGAAGGCTCGCCACTTCTAAGAGAATTTCCGGGCTTCTCCCAAGAGTACCCACCAAAACAACCAGACTTTTTCTGGCCCATAAAATAAGCCCTCTATAAAAAGAGGGCTTGATAGAATAGTTTGAATCTCTTTGGAGAATTTTAAGCGTTTACGCTTGAGCTGGCTCTGCTACTTGAGCAGATTTAGCATTCGCAGGGTCCAGTAGTTTTCGATCTTTTTCAAGCTCAACATACAATTCTGGTGGAATGCGAATTGGGCGCATTGTTGCACCATCAATCAATGTGATATCAATTTTAGCAGTCGCACACACCTTACCATTCACCATAATGTGCTGTTCAGCAACGAAGAAGGTATCAGTCAAAGAGTGAACTTGAGCTGTAACAATTAGCTCGTCATCAATGCGAAGTGGACGCTTGTATTTGATATCAATATGACGAATCACAAAATGGTAGTTGAATTGCTTACGCATTTCGACAAGTTGACGCTCACGTAACCATTCAGTACGAGCGCGATCAAAGAAGCGAATATGGTTCGCGTGGTACACGATACCACCCGCGTCCGTATCTTCAAGATAGGCGCGATACATGCAACTAAATCTTTCCATTTTATTTTACTCGGTCAAGAAAAAATCATGTTTAACCAACTGTTTAGCTGATTAAACGCAAAAAAGTTTAAGCACCAGACGGCATTACACCAATGGCAAAGGGTGTCATTATTTGGCTATAAAATGGATAGAAAATAACCGCAGTGAAAGTAACACAAACACAACAATAGTTTATTAATCAACAGAATAAGCGACTACCACGGCGTAAACCATTGAAAAGTCTTGTGGCGTACTTCGATTGTGCATGTAAAACGATTGATAATTGTGGCAATTTTTCCAAAAAAATAAGCACCCCATACGGAGTGCTTTTCTGATCTGGAACCGGACTTGTTATGCCTGGCTATTCAGTCCTTCACGCATCTGGCGAATCCGGGTCAGTTCTTCTTGGCTGTGCGGAGTACCACCACCATTAAACGCTAAGTAGTAGTCCAACAGGTCGGCTTTCTTCTGCATGTAGTAAATCTGGAAGCGTAGATGCTTAGTCGTCATTGAATAAGCCGTATAGTTGAAATACTGGTAATCCAGACCATCTTTCAGTTCTTCAACATCAGGATTGGTAAACACACGGAACTTGCCATCTATGAAGTCCAGTACCGCAGTTAAACGCTGTAGACCATCCAGACACACCATACCGTCTAAATCGCTATTGGCAGCCTTGTCACGACCGGCAAAGTCAGGGCAGTTAAATGTGATTGTCCGTGCCTGTTCACCTACTGCACCACGAATCCACGATTCAATAAAAGCGATTTGCTGTTCACGGCTCCATACATGACCACGTTGGAAATCTGGGTTCAGGGTCAAGCCATAGTCGTTATCGTACTTCTCAAGCTGACGATGCAATTCACGTAGCTGAATATCAATGCCGTGTTCAGTTTTCGGGATTGGATGAATTAAAGAAGCAATGCGTTGATTGCGTAGGTGGAGCTGCTTGCGATCTGCCAGGTTTGGGGCAGTAGTTTGTCGAGTAACCATGATCAAGATTCCTTTTGGCACACCCATAAGCAGGGTGCGCCGTTGTAGTTGTTATTAAAGACTTTGAGTGTTCAGAATGAGGGCTTTAACATCCTCAGGATGTACCGCTTGAGCCATCAATCCCGGAGCCATTGCAGCAGCGCGTTTGCGCATGATTTCATAGCCAGATTCTTTCGGCAAACGTGCAGTAATGGTTTCTTTGCTACCACTTTTGTAATAAACGATGTGGAAGTCTGCATATTCTGGTAATTGGTGCTGAGTATTCATTGGAAAATCCTTCAATTCTAAACCTTTAATCCAGTGGTTTATCTGGTTGAGCTTTCTGCTCCCTATGTGCTTAATTATGGCTTAAAACATGGCATAAGTCAATATAAACCGAATAACAGGCATAAAAAAACCGCTCATTTAAGCGGTTTCTTTAGAAGGACGATTAATAATCTTCGTCGTCCTCGTCCTCATCGTCACCATCACTGATGATCTCTGGGGAGATTTCCAAACCACAGAGGTAGTAATACTGCGTATCGGTGGAAATATCTAAATTTTCGCGGAAATCTTCATTTGCCTTATCTTCTGGAACCGATGCGATTACATGGTTACATGGGCGAATTTCGTTAAGGTCTAACCATTCAGCCGGAACCACAAACAGTTGATCGTATGGGTCGTAACTATCGACTAGGAAGCCAGAAGCCGCAACTTCAAGCTGACGATCATCAAGATCAAATTCATTCAGGGTGCAGTACCAACCTTTACGGTCTGAACCTGGAACTTGAATCAAATTAACTGGACCAGTCGCATTTTCGATGGCAGCACGAACAGCAGCAGCGATTTCTTTGTTAGCCCAAGCCTGATCTGTTGATGTAACTACAATTTGAACTTCGTTTGTCATGGTATGATTCCTTTAACCCTCGCCAATAATACAGTGGCGTTCTGTTTTTGGCTATGTGCCTGTTTATATTGCTCATTATGGCGTAAAACATGGCATAAGTCAACATATTTCTAAATCAGGCAATATTTTTGAGTGGTGGTTTAACTTCATTCAGCAATTGATTGGTCAGTTTTAATGCTTTGGCTAAAGAGCCTTTTGACTTCACCAGAATTTTATTTAGCTCTTCGACAATGGAACTACAGAGATACACGTTTATCTCTTCTATTTTGCGGTCTGTGTGGTCTGTGATGATTTTAAAAGTCGGGATGAAACGTGCTTTCCAGATCACGACTGATTGACCATCATATTCGTGATAATTGATCTCGCGTTGGTATATCTGATCTACAGCAGCACCGATCTGGTTCAGGGTTAATACTTTCAGGGGGTTTTGGCTGTATTCCTTACCGGTGGTGCAAGAGTGCGCTAGGAACTGATTACAAACGTCTGGTGTGAGGTTGTAAGCAATGGAAGGGCAGATGGGCTTACCAGTCGCAAAAGCTTGTGAAAATGCAGTGTGGATGACTGAAACCAGTGTAATTTTTTCCTCAAAAGAAAAGCTCTGGAACTCGTTGGCTATAGCACTATCGACGGTGTGCTGCATTGCGATTTCTTCTGTTTCACGGCTAATATCTTGAATGCGTTTTTTTAACTTTCCCATGCCTGTTGCTCTATAGAAAATACTCAACATTTATAACATTAAAACATGGCATAAGGATATATGAGAAAGCAAATAACCACGGCGTAATCACCTGGCACATAAGCAAAATATTCAATTATTTTTTTTATTTAAAAAATCTAACGCCTACCTGGTTCATCGGGCTTTGGACGTAAAAAAACCGCAGGGTGGCTGCGGTTGGGGTGTCTGGGAGAAATTATTTTTTCGCGTAAGCGGTGAAGAACTCGTCTAGGTAGCTACGGAGCAGCTTGCCGACCTTCGCACCGTGGGCGATTGTCTTGACCTCTGGATTGGCTTCTGGTGCGCTCAGGGGCTTGCGCTTGCTGCGGTCTTTGCTCACCCAAGAGTTGTACAGCTCTGTTTCCATAGGGGTCAATTCCAAGTTGCGGAAAGCAGCGTTAAACACGCTCTCTTGCGCTTCAATCTGGATAAGGTTCAACTGGTCATGCACGAAGTCAGCTTTTTCCAGGTCGGTGCGCAGGCGGTTCAGCTCGTCCAGTCTCAGGACAAAGATACCGTTGGCAGCAATCTGTTCGTCGCTGTCTGTCGGGGTGAAGAACGAAGTGTATTCAAAGTTGATGCGAGCCACTTCTTCGCTGATGTGTGGCACTGTCACGGCTTCTGCGGTACAAACCAAAGCTGCTTTAGCTTCTACCCAAGAGCGTAGAACTGAGTTGATTTGAGTGCATTTAGAGCTTTGGTGATAGTGTGCTGATAAGTCTGTGAAATTCATTTTATATACCCTATATTCTAAACCTTTAATCCAGTGGTTTATCTGGTTGAGCTATCTGCTCTGTATGTATTCTATTATGGTCGAAAACATGGCATAAGTCAATATAAACCTTATCATAAATTATTGATAAGGAAGGGAAATACACCTGGCAGAAGAATAAAGACTTTGAATCATTTTTTTTATTTAAAAAAACCTAACGCCTACCATGTGCCAGGGCTTTAACAGCCGGGCAGTGGAACCGCCCAGACTAAAGCTGCTGATCTATCAGTGATAGATATTGGCATCCGTTGAGAATTGACCATTGTTGCCGGTCGCTGATTTGATCTGGTTGGCTTCAAAGGCTACAACTTCTGAGTTCGCCCAGACACCATCAAAACCGCAGCCTTTAGAAATGTGTGTGAATGACTGACCACAATTCCCCATGTCGGTCATGTAGATAATGCGTACAGGTTCATCAAAGCCGTAAACTTTGGCATGCTCTGGAACCTCGCCAAAATGCTCCTTGATGAAGTCCATGTTGTAGCAGCCAATCGCTGTATCAATGTTTTCGTACAGGTCGCCCACGCAATTCAAGTCCAATACGTTGTCATGGAAGTTGCCACCATTTGCGATAAATTCATCCCATGCGTTTTCGTATGACAAGCCCTTAGCGAACAGGCGAGCCAATTGCCCTGCATGCTCGTCTTTAGCTGCGATCTGATCTGCAAGCCAGTCTTTGTCTACGCTAAGAAATTCTTTGTGAATACCGAATTGAGCTGCGATTGGCACTAGGCATTCTGGGTGATCGAATACAGGCTGTTTCATGTTGATGAAAACAGGGTAGAGAAGGTCGCCATAGGTTGCAGCTTCCATCTGCTCGGTAGAGAAATAGAACCCTGCACCGTAATGACCGTCATTGCCAGTATTGTTAGAAAGGCATAAATGATCGAATGATTCAAAGCTGTGGCGTGTGCCGTGATATACCACCTGTGGCTCACCGTTTTCGTCCACGATTTTAGAAGCCTGAGCCGGGTTAAATTCCCAATCACCAAACCACGCTTTAAACGCTGCTGTGCGTACTTGGAGCCACTGAGATTCAGTCAGGTTAGTTGGATTGCCATTAGGGGCTTTAAGCCATAAATCTGTACCGAAATACGCTGAACGAACATCGGTTTCAGTCGCAAAAAGAGAAGAGATTTCAAAACGTGCATTCATTGTTGTTTACCCTGATCTAAACCTTTAATCCAGTGGTTTTTCTGGTTTGAGCTTACTGCTCTGTATGATAGGAATTATACCGTTAAAACATGGCATAAGTCAATGTTAGAAAGGCTAAAACCCTTGATTTATCTGGATTTCAAACAAAAAAACCGCAGTGAAAAAGCTGCGGTTCTGGGTGGGGTGTTGTCTGGTCTGGATTAATGAATGATGCGCTGTTGTAGGCGTTGTTCTTCGGCTGTAGCAGGGCGAATAAACTGTACACCTGTTTGATAGCGGTAGCCATTCAATACCACTGTACGACCGTGAATACACGGTGTTTCACTGATCGAGTGAACTTGTGAATCTGCAATGCTGTCTACCATTACAACTAAATCGCCAATTTTATAATCGTTTTTAACTTGATTCATGTCTTAACTACCCTTGTCTAAGCCTTTATTACGGTGGCTTATCCGTGTGAGCTTTGTGCTCTTTGTATATACAGAATTATGCCTGTAAACATGGCATAAGTCAATATAATATGTGGGTAAATTTGGTTCCCTCATTGGTGAGGGTAGCATGGCTCAAAGATACGCCAATCAAGGCTTACCCTTCGAGATTCGATGCAGACACCTGGACGATCATCAGGACATTCAATCATTTTTTTTATTTAAAAAATCTAACGCCTACCTGGTTCCCAGGCTCGGCAAAAAAAAACCCCACCGAAGCGGGGTAAAGAGGGTATAGGGTTAAAGGTATATGTCGTTGTCGCCGGGTTGGAATGAGCCTAGATTGCCTGTTGCAGACTTGATCTGATCTGCTTGGAAGGCAACAAACTGTCTGCACTGGTCTATGCGGTCGTTCCATGAATGATCTTCTAAGATCATGCCGTCATACTTTTGCTTCTGGAACTGTTCGCGTATCAGTTCCTTATAGCGGTATGGCGTGTTTTGCAGCTCTGGATGCGATTTCTTGAGCTTATCGGCACGTTTTTTAACACTGGCATCAGCACCCGAATAGCCATCAAATTTATAGCCCACGGATTTAATGAATTTAGGCTTTCTGATGTTCAGAAACAGGGCTTTCACAACGCCTATTTCGTCACCACGATAATTCTCTGCATAGCGACTAGCCACGTACTCGTGTTCAGCAAAAAATACGCCTTCATCATTCACATTGAACTTTGAAAACTCGTAATAGTTAGGCGGTGTACCGTGATACACAATCAAAGGCTCGCCGTTGCAATCCAGAACTTGTGATGAATTTTCCGGGTCGTTTTCCCAATCACCAAACCATGCCTTAAACGCTGCTGTGCGAACCTGTAGCCACTGATGTTCATTCAGCAAAGATGGTTGACCGTTTGGAGCCTTTAACCACTGTGCAGTGTTGCGATACATGCGCTTAACTTCGTTCATTGCTTATATCCTTGATGCGCCCCACCGAAGCGGGGCAAGTGGGTTAATGGTTAAGCAGCTTCGCCATAGAACTTAGACTGATAATCACGGAGCAAAATGGTTCGCTCGTCAGTCTGCTTGCCATCCTCAAACACCTGAACCGTTACGGTTATGTTTGGTTGGTCATAGCTATATGATTTAAGAGATTCAATGAAATCAAACTGGTGGCTCATACCTAGCACAAGATCACCGGCTAAAAAGCCTTTTTCCTGAATCATCACGGCACATACACCGCCATAGCCTGTGATATCGAGAGTGCGGTCTTGTCTGTCATAAGAAAGGCATAAACACTTACCAGAACCCATATCGTTGCCGTCTAATACGTCTATATGGTCTAGGTCCTCGTATGGCTTATTTGTCGGGTACAGGCGAACATTGTCCAGTTGAACTACTGCATCAATCAGGTCGTCTGCACTGTCAAAAGTGATCTGAGAAACGATCAGTTTAAAGGTCTTATTTGTCATGGTGGCTACTCCTTATGGCAGAGTAGCTAGAACGTCTAATACAGCATCTTCATAGCTGCGGTTAGCGTCACCCACTTTATCTAGGAAAGGTTGGTAAATCGTATCCTCACGATTGCCCGGAACCTTGTCATAGTCATATTCGTATTCGCCTAGAACCTCTAAAGGATTATCTGAATACTCACCGTTGAAGCAGATTTTTTGGGCGATTTGGAAGTCTGGGAAATTCTTGTCGAAATAAACAAGGTAGCCTTCTTGGTCAGCAGGGTTTTGGAAAAGTGCGTTTAGGATTTGGAACAGGTCATTGTTTACAGCAGTGCTTTTCAGCTCGCCTTCAACGTAGTATTCAACCGCTTGAACTTCTACGCCTTGCGCGTTTAGGTCAGCAATGAAAGAAACTAAGCCTGATACTTGAGCAGCTTTGTAAGCGTTGTTA
>ERZ1032009.102-NODE-102-length-18986-cov-5.970630_pt1 | contig 18986 bp, 17 predicted proteins | sample MGYA00516700_ERZ1032009 | MGnify/ENA primary metagenome ERZ1032009 (study PRJEB33719, sample SAMN04261292) | wastewater metagenome | biome: rural village; feature: human; material: feces | host: Homo sapiens | place: El Salvador | collected 2013-01-14 ...
GCTTCAACTATATTGAGCAGAAGGCGAAGGAGCAAGGCCGTGACCTCAAGGACATGACACTCGGGGAGATGGACGCCCTGTGGAATGAAGCGAAACAAAAAGAAAACCAAATATGAAGAAACTTTTATCCTTTGCAACTATTGCGCTAGCCATTACTGTTGTCGCCAGCTGCGGCAACCCGAAGACGAACAAGACCACGGACGCTACCGACGACAGCGCCGCCGTAGAGGCCACGGCCGACTCCACGCTCTATGGCGTCTGTGGCGAGGGCACGACGATGAACTATCTGGAGCTGGTCACCGATGGCGGCGACTCGCTCATCTTCCTCATCCCCGATGCGGACAGCACCGCCGTTGTCATGGGTGGATTGCTGGCAGGAGACCGGCTGGCTGTGATTCCTGGCGCTGACCTCGACGGCGAGCACACGGTGGCAAAGGCCATCAACCTCACTACGCTGCAGGGCAAGTGGGTGAGCATCGACAAGAACTTCGAGATACTCGATGGCGGACAGGTGAAGTCGAATGTCAAGGCGGAGTCCAACCCTTGGACGTCGTGGAAGATCCTCAACGGTAAGCTCCTCCTCAACCGTGACACCTTCGACATCGACCTCCTCTCTGCCGACTCGCTCTATCTCGAGGACCACAATGGCATCTTCACCTACAAGCGCATCAAGTAGTGGAACCGTTCAAGGTGCATATTCTTGGTTGTGGCAGCGCACTGCCCACGCTGAAGCATTACGCCTCGTCGCAGGTCGTTGAGGTGCGGGGGAAGTTTTTCATGATCGATTGCGGTGAGGGCACGCAGATGCAGCTCCGCCGTTCACGGGTGGGCTTCACGAAGGTGCAGGCCATCTTCATCTCCCACCTCCATGGTGACCATTGCTTCGGACTGATGGGTCTCATCTCCACCTTTGGCATGCTTGGCCGCACGGCAACGCTGCATGTCTATGCCCCCGCCGAGCTGGAGCCGCTGCTCAAGATGCAGATGGACCTCTTCTGTAGGGGACTGGAGTACGAGGTGGCGTTCCATGCCGTCGACACCACCGTGGCACAGGTCGTCTATGAGGACCGGTCGCTCACCGTCAGCACCATTCCGTTGCAGCACCGTATCGCCTGCTGTGGCTACCTCTTCCGCGAAAAGCCTACGCTGCCGCACATCCGCCGCGACATGATCGATTGCTTCGACATCCCCATTTCACAGATCAACAACATCAAGGCGGGTGCCGACTGGACGACCTCCGATGGCGACGTCATTCCCAACGACCGGCTTGTCACTCCGGCCGATCCACCGCGGACGTATGCCTATTGTAGCGACACGCGGTATATTCCGACAATTCACCGCTTGGTGGAAGGCGTCGATCTACTCTATCATGAGGCCACCTACGACAGTCTTTATGCCGACCGGGCACGCCTCTACTATCACTCCACAGCCGAGCAAGCCGCACGTGTGGCTCGTGATGCCCACGTCGGTCGACTGCTTCTGGGCCATTTCAGCGCCCGCTACGAAAACGAGGAGGGTATCCTCCGGGAGGCACAGGCCATCTTCCCCAATAGTCTTCTCGCTACGGAAGGACTGGTGGTTGATGTTTAGATTTAACTGTTAATAATAAATAAATAGTAGCCTTCCGGACAATAATTTAAAAGGAAAGCCTTATCTTTGTGGGTGGATCCAAAGAAATAATGCGCATGACAAAAAAGATACTCTATGTGGTTGCCGCCACGGCATTGCTGTTAGGTGTTCCTAAGAGCGCTTGGGCTGCGCCATCCATTGAAATCATTGAGGCAGAGCTGCCGACGGTGACCATCTCCGTCAACAGCGAGGGCGTGCTGCATGTCACGGGTGCCGCGGGAGAGATGTTGTACGTCTACAACGTCACGGGTGTCCGTGTGATGAGTATCAAGGTTGATGGCGCCGACCGTAGCTACAACCTCAATCTGCCCAAAGGTTGCTACATCGTCAAGGTGGGCAAGACCGTCAGAAAGGTTTCCATACGATAACTTTCTTTGTGAAGCGTGCTTATTTGAGATTTTCTCGCTATTTCTCTTTCCTCATTGTCGTGGCAGCAACGCTGGTCAGTTGCCATGAGAGACCGTTGAATCCTAACCACGACCTTTCGTTGAGCGACTATGCTTCGCTTGACACAGCCCTTTATCGCCTCAACTCCCGGCGCATCCGTGCGCAGATTGACACATTGATGCGTCATGACCTTGACTCGATGTCCGTCGACTATCGGGTGCGTAACTATTATGCTCGGCGTCGACCCTTCGTCTGGATTGACCGTAAGGGCGTTGACCACCGTGCGGATAGCCTTGTGGCGCATCTGCAGCATGTCCGCGCTATGGGCTTCAGTGAGCGAAAGTTTCGGCTGCCGCAGATTGAGGACGACCTGCGCCATGCGCGTGCCCTCGACTTCGATGATGACCACTACGCCGCCTGCCGTGTGATGGCGCGGCTGGAGTATAACCTCACGAAGGCCTATCTGCGCTATGCCGCCGGTCAACGATTCGGATTCTTCAATGCCCATTATGTCCTCAATCGTCTCGACCATATTGATGCCAACGACTTTGCCTCGGGCTATCGCCAGCTCTTCGATCTGCCAGTGAAGCGAGTCAACCAATCCTTCTACGACCGTGCCCTCCATGAGGTACATGTCGATAGCGTGGGATTCTTCCTCACCGCCTCGGAGCCTGATAATCCGCTCTACTATCGACTGCAGCAACTACTCCCTACAGCGAAGGGTGGCATGCGGCGCCTGGTGCTGATCAATATGGATCGCTGCCGAGCGCGGATGCCGCACTATCCGGAGGCGGATCGCAAGCATGTGGTGGTGAACATCCCTGCGTTCCATCTCTATGCCGTCAATGGCGAGGAGGTCCTGACGATGCGCATCGGCTGTGGCACACTCGAGACCAAGACGCCGCTGCTTGTCTCGGCCATCAAGCGTATGGACCTGAATCCGCAATGGGTCTTGCCGCGGAGCATCATCCGCAAGAGTGTGGCGCGTCATGCCGGCAACGTGGGTTACTTCCGGAGTCATCACTACTTCATCCGTGAACGGGCCACTGGACGCTCGGTCGATGTGGCTACAGTCACGCCGGCGATGCTGGAGAGCGGCGCTTACCTAGTCATGCAAGAGGGTGGGGCGACGAGTGCGCTGGGACGGATTATCTTCCGTTTTGACAATGGATTCTCTATCTACCTCCACGACACGTCCTCGCGGGGCTTCTTCTCGCAGGACGACCGCGGTGTCAGCCATGGTTGTGTGAGGGTGGAGCTGCCCTTCGATCTGGCAGTGTTCCTGCTGAAGGACAAGGATGAACGGCTCATCGACCGCATACGCTACTCCATGACCGCAGACGTGTCGCCGGTGGGCAAACGGAAGGACGAACTCACGGAGGAGCAACAGGCCGTAGCCGACACGCTCGACAGACGGCGGCTCATTGGCAATGTTGAGGTGAAGCCCACTGTCCCGCTCTACATCTATTATTATACGCTCTATCCAGATCCGGATGGCACCTTGCGTGCATACAATGATGTCTATGGCTATGACGCATTGGTGTGGCAGACGCTGAAAAATTATCTTTAAACTTTTCACTACGATAATCATCTAATCATAGAGTGAGAATTGTTCTCATATAAGAAGCGAATTGGGAAAGAATCTCGACGATAACCAACTGATCAAGCTACTCGCTGACCCAAAGACACGACGTGAGGGGTTTGCAGCAGTGGTGAACCAATATAGCGAACAGCTATACTGGAAGATTCGTCGGATCGTACTCTCTCATGAGGATGCCAATGATGTGCTGCAGAACACGTTTGTCAAGGCTTGGACGAATCTTGCGACATTTGAGCAGAAGTCAAAGCTCTCCACGTGGCTCTTCCGCATCGCCATCAATGAGGCTATCGATTTTACGAGGAAGCAGAAAGCAATGTCACAAGTGAGCGCGGATGAAGACGAGGCTGTGGCAGCACGACTGATGGCTGACGATTACTTCGATGGTGATGAGACGCAAGCTGAGCTGCAACAAGCCATTGCACAGCTGCCGGAGGTGCAGCGCAAGGTGTTCAACCTGCGATACTTCGACGAGATGAAATATTCGGAGATGAGCCACGTCCTCTGTACCAGCGAAGGAGCGCTGAAGGCCAGCTATCATCTGGCAGTGAAGAAAATAACCGATTATTTTCATCGGCACGATTAAACGTTTCCGGTTTTGGAACGTCAATATTAACAAAGAGGAATAAGTATGAACAAAGAAGAGAAATTCATCGAGCAGAAGTTCGGACGGGAAAATCATTTCACCGTGCCGGAGGGATATTTCGACGACTTCACTTCTCAGCTGATGCAGAAGCTGCCGGAGGATCCCATGCAGGGCGCACGTATCGTCACGATGAAGGCATCACCGTTGCAGCGTTATCATGCGGCGATGCTTGCCGCGGCGAGCGTCTGTGCCGCCATCTTCAGCGTGGGCATCTATTTCCATAGCGTCGACCGTCAGCCACAGAAGGCTCCGGTTGCCCAGGCGCAGCAGGCGGGACATGACGCTGCTTATAGCAACACGAATGTTGAAGCCATGGCGGAATATACGATGCTCGACACGGAGGATATGTATTCCTACATCGCAGATAATGGGTATTGATTTCGTTAAGATAGAATGATTGTTCAGGATATAGATGAATATTATAGAGTAACTACGACATGAAACGAATCACTTTTATTCTCATAGCTTGGTTTTGCCTGATTAACGCCAGTGCACAACCGCCACAATTCAACCCCAAGCAGTTTGAAGCTGACTTGGAACAGTTTATTACGGTCAATGCCGGACTGACACCACAGGAGGCGGCACGCTTCTTCCCACTCTTTCGCGAGATGCAGGACAAACAACGCTTGCTCTTTGGCAAGATGCGCAGTTATCGGCATGTCGATACCAATGATGACCAGGCATCACTGAAGGCTATCCGGGAATGCGACAACATTGACCTGCAGATGAAGAAGATCCAGCAGACGTACCATATCAAGTTCTGCAAGGTACTGCCGGCAGGAAAGGTGCTGAAGATCATTCATGCCGACGAGAAGTTCCATCGGCAAGCCTTCAAGAAAGCATTCCATGGCAAAGGCCGGCCACCCAAAGTGGACAACAAGTAACGACCTTCGTATAGCAAAGCGCCCACGAATCAGCAATGGCTCGTGGGCGTTTCGTATGCATTGAAATCTATCGGACTCTTGTTTAGGATGTTCGCTGTCAGACAGTTTGGCTTATCAAGCCAAACAAGCCTCTGACCGTCACACTTTCTTCTTGAGTTTCTTGATCCTCCGTTTGGCCTCCGGAAGTTCCGGACACAGTGTCAGCGCCTTCTCGTAGTTGCGTATGGCGGCTTCATGCATGTGCTCGTGCTCACATTCCTTACCCATGACGACATACTCCACAGCGAGCTTTTTGAGGTATTCGTCGCGCTGGGCAACCTCTCCCTTGAGGCGCTCGATCTCCGCCTTCTGCTGATTGATGATGTTCAGCTTCCGACGGATATAGCGTCTGGGCACGGGCTTTTCGATGTCGTAACGGCTGTGGATGGCAAGGAAGAAACTGTCCAGGGCTCCTTGCATGTCGCCGCGGTCGAAGGCCTGCACAGCGTCCCAATATTCCTTGTCGGCTTTCGACTGCTTCAGGGCAGTGTTGATGATGTTGGGATTGTTATAGTTCTGCGCAAACGAGGTGACTTCCGACCGCACAAAGACGTCGCTACGGCGAATGGGCTCCTTGAGCGTGATGCCCTTGAGGGAGGTGCAGCGTGACAGGGCGACGTAGGTCTGGCCACCGGCAAAGACACCACCGGTGAAGTCGATGTTCACATGGTTAAAGGTGAGCCCTTGACTCTTATGCACCGTGATGGCCCATGCTAGACGCAACGGAAACTGCGTGTAGGTGCCCAGCTCCTCTTCTTCAATCTTCTTCTCCTCTTCATTGAAGGAATACCGCACATTGCTCCATACCTCACGCTCCACATCATATTCGTTGCCATCCTCCGTGACGACGTAGATGCGGTCATGGGTGTCGTCGTCGAAGCCGATAACAGTGCCCAATGTGCCATTCACCCATCGCTTGTCCATGTCGTTCTTCACGAAGAGCACCTGTGCGCCCGTCTTCAGTTGTAGCTCCATGGGCGTGGGCATGCTGCTCTGGGGGAACTCGCCATTGACAATGCCTTTAAACATCTCGATGTCTCCAGGGAGCTCGTTGAGTTTGTTAGTGTTGATGAAGTCGACAGTGTCGCGACGTGTGGAGAGGGTGATGCTGAGCCCTTGGTGCTCTGCTTTCGGCAAGGCTTCCTCGGCATCATTGGTCACCCGCTGGTTGAGGAGCGCCAGATCGGCATCTGATGCTTGCTGGGTGCGGATATGGTCGAGGATGTTGATGAAGGTCGGGTCGTGCTGCCTGTAGACTTTGCGGAGTTCGATGGAGACCAGCTGCATCTGCTGGAACACCTTTGCATCGAAGAAGAATGCCGACGGATAGAAGGGCCGCAGCAGCTGACGGTCCTCCTCGCGCACGACAGGCTCCAATTGGTAGATGTCGCCCACGAGCAATAGTTGCTTACCGCCGAAGGGCTCGCGCATGTTGTGGCAGTAGATGCGCAGCACCTTGTCGATGAAGTCGATGATGTCCGCACGCACCATGGAGATCTCGTCGATGATGATGAGTTCCAGTTCGCGGAGCATCTTGATCTTCTCGCTGTTGTACTTCAGCGTCTGACGGATATAGCGCGGGGCGTATTGCTGGTCGTTGGGCAGCAAAGGGTGGAAGGGCAGCTTGAAGAAACTGTGAAGTGTCGATCCTCCCGCGTTAATGGCTGCAATGCCCGTCGGTGCGAGGATGACGTGTTTCTTCTTCGTGTGGCTGGCGATGTATCGCAGAAACGTCGATTTACCCGTCCCTGCCTTCCCTGTGAGGAAGAGCGAGCGACGGGTAAACTGTATGAGCTGCAGCGCTTGCTGCAGCTCGGGGTTCTGAAGGTCAATGTCGATATTAGAGGTCATCGAAGTTAACGGTCTCCTCTGTCTTCTTTTTCTTCTTTTCCGGCTTGGTGGCCTTGGCTTTCGCATCAGCCTCCTTAGCCTTGGCCTTCGGCTCTGTTGGAGCTGCCTTTCCTTCAGCATTGCTCTCAGCCGACTGTTCCACAGGTCGCTCGATGGGATTGCCCTCATCGTCAAGGAAGATCTCCTCATCGGTGATGACTGCAGAGCTATCGGCGCGGGTGGTGTCACGGCGGACGGCAGGTACATAGCTATCGCAGATGTACATGTCACGGGTGATGTTGTCGTCCTCGGGCTTCTTGAATTTCCCGTGATACTTTTGGAAGGCAGGGTCACTCAATACCGACTGCATGAAGTAGCCCGTGATGGGCAACGCGGTTCTCGAACCTTGTCCCAGGGCTCCTGTGCGGAAGTGGATGCTGCGGTATTCGCCGCCTACCCATGCCCCGGCCACGAGGTTGGACGAGACGCACATGAACCAGGCGTCGGAGTGGTTGTTGGATGTTCCCGTCTTTCCGCCAAACTCGGTGTCACGGAAGTTGCCCACGTAGCCCCACAGACTCTGCCCGGTACCACCAGGCTCACGCATCACGCCTTGCAAGAGCTGCTGCATGAGGAAGGCGGAGCGGTAAGGGATAACTTGTTCGGCCTGACTCTTTTCAACATAGACCTCCTTACCATCCTTGTCGACAATACGTGTGACGAGCACAGGGTCGTGGTGCATGCCGTTGTTGGCGATGGTGCAGTAAGCATTCGTCATCTCCAGTAGCGTCACGTCGCTGGATCCCAATGCCAAGGATGGTGTCTCGTCGAGCGGACTCTGGATGCCCATCTTTTGTGCGGTCTCAATGATGTTCTTGATGCCGACCTCCTGTCCGAGACGCACAGCCACGGAGTTGATACTCTTGGCAAACGCGCTCTTCAGGGGCATCGAGTCACCGGAGAATGTGCCATTGGCATTGCTCGGTGTCCAGGTGGTCATCTCGTTCTTCTTTTTGTCGAAGACCTGCATGGAGATATATTCGTCACGCCGCTTGTCGCACGGCGTGAGGCCTTGGTTCATGGCGGTGGTATAGACAAAGAGCTTGAACGTTGAGCCCGGCTGGCGCTCAGCGGTGGCCTTGTCATATTTCCAACTCTTGAAGTCGATGTCGCCCACCCATGCCTTTACAGCTCCTGTCTGCGGCTCCATGGCTACCATGGCACAATGCATGAATGACACCATGTACTTGATGGAGTCCTCCGTTGTCATGTCCTTTGTGATAGTACCCTTGTCGTAGTCGAAGAGTTTCACAGGGTGTTTCCACTCCTTGTAGTAGTAGCGTACAGAGTCGGGCTGGCTCGGGAAGCGGGCTTGTAGCTGCTTATAGGATGGCAGCCGCTGGGCAATCTGGTCGATGAATCCGGGGATGACATTGCCATTCTCGTCACGCCACGGTTCCTGGCGAAGCCAGTTGGTGTCCTGCGTACGGTAGATGCCCCAGTGGTTGTTGAAGTTCTGCTGCACAATCTTCATCTGCTTGCGGGCGGCATCCTCTGCGTATTTCTGCATGCGGGTGTCGATAGTGGTGTAGATCTTCAGGCCAGAGCTATAGAGGTCGTAGCCATTCTCATCGCACCACGGTTTGAGGTAGTCTGCGACGGCCTCGCGGAAGTACATGGCCTGACCGTCATAGTTCTCCTCAACCTTGAAGTGTAGTTCGATAGGAATCTGCTTTAGAGAATCGAGTTGCTCACGGGTGAGGTCGTGGTGGGTGAACATATTCGTCAGCACCTGATTGCGACGCTTGAGACTGTTCTCAGGATTGAGCTTGGGGTTGTAGGCCGAGGTAGCCTTAAGCATACCCACGAGTACGGCCGCCTGCTCTGTGGTGAGGCTGTCGGGCGTCGTAGCGAAATAAGTCTGAGCTCCCGTCTTGATGCCGTAGGCGTTAGAGCCAAAGTCGACGGTGTTGGCATACATCGTCAGGATCTCCTTCTTGTTGTACACCGTTTCCAGCTTGGTGGCAACGATCCACTCTTTGCTCTTGACAATGATGATCTTCAGTCCGGGGATCTTGCCCAGCAGACCAGTAGAGTAGGTCTTGTTGGTGCGCATCTTGAAGAGGTTCTTCGCCAACTGCTGGGTGATGGTGGAGGCACCACGCCCATCATGGCGTAGCACGGCGTCCTTCATGGCAGCGAAGATGCCAACGGGGTCGATGGCGAGGCCACGAGGACGCTTGTAGTAACGCTCGTCCTCGGTATCGATGAGGGCCTTGAAGAAAGATGGTGTCACCTGTTCGTACTTCACGGGTGTGCGGTTCTCATTGAAGTATTTGCCAATGAGCTTTCCGTCAGCGCTGTAGATCTCTGAAGCATTGGAGGTCTGCGGGTCCATAATACCCGAGAAGTAGCCGGGGCTCTTGCCGAAGAGCCACAAGAAGTTGATGTCGACCGCACCCAGATAGAGGATGAAGGCGACGATGCACGAAGCGATGACGAGCAGTGTCTTTGTGTACCAGGCACGGCCGCGATATAATCCTTTGTACCATGGCCAGAAGCCGCGGATCTTCCGCCAGCACCAGCCTAAGAAAGATTTAATCTTATTCATTGTCTATTGTTAGTCCAATATATAATGTGCAAAAGTACGAAAAATGGTGCTTATAGCGTCTTGATTGCTATATAATTTATGATTTCTTCAATCTTGTCGGGCGAGAACCACTGGATACTCGCATCGCGCTTGAACCAGGTGAGCTGCTTGCGCATGTAGCGGCGGGTGTTCGACTGTATCTGCCGGATGGCTTCTTCGCGGGGAATCAGGCCGTCGAAGTAGGCAAAGAGTTCCTTGTAGCCCACGGTGTTAAGCGCGTTCAGGTGCCGGAGTGGATAGACGCGGCGTGCCTCGTCCTCCAGTCCTTGGTCCATCATGTCGAGGACACGTTGATTGATGCGTGCGTAGAGCTCTTCACGGGGGCGGTTGAGGCCAATCTTGATGATGTTGAATGGTCGCTTGCGTTTCTGGTGGGAGAGGAAGGAGGAATAGGGCTTGCCAGTCATGACGCAAATCTCCAGCGCATGGACGACACGGCGGGGATTGTTACGGTCGACCACAGTCCAGTGTTCGGGATCCAGACGGTGAAGCTCTTCCACCAAGGCGGGTAGTCCTTCGTCGGCCAGGCGTTGCTTCATCATTGTGCGTGTGGCCTCATCAACGGTGGGAAGGTCGTCGATGCCATTGCAGACGGCATCGATGTACATCATGCTGCCGCCACTCATCAGGGCGACATCGTGGGATGCAGAGAGTGTATCGAGCAGGGATAAGGTATCCTGCTCAAACATCGATGCGCTATAATAATCCTGTAGGTGATGGTTGCCGACAAAGTAATGCTTCACGCGTTGCTGTTGCTCGGGAGTAGGGGCGGCAGTGCCGATGGGAAGCTCGGCAAAGATCTGACGGGAGTCGGCGTTGATAATAGGTGTCTTCAGATGTTCTGCGATCTGAAGGCAGAGTTCTGTTTTGCCGACTCCTGTCGGACCAAGAATGACAACTAAGTTCTTCAATTTAGTTATCGGATAAGAGGGATGACTATCGGATGATGCCTCGCTTGGAGCTTTCCACGAAGTCGATGATATACTGAATTTCCGGCGTCACTTGCAACTCACTCTTGATCTTCGCAATGCCATCCTTGAGGATGCCCTCGCTGTAGAGCAGACGATAGGCGTTGTGGATGAGTTCGATGAGGTCGTTGCTGAAACCGTGGCGGCGCAGGCCGACGAGGTTGATGCCACAATAGCGTGTGGGCTCTTTGCCGGCAATTATATAAGGTGGGATGTCTTGGCTGAAGCGGCAGCCACCTTGGATCATCACATAGCCACCGATGCGACAGAACTGATGGCAGAGCACTGTGGCGCTAATGATGGCATTGTCGTCGATGGTTACCTCGCCGGCAAACTTCGTTGAGTTGCCGATGATGCAGTTGCTTCCGACGAAGCAGTCATGGGCGATGTGCATATTCTCCATGAGGAGGTTGTTGTTGCCAACCTGCGTGGTACCCTTCGAGGCGGTGCCACGGGAGATGGTCACATTCTCACGGATGCTGTTGTGGTCGCCAATCTCGCAGACGGTGTCCTCGCCACGGAACTTCAGGTCCTGCGGTTTGGTGGCAATACTCGCGCCGGGGAAGATCTCGTTGCCGTTGCCGATGCGGGCACCATAGTTGATGGTCACGCTGTTTTGGAACACGTTGTTGTCTCCAATGACAGTGTTGCGGTCGATGTAGCAGAACGGACCAATGATGTTATTGTCACCTAGCTTGGCCTCAGGATGTACAAAGGCCTGGGGGCTGATTTGATTCATTATCTATTTCTTCTTGTTTCTAATGTTGATCTATACTCTCCGAAAGGCCCGATTACTTGTTCATGATAATCTGAGCTGTGAAGGTTGCCTCCGAAACGACATGGTCGCCGACGAACATATAGCCCTTCATCGTGCTGATGCCATGGCGCACGGGGTTGAGCAACTCGACGCGGAAGAGCAGTGTGTCACCTGGCACAACCTTGTGGCGGAACTTCACGTCGTCGATCTTCAGGAAGTAGGTCGACCACTTCTCCGGCTCCTCAAGCTGGTTGAGCACGAGCAGTCCACCACACTGAGCCATGGCTTCAATCTGCAGCACGCCGGGCATGACGGGCTCCTGTGGGAAGTGTCCCTGGAAGAACGGCTCGTTGGCGGTGATGTTCTTCACTCCGACGATGCTGTTGGCGCCCAGAGCAACGATCTTGTCAACCAGCTGCATGGGGTAGCGGTGGGGCAGGAGCTGACGGATGCGGATGTTGTCCATCACTGGCTCATCGTTGGAATCGTAGATCGGTGCCTGCACCTCATGCTTGCGGATCTCCTTGCGCATCAACCTTGCAAACTTGTTGTTGATGGTGTGGCCGGGACGTGTGGCGATAATACGACCCTTGATGGGCTTGCCGATGAGGGCCATGTCGCCGATGATGTCGAGCAGCTTGTGACGGGTGCACTCGTTGTCCCACATCAGTGGCTTGTGCTGGATGTAACCAATCTTTGTGGCGTCGATGTGCGGCACGTGGAGCAGGTCAGCCAGCTGGTCGAGCTTCTCTTGGGTAGCCTCCTTCTCGTAGATGACGATGGCATTGTCGAGGTCACCGCCCTTGATGAGATTGTGCTCCAGCAGGGGCATGATGTCGCGCACAAAGACGAACGTGCGGGCCGGGGAAATCTCCTCGGCATAGTTTGCGATGTTGTCGAGTGTGGCAAACTGGCTACTGATGAACTTCGAGTTAAAGGAGCACATCGCGGTGATGGAGAACTGCTCATCAGGCAGGATGGTGATGATGGAGCCACTCTGCTCGTCCTTCACCTCAATCTTCTTGCGGATGATATAGTAGTCCTTTGGCGCATTCTGCTCTACGATGCCCACCTCTTTGATCTTCTGCACATACATCGCTGCGGAGCCGTCGAGGATGGGGAACTCGGGACCGTTGACCTGGATGAGGCAGTTGTCGATGCCCAAGGAATAGAGTGCGGACATACCATGCTCGATGGTGCCCACGCGGACGTCGCCCACCTGCAGCACGGTACCGCGCTGGGTGTCGCCTACGTTCTCAGCAATGGCATCGATGGTTGGCTGACCATCGAGGTCAATGCGCTGTATCTTATAACCAGTATTCTCTGGGGCAGGATTGAAGGTCACCGTGAGGTTCAGACCCGTGTGAAGGCCTTTGCCAAACAATGAGAAACTGCCGCGGAGTGTTCTTTGCTTTTCTGTATCCATTGTCGGTTGAATGTTAATCGTTGATTGAACTATTTGCCCTTCTTCAGTTCTTCTACCTCTTTCTGCAAGGCATTGAGCTGCTTGTAGATCTCCGGCAGACGCTGGAAGATGGCCTGACTCTTGAAGTAAGAAATCTTCGGCATGGGCGGCGTGCCGATGAGTGTCTGGTTGCTCTTCAGCGAGGCGGGAGCACCCGACTGTGCACCGAGGAGCACACGGTCACCAATGGTGATATGGCCACTGACGCCGACCTGACCGCCGAACATGCACCACTGGCCGACCTTTGTCGAACCGGCCACACCCACCTGTGCGGACATCACGGTGTTCTCGCCGATGTCGTCGTTGTGGGCAATCTGCACGAGGTTGTCGAGCTTCACGCCCTTGCGAACGTATGTAGCACCCATCGTTGAGCGGTCGATGCAAGTGTTGGCGCCAATCTCAACATTATCTTCCAGGACGACGATGCCAATCTGCGGAATCTTGTCGTATTGGTTCGTCTCGGGGTTCGGTGCAAAGCCAAAGCCGTCGGCACCAATGACACTACCGGCATGGAGCGTACAGTTGTTGCCAACCTTACAGTCGTGATAGATGACCGCATTGGGATAGATGATGCAGTTGTTGCCCACCTTCACATTGTCGCAGATGGTGGCATGGGGATACACCTGGCAACCATCGCCGACGACAGCACCATCACCGATGTAGGCAAAGGCTCCGACATAGGCATCCTTGCCAATGGTAGCCTTGGGCGAGATGAACGCCAGCGAGTCAATACCCGTCTTCTTGGGCTTGGCAGCCTCATAGAGCTGCAGGAGCTTGGCCACACAGTCGCGTGCATTCTTCACACGGATGAGTGTCGTCGATGCCGGTTTCTCCAGCTCGATGCTGTCATCCACGAGCACGATGGACGACTGTGTCTCGTAGAGGTAATGAATGTATTTTGGATTGGCGAGGAACGAAATAGCCCCCGTGACACCTTCCTCAATCTTTGCGAACGTGTGGACGCTGGCATTTTCGTCGCCTTCAACCCTTCCTTGGATGAATTGTGCGATTTGCTTTGCGGTAAATTCCATTCTGCTCAAAATATTAGTTAATAGTGCAAAGGTAATAAATAATCTAATAAAATAAGGAGGATAAAGACATTATTTGAGTTTTTTAAGCCATAAACAGCATGCAATTGCACACTTGCATGCTGTCTGTGTAATGATTTTAGAGCTTTGCGAGCTCTACGGCCATCTCCTGTTGCAGGGCTTCGGCCTTGCGGGCAGCAGCCTGCGCGAAGTCCTTGTCGTGGCTGGCATAGATGATGCCGCGACTGGAGTTGACCAGCAGTCCGCAGTCCTTGATGATACCGTATTTGCACACCTCCTGCAGACTGCCGCCCTGTGCACCCACGCCGGGAACCAGGAGGAAGTGGTTGGGGGCCACCTTACGGATGTCCTCAAACATCTGTCCGCGTGTGGCGCCGACGACGTACATCATGTTGTCCGCCGTGCCCCATTCCTGACTCTTGCGGATGACCTTCTCGAACAGGCGCTCGCCCTGGGCGTCCTCCGTAAGCTGAAAGTCGAGGGAACCCTTGTTGGAGGTCAGGGCCAGAAGGATCACCCACTTTCCATTATAGTCCAGGAACGGCTTCACACTGTCCTCACCCATGTAGGGCGCCACCGTCAGAGCATCCAAGTTATACTCCTCAAAGAAGGTGCGGGCATACATCGTCGAGGTGTTACCAATGTCCCCGCGCTTGGCATCGGCAATGATGAAGTGCTCAGGATAGAACTTCTTCAGATAGTCGATGGTGCGCTCAAAGGACATCATGCCCTTCACGCCGGCGCTCTCATAGAACGCGAGGTTGGGCTTGTAGGCCACACAGAAAGGCGCCGTGGCATCAATGATCTGTTTGTTGAACTCGAAGATGGGGTCCTCCTCTGTGAGCAGATGCTCGGGAATCTTGCGGAGGTCGGTGTCGAGACCCACGCAGAGGAAGGTCTTCTTGGTGAATATTTGGTTGACTAGTTGCTTTCTGTCCATAGGGTATGATGGTTTAATTTGATTGCTATTGTATAACGATTCAAGTGCTGTGGCAGTAGTACAAACGCCTTGTAACAGGAATCCGAACGTCTTGTAACGGGGATACAAAGGTTCATCGACTGCAGTACGAAGGTCTTGTAGGCGAGTACGACTCCTTTGTAGGCGCCTACAAGCCGTTTGTACTGGTCAGAATAGATACCGGCGCACTCGAGAAATGTCTTAGAGCTCGCTCTCCTTGAGCTTCTCGGCATTCTCGGCCACGGTGAGGTGGTCGATCATGTCCTGAATATCGCCACCGAGGAAGCCCTGGAGGTCGTGCGTGGTGTAGCCGATGCGGTGGTCGGTGACGCGTCCCTGCGGGAAGTTGTAGGTGCGGATCTTTGCCGATCGGTCGCCCGTGGAGACAAGGCTCTTGCGACGGCTGTCGATGTCGTTCTTGTATTTGGCGTGCTCGTGATCGTAGATATAGGTGTAGAGACGGCTCAGTGCACGCTCCTTATTCTTCGGCTGGTCACGCGTCTCGGTACACTCGATGAGGATCTCCTCCACCTCGCCGGTCTCGGGATTCTTCCACGGATAGCGCAGACGAACGCCGGAGCTCACCTTGTTCACGTTTTGGCCACCGGCACCACTGGAGCGGAACGTGTCCCACTTGATGTCGCCCTCGTTGATGTGTACCTCAAACTTCTCGGCCTCAGGGAGTACGGCCACGGTAGCGGCCGAGGTGTGCATGCGGCCTTGCGTCTCTGTGGCAGGTACACGCTGCACGCGGTGGACGCCCGACTCATACTTCAGTGTGCCATAGACATTGTCGCCCGAGACGGCGAAGTCAATCTCCTTGAAGCCACCGACGGCGCCCTCGTTGGCGTCGGTCACGGCAATGGTCCAGCCCTTTTTCTCGCAGTAGCGCTTATACATATTAAAGAGGTCGCCGGCAAACAGTGCTGCCTCGTCACCGCCCGTTCCGGCGCGGATCTCCATCTGCACGTTCTTGGCGTCCTCGGGATCCTTCGGCACGAGGTCCATCTTGATCTCTTCTTCGAGCTTCGGCTGCAAGGCTTCGTTCTCCTGCAGCTCTTCGCGCGCCATAGCCTTCATGTCGGGATCGCTCTCGTTGGCAATGACGTCCTTGGCCTCGCTGATGGCGTTGAGGCAGGCGATGTAACGCTTGCGGGCATCCATGATGTCGCCCAATTCCTTATACTCTCGGGTCAGTTTGACATAACGCTGTTGGTCAGCGATGACATCCGGGTCGGTGATCAGTGTGCTCACCTCCTCGTAGCGTGCCTCCAGACCCTCGAGTTTCTCTAGTATGCTATTCTTTTCAGCCATTGATCTTTCTCAGACAATAATGGTTTGATGTTCACGTGATTAGTAATTGAACTCTCCGAACTCCGACTTGATGGTCAGCGAGCGCTTGCCTTCCTCAATGTGGCCAATGACCTGTGCGTCGATGTTGAACGACTTGCTGATGGCGATGACCTGGTCGGCCACCTCGGGACGGACATAGATCTCCATGCGGTGACCCATGTTGAAAACCTGGTACATCTCCTTCCAGTCGGTGCCGGAGCAGTCGTGGATGATCTGGAAGAGTGGTGGCACGGGGAACATGTTGTCCTTGATGACGCGGCAGTTGTCGCCCACAAAGTGGAGCACCTTGGTCTGTGCACCGCCGGTGCAGTGCACCATGCCGTGGATCTCCGGCCGCAGCTCGTCGAGGAGGCGCTTGATGACAGGGGCATAGGTGCGGGTAGGGGAGAGCACCAGTTCGCCAGCATTCACGGGTACGCCGTCGATCTTGTCCGTCAGGTGGTACTTACCACTATAGACCAGTTCGTCGGGCACAGCGTGGTCGTAGCTCTCTGGGAACTTCTCTGCCAGATACTTCGCAAAGACATCATGGCGGGCGCTCGTCAATCCGTTGGAGCCCATGCCGCCGTTGTAACGGTGCTCATAGGTGGCCTGCCCCGTGGAACTCAGTCCGACGATGACGTCTCCGGGCCGGATGTTGGCATTGTTGATGACGTCGCTGCGCTTCATGCGGCAGGTGACGGTGGAGTCGACAATGATGGTCCGCACGAGGTCGCCCACGTCGGCCGTCTCACCGCCGGTGGGGTAGATGCCGATGCCCATGTCGCGCATCTCAGCCAGTAGCTCGTCGGTGCCATTGATGATGGCTGAGATGACGTCGCCTGGAACGAGCATCTTGTTGCGGCCAATGGTGCTGGAGACGAGGATGTTGTCTACGGCGCCCACGCAGAGCAGATCGTCAGTGTTCATCACCACGGCATCCTGTGCGATGCCTTTCCATACGCTCAGGTCGCCGGTCTCCTTCCAATACATGTAGGCCAGCGACGACTTCGTGCCAGCGCCGTCGGCATGCATGATGTTGCAATACTCCGGATCACCACCGAGAGTGTCGGGGATGATCTTGCAGAACGCTTGCGGGAAGATTCCTTTGTCGATGTTCTTGATGGCATTGTGCACGTCTTCCTTGGCAGCACTCACGCCACGCATCATGTATCTGTTACTTTGAACTTTGAGCTTTGAACTTTGAACTTTGTCCATGATTTGTATTTTTTTTCTATTTAATTCATCTTTGAGCATTGAAACTTGAACGTTAAACTTATGGGTAATCATAAAGTTCAAAGTTCAAAGGTCAAAGGTCAAAGGTCTTCATTCCAGAACTCCCAGCTGGCGAAGGCTTGCAGCAGAAGCATCTCCAGGCCGTTCTTCACCGTAGCGCCCTGCTCCTTGCCCTTCTTCATGAAGAGCGTCTCGTCGGGGTTGTAGATCAGGTCATAGAGCAATGTGTGCGTATCCATGCCTTCGTAGGGTAGGGTAGGACATTCGTCAGTGTGGGGGTACATGCCACAGGGCGTGCAGTTGACGATGACGTTGTACTCCTTCATGTCCTCTGCCTTCAGCTGTTTATACTGGATGCAGCCCGACTTCTCTGAACGGCTCACCTTCATCGTCTCCAGCCCGAGCGAGTGCAGACCATACTCGATGGCCTTCGACGCGCCGCCGGTGCCGAGGATCAAGGCTTTCTTATGGTAGCGCTCCAGCAGTGGCTCGATGCTCTTGGTGAAGCCGATGACGTCGCTGTTGTAGCCTTTCAGCGAGATCTTCCGGCTCTTGTGCTCCACCTTGATGACGTTCACCGCACCGATCTCGCGGGCTTCCGGACTGAGAGCGTCAAGGTAGCTGATGACTTTCTCTTTGTAGGGAATGGTCACGTTAAGGCCTCGCAGCTCCGGATTGGAGTCGAGCACCTCTGGCAGGGCCTTTATGTCGGGAATCTCAAAGTTCTCGTACGCTGCGTCGATGCCTTCATTCTGGAACTTCTCATTGAAGTAGCTGATGGAGAACGAATGCCCGAGCGGATAACCGATTAATCCATACTTGTCCATAAGCCAATGGTTTTATTGTTATTTTTCTGCGAAATACATGGTGCAGATGCCGAACGTCAGCCGACGGAACGATGCTTTGGCAAAGCCCGCCTTGCGGAAGATGTCCATCATTTGCTCGCCTTGTGGGAACGCCTCGATGCTTGCCGTGAGGTAGTTGTAGGCTGCCTTGTCCTTAGAAATCAGTGCGCCATAGAGGGGCATCACGACGTGGGAGTAGATGAGGAAGAGCTGCTTCATCGGGAAGTGGACAGGCGTCGTGAGCTCCACGATGCTCAGATGGCCACCCTTCTTCAGCACGCGGCAGATCTCCTTGAGTCCTTGGTCCAGATCCTGAAAGTTGCGGATGCCGAAGGCCGCCGTCACCGCGTCGAAGGTGTCGTCGGGGAAGGACATGTTCAAGCAGTCCTCCTTGCGGAAGTCGATGACCGTCTGCAGGCTTTCCTTCTCCACCTTCTGGCGACCGATGGCCATCATGCCCTCGGAGATGTCGGCCCCGATGAGCTTTTGTGGCTTGAGCATCTTGGCAGCAAGGATGGCAAAGTCGCCTGTGCCGGTGGCGATGTCGAGCATCGTCTGCGGGTGAAAAGGCTCCAGCTGCCGGATGGCGCGCTGCCGCCAGCCTTTGTCAATGTCCCACGAGAGGCGGTGGTTGAGCGTGTCGTAGGTGGGAGCGATGTTGTCGAACATCTCTTCCACCTGCTTGTGTTTCTCTTCCTGCCCGTTGTAGGGCTT
>ERZ1032009.104-NODE-104-length-18780-cov-8.567477_pt1 | contig 18780 bp, 8 predicted proteins | sample MGYA00516700_ERZ1032009 | MGnify/ENA primary metagenome ERZ1032009 (study PRJEB33719, sample SAMN04261292) | wastewater metagenome | biome: rural village; feature: human; material: feces | host: Homo sapiens | place: El Salvador | collected 2013-01-14 ...
AGAGAGAGTTCAAACTCTCACTGGAAGACGACAATGCCATCGGTGAAGTCGTAGTTGTTGGTTATGGTCAGCAGAAGAAAGCATCAGTCGTAGGTTCCATCACCCAGACTACTGGTGAGGTTTTGGAACGTGCAGCTGGTGTCAGCGACATTGGTGCAGCCTTGACAGGTAACCTCCCTGGAGTTGTTACTATCCAAGGCAATGGTATGCCTGGTGAGGAGGAACCTCAGATTATTATCCGTGGTTCTAGTACATGGAACGGTTCCGATCCTCTCGTTCTCGTTGATGGTATTGAACGTCCTATGAGCAGCGTGGACATCTCTTCTGTGGAGAGCATCTCTGTACTGAAGGATGCTTCTGCTACCGCAGTCTATGGTGTAAAGGGAGCCAATGGTGTAATCTTGATTACCACCAAGCGTGGTAAGGAAGGCAAGGCTAAGATTGACGTTGGTTTCAATACTACATTGAAAGCTCCTTCTAAGTTGCCTAATAAGTACGACTCTTATGATGCGTTGATGCTTCGCAACCAAGTGATAGAGCGTGAACTGGGCATTTATCCTGAAGGTGTTTCATATCTTCGTCCTCAGTCTTTTATAGACAACTATCGAAACCAGACTACGGATGAGCAGCGTGAACGTTATGCCAATGTGGATTGGCAGGATGCACTTTTCAAAAAGTCTGCTGTATCCTATAATGCCAACGTGAACGTGAGTGGTGGTACAAAATTCGTTAAGTACTTCGCTTCAGCTGATTTCGTGCATGAGGGAGACCTCTTCCGTGAGTATGACAATGGTCGTAACTACAACTCTGGTTATGGATACAATCGTATCAATGTTCGTAGTAACTTGGACTTTGCCATCACTAGTAGCACTACTTTGAAGGTAAATGTGGCTGGTAGCAATGGCGTAAGAAAAGCTCCTTGGAGTAACATGAATAATAGTGAGTGGCAGATTGGTCAGCAGTGGGCTGGTGCTTATAACATCGCCCCAGATGTATTCTTGCCACAATATCCTGACGGCACATGGGGATTCTATCCAGCTGCTTCCAATGTAAGTAACTCAGCACAGAATCTTGCTATCGGTGGTACAGCACAGGCTACAACCACTCGTATCAATACAGACTTTACCCTTGAGCAGAAATTGGATTTCATAACCAAAGGCTTGAATTTCCGTGGTACTATCTCTTGGGATAATGTTTTTGTTGAGACAGGACGAGGTATCAATGACTTGTATAATGATGCCCAGACTAAGTATATTGATCCTGAAACAGGTCAGGTTACTTATGGTAAAGAACTTGAGGGACAGAATAAGTTTGATTGGCAGCAAGGTGTGAACTGGAAAACGGAAGGTGGTTCTGTAGATAATAACCAGACTGTTCGCAACCTCTACTATCAGTTGCAACTCAACTGGGCTCGCAAGTTTGGACAGCATGATGTATCAGCCATGGGCTTGTTCTCACGTCAGGAGAATGCACGTGGTAGTGTTATGCCAACTTACCGTGAGGACTGGGCGTTCCGTGCTACCTATAGCTATGCAGGTCGTTACAACATCGAGTATAATGGTGCTTATAACGGATCAGAAAAGTTTAGCAAGGACAATCGTTTTGCCTTCTTCAATTCTGGTGCTATCGGATGGACCATCACTGAGGAAAACTTCATGAAGTCTCTTCGTGACAAGCACATCATCGATATGTTGAAGTTCCGTGCTTCCTATGGTGAGATTGGTGATGACAATATAGGTGATCCATTTGATTCTACTCGTCGCTGGTTGTATATGAGTCAGTGGGCGTATGGCGGTAAGAGTACGATGGATCTCGACCATACAGAGAGTATCTATACATGGTATCGACAGAACACTCTTGGAAATGAGAATGTGAAATGGGAAACAGTTAAGAAAACCAACTTCGGTGTCGATTATGGTTTCTTGGGAGGCTTGATTACTGGTTCTTTGGATTTCTTCTGTGATCGTCGTAATGACATCTTGATTTTCGGCGACGGCCGTTCTGTTCCTTCTTATTTTGGAACGACAGCGCCTACTATTAATAAAGGTAAGGTTCGTACCAGTGGCTACGAGTTGGAATTGAAACTTAATAAGGTGTTTTCTAATGGCTTGCGACTCTGGGGTAATTTCAATATGACCCATGCCAAGAATAAGGTAATCTTGAAGGATGATGCCATCCTTACTCCAAATTATCAAAAGGAGGCAGGATTTGCCATGGGGCAGTATCGCTCTTATATAGACAGGGGCTTTATCAATAATATTGATGATTTGATAGGTTCTCCGGCGCACGATTCCAATGACAATCACCGTTTGGTTGGTGACTATTACATTGTCGATTTCAATGGTGACGGTGTTGTTGATAGCAAGGACTTGGCTCCTGTAGGTTATAGCAATAGTCCGCAGAACACCTATAATGCTACTATTGGTTTCGAATGGAAGGGGTTCTCTGCTTTCGCTCAGTTCTATGGAGTAACTAATGTGACCCGTGACGTATCATTGACAAGCTTTGGTAATAAGCTTGATAATGTTTATGATACTGGTACTTGGTGGAATAAGGATCAAAGCAATGCAGAATGTGTCCTCCCTCGTTGGGGTGCCACTGCTTCAAGTTACACCTATGGTACACAGTATGTGTATGATGGCTCTTACATTCGTTTGAAGAATGTCGAGATTGCTTATACTTGGACCAAGGGTTGGATTAAGGCATTAGGCGTAAACTACCTCAAGGTTTACTTGAATGGTAATAACCTCTGGCTCTGGACTCGTATGCCTGATGACCGTGAAAAAAACCTCGGTGGTGGTGGCTGGTTAGGAGCATACCCTACGGTTCGCCGCTTCAACTTAGGTGTTAAATTCTCATTGTAATTTTTAAAAGAATATTCAGATGAAAAATAAGATAAAGACATTATTGTTGACGGGATGCGTCTCGCTGGCTCTCGGTACTTCGCTGAGTTCTTGTCAAGACTACTTGGACAAGGAGCCAGACTCAACAGTTTCTGCAGACGATGCCTTTGCCAATTTCCGTAATTTCCAAGGTTTCGTTGAGGAAATATACAACTGTATCCCTGATAAAGAGAAATGTAACTGGTGTCCTTCATGGAACTGGGGTGACGATGAAATCTTCAATCCAGAGGCTGATGGCAGAATGACCCATCAGGTTGATTTAGGTAACTTCCGTGCATGGGAATCTACTGGTAACTGGCTAAAGCGTGATGGTGCACCTACTTCCACAGATAAGTTCGCACATGGTATTTGGAACCATGCGTGGTATTGCATCAGAAAATGTAATCTCGGTTTACAGAATATCGACAAGTTTGTGACTGGAAGTGCTGAAGAGAAAAAACTGATAGAGGGTCAGCTCTATTTCTTCCGTGCATGGTGGCATGAGGAAATGATGGAGTATTTTGGTGGTATGCCTTATGTGGATACTTATCTCGATGCCAATGCCGAGCTGAATTTGCCACGCCTTTCTTATCAGGAATGCGCTGATAAAGCGGCAGCAGATTTCCGCAAGGCTGCCGATTTGTTGCCTATTAATTGGGATAAGACTTCTGCAGGTTCTGCCACACAAGGTAAGAATGATCTTCGCATCAATAAGATCATGGCTCTTGGTTATCTTGGTAAAACCTATCTTTGGGCTGCTAGTCCTTTGATGAAGAATGGTGCGCAGACAGGTGCCAGCAAGAATGGCAAGACTTATGATTATGATCAAGAATATGCTAAGAAGGCAGCTGAGGCTTTTGGTGAACTGCTCTCTCTTGTGGAAGCTGGTCAGACACAATATGCATTGGCAGAGTTTAAGTACTCAGACATCTATAATCATGAGAAATCTGCTGATGCCAATAGCTGTTTTACTGATATATTCTATACAAAGAAGCAGAACTGGAAAATGCCTGGAACGGTTGAAGCTATCTTCCGTGGTCCATCTGCTGATTTTAATGGCTCTAACTGGAACACCTCTAAGGTCTTTGGTCCTAAGGTAAAGAAAGTAGTTGCTCATGATAATGCCATTCACCAACCTACGGCCAACCTTGTAGAGGCTTATGGAATGGCTAATGGTGAGCCAATCTATTTGGTTGAAAATGGTCAGTATGTTCTCAATCCAAAGTCTGGCTTCGACCCTGCACATCCTTTCAAAGATCGTGATCCCCGTTTCTACCACGATATCGTCTTCGATGGTTTTAAGTATTTGAACGGAACACCTGGTCAGTTTGCAGATCTGCAGTATTGCCAATTATATACGGGTGGTAATATGCGTCCAGTAGCAGATGGAAGCCGTACGGGTTATTTCATTCAGAAGTTAGTACCTCATACCTGTAATGAAGTGGATCATGATTATGACTGGGGTGCAGCTTTCCACTGCTATTTGCCATATATGCGTCTTGCAGACATATACTTGATGTATGCAGAGGCTTGTGCTGCATTCGGTGGTGCTTCAGGCAAGTCTTCAAACTTTGGTAAGACCGCAGAAGATGCAATCAATACACTTCGCGACCGTTGTGGTGCTGGTCATGTTGCTCCAGAATTTGTTGCAGACAGCCATAAGTTCATGGACGAGGTTCGTCGTGAGCGTGAGGTAGAACTTTCTTTCGAAGGATTCCGATTCTGTGACTTACAGCGTTGGTTGCTTTTGACAGAGGCTCCTTATAACCAAAAATTCTCACAGGAGTTTGACCGTGTGGAAAGTGCAGACTTCTATAAAAAGCATGATCCTAAGGACGCTCAGGTTGCCAATTATCGTAGAAAATTGATATTGACTCGTAATTTCGATACCAAGCACTATTGGTTCCCATTGCCAATCAGGGAGACTCAGCTCTATCCAGAGTTTAGTCAAAATCCAGGCTGGTAAGGTTTAAAATTATAAATTAGTAATACTAAATGATTAATGATAGTATGAATTCAAGATTCAAATCATATAATTATAAGCTTTTTGTAGCAAGTCTCGTGGCTTTGGCTCCTCTTGGTGTCAATGCCAAGACTGCACAGACAAGCGAATCCGACACAGCCAGTGCCGACAAGGAGATGGTTCAGGTGGCTTACCGAAAGGTAGCCAAGGATGACCTCTTGGGCGGTGTGTCTGTAGTCGATGTAGAGAACTTGATGAAGAAGAACTACCATACTTATAGCCTCGACAATATGCAAGGTTATGTAGGTGGTTGGAATGGCAATTCTCTCTGGGGTATGGATGGCGACAAAGCTGGTTATCTCGTCTTGGTAGATGGTGTGCCTCGTGAAGCAAACAACGTTCAACCAAGTGAGATTGCACAGATATCTTTCCTCAAGGGTGCGCAGGCAGTGGTGCTCTATGGTAGCAAGGCTGCCAAGGGTGCTATAGTCATCACCACCAAGCGTGGGCATAATGACGGCTTGAAGGTAGAGGTTCAGGCTAATGCGGGCTTGAACGTTGCTAAATCTTATCCTGAGTATCTTAGCAGTGCAGAGTATATGACTCTCTATAACGAGGCTCGTCGTAATGATGACCTGTCTGAGCTTTATTCTGCTGAGGACATCTATAATCATGGAGCAGGTTTGAACCCTTACCGTTATCCTAATCTCGATTTCTATTCTTCTGATTATCTCAGAAAGATGAACAGCCGTTATGAGGCTACTGCAGAAATCAGCGGTGGTGGTAAACGAGCTCACTTCTATAGCAATATCAACTATTATCGCCAGGGCGATTACTTCAAGTTTGGTGAGGCAAAGAACAATAATATCCAGCGTTTCAGCGTTCGTGGTAATGTGGATGTAAACATTACTGATGATATTAAGGCTTGGGTCAACTCTAGTGCAACCTTCTATGATTCTCATTCAGCAAAGGGTGATTACTGGAAAGCTGCTGCTACTTGGCGTCCTAATTTCCCGCAGAATGCAGCTCCTCTTATCTCCACTGATATGATAGCTCCTAACGCTAAGGCTGCTTGGGACTTGATGAGCGTTGCGAAGTTGGTAGATGGCAAATACTTCCTTGCTGGTACTCAGGCAAACTCCTCCAATGTTTTTGCTGATATCTATTCTGCAGGAAAGAGTAAATTTACTAGTCGTCAATTCCAGTTTGATACGGGTGTCAATATCAACTTGCACAAGGTGTTGAAGGGCTTGTCTTTCGAGACTCATTTCGCAGTCGACTATGCCACATCTTATAATACTTCTTTCGATAATAGCTATGCTGTTTATATCCCAACATGGGCTAACGTCGATGGCAAGGATATGATTGTCGCATTGAAGAAGGAAGGTGAGGATAAAAAGTCTGGCAACCAGAACATCGGCGGAAGTACAGATAACCAGACCATGTTTTTCTCTGGTCAGTTCAACTACAACAATACTTTCAATAAGGTTCACAATCTGTCGGCAATGTTGATAGCTTCTGGCTTCCAGCAGTCGAAGTCTGGACAGTATCACAAGAACTCTAGTGCCAATCTTGCATTCGATGCTTCTTACAATTATGCCCAGAAGTATTACGCAGATTTTGGCTTAGCTGCCATCCACTCTGCCCAGTTGGCTCCAGGTCATCGTGAGGCTCTCTCACCATCACTTTCTTTGGGTTGGAGACTCAAGAATGAGTCTTTCTTGAAGAATTCCCAGGTGGTAGATGACATGATGATCAGTGTATCTGGTAGTATTATCAATGAGGATATTGATATAGCAAATGGTGACAATCGCTACTATCTCTATCAGAGTATTTGGACTTCTGATTACGGCTATGGATGGTATGATGGATCTAGCGATAAATACACCTATTCAAAAAGAGGTGAGAACAAAGGCCTTGATTTTATCAAGCGCAAAGAGTTGTCTCTGAATTTCAAGACATCCTTGTGGCAGAGATTGGTGACGTTGGATGCAAGTTTCTTCATCAATTCGATGGAGGGTTATCTCATCACTTCGCCAACATTCTATCCATCTCATTTGAATACTGGTTATCCAGCGGCTTCGTTTATGCCAGTACTTAATTACAACAATAATCGTAGAGTTGGATTTGATTTCGCAGCCAACTTCAATAAGAAGGTAGGTGATGTGGATCTCTCACTTGGTGTGACTGGTACTTACTATACAACCAAGGCTACCAAACGAGATGAGAACAACGTAGAGCAGTATCAGAACAGACAAGGAAAGGCACTTGATGGCATTTGGGGCTACAAGAGCGCAGGTCTCTTCCAAAGCGAGGAGGAAATCAAAACTTCTCCAGACCAAAGCTATTTTGGCGGAACAGTTAAACCTGGTGACATCAAGTATGTGGATGTAAATGGTGATAATAAAATTGACCAATACGACCAAGTCTTCTTGGGTAAGGGTGGTTGGTATGGAGCACCATTCACGCTTGGTGTCAATCTTACAGCTAAGTGGAAGAACTTTACCTTCTTTGCTCTTGGTACCGGAAACTTCGGTGCTTGGGGAGTCAAGAATAATTCTTATTGGTGGGTAAAGGGCGATAGCAAATATTCTGCTGTAGTTCGTAACCGATGGACAGAGGAAACCAAAGAGACTGCAACCTATCCTCGCTTGACAACTCTTGCTGGTAACAACAACTTCCAGACATCCGACTTCTGGATGTACAAGACGGATGCTTTCCGCTTGGCTAAGGTCCAGATAACTTACGACTTGCCTAGTACTTTGTTCCAGAAGACATGGCTTAAGGGGTTGTCGGCATACGTAAGCGGAGCTAACTTGCTTACCATTTCTGGAGAGCGCGAAGTCTTAGAGATGAACGTTGGGTCTGCGCCTCAGACACGCTATTATAATATAGGTGTGAAGGCAACATTCTAATCATTTTAAAATGTAGAAAGAAATGAAAGTAAAAAATATATTTATATTAGCAGCAATGTCGCTTACTTTGGCTTCTTGCTCAGATCTCTTCGAGCCTGCAGAGGAAAACAACCGTGGCTTGAATGAGATTTACAATGAACCAACATACGCTCAGGGACTATTAGGATATGGTTATGCGATGCTTCCTTACAATACCAAGAGTGTTACTGATGTTGCTACAGATGACGCTGTAACCAATAACTTGACAGATGACCGGCTCAAGATGGCTACAGGTTCTTGGACAGCTAATAGCGATCCTATGTCTAAATGGACAAATGGTCGTGCTAGTATCCAATATCTCAATATCTTCCTTCAGGAGGTAGATAAGGTAAACTGGGCAAAGGACGAGAATGCCCGTAAGATGTATTGTGATAGCCGTAAAGGTGAAGCTTATGCTTTGAGAGCTCTCAACTTGTATTATCTTTTGATGAATCATGGTGGATGGACAGCCGATGGCAAACTGCTTGGTGTTCCTAATTTGACAGAACCAGAGTCTTCTACTGATGATTTCAACAAGCCACGTAATACATTCCAAGAGTGCTTGGATCAAATCTATAGCGATTTGGACGAGGCTGCCAAGCTTCTCCCTCTTGATTACAATGACTTGACTGATGATAACGCTGTTCCTGCCAAGTATAAGGAAATCGGAGTACTGACCGCAGGAGACTACAACCGTGTATTTGGTACTATTATGCGTGGTCGTATCAGTGGTCGTATTGCTGAGGCTATTCGCTCACAGGTATCTTTGCTTGCAGCTAGTCCTGCTTTCTCTGAAGGTACAAACGTCGATTATGCTAAGGCTGCTGACGACGCAGCTACCGTTCTTGATCGTATCAATGGTGTGAATGGTTTGTCTGAAACAGGTAATAATTGGTTTATGCAAACCAAAGAAATCGATGCGCTTGGTTCTGGTGCTTGTCCTGCTGAAATTCTTTGGCGTGGCAGTCGTACCAATGGTTCTGATGACTGGGATCTTGGTCTGAACCAAGAGTCTGATAATTTCCCTCCATCTCTTTATGGTAAGGGTAGAATCAACCCAACTCAGAATCTGGTCGATGCATTCCCTGCTGCAAATGGTTATCCTATCACCGATGCTCGTTCTGAGTATGATAAGTCGGATCCTTACAGCAATCGAGATCCTCGTCTTGACCTTTATATCATTCATGATGGTAGTACTTATAAGGGAAAGACCATTCATACAGACATTACGACGGCTAATAACAATGATGGTTTGAATAAGATTTCCAATTCTACTCGTACAGGCTATTACATGAAAAAGCTGTTGCGTGAGGATTGCAATCCTGACCCTAATTCCAAGAATGCTCAGTATCATTATCCTGTGTATATTCGCTATACTGAGATATTCCTCGATTACGCTGAGGCTGCCAACGAGGCTTGGGGACCACAGGGTAAGGGAACTCACAACTACTCAGCTTACGATGTAATCAAGGCAATCCGTGAGCGTGCCGGAGTTGGCGAGTTTGGCGAGGATCCATACTTGGAAGAGTGCGCTGGTAGCAAAGAGAAAATGCGTGAGTTGATTCGCAACGAGCGTCGTTTGGAACTTTGTTTTGAAAATAAGCGCTTTAGTGACCTTCGCCGTTGGAAAGCTCCTCTAAATGAGGCTGCTCGTGGTGTAGAAATCACTTCAGAGGCTGGTGTTCCATCATACAAAGAAATGAAGGTTGAGGATCGCAGCTATAAAGATTACATGTATTACGGTCCTATACCACAGAGCGAAATATTGAAGTGGAGCAACTTGCAGCAGAATAAGGGCTGGGAAGTAAAATAATAACGACTAATATTTAAAATGATGAAAACAATGAAGATAAGCAAATATTTGTCCATGGCTGCATTGGGAATCTTGGCTTTAGGCTTTAACTCTTGTGAGAATGGCGACCAGGAATTTCCTGATTATGAGGGCGGTACTACTGTATATTATCCTTATCAGTATATCGAACGTTCTGTAGTTTTAGGCAATGATGAGAATCGCGATAATACGGATGATAACAATCATGTATTGTATATCGTATCTACAATGGGTGGAGCATATAATGGAAAAAATATCACATTGAATGTAGATGTTGATAATTCATTGTGTGACAATCTGTATTTTCAGGATGGAGTCACTCCTGTAAAGCCAATGCCTGACAATTATTATACAATTCCTACCAAGACGGTTGCGTATAATGGAAAATTGCAGGGACGTCTTCAGGTTAAGTTGGAGGATGCTTTTTTTGCTGACCCAGATTGTGCAAAGAATACATATGTAATCCCAGTTCGCATCAAGGAAATGGTGGGAGCCGATTCTATTCTTTCGGGTTCTCCTGCCGTTGCAGGTACAACTCCTGTTCGTACTGATGCTTCAGCTTGGTCTATTGTTCCTAAGGATTATATCCTTTATTGCGTTAGGTTTATGAATCCATGGGATGGCTATTATTTCCGTAGAGGAACTGACAAGATTACAGAGAATGGACAAACTCATGAGGTAAAGCGTGAAGGTGCAACTCTTGAAAAGGATGAAGTGAGTCACATTACAACCAAGAGTTTGAAGGAATGTAATTTCGAAGTCTCTGTAAATAAAACTGACGGCTCTAAGGTCACTTGCAACTTGAAACTTACGTTCGATGATAATGGTAATTGTACCGTTACTTCTGATACAGAGGGCATGACTGCTTCTGGTTCAGGTAAGTTTGTAGAAAAGGGAGCTAAGTTGGCTTGGGGTAACAAGGATCGTGACATCCTGACTCTCAATTACAAGGTTGATTTCGGTTCTGGCATTGCTTTGGAAACAACCGATCAGTTTGTTGCCGAGACTCGTGGTAACACCAATGGTGTTGTTCAATTCAGTCCTCAGTATATCAAGAAGTAATATTCTTGATAGATAAGTGTCATTCTAATAATTTGATTATTATGAAATTGAAAAATATTAATTTAGGTTTAGGCTTGATGGCTCTCTTGGCTTTGTCTTCTTGTGCTGATGACAAGTTCTCGGAGTACAGAACTGATATGACCAAGAATTTGAAGGATTATCAGTATCTGAATAACTACGAGCCTTTGAAGAAATACGTGGAAGATATGAAAGCTGCCGGCAAGTGCAATCCCGACTTTAAGTTGGGTATTGCGCTCGGCGCAGCCGACTTCAACAAGCAGGAACTTGTATATTGCCTTGCTGGTAGCAATTTCAATGAAATGACTGCTGGTAATGCCATGAAAATGGCTTCTTGTGTGAAAGATGATGGCAGTATGGATTTTTCGACAGTCAAGGAGTTCGTCAAGAATGCGAAAGATGCAGATATGACGATTTATGGTCATACGCTGGCTTGGCATTCTCAGGCAGCCAATAAGTACCTCAATAATCTTATCAAGGATAAGGAGCTGCCACCTGATCCAACTGGTGGAAACAAGTACTTGGAGATTGCTTGTGGCGATGCTGGCGCCAATCCATGGGATAAACAGATTAGTTATAAGTTGCCTAAGGCATTGGTTAAGGGACAAAGTTACGTGATGTCCGTTAAGGTAAAGGCATCGGATAAAGGAACTTTTGCTGCTTGGCCTATTTGGGAAGCAAGTGATAATAAAAACCAATGGGGTGGTAGTAATGATGTTCAGTATATGGCTACTTATGACATCTCTGGGGATTATTCTACTTTGACTTGGGAGTTTACAGCCAATTTCCCTATTGATAAGCTTCAGTTTGTATTCGGTAAGGTAGGAGGAACCATTTCTTGCGATGACTTTAAGTTGACGGAAGCTGGTTCTGATGAGAATCTTATTGAAAATGGAGACTTTGCGAAAGAGTCGGCTAGTGGTTGGGGACAGATTGGCTGTACCATCAAGGTGGCTTCTGCAGCCGCAGCTGTCGAGGTAGAACAACTAGTTCATGAGCGAACCTATACTGATGGACCTTTCCCATTCTTTGCTATGGGATGCGAACCACCTGTTGTGAATGGTGCTATCCATTTTGTTCCAACAGGAGATTGGTCTCAGTTCTTTGTTATGTCAGGTGGCGAAAATACGCTTTCTGAGGGTAATTATGTGGTTTATTTGGATATGACTTCTTCCAAGGCTGCTAGTGGAATGAAATTGACTATGCAAAATGGTTGGGGAGGTGATGCTGATAAAAAGGAGATCAATTTCTCAACCAATGAAGGACGTCATACTTATAAGTACGCGATGCCTGATTGTGCTGGTGGAAATTACGATATCATTCTGCAACCACAGACAGCAGATGCTACTTTGGATGTACATTCTGTTACGGTTTGTCAGGTCAAGAAGCTAAACTCCATTCCTCTCACCGATGAAGAGAAAAAAAATGTTCTTACCACTGCCATGGGAACTTGGATTGATGGTATGATGGAGGCTACTGATGGTTATGTCACATCTTGGGATGTTGTGAACGAGGCCCTTTCTGGTGCCGATAAGGATGGCGATGGCAAGTACGACTTGCAGTCTGCTTCTCGAGGCAACGTTTCACCTAACGATGCAAAGAACAATTTCTACTGGCAGGATTATCTCGGCGACCTCGATTATGTTCGTACAGCTGTGGCTGATGCTCGCAAGAGTTTTGCCGACCATAATGGTGACCCAGAGAAATTGAAACTCTTCATCAATGATTATAACCTGGAGAGCGATTGGGACGACAATGGTAAGTTGAAGAGCTTGATCCAGTGGATTCATGATTGGGAAGCTGATGGCGTGACCAAGATTGATGGTATCGGTACTCAGATGCATATCTCTTGCTATGCTGATCCTAACACTCAGGAAAGTAAGAAAAATCATATCGTCAAGATGTTGGAGTTGATGGCTAAAAGTGGCAAGCTTTGTAAGATTTCTGAACTTGATATGGGTTATGTCGATGCCGCTGGCAAAGAAGTGAAGACAGTCGATATGACAGAGGAACAACACAAGGAAATGCGTGACCTCTACACCTTCGTTCTCCAGAAGTACTTCGAGATTATCCCTATAGATAAGCAGTATGGCATTACTCAGTGGTGTGCTACAGATGCTCCTAAGGATTCAGGTTGGCGTCCTGGTTTGCCAGTAGGCCTCTGGGATCTCAACTATCTTCGCAAGCATACCTATGCAGGTTTCGCTGTAGGTCTTGGTGCTCCTGAATATTGGAACGAGGCCAAGTAATTATTCTAAAAGACATTAGTTTTAGGTTTTATCATACAAAGATTAACCGAAAAAAGATGTTAGTCGTTAAGGTTGGCTGTGTTGTGATGACACGGTCAACCTTTTTACTTAAAATGGCACGAAAACGCACTTTTTCTCACTCTTTTTTCGAGAAAAAGTGCGTTTTCGTGCCAAAATCTTTCATTTGGCTGCATAATTTCAATCCAGATAAAGTATTTGTTACATGACGCAAAGGGTGTTTCAGGGGAAAGATGTATCTTTGTATCTATGAAAAAGATATATTATTTGCTGATGGGCTGCCTGCTGCTGGCGGGTTGCTCGCAAAAGCCACATGACATAACGATGGTGAGCCAGTTGCCTGCCATCTATCCCGACTACGTGGGCGTTACCGTGCCTGCCAATATCGCTCCGCTCAACTTCTGCATGGAAGATGAGGGATATACGGCTATGTCGGTACAGATAAAGGGATCCAGGAAGGGAGCGATGGAGACATCGGGAGAGGATGCGGAGTTTGACATCGAACAATGGCATCAACTGCTACGTGATAATCGGGGCGGAAAACTGACCCTTACTGTTGTCGCCAAGAAGGACGGACAGTGGAGACAATTCAAGCCTTTTGACATCTTCGTGGATAAGCAGAGGATGAAGGAGTGGGGCGTCACTTATCGCATGGTGGCTCCTGGCTATGAGCTCTATGGCATGCAGGGACTCTTCCAGCGTTGCCTCTCCAACTTTGATGAGTTTGCCATCTATCGCACCACCGAGGTGCCTGGCAGTTGTGTGAATTGTCATACCGCCAATGCCACCAATCCCGATGAGTTTACGCTGCATATCCGTGGCGAGAAGGGTGCTACCTTGATTCGCCATCAGGGCAAGGACGACTGGATGAAGTCGAAGAATCTGGAGGTGGGTGGTCCGATGGTGTTCCCTTGTTGGCATCCATCGGGCAAGTTTATCGCCTTCAGCACCAATGATACGCAGCAGTATTTTCATTCTCAGGCTAAGAAGCGCATCGAGTATTTCGATATGAGCTCTGACATCTTCATCTACAATCCCGAGACGCATGAGGCGATGGTGGATGCTCGCTTTGCCACCAAGGAGAATCTGGAGAACTGCCCTGTGTTTTCGCCAGACGGTAAGTGGCTCTATTATATCACCGCGCCTTTCAGAGATCCGAAGCAGCATTTCCGTGAGAGCCGATATAGCCTCTGCCGTGTGGGCTTCGATGCCAAGACGGGCAAGCTGGGCGAAATGGTGGATACGCTCATCAGTGCAGTGGCTTTGGGCAAGAGCATCACTTGGCCTCGTCCGTCATACGATGGCAGATATCTGATGTTTACCACGCTGGATTATGGCTACTTCTCTATCTGGCATCCGGAGGCTGACCTATGGCTGCTAGACTTGAAGACTGGCAAGGCTCATGCCCTGGACGCTGCCAACAGTGATGACTCTGACAGTTTCCACAACTGGAGCAAGAGTGGCGGATGGTATCTCTTTACCAGTAGGCGAGAGGACGGTCTGTATACTCGCATCTATCTGGCTAGCGTGGACAGGCAGGGCCATTCTTCCAAGCCTTTCCTCCTGCCGCAACGCCGACCTAGGGAGGACAATCTGCGCCGCATGTATTCATATAATACGCCCGACTTCACGCTGCGCAAGGTGGAGATAGAGGATATGCCTGGGCATATCAACAACCCTAAACGTATGGAATGGCGGGTGGCTAAGTAATGCTATATATAATAAGGTATAAGGAAAATGAAAGATACGAAGAATAATGATAGAAGCCGATGGATGGTGGCGGCTGGCTTCATGGCTGCCCTGTACATCTTCTTGCGATATGCCTATCCCTGCGCATTGGCTTATCATGAGCAGATGCAGCTCTTCTTATGGAATGGGGATTATCTGATGGATAGACTGGCAGAACCAGGTGGCGTGGCTCGCTATTTGGCTGAGATGCTGGTGCAGTGCTATAACAATCTGCCGCTGGGCGCCTTGCTCCTGGCGCTACTCATGGGCGGCTTGCAACGGATCACCTGGCTCTTGATGAGAAGGATGGGCTGTAAGGACGGTATGAGATGTTATCTCCTGTCGTTTCTGCCGCCTATTGTGATGTGGGCGGTCATGGGCGATAAGGATGTGATGACTACTGTGCCTATGGCTTTGCTGCTTACTGAGGCTATGTTGCTGCTGATGCCTAGTAACATCTTCTCGGCTTGGAGACCTGCCATTATTTATCTGCTGCTATTGCTCACTTTGGGCTATTGGCTAGTGGGACCGATGGCGATATGGGCGGCAGTGGGCTTGGTGGTTTATGCCTTGTGCAGGCAGAAGGATAAGCAGAACTGGGCGATGGGCTTGGTGGCTGTGCTGGTGGTAGGCTTGTTTGTGCAGTTGGAAAGTGCCAGAATGCTGCCTTATCCCAAGGCTCGTGTGTTTCGTGGCATTGATTATCTGCGCGATCCTACGGCGTTCTTCCCTCATGAGTGGTATACCTCTGATGTGTATGAGCAGATGGAGTATAGTATGTTGGTGCGCCGACAGGATTGGCATGCCATCTTGGACAAGGCTGCTAAGAAGGCTCCGATGGCTACGGCGAGCGAGGCGGCTGTGAAGTTGGCGCAATGGAAGACGGGGGCATTGAGTGATGAGGGGATGCGCCAGTTTATGGCTTCGTATGGCAAGCTGGATCACCCCATCAATATCTGCATGAAGAGTGACCTCTTCTTCCAGTTGGGCTTGGTGAATGCTTCTCGCCGATATGCCTTCGAGTTTAAACAGCTTATTGCCAATGGCAATCAGAGTGGCAGAATGCTGAAGCGTCTTGCCGAGACCGAACTGGTGAGTGGCCATGATCAGTTGGCGCGCAAGTATCTCTACATCTTGCATGATGCCACCTTCTATCGCCAATGGGCGGAGGATGTGCTTCCTCTCACCCGCAGTGTCAAGCTTTTGGATGCCCATCCCCTCTATGGTCCGCTATCCCATAGCTTTCCAGAGAAGGATGTGATGTATTAGGCTCATCTGTATATTTTTCCTCTGTTTTGACTAAACATTTGGGGAATCTGGAATGTTTTGGGTAAAAACATTTGGGGAATCTGGAATATTTGTTTATTTGACTTTTCCTGATTTCCTCTTCAAATAGGTTTGATGGTGTATTATTTTCGTTATAATGTTGGCTATCAAACCTATTTGGTACTTCTCACAAAGTATTTGTTACACCACATAATGTTTTAACCGACTTTTTATACTATCTTTGCCAACAGATTTGAGAAACATCTCAATCTTATAACATGATTTATTAACTTAATAACAAATTGTAAAGCTTATGAAAAAGTTATTTACTTTGATTGTAGCAGCTTTCATGGCTGTAAGTGTAAATGCTCAGACAGAGACTCCTCTTGTTTTGGGTGGTGGTTGGAATGCAGGTTTTGCCTACGATGCTGACGTTTATGACTTCACTGTCTCCAAGCAGTGGGGTGCAGCAGAGTTCGCCTGCAAGGTCAACTCTGCAGATTTTCCTAAGTATATCCTCGAGTTCGAAGAACCGCTTCCTGCCAACTTCCAGGTGAACTATACTTGGAAGGCTTCTGCTGATGCTGAAGGTGATGCTACTCCTGCTTATGGTCGTGCTGTGGGCGATGGAGCTACCAAGAAGTTTGAACTTTCCTTCGATCAGAAGCATCCTTACATCGTTGGTGTATCTGTACAGCATACCGATGCTGAGGAAGCGAACCTGAAGGTAAAGAAGATGACTTTGGTTGCAGCTGATGGTACAGAAAAGAAGATTAATGCCTCCTTCACCGGTTGGGCAGGTACTGATAACACCGTAGCTTATAAGGGTGTAGTTTCTTTCAATCAACTGTATCAACAGCTCCCTATCAAAGGTTTGGAAGGCAAGAGTAATGTTACAGTCAAGGTGAAACTGGCTGAGCCAGCCACAAATGTTCATATGTGTGTAGATTACGAGGAGGGTTCTGAGTGGCCTTCATTCAATGGCAGCGATGAGATTACTTTCACCACCAAGGATGGTGGAGTCATCAAGAACGTGGGTATCCAGTATACCGACGCTGAAAATAAACCTGCTCAGGTATCAGTCCTCGGTGCCTGGTTGGTTGATACAACTACCGGTATTTCTAAGGTAGAGAATCTGAAGGTTGCCCAGGATGGCAAGTGCTTCAACCTCGCTGGTCAGCAGGTTGGTAAGAACTATAAGGGTATTGTCATCAAGAATGGTAAGAAAGTGATTGTTAAATAATGAAGAAAACTTTTTCTCTCTTTATGATTCTCCTGGCGATTTGCCTCCAATTGCCGGCACAGAGTTGGGAGACGATAACTGTAGGTTCGGGCATTCGTAAAACCTATACCTACATTCCTCTAAATGTAGAGAAATCACCAGCTCTGGTGATTTCTCTGCATGGTATGAACCAGGACCCTGGGTATCAGCAGAATCAGACGCAATGGAATGCGCTGGCTGATACTGAGGGTTTTATTGTTACCTATCCTCTGGCTAATAACAGGATGTGGGACACTAACGGTATGGGTGATGTGATGTTTGTGGAGGCTGTCATGAAGGATATGGAGCTGAAGCATCATGTGGACAAGAACCGCATCTATCTCTCGGGTTTCTCTATGGGTAGCTGGCTGGGTTATCATTGCCTGGAAACGATTGGTGATCAGATTGCTGCCTTCGGACCTGTGAGCGGTGTGGACATAGGTAAGCAGCCTAAAGCTAACCGCAAGGTGCCTATCATGCATATTCACGGAACCGGTGATGATGTGTTCAAATATACGGGCGATCCTTCTCACATGGCTGGCGGTTATCCTAGCATTGAGGAATATGTAAAGAAGTGGGCTGCCTACGAGGGTTGCGATGCAAACAATCCGCAGGTGGTTCGCCCTTATCCTTCCAGCAGAAAAACTGCCAATGCAACCCGTACTATATATAATAATGTGAACGATGATGTTGAAGTGAACCTTATCTCTATCGACGGTAAGGGACATTGGCATTCCAATGATCCTAATGGTGTAAATTCTACCCAGGAGCTATGGAACTTCTTCAAGCGTCATCGGTTGAACCAGCATTCTACTCCAGATCCTAATTTTCAGATTTATCTCTGTTTCGGACAGTCGAATATGGAGGGAAATGCTGCCATCGAGGCACAGGATAAGACGGGTGTGAACCCTCGTTTCATGGCAATGTATACGCTCGATAATGCCAATGCCGGATGGACAAAAGGCAAATGGCATACAGCTACTCCGCCTCAGGCTCGTCCTTACACCCGTCTGTCGGTAGTAGATTATTTCGGAAGAAAGATGGTCGATAATCTGTCTGACGAGGTGAAGGTGGGAACCATCACCGTAGCTGTAGGCGGTGCAAGCATCGATCTTTTTGATAAGGATAAGTATCAGTCTTATCTCAATGATGCCAATACTGCCGACTGGCTCCGCAATTATGCCAAGGAGTATGGTGGTAATCCTTACGGCCGTCTTATCGAGTTGGCTAAGATTGCACAGAAGAGTGGTGTCATCAAAGGTATTCTCCTGCATCAGGGCGAAACCAATAATTGCGATCAGACCTGGCCTTCTAAGGTAAAGAAGATTTATGAGGATATGCTTGCCGATTTGGGAATTGATGCCAAGAATGTGCCTCTGCTCGTTGGTGAGTTGGGACAGAAAGACCAGAACGCTGCCTGCTGGGGACATAATGCGATTATCGACAATATCACAGCTACGATTCCTACAGCTCATGTCGTTTCTTCCAAGGATTGTCCTCTGCAGAGCGACCGACTCCATTTCACAGCAGAGGGCTATCGTATGTTTGGTAAGCGTTATGCCGACGTGA
>ERZ1032009.109-NODE-109-length-18396-cov-4.001527_pt1 | contig 18396 bp, 13 predicted proteins | sample MGYA00516700_ERZ1032009 | MGnify/ENA primary metagenome ERZ1032009 (study PRJEB33719, sample SAMN04261292) | wastewater metagenome | biome: rural village; feature: human; material: feces | host: Homo sapiens | place: El Salvador | collected 2013-01-14 ...
CTGTGGAACAAAAGAGCCAGATAGAGATGCATCCGGCCGGGCGAAATAATCCCTAGGGAACAAAAGATCAAGCTAGAGATGCATCCGGGCGGCCGAAATCATCCCTATGGAACTGAAAAGCAAGATAGAGATGCTGATAAATTCAAGTTTGCCGAGCATCACCCACTATCGTTCCAGGGGGAACACCCCTAGCTGCGTTAAACGTAAAAAGGTGCCCCCCCCCGCCTCTATCGTAGAAAATGCACCCACTTTGACAAATGAACACTTTTCTATGGATAGTAATTCCAGAATGCCGCGTTTTGCAAATTAGTGTAACGTTTCCGGGTGTGCAGATTTTTAGGAGTATATGCAAATCACGGCAAAGCAGGCCATTTTACGGCTTTTCAGGGAGGATTTTGATATGATGAAAATATTATTTTTGTGCCACGGCAATATCTGCCGCAGCGTCAGCGCACAGTATATTTTTCAGAATCTGGTGAATCAGAGGGGATGTGCGGATCGGTTTGTGATTGATTCGGCGGCGGCAACCAGAGAGGAAATCGGAAATCCAATCTATCCGCCGATGGCATCTGAGCTGAGAAGAAGGGGCGTGCCTCTTGGGACGCACAGGGCACGTCAGCTGACACGAGCAGAATATGACAACTGGGATCTGATCATCGGAATGGACGATGAGAATCGGAGTGACATGATGCGGATTCTGGGAAGCGACCCGGAAGGAAAGGTTCATCTTCTGATGGAATATACAGATCGTCCGAACCACAGGATCGAGGACCCGTGGTGGACGGACCGGTATGGAGTGGTATTTGATGATATTGCGGATGGATGCAGCGGGCTGCTGAAGAATCTTAACTTCCGATGAGGGTTAAACGATCTAAATGTACTACGATTTCAAGGTCAAAATACCCGAGGTCAAGGGTAAGATTTATGAACGGACGATCAAAGGGGGCAGTAAGAGCAATCAGAGGAAGCATCATCAATGCAGGAACTACCACCGCTACGCAAGGGACTGTCTCTCTGGGGAGACAGTCTTTTTTTGTGAAGGCGACAAGCCAAAATCCATGGTGCAAGCTTCTGATTCTACAACAGGAAAGCACTTGCATTTCCGGGAGAAAGGGTTGATACTGTCAGTAATAGTAAAACGATTTACCCGGTAATGGAATGATACCTGTCATAATCTGCAGAATGGGGGAGCAACAAATAGACGGGTTCTCTGAAAACAACAATGATTGCCGCAGAGCCGCGGCGGGGGTGTGAATATGATGAGAGTTCCGAAACCGGTCAGCAGCCGTATTTTGCACGTCAAAAGGACGGACCATGGGGTCGTTCTCACCAGCAAACGCTATAAAATGCGGATTTTGGCCGTTTCTCCTTCGATTTTGTCCATTTCTTATACGGAGAGGAGGACATTCAGCCATGAAGAAAAGCCGGAGCTTGCCGGAAATCTGCCTGGTTCCGATTTATTGTGCACACAGGAGAAGTACCTGATACGTCTGCGCACAGCAGTCATCACGGCAGAGGTCAGCCGGGAAACGGGAAGTATAATCTTTTATAAGACGAACCTGACGGACCCGGACGCGCCAGGAGAATTGCTGTTTGCGGAGTCTGAAGAAAGGCCGCATGAAATGGAGGAATTCTCTTCGTATCGTCTGACTGACGAGGTGAGAGAAGGGGGGACCGTTACTACGGCAGACGGCACCAAGGATGTTCCAGATCAGGGCGCCAGGCGGCAGGTCGGTGTGCTGTATCATGTCCGGGAGAATTTTATCCTTCAGAATGATGAAGCGGTCTACGGCATGGGCCAGATGGAAGAACCAGTTCTGAATCTGCGGGGCAGAACGGTCTATGCGCATCAGGCAAACCGCAAAATTGCGGTGCCGCTGTTGATTAGTTCGCTCGGCTATGGCGTTTTATTTGATACGCTTTCACCCGTGGTCTTCCGTGATTCAGAGCAGGGATCAAGCCTCTATGGACACGCAGCGGAGGAACTGGATTTTTATTTCCTGGCCGGAGAAGACGGCTGTTTCCGGATGGAGGGCGTCGTAGCGGCGTACCGGAAACTCACGGGGAAGGCGGCGCTGCTCCCCAGATGGTGCTTCGGCTATCTGCAGTCCAAAGAGCGCTACTGCTCGCAGGAGGAGTTGCTCTCTGTGGCGGAGACATACCGGAAGAAGCACATCGGTCTTGATGGAGTCATTCTGGACTGGTGCAGCTGGAAGGATGGGCAGTGGGGACAGAAGACACTTGATCCTGAGCGTTTTCCGGATGCTGCCGTGATGAATCATGCACTGCATCTGCAAAACGTACACAGTATGATTTCCATCTGGCCGAACATGGATGAAAGCTGCCCGGATTATCAGGAAATGAGAGAGCAGGGTTGCCTCCTTCCTGCAAGCCATCTGTACGATGCCTTCGACAGAAGAGCCAGAGAACTCTATTGGGAACAGACCCGGCGGGAGCTTTACCGGAGCGGCTTTGACGCCTTCTGGATGGATTCCAGCGAGGGCGTGACGCCTGAGTGGGGACATAGCATCAAACCGGAACCCTGGCAGATGATGCAGGAGTTCTTGATGGTCGCAGGCGCCTATATGCCGGAGAAACTGACAAATGCTTATTCCTTTTTTCATGCGCTCGGGGTTTATGAACATTTCAAAAGGAGCGAGAAGCGCAGGAAACAGGGCAGCCAAAGACGGCCTGTCATCCTGACAAGAAGCGCGACGATCGGACAGCAGCGGTATGGCTGCATTCTCTGGTCCGGAGATACCGGCGCGAGCTGGGAAACGCTTCGGGCGCAGGTTTTGCAGGTACAGAGCTTCTCTCTGTCCGGATTTCCCTACTGGTGCGTGGACATCGGCGGATTCTTTGTAAAACGTGGTGAGCCGTGGTATTGGGGCGGAGAGTATCCGCAGACCTGGAAGGACCCGGCATATAGGGAACCCTATGTCCGCTGGTTCCAGTTCGGCGCTTTTCTCCCGATTTTCCGGGCGCATGGGACAGACTGCAGCCGGGAGGTCTGGCAGATCAAGAGGCAGGAAGGGAAAAACAGTCCATCCTGTGACGCTCTGATTGGGACAATCCGGCTTCGGTATTTCCTGCTTCCGTATATTTATTCTGAGGCGGGCAAAACCTGGCTCGAGGACGGGATGCTGATTCGGCCGCTGGTCAGTGCATTTCCGGATGACCGCACGGCAAGAGAGGCACAGTACCAGTATTTGTTCGGCCCCTCTCTGCTGGTCTGCCCGGTGCTGAATCCGGGCATCCGGGAGATGGAGGTCTACCTTCCCCGCGGGACTGGCTGGTATGACTGGCATACCAGTCAGCGCTTTGAAGGTGGTCAGTGGATCCGGACAGAGACGCAGTATGACCGGATTCCGTTGTTTGTGATGGAGGGGGCGATCATCCCGATGGCAGACGGCGGAGTGGAGGCACCGGAGTGTGCAGCAGATGCGTTCCGTAAGGGTATGATCCGTTTCCGGGTCTATCCGGGCAGAGACGGATCCTATGCATATTATTCGGACGCGGGCGACGGTTATGGATATGAGAAGGGCGAGTACAGGCTGGAGCAAATGACCTGGAATGAGCGGCAGAGACAGCTTTTTTCTGATGAAAAGGCGGTTGAGGCGGCTGCCGTGACAGTGATCGAGGAATCAGTATAGGAGGGGAAAGAAGTATGAAAAACAAAAACAGAGCGATGCGTCAAATCAGTGCACAGATACTTCGGATTCGCACCGCGGAGAAGAAATTTCCGGTCAGTCAGAATCTGTATGGCATCTTTTTTGAGGATATCAACCGGGCGGGGGACGGCGGACTTTATCCGGAGATGATCCGGAACCGCAGCTTTGAGGATTCCATTCCGCCGGCATCTTCGAAACTGGACGAGCGGCACTATGCGCTGATCTCTCCGCAGGGTTGGAAGGATCAGTTCAACAACGGAGAGGGACTGACGCGCTGGATTTTGTCGAACCATCTGCAGATGACGGAGATCCCGGCATGGTATGCACAGGAAGGCACAATCTGTCTCGACCAGACGGACACGCTCAACCGGAACCGGGAGGCGTCACTTGCCGTGTCGGGACCTGCCGGGGAGGCAGTGCTTTGTAACACCGGTTTTGCCGGAATGGCATTTGAGGCCGGTCGGCGCTACCACTGTTATCTCTTCCTCAAGGCAGATCGTCCGCTTCAGCTCACAGTATCTCTGTCTGACGCGGACGGGACATTGGCCGACGATACGCTTTCTGTTCCGGCAAGTGGGGAGGATTATGTCAGAATTGATACAACCCTGACGGTGGCAAGGAGCAGCCGGGCAGAAACGCCGGACCCGGAAAAGGCTTATCACGGACCGATGTCAGATGTGGGAATTCAAAATCCGGCAGAACAGACTGGAATGCTGAAACTGACTCTGCGCACGACGCAGGGACCGGTCAGCGCCAGAATCGGATTCGCGTCCCTGATGCCGGAGGAAACCTATCTGGGACACGGACTGCGGAAGGATATCGTGGAAAAGCTCGCAGATCTGCATCCCGGATTCATGCGTTTTCCGGGCGGTTGTATCGTGGAAGGATTCTCTTCGGATACAGTATGGAGATTCCGGAATGAGGTGGGTCCGGTATGGGAGAGGCCGTCCCATCAGCTTCTCTGGCATTACCGCACCACAAACGGACTCGGGTTTCATGAATTTCTGCAGCTCTGTGAAGATCTCTCTATGGAGCCCATGTATGTCTTTAACTGCGGTATGACCTGCCAGGGCAGAAAACCAGTTTATTTTACGGGAAAAGAGTTTGACGATATTCTGCAGGATACGATGGATGCGCTGGAGTATGCGCTCGGCGGGATTGAGACGAAATGGGGGAGCCTTCGTGCAAAGATGGGACACCCGGCCCCCTTCCGGATGACTTATCTGGAGATTGGAAACGAGAACAGCGGTCCGGAATATCTGTCACGGTATCGCATCTGTTATAACGCCATCCATGTAAAATACCCGCAGATCCGGATTGTAGCCAATACACATGTGGAGCAGGACGGACTTCCCTGCGACATTGTGGATGAACACTTTTACGACACGGCGGAATTCTTCGCACAGAACGCAGATTTTTACAGCCCTTACGACAGAAAAGGGCCAAAAATTTTCATCGGAGAACAGTCGGTCAACAAGGGGTGGACTGGTAAATTTTACGGAGCGCTTGGCGAAGCGCAGTTCCTGATCGGCGCGGAGCAGAATCAGGATCTGGTGGAACTCATGAGTTATGCGCCGCTTCTTGAAAATGTGAATTTCATGGCATGGTATCCGAATCTGATCCTGTTCACACAGAACAAAAGTATCGGCATTCCGAGTTATTATGTCTGGAAGCTGTTTGGCACAAGACGGGGGAAGACCGTGATTGCCTCGGAGGAGAAGACAGCCCGTATCCGTCTGCCTTACTACGGCGGCTGTGCACTTCTTGGAAAATATGGACTGCAGTACCGGAATCTCCACTGGACAGAGAATAGAGATGGTGAGGACAACACGGTATTGCAATCAAAAGAGTGCCATGCTGGCGGCGATGCGCCCTCCCATCTCCTTCTTGGACATCCTGAGGAACAGAAGGATGATTCGGTCATCATCCGGCAGGCGGATGAGAAACAACTGGAAGCGGCGCGCTACACCCGCTTTCTGCCAGAGGATATTCTTGCGATATTCGGCAGTGATACCGCCCGAAGCTTCACCTTTACAGTGAGCGTGAAACGGAGAAAGGACACGCCGATTCTCATAGGTCTGTACGCTGGTCTGCAGCCCGCCTGTGTCTACATTCCGGATGAGACGAATCCGCCGGAAAAGTGGAATGCAGGGGATATCAAGCCATTGATCTGGAAGATCGAGGATACCCGCAGCGTGGTCATTCAGCAGGAATTTCCGAAAGACCGGATTCTTGCCCAAAAGGATGGACTGCCTATGGGCGGGGAGGATGACTACGTCGCACTCCGCGCGGAAGGAGACGGGGAGACGGTGAAGCTCTATGCAGACGGAGCTTTGATTCATGAGGTAGGGCTCCCGGATTTTGCCGCGATGAAGACCGTTGTCACGGAGACGGAGACAGAAATACTGATCAAGGGGGTCAACATGGGAGCTGAGAAGATACCGCTGCATATTCTGCTTGACTGCGGTGTGGAGCGATGCTTCCGGGAGGAACGCATTGATGGAGACCCGGATGCGGAAAATGATTTTGTGCACCCGGACCGTGTCGGCATCCGGACGGCAACATGCTTTGGTGCGGGCAGGAGTTTTGTCTATGAGGCGGAGCCGCACAGTGTCTATGTGCTCACGCTGACAAAGAAAGCAGAGGAGGGAGACTGATGAAACATGGAGACAGGATGCTTGCGGTGAACCCATATCTTCCGTCCTGGGAATATGTGCCGGACGGGGAACCGCATGTCTATGACGGGCGGGTTTATGTGTATGGGTCCCATGACTGGTTTGGCGGCTGCGTATACTGTCCTGGAGATTATGTGGGATGGTCGGCGCCCGAGGACGATCTGGGGAACTGGCGTTATGAGGGCGTCATCTATGAGAAGACGCAGGATCCCCTGAACAGAGACGGCTCCGCGTGTCTTTATGCGCCGGATGTCACAGAGGGACCGGATGGAAGATACTATCTGTACTATGTGCTGGATCACTTTGACGTTGTTTCCGTGGCGGTTTCCGATACACCCGCGGGAAAGTTTCAGTTTTATGGCTATGTTCACTATCCGGACGGCACAAAGCTGGGCCACCGGGAGGGAGACGAGCCGCAGTTTGATCCGGGTGTCCTGACGGAAGGAGATCGGACATATCTGTACACGGGATTCTGCGGTTTTCATGACAAAACAAGACACGGAGCGATGTGTACGGTGCTTGGTCCGGATATGCTGACAGTCATGGAAGCTCCGGTCTTCATTGCACCGGGAATGTGTTATGCTGATGGAACGGATTTTGCACACCACGCATTTTTCGAGGCACCGTCCATCCGGAAGATCGGAAGTGTATATTATTTCGTCTATTCGAGCGAGGTAATGTATGAGCTGTGCTATGCCACCAGCAGCAGCCCGACCGGAGGATTCCGGTACCGCGGCGTGCTTAGCGCCAACAATGATCTGCACATTGACAGTTACAAACCGGCAGAACGTCCGATGTATTACGGCGCCAACAATCACGGCGGTCTGGTCAGGGCAGATGGAAAATGGTTTATCTTCTATCACCGACACACCAATGGGAGCAGTTTTTCGAGGCAGGGATGCATGGAGCTGCTCCATATGGCGGAAGACGGATCCTTCCGGCAGGCAGAGATGACTTCGTGCTGCGGCCTTGCTCCGCTCCCTGCGGAGGGTGAATATCCAGCCTATATTGCCTGCAGCCTTTTCTCAAAAGAAGAGAGCATTTATACTGATTTGGGCGGCGGGTTTATGGATTGCCGGTTCCCGAAGATTACGCAGGAGGCATCCGTGGAAAAGGGAGAATCCTTCATTGCCAATATGCACGACGGCGCGACGGCGGGGTACCGCTATTTTGATGTACATCATGTGACGGGAGTTTCGGTCAGTGTGCGGGGATATGCCAACGGGTGGTTTGAACTGAAGCTCTCTCCGGATGGGGAGGCCCTGTGCCGGATACCGGTTCACTACACGGATATATTTACGACGTTCTCGGCAGATTGTGTCATCCCGGATGGTATCCAGAGTATCTATCTGACCTATGCCGGACCTGGAACTGCGCAGCTCAGGTCCTTTGCCTTTCGAACGGCGTGATGCAGAGGAATGGCGGCGAAAACTGCAGATGGGCCGATTTTGAAGCAGGATGAAGGGAAAAGATTATGGTGACGCTGAAGGAAATTGCAGAGGAGTGCGGGGTATCAGTCTCTACGGTCTCCAATGTCCTGAACGGAAGGAATAAGTCCAGCCAGGAGACCACAGACCGGGTGATGAAGGTGGTCAGAGAGAGAGAATATGAACCGAATCCGCTGGCGCAGGGGCTTCGCAGTCGGCGGACAAAGCTGATCGGCATCATAGCGGAGGACATCGCGCAGTTCACGACCCCGGAGATTGTCGAGGGCATCATGAAGAACCTGGAGGGACGCGGCTACAGCACGATCGTCAGCAACCTGCGTCTCTATGCCAGATGGAGCGACACGTGGTACGGCAATGAAGAGGAGCATCAGTCGGTGTTAAGACCGGTTCTTCAGCGCATGCTCCTTATGCATGTGGACGGCATCATTTATATCGCCGGTCATGCGAGACTCATACACTGCTTCCCGAAAAACTTCAAGACACCGGCAGTCATGACCTATGGCTTTGCGTCCAACCCGGACGTTCCTTCCATTGTGCTGGACGATGAAGATGCCGCTTATACCATCACCAGATATCTGATTGAACATGGTCACCGTGACATCGCCGTGATCGGCGGCATGCCGGATAACATGCATACCCGCAAGCGTCTTCTCGGATACCAGAGAGCGCTGTTTGAGGCAAATATCCTGTATAATACGGAGCTCATCCGCTTCGCGAACTGGGACAGGCAGGGAGGATATAAGGAAATCCGTGCGCTGGAGGGACAAAAATTTTCTGCGGTGTTCTGCATGTGCGATCGGATCGCAGGCGGCGTCTATCAGTACCTGTATGAAAAGGGACTGAGAGCCGGAGAAGATCTTTCTGTCGCAGGATTCGACAATCAGGATATTTCGGAATTTTTCACGCCGGGGCTGACCACCATGCAGCTGCCTTTGTCGGAAATCGGAGCGATGGCGGCGGACTGTCTCACAGATCAGATTGAGAATCCAAAGCCGGTCCCGCCGCATCAGGAAATTCCGATCCGCTGTGCGCTGATCGAGAGAGAATCGGTCTGTGAAGTCAGGAACTAAAGCGATCGAATCCGGCGGCTCAATTTTAATGTGGCAAGTACCAGAGTCAATTACCACGCACCTAAAGGTGCGTGGTAATTTGCTTTAAAAAAGCAGAAGCACCGGTGAGGAAGTAAGTTCAAATTGACATTTATATTTTCGAAGTATACTATGAACTTAGCTAAAACGTAATAGCAAGGAGTGCATAAATATGTCAGAATTAACAGGAGTTATTTTGAAATATGTGAAATCTGCACAGCGCAATATGTATCTTTTTTACCCTTCCTGTGAAAGACACAATCCGTACCTGACATTTCTTGTGACGGTTCTTCGAGGGGAATCAGGCCAAAGCTCTGTTGAGAATTTATTAAATCAGGGACTACGTGATTTTGCAGAAGAAAAGAATCTCGTTCTTGCATTTCCTGATCCAATTGATGCCGGGTGGAATTCGGATCTTCGCTCTGATCGGCCAAATGACCTGGAAGCACTGGATGCCTGCCTTCAGGAAGTGACAAAAGAAGATTCTGAACCTTTAAAAACGAATGATATTGGGATTCCGTATCTTTCGGAAATGCTCCGCCAGTGGCATCTCATGAATTCTTATCGATACATGATCGGTCTGGGTGATGGAGCGGATATGGCTATAAGCTATGCAGCCAGTCGGCCAGAAAATGTTGCAGCGATTCTTACCTTTGGCGGTGTTTTGCAGCCGGGAGCGGAAAAGCTGGCTGTCGGCGGTCCAGTGACCGCAGTTTTGGCAGGAGCCTCTCGCAATGCAGAAGAATATTTCCGGGAAGCGAATGGCTGCACAGAATGTGAACAGTTCGAAAAGGTAATAAAGTACAAAAATCCAATGAACTCAGCCAGCTATGTCGTAACAGCGCCAAAATCAGAATTCAACATCAGTATTGTAAACAAAGTTTTCCAGGAAACATTTTCCAGAGTGCGCAAGATCGATACCGGAGCACACGGTGACATGGATCCGATTAGTGACCTTTCTGGATCGGAATTCACCTGGTTTCGTGATGATACAAGACTTGACGGGGTCAGGCATACATGGCTTACCCATGTGCCGTCGTCTCTTCCAAAGGGGGAAAAAGTTCCGCTTATGATCTTCTGCCATGGCGGATCAGACAACCCATCCGAGGCGGCCTGCATGGCGAGATTCCATGAACTTGGGAGGAAAGAACATTTTATAACTGTATATCCCTGGGGAACCAATACTGCAAGCTGGGATATTAATTATGACGAAGAAGGGGATGCCGACAGAAATGAAGATGAATTGTTTTTGGTTCATCTCATTGATTATTTGGTAGCAGAGTATCCGGTGGACGCTTCGCGCGTCTATATATCAGGCTTCTCGAATGGAGCTGCGATGGCACAGGTGATTGCGATGTTATACCCGGAGAAGATCGCTGGACTTTGCCATATTGATTCAAACTGGCCGGGGAACCGTTGGAAACCCACAAATATTGATCTTGCAAAGATCATTCCCATGAAGCGTGCATTGGACAAAAAGTCGGCACAGATGAGGATGCCAGTTTGGTATACCTACGGAACGAGAGAGGCTTCCTGCCCTGTTTATCGAGGATCTACACAGCAGTATCAATATGATTTCTGGAAAACCTTTAATAATATCGAAGTAGTGCCAACGCAGGGAGCAGGCTGCGGAAATCCCTGCGAGAGCGGTGTCCCCGGAGAGAACGTGGAGGAGATTCGACCCAATCCAAGTGCACCGGAGCAGTATTACACAGTAAACCGATTTTACTCAAGAGATAAGAAGCCGGAGAATTTTTATAATTACTGTCTGATGCATGATAAGGGGCATGAGGTTGCACCGATGGATCCGTTGCTCGGCTGGAATTATGTAAAACAGTTTCGCCGAATGGAGGATGGCAGTGTCGGGTGCATACAGCAATAAGACGAATTGGTTAATATGAAGAATGTAGGAGATTTTAATGGAAAAGATCAAGAACTTGGCTGTGAAATCATATCCGGTTTTTTTTAACCGGCTGAATATGGGAATTACAAACGGCGGGACACTTGAAAGCCTCCGATATGTTGACAAAACGCCTGGAACTATCGTTTATGATGATGGGACAGTTGACTTCGCGTTTTTTGCGCCGGAAGCGAAAAGTGTTGAGGTGTGCGGCGTTTCCGGTACTCTCCCGGGAGAACACATTGTGCTGAACAAGGAGGAGGACGGCTGGTTTCGCAAGCACGTTGCTGTGCCTGCCGGCTTCCACTATCTGAACTGGTTCGTCGATGGGGTTGCCTGCACAAATCCTGAAGGCCTGATAACCTATGGCTGCTTTGGGAACATTGGCTTTCTCGATGTCCCTGAAAAAGGAGAAACTTTCTGGCTTCGCAAAGATGTACCTCATGGTACGATCCATTATGAGTATTATATTTCCAGGGAAAACGGACGTACAAAGACGGCGGTGATCTATACGCCTCCGGGATACGAAGAACGAAAAAACGAGAGTTTTCCAGTACTTTACCTGCAACATGGTGTTGGCGAGTCCGAAGTGGACTGGATCTGGAGCGGGAAGGCAAACTATATTCTGGATAACCTCATTGCCAAGGACAAAACACGTGAGATGATTATTGTCATGAATGCCGGCTATGCATTTCGCGCAGGGGAGGATGCTACTTTTTACCCCGGTGATTTCGACGCAGAACTTGTGCGCGATTGTATGCCCTTCATCGAATTAAAATATCGTGTGCGTAAAGGCCGCGAGAACACGGCAGTTGCCGGGCTTTCGCTGGGTTCCGCACAGGCAGCACTCTCTGCGCTTCGCCATCCGGATCTTTTCGGATATTTCGGAGTCTTTTCAGGAGGATTCTCAGATACGCTGCAGGATCTTGAAGATTCGGCTCCTGTCTACGGACAAATCTTTTTAACTTCAGGGATTTATGAAAACATGCATGATCTCAACGAGAGGATCGCAGGCAAACTCCGAAAGGCGGGAAGTTTTGTCACAGTTCGTGAATACCCGGGCTTTCATGAGTGGGAACCATGGAGACGAAGCCTTCATGATTTCTGCGATGCTATCTTCCGTGATGAAGAACTGGAGCAGTACGCAGCGACCACGATTGTCTCGCGAAACGCGCGGTTATTTCAGACAAAATCTGATAGCACCGAACTTGGAGCTCTTTTCACAAAGAGAAATCAGGCGATGGAAACGAATGTGACCTTCAACGATCCGATTACGTTCAAGATCATTCACCCTATGGACGAGAACGGGAGACCGGCAGGCAAGTATGTCCGTGTGCCGAAGGGAGTTGAAATCACAGGGCAGGGAGAGCTTGACCTGAATTTCTACGCGGGTACGGAAGCAAGAATCACGGCGGAATTTCACGATAAAACACATGAACTTACAAAGAAGGGTGACGGGTGCTATTCTTGTCATATATCCGGTGTGGAGCCAGGATTCTACTACATTCGTTTCTATGTAAATGGCACACATGTCATCAATCCGATGGCAAATGTCGGCTACGGCTCCTTCATGAATGAGAATTTCTTTGAGATGGAGGATCCGGATTTTAACGATTACGAGCTTCGAGATGTTCCACATGGTGCAATCCACCTTCGCACATATCGTTCCAGCGTCTGCGGTTGTGAAAAAGCCCTCTATATCTACACACCGGCTGACTATGATACAACGGACGAAGCGCTTCCTGTCATTTATCTTCAGCATGGCGGTGGCGAAAATGAGACCGGATGGATTTGGCAGGGAAAGGCAAACAACATTCTTGACAATATGATAGCGGATAAAAGAGCGAAGCGATGCATCGTTGTTTGCGCGACGGGATATTCCTTCTATCCGGATGGCAGCTCTGATCCGGCGATCGGTTCTTTCGCGGAAGAGGTTGTAAAGGATATTGTTCCCTTTGTTGATGCGAATTACCGTACATTAAAGGACCGGTGGAATCGCGCAATAGCAGGACTTTCCATGGGCGGCTTTCAAACACAGTTTATCGCATTCCATTATCCGGAGGTCTTTGCGAATGCGGGAATCTTTTCGGCCGCATTCAAGATCAATGATGACAAGGATGATTACCGCGACCTTCTTTTCCACAAGGAACGTTTCACTGAAACCTATCGTTATATGTTCCTCGGCATTGGAGACCAGGATTTTCGCATGATCCAGGGTGATATAGAGGCGATGCGCCTTCTTCGTGAGGAATATGGTCTTCCGATTGATTTCTATCATGTGCCCGGCATTCACGACTGGACTTTCTGGCGCAAAGCGCTGGTCAGGTTTATGGGAAAAGTATTTCACTGAATTTCAAGGGGATCCGTCCAGTCCGGATGCACAGTATACGATGCTATTTGGTAAATGTCCTGAAGTCAGGATGAACCGGTAATTGAAGACGCAGGAGGGCCGGGAGAGTGGCAGTGAAGAAGGATACCTCAAAGATTAAACAAATTGCAGAAGCTCTTGGACTTTCGCCCGCAACGGTGTCTGTTGTTCTGAATGGGAGGGGCGACTCAATCCGCATTTCAAAAAAGACGCAGCAGAAGGTTTGGAATGAGGCGAAGAAGGTGGGATATACGCCCAATATCTATGCGAGAAGGCTGCGTATGGGAGCAAGTGTACAGCCAACCTACGTCATCGCAGCATTTTGGAACGTTACTTATTATGTCGACGAAATGCTCGGAACATTGACCCGGGAAATAATGCAGAAGGAGGAAGAACTGGGAATCAGCATTGAACTTGTCATTCAACCATATAGGGAGGGCAGGCTCAGCGAAGAGAGACAAAAGATCAATGCGAATCGTTACAGCGGGGCTATCATCTTTGGTGCTTCAAATAAAGATCTTGATTTCCTTGCCGGTCAAACATTCAATATCCCGGTTATCCTCTGTAATCGCGAGATAGCAGGGTTTAACAGTGTCATGAATGCAGATTATCACGCAGGGGAGCTTTGCGCTGAACATTTTTCAGGACGTGGCTTGAAGACAGCCGGAGTGATCGGCGCAGATCCTTCAAACAGGGCGGCGGCAGAGCGATGCAGGGGGTTTCTTTCAAAATGTAAAGAGTTAGGGATTCAAGTGAATAAAAGAATGGTTATTGAGGAAAACGCCCGTACAACCTCAGCTGGTTATACAGCAATGACGAAACTTCTCAGCGGCAAAACATATCCGGACGGGCTTTTTTTACTCTATGATACAGCAGCTGCCGGCGTGTTGCAGGCAATCGGGGAACATGGCATCCGTGTGCCGGATGATATGGAAATCGTTGCATATGGCGACACGGTGGTTCTTCATTACCTTTCTCCGACCATCACTTCGCTGCGCGTGTCGACTTCCGTTCTAATGGAATCCATGATTGATATTCTGATCAGGCATCTTAAAGATGAGAAAACAAATGCGGAGGCAGTCAGAGAAGAACCACAGTTTGTTTACCGGCAGAGCAGTCCGGCACCTGACAATCAGGTGCCAGAGTAAAGAAAAAACCATTCTGCGCAGAAAGAAATTATAAATGCCAACTAGTCAAGGCATCCATATGCGACAGCACGCATACGAATGTGGTGATACATCTCGAGATTTGGCTGCAGATTATGCATATATACAATAGAGATGCCTCGAGACGGATCCGCTTCACCCCAGGTACCTGAACCGCCGGTCCATCCGAAGGAACCTCGCGGTCCATTGTGTGCGCCAGCATAAGGATCTGTCATTGTGCGCATTCCGTAACCGTAACCATATCCGGCAAGATAGTCGTTGGAGAAATCATTGGCGATCATATCAGGAGAAAGAGTATTGGTCCGGATGAGATCAATCGTCGAACGGCCGATAATCTGCTCGCTTTTATACCGTCCGCCGTTAGCCAGCATCGAGAAGAGATGCGTGTAATCATTACAATTCGTAATGACGCGGGAAAAACCGGAGACGGATCCAAGTGGGCCTGTTGATTTGACGGCGATTTCGTTTTCGGGGACATATAACGCATCGGGATCAGAGAGTTTCTTGCCCTCACGAAGGTAATAGTTTTTCACAAGACGATCTCCCATATCTCCGACAAGATAGTTCGCAGAGCTAGTCATTTCGAGCGGCTCGAAGAGCATTTCCTTAATGACAACTTCAGCAGGCTTACCGCATATCACCTCCAGAAGTCCGGCTGCCAGCTCACTTGAAAACCCATACAGAAAGTGCGATCCGGGTTCGAAAGCCAGCGGGATGGATGACATCTCTCGAATTTCTTCCCGCAGTGTGTAGTGCCCCCGATCGCGAAGCGTTTCATGGCTCTCGCCATTGCTGTAGAGGTGGGGTGTTGCGTCGGTGCGTCAGCGCCAAGGAGCATGTTGTACGGCAGACCGGCTGTCATGTTGAAGATATGCTTCACCAGGATCGGATGATCGACTGGGACAATATCATAGCCTCCATCTGCTCTTGGAATGGCTTTTTTTGCATTCCTGTATTCAGGAAAATACTCGTAGAGAGGATCGCTCATCAAAAACCGCCCTTGCTCATAGAGCATCATGCCGACCGTATACATGGCAATTTTTGTAAGAGATGCCTGTCGAAACAGGTGAGTTCGATTAAGAGGGATTCCCGCTTCTTTATCTGCCCAACCAAAATATTTTTCGTATATGGTCACCCCCTTACGAGCAATTTGCAGGGCACAGCCGGGAAGCCCGTCATCCACATATTTCTGCAATAGTTTATCCAGATCTTCAAAATTACTCATGATTCCTCATTTCCCTGAGTTACTGCAATAATAGAACCGGATACCGGGTCAATGGATCAGTCCATATGAGATACATCTGATGCGGGGGTGATAATAGAGTTCTTCATCCGGAACCAGATTATGCATGTAGACAATGGAAACCTTGTCCGCAGGATCTGCTTCACACCAGGTCCCGAATCCACCGGTCCATCCGAAGGAGCCAATGGCTCCGTTATGGTCAGACGAAGCCTTATCGATTAATGTACGGACTCCATAGCCATAACCGTAACCGCGCTCATAGGTGTTTGTGTAATCTTTTAGCTGCTCTTTGGACAGTCCATTTGTGCGCATCATATCAATGGTTGTAGGGGAGAGAAACTTTTGATTTTTATATCTGCCTCCCTCTGCAAGCATCTGAATGAGATGGCTGAAATCCTCAACGGTGGAGTAAAGCCTTGCCCATCCCTGCTCGTGCTCTATACCAGGCAGATGCTTATCATCAAAAAAGGAGTTGTCAAATGGCTCGAGTCCATCGCTGCTCCTTTTGTAAAGGCGGACCATGCGGGACTGATGATCCTTTTCAAAGCGGGATCTTGTGTCATTCATTTCCAGCGGATCGAAAAGGAGTTCTTGGAACACTTCATCAATTGGCCTGTCACAGATGGCTTCGATCAGCGCACAGGCAAGCTCACTCGAGAAGCCATAAATCCATCTTTTTCCAGGCTCACAAGCGAGAACTGCGCCAGACATTGCGCGGACATGCTCCCTATTTGTGTAATGACCTTTCTCCCACAGTGGCTTCATACAATTCTGCATAGAAGTGAGCACGGCGTTGTTGGTTTCCTCTGATGAATTGCAGTAGGGAAGGCCACATTTCATAGAACACACATCGCGTACGGTGATGGACCTCTGTGCATCAACAATATGGATATACCCGTTGGCATCATGGATGAATTTCTTCATGTGCTGCCATTCTGGCAGCCAGTTCGATATCGGGTCTGTCATCAGAAATGCACCGCGCTCATAGAGCATCATCATCGTGGTGTAAAGTGGAATTTTCGACATGGAGGCGAGACGGAAGATCGATTTTCTGGTAACGGGTTCTCCGGATTCGCGATTGGACAGGCCACGATATCCTTCATACAATATCTCGCCATTTTGGATCACTTTCAATCCGCATCCCGGCAGTCCGTGCGCTATGAAACGATCCAGCAGCTGGTCTACATCAGTTGGTTTGGACATGCTGCTTTCCTTCTCCTTTCTATGGCAGATCAATGACCTTATATCAATGCTCGCTTATATTCTATAATTGCTAAAACGAAAAAGCAATTCAAAAAGTTATTAGAATAGCAAATCACGGAGGACGAAAGATTCGAAATTGTTATCGGGCGTTTTTCCATAATAACTGGTTGATTCATAAGCTAAAACGTAATAGCATAATGGCAGGTGATACTTATACATTGCGGGAAAGCTGAGAAGGAGATTGTGTATGAAAAATCATATGGGGTCAAAAGCGGATGAGAACACTACTCAGGCGAAAGAACCACTCATTACGCCGCGCTATTGTCTGCTGATTCTCGTCAGTTTTCTCACAGCGTTCAGTTACAGCATGATTCAGACACTGATCGCCAGCTATGCTGTTGATCTTGGCGGAACACTTGGCATAGCGGGAACTCTTACCGGTATTTTTTCTGCGGCAGCCATGGTCTGCCGTCCGGTTGGAGGCGCGCTGTGCGACATCAAAAACAAAAAAACAATCTGTATCATTGCGACGATAATATTTACGGTCGTTTTTTTTGGGTATGCAGTCTCGATGAATGTCCCAATGCTTCTGCTGTTTCGTGTTCTGCATGGCGCAGCGTTTGGAGTCAGCGGAACAGCAAATATGGCTCTCGTGGCTGAGGTGATTCCCCGCGAGCGTATGGGGGAAGGCCTAGGCTATTTCAGCGTCGGACAGGTCGTTTCTCAGGTAATTGGTCCGATCATCGGCATTGCCCTGGAAGGGGTTCTGGGATTCAAACTGTTATTTCTATTTGTTGGGTTTGTCTGTTCTGTGGCAGTGATCGTACTGATATTTATGCCGATGGAACCCCCTCTGCGAAAGACGGGTCAAAATTTGTCTGCTTTCAGGTTCCATCTCTCTTTGCACGACCTGATTGCGGTTGAATGCATCGCTTATGCGCTCACCGGGGGGATGTTTTCTGATGGGCAAAGTAAGCGATTCAGCACCGCTCCTGTGGGTTGTTTCCATCTCTCTTGCCGTCAGCATGACTTCGATGCTTTTGCTGTCAAAGGCCGGTACACTTTCCATAGTTCTGATCGCTGCGGTTTTCAAGGCACTCGGTCAAGGCAGCGGACAGATATCCCTGCAATCTGCCTGTATCAAGAGCGTCGATGAGCATCACGTGGGGGTTGCATCAAGCACTTATTTTATTGGAGCGGATATCGGCAACAGCGTTGGCCCTATGCTGGGCGGCGCAATTTCCGGAACTCTTGGGTATGAAGTCATGTTTCGTGATGTTGGCATGATTACGTTTGCTACAATCATTGTCTTTGCCCTTTACGAACAAATTGTGAATGGATGAGAAATCTGAGCGTGACATAGAGACAAAATGTGAAAAGGTCAAACGATGTAAACAACGGAAATATAAGCATTTCGCATAGATGTAAACAACTGGAATATAAGCATTTTGCATAGTAATAACATAGTAAAATTATATACTATCAACAATATTGCCAAAGCTGCCCAAAATTAAGTTGACTATTTGGAAATGAGTCAATACAATTCGAGATACAAGGTAAAACGATAAACATAAGACAAGCAACTTTTAAAAAGCAGGGGCTGGCCGATGCTCCTGACACGACAGAAAAGAGGC
>ERZ1032009.113-NODE-113-length-18274-cov-20.185905_pt1 | contig 18274 bp, 20 predicted proteins | sample MGYA00516700_ERZ1032009 | MGnify/ENA primary metagenome ERZ1032009 (study PRJEB33719, sample SAMN04261292) | wastewater metagenome | biome: rural village; feature: human; material: feces | host: Homo sapiens | place: El Salvador | collected 2013-01-14 ...
ACAAGCCCATTGGCAGAATTAAGTATGCACTAAATTAATTCCGCCAACAGGTTATCTCTACATATTTAATCCTTACTGTGATGTAGAAAACTTTTGCAATGTTTTCTACTTAAAATTAGTTAATTTTATGTTAATGCATTTCTGCATATAATTAGATTTGAGTACTTTTGTGGTACAATATAAAAAGGTATGTCAGAAATAACGAAACGAATAGAAAATATGCATGAAGGGCAGATTCTCTTCATTTCTGACTTCTCAGACCTTAATGGTAATGAGAAGGTGGTAAGCCGTGCCCTTTCTGCGGAAGAAAAAAAAGGAAACATTGTCAGATTGGCTAAAGGTATGTATCTTCGCCCGAAGAGCACACGATTTGGAATAGTGTACCCTTCGGTAGACGAAATGGTAAAAGCAATAGCCCATCGTGACAAATCCAAGGTACAGCCATGTGGGATGACAGCACTTAATATGTTAGGATTATCAACACAAGTGCCAACAAAGTACACCTATCTAACATCAGGAAGTAGCAGGAAACTGAAATTGGGTGATCGTCTAATAGAACTGAAAAGAAGCGTTCCAAAAAATTTCGTTTTCAAGACTACATTAGGAGCCTTATTGATGCAAGCCCTGAAAAGTTTAGGTGAAAAAAATATCAGTAAGCAGGAAATTGTCCAGATACGTAAACTCATAGACAATGAGAAACGCATGGAACACTTCAAACTTGACGTCTTATTGATGCCAATATGGATGAGAAAACTAATAACGAATATCATTAATAACGCTAATAAATCATGACACTTTGGGTAAAACATACAAAAGCAGAGCGTATAGCATTGCTACAACGTGCAGAGGAGAAATTTCATATCAACCAATTAGCATTAGAGAAGGATTGTTGGGTGACAATGGTACTCAACGCCTTATTCAAATGTTCATGCTCAAAAGAACTCATTTTCAAAGGAGGTACAAGTCTTAGCAAAGGTTGGAACTTGATAGAAAGATTCAGTGAAGACATTGATCTGTCCGTCAACCATACATTTTTTGGAATAGAAAAAACTACCAAGAACCAACGTGAGAAACTTCGCAAGAAAGCACGCCGATATATACTTGATGTTATCTCCAATGAATTGGAAGACAACTTGAAGAGCATGGGTATAAAAGGGTTTCGTATAGAAAATGTAGAAGAAACAATAGATGACAATGGTGTTGCAACGACTGTTGCGAGTGATAAAGACCCATCAGTGATATTGGTTCACTATAATTCTATTTTGAAAACCACCAATGAATACATACCGCCAAGAGTAAAAATAGAGATTAGTTGTTTGTCGATGAATGAACCGACAGAAGACCGACTGATATCTTCGTATGTTGAGCAGACATTTCCTGGAGAGGATGATACAACAAGCGCAACCATCAGAACAGTAGTGCCCACACGAACATTCTTGGAAAAGGCGTTTCTGTTGTGTGAGGAGTTTCAGAAGAAGGAACCTCGCCATATTCGTATGTCCAGACACCTGTATGATTTGGAGCGTTTGATGGACACGGATTTTGGCAAACAGGCATTAGAGGACAAAAACTTGTATGAACGTATAGTAAAACATCGCTCTATATATTATTCAGTTGGATATGTTGATTATGACAAGTTGATGCCAAATGTGATAGATTTCATACCTCATGAAGGACTTATTCCAGATTGGAAGTCAGACTATGCAGAAATGTGCGACCACTTCATATACGGTACTAAACTATCGTTTGCAGAACTTATAGACCGTATGAAAGAATTACAAGAACGATTTAGGAAAATAAAATAAAGGAGGGTCTACATATACACCTCAATCCCATTCACCTCAAATATACATACATCTCGAAGCTGCCGGATTTCGTTGGAGTCCAGCAGCTTCATTCGTCTTGTGCCTTTGTAGAAGTCATATTTGAGGGAGATGCAGCGGTGCCAGGACTGGATTTCACCGCTGCGAGTCCATAGACATATGATTACATTTGGTAAGTGCTTCACGTCGAACAAATAAAATGATTTGGTACTAAATAACACCACTTCAGAATATTACTCCGGAATAATAAAAGAAGAAGACTGGTGATATGAATTGTGCAATCTCTGTTGTCATCATAGGATGGGATGGCTACTTCTTTCATGATGAAATCGTGGCAGACAGATACCTATCTTTAAGGCAAGCAGAAAGGTGGATGTGCTTGTGGCTACAAGAATGAACATCAGCAGTATCGGAGTTCATTCACTAATGAGAGTGTGGAACGGATGAGAAAAGGCAAATATGAATACTTGTCATTTTGGTGGCGAAATAAAAGCCGATTCGTCCACAGACAATGACAGGGACGGTGGAGCAAGCTACCAGATAACAGCATAGGAAAGATGCACAAAGTGCAGGAAAGGCGGTGCGCCACGCCTTACTCCTTTGAAAATCGGGATAGGCTACCTTACTTGATAGACTCTCACGCCTCAGAGATTGCAAAAGCCAAAGATAGTGCAAACTGAGAGCAATCAAGATTACTTGAATTGCTGAAGTGCAGCCTATCTTATTAAAAGGTGCGGAGAGCGCAGCGAAGGAGGTGCTGAAGGCGGAGCATACCGCTGAAAAAAGAAAAGCCTTCATCCTGCGTTGGGCGCAAGACAAAGGCGTATAGGAAAGGGTGATTAGGCAGTGTTCCGCTTCAATAAATCAATCCCACCAGAAATACCATATTGTGGATTTTTTAAGTTGAGAAGAAAGGGATGCAAGATTGTTTCCTTGTAAAATATCCGCACTATATCCCAAATGTTCCTCTGCAATAGGCATTGTATCACCCATCACTGAACTGGGCAGATAATACTCAACAACATCATTTGAAATATATGCTGCACACGCACCATGTTTCTCATACCAATATTTGGCTATTGCCATGTGTTCTTCAGCTTTCGGACATTCATTCCAGTCACCAAACGGAACATACGCAAATACTTTCCATGGTTCTTTCACGGGAACTTCAACAAGATAGAGATCCGTGCCTTCTGCAATTTCAAAATCATTGATAGGCTCAATATCCTCATCTGTACCAACAACATCATTCTTCCATTCTGCATCGCTGTATTCTTCCTTTACCTGTTCCATTCTTTCATGCAGGATAGAAGCTCCATCGTTTAAGTTTGATGCCAACATTTTAGATTGCCTGTCCTGACGCTTGGTTTCATCATACCATTCAGAACTGTCATCAAGTGAGTCGAAAAAACAACTGTCTACAGCCAACAGAACCGGGCTAAAGCCTTCTTGCTTGCCTCTCTCGTAAGCATCAAGCCACAACTGCTTAATCTCTGACGAAGGTACATCTACATGGGTAACTTTACAACCTTGAAGAAGCCACTCAATGGAAGGCAAAGGCGGTATATTGTCTTCACTCTCTACCTCCACTACTTTCATGTTCTTGTACGAAATCATGTAAAGGTTTACCAACTTGAAGAATCTCCATGCCAAGAAAGCACAAACAATTATAGGTGTATAGAATTGTCCGTCACTCATTATTCGAGCCACCAATAATCCAATACACAACACAAGCACAAGTCCCCAAACAATCAGTTGCTTGCGTAAAATACGACACACTCCTCGCCAGTCATTAGCTTCAATGAGAGCGTTCAAATCGTTGCCCATCTTTTTCTCTGTCCGCTTTTTCCACTTATACAACAAGGCGAAAATGATGACAACTGCCAATACGATGAATAATAGTTGTTCCATAAAGTAGGTTTTGTTGCGACAAAGATACAGAGTTTCTTCTTATTTTCTGCAAAAATGAGCAATTATCTTATTCCACCAATCGCAATTGGATACAAATCGTGCTGTGTGAACTTCTCGCAGCCGATGTAGAGGGTATCGAAGGCATCGGTGCCGTCGGTACGGTGTTCGAGGAAGTCTTCCTCCGATTCAGGTTGTTTTCACCCGAAAGGTGCAGATGAAGCGAAGCGTAACAGGAGATGATGCCGATGGCTGCTGCCCACAAAGGAAAAGCCATTGTTCTACGTTGGTTGGGCGCAAGACAAAGGCTTTATATGAAAAGGCGGATTAGAAGTGTTTCCGCTTCAATAACAATATTGTCCTTGGATACTTTTACATTTTACTAATATCATCATCAAGTTGTTTCCTCCAGATTAAAGTTCCGATACCTGAAAAGATAAACGTGAAAATTAAAGCTGCTTGGGCATAACCGACAGGCAAATAATCTCCTTCAAAAAAAAGATAATCCGTTTCTGAAGCATAGTATAGTTTAGGAAAGATTCCTGACTTTATTTCGTTCAAGTTTCTATCTCCTGTATGCAATTTATATTGCTTTGATTTATATGTTATTAAAATTGTATTTGAACGTTTATAATTAAGTTTTTCTTCATATCCATTATACTGATAATCTACAATAGGCTTCTGAGTTTTTTCGATATGGTTACCATGTAAATATAACAAATATAAAGCAAGAGATAAAACTAACCCTGCACAAAAAAGTGTTTTAAATAATGTTTTAATTTTCATATTGTTTCCAATTCAAATTTAGTTACCGTGTCACCCATATGATAGTCTTCTTTATTGATCCACCACCAAATCATTTTCGCAAGGCGCATTATAATTACAAGTTAATCGCCATCCATCTTCCAATAAAGATAACACCTCTTGAGATACAAAGATGTTATTTTTCTTAGTAAAACATTTATTCATAGCTCTCAATATTTCTTTATAAATTTGCATGGCTTCAATTGAGCTATCAGTAAAGACTGCAACACGACCTGCTATTAAAACATTTTCTGCATTGTCGTATATTCCTCCAGTACTTAACTCAACACCTGTAGGATTAGATGCAAGATCTACGATGTAATGAAAAGAGCCATTTCTTTGTTTCACAATTCTATACTTCACCTCATTATTTAAGGGTTGCACCATGTATCTATTATCCAAAGAAATCCAATTGGCATAGCCTGTATGACCAAGTTTAGAAAAATTTGATATGTTGTTTTCTCTTCTTATCGTCTCCTGTTTAAATGCCCCCATCAGGGTATATTCTATTGGAATTCTTATTTCAACCATAGACATCATCTTGACTATATCCGCTTTCGTTAGAAAGAATATTTGCTGTTTGCTTTTCATCCGTCCATCATTCATCAGCCTTTTATCCCCTTTCCTATTTTGTACAAACAGGACATATAACCCACCAATTAATAATACAAAGAAACTTCCAACCCACAGGTAGTAACCTGCTGCCATTGTAATCATTTGTGTATGTCCAGCTTCGTCTATTATAACCTCAGGGCAAAAAGCAAACAAGAGACTCAATCCAAATGTAATAGAACTCAATGTTAAGAAACACTTATATTTATCTTTTATCAAGGACCTAATCGCAAAAACGTATGTTATATTAGAATACCATGCCAAGAAGTAGACTTTCAAAAATCCTTCATGAAAGAGTATTCCTGCCCATCCCAAAAGTAAGCAAAACAGACTCCCAAATAAATAATCTTCGGTTGGCGGCATATTAGAATAGTAGAATGGCGTAAACAAACAAGCCATTAAATAGCACAAAAGACTAAGTACTATTACAACTTTCTTACCTATAAATTTTCTATATTTTCCCATTCTACCTCCGTTTTTTAAGTGTTCTATTTTGGATCAAATAACAAAGGACGTTTACTGGCGATGCGCTTTAATACTATATAATTCAAGCGTATTGATTACTCTCTATTGATCCTTTCCACCAATTCATCTGTTGTATATGTATGCTTACACGAATTACGGTTTCACTTCTGAGAACGGTAGAGAGCATTGCTACTCCCTGTTCTGTAAAAGCATATGAACGAACTGTTGAGTGCTTCAAACTATTGAACCGGTCACAATTTGTGACCAGTTCAGCCATTTCCTCCTTAGTTAGTTGAAAACGGAAACGTTCAGGAAATCTCTCCATATTACGTTTTACAGCTTGATTTAACACCCTGGTTTCCACTCCATAAAGTTCAGCCAAGTCTCTGTCTATCATAATTTGATTCCCATCATTTTAAGATAGTCTGATAACGTTCCCATACCAACAGACTTCCTGTATTCGTCAACTTTCTCAGGATTCTCCAGCTTGTAAAGATGCCATTTGCCGTCCTTGTCTTCTTCCAACTGGGTGCCATATCGCTGTGGACGACCTTCGAAAAGGCAGATACGGTCTTCCATCATCGCCACATTCTCACGAGGAATATCGCCTCTCTCTGCAGCCTTTAGGAACAATGGCAGATATTTCCTTTGCATCTCGACCGATGAATGCTGAACAACAAGCCAATAAGCTCTACATGCATCACCAACCTTGTCCTTACCAACAAATCCACGTGAATCAAGGATTTTAAAAATCTTCTGTTGGTTGACGCTGTCAATCGTAGCCATTACGGAAAAAATGGAATCTATCTTTGCCTTGTCTTGTGGCTGCTGTCTTGATGTCATCCTCCATTCCTGTCGAATGGCTTGGTCATCCTTTGCTATTTCGAGCAGTTGATTGCGGAGAGGAATATCGTAGTTGGCTTCTTTCCTTGTCTGACGCTCATGCATCGCATTAATGATTTCATTCCATCGCACATCATCATGAATAGGGAGCAGATCTTTGTCTGTTTCTATGTTCAGACTATACCATTCTGGTTCAGCTTTCATTCTCTCCTCAAGAAACCAGAACGCAGCATCTTTATGACCTGCCAGTGATGCCACACATGCAGCATTATAGAGATGCTGGCCGCGAACGTAGTTCTTAAAATCAAATGCATGGGTGAAGTATCGTTCAGCTTCTTGATAATTCTGCTGCATGTAGGATGAATCAGCTTTTGATATTAGACTATTGTACTTCCGACTTTCCTCCACATCAGGTAAAGTACCAGACTGCATCACTCTGATGCTCTTGTTCTTGAAATCCTCCAAAGATATAGCTACAGACTGCATATTATGCATATCAGTTACATCCCAATGATAAACACCTTTCTCTGGCCATTTCTTAGATTCTGTCTGCATGACATACATTATTCCCAGTATTGTCTTACCAGCCTTATTTATTCTGTCAACACAAACAAGTCGGTGTTGTCTTTTATTAAAATATAGATTTCGCCAAATGTTTTCAACATCATTCTTTGGTAGCTTCCACAAAGTTGTCCTGGTTACAGTCAACAATCCATCCTTGCTGATCTCATAATCAGGAACCTCACAGCTGTTCACTCCTTCAAATACATACATATTATCATCAACAGTGCGTAAACCATTCACAGGAAATGGTACATCCTTGGTTATTGCCCTAATGTATTTTGTGTATTCAGTCTGATTTTTTGTAGAGCATGATGTCATAAGCACAACTGCTCCCAATATAAAAATACTTTTCTTCATTTTATCTGTCATATTTATATTCATTTGAACTTTCGCATTTAATAAATGGAACTTATCTCAAGCGAGCGTCGCCGAAGGCGGCGAATATCCCTAACCGCTGGTGAAGAGAGCGAAGCGAACGTAACCTGCGGTTTCACAGCAAGATAACATAACGTCCTCGCGCTCGACTTTGTCGCTTGCCAGAGATGATAATCAATTGAAAATGTGTTTATTATGCACTTGCGAAAGTACGGAAGCATTTGTATGGGGGGAAAAGACAAGGAGTTATTTCAGGCTCTTGTCAAGGATTTCAAGAAGAATGGTAGGGTCCTCGTGGATTTGCTCAGCAGTGAGTCCTCTCTTTTCCACTTCTTCAGCGACGGCAGGATAGTCCTTGAATTTATCCTTTATCTTTTTCAACAGTTTCTTTTGAGAGTATTTTTCTCTTTTGGAATTAATTTTTTTATCCTCAAATAACATCCAATAGTAAACAAGCTTTCCGCCATCAACCTTATAGTCGTATGATCTACAGCCCAAGTAAACGGTATTATTTGTCCATATACCAGTAAACGACCTGCTGTGGGTGGAATTTTCAAAAGCAAACGGCTGCATATAGCCCGTAACATGTTTACCCTTGTAAACAACTGTAGCCAAATACTGGTATTTAGGGTCTTCGTCTATAAGGATGAAAGTGCGTTTCTTGCCATCCTGGAGAGCATTATCCACCTCAAGGGATTTAATGTCTACGATTTTGTATTTTACATCCTTACCATTTTGTGTTTCACTGAAATAGATGTTTTTTTTCATGAAGTGGATGTCGTTCTGCAAATAGCCGTTGAGCACAGTACCGTCTTTAAGAGTCAGCACTGCCTTAGGCCATACGACTTTGGGCTTCTTGGCGTTTGCCGTTATCGCAAACGAGAATACCATTAGGAAAATGATGAAAAATAGTTTCTTCATAAGCGAATGATTTTATGGTTTTAATACGCCAAAATTAATACTTTTTTCTTAACGAGCAAATGTTTGAGGTCGTTTTTTTAGAAGAATCAATCTCGTTATATAATGAAAAATCAAAGTGTGAAAATGCTTCCATACTGCGAAAGTACGGAAGCATTTGTATGGGGGAAAGCCAAGATTATTTTATAACATAACGGAAGATGTCAAAGCGAGAAAAGCCAATGCTTTCGAGAATTTCCCTGCTTTTGATTTGATTGCTTTTATTGTTGTAGTTTTTTATGAGAGGAATTCTGATAATGGTCTTATCTGCATACCCATTGTCTACAAGCCATTTGAGATTGGCTAATACAAAAGAGTTGTCCTTGCCTGTGTATTGCTTGTAAATAAATTCGTCCATATCTTTGATGTCAATCACTAAAAGGTCAGCAAATTGAGCAACATTAAAGATATTTTTGTTCGGTACATTCAATGAAGATTCTATGGTGATTTTCCATTCCTCTGGCATTTTTCGAGTAAACTCACTTATAAAATCAGCGTATAGCAGTGGCTCACCACCACCAAAAGTAACTCCTCCACCCGTAGCCAAAAAATAAATATTGTCAGGCATCAAGCGTTCTATCAGTTTATCAACAGTAAGCCTACATTCTGGAGATTCTTTGAAGCATTGGGCGTTTATGCAATATGCACATCTAAGTGGACATTCATGAAATGCAACGAGAGTAGTGATGCCGTCACCGTCTGTAGCCAAGCGGTGACGGTCAATTCCTATCAATGGTGCTTCTAATGGTGGCATAAGTTACTTTAGCATAATATCTATTGGTATCATAATTTTCGCACATGTCGGCTTGCCGTCTTTTAAGGCTGGCTTCCATTTAGGCATCGCTTTTACAAGTCGTAACACTTCTTCTTTCATCTCTTGAGGACAAATTGTTATGACTTTAACATCGGCAAGACTGCCATCACCCAACACATAGAAAGAAACATTTATGCGCTGCTGATATGCTCCTTGTAAAGTTTCAGGTACACATAAATTTTGTTCTACAAAATGTAGCAGGGCACTGTTGCCGCCAGGATAGAATGGCCCTGTGTCAAAATCTTTATTTTCAACAACCATTTTTCCTTCCTGTTTTTTCTTGCGACGCTTCTTTGTTTTAAGCTTTTGTGGTGCAACTACAACCATTTCTCCTAAAAGATTATCGTCTGCTTCCGTTAGGCAAAGCGTGTTAAAGCCTTTCAAGTCCAGTTCGCTGAATGAATAGACCTTGTTTTTATAACCAATATATTCCAATCGTAGCGTGGAATCCCTTGGAAAGGTAACAGAAAAGTTTCCGTCAATGTCTGTAATGCTGCCGAATCGTTTGTTTCCTACAACAATAATTACACCAACAATAGGAGTTCCGTCAGCTTCTTTCACACATCCATTGATTGTAACTTGTGCTCTTGTTGGCAGAGAGTCTGCTGCGATTACTTCATTACCAATAGGTACAGACGGTGACGAAGTTTGGGCATATACATTGTATGGGGTCGCCAAAATGCCAATGGCAACACCTGTAACACAAACAGCCTCTCCCATGCGTTTGCGTAAAGACAATTCCGACTCTATATATTTTCTTTCAGTCTCGCATGCTGGACATGTTCCACTGCAATGTCCTTTGAAGTGGCAAACTCTTGGCTCGTATGCAATGCCATTCATGTCAGCAATCTTTTTTCTGACAGCTTTCAATACGTCGCAAATTTTTCTACCCCTATCCATACAAGTTATTATTAGTCAATGGCAAAGATAACAATTTTTTTCTCGAAAAAGTAGCCTCCTGCTTGCTTTTTATTTTTATAACCATGGTCTTCAACAATAGTTCGTTAAAATTTGAGATAACGGCTAAGCGGCTTTGCGCTGCCAGCCAAAGAGTTCTTTGATAGTATGACTAATTAACTTTCTGTTCGGCATGTTCCGACACTTGTCGAAAATTAATTTTGCGATGTATGTGCTCGCCAAGAGTTCCTTGAAAGAAGCCATGGAATACGGCAGCCCATTTTCTTTCATCATCACCTTCGCAACATTCTGTGATGCGAATGATGCGTTGTAGGAAAAGTCCAGTTGGTTCTTATGTCTTGCCTGACAATGCGTCATCCTGTGAACTGCTTTGCATCGCGGAAACAAAACTCTATTTGGAATTATTGCCGAAATATAACACTTGGGAACCGGTGCAAATAGAGCGGAAAAAGGGTAGCCTTTTTCCCTTTGATAATGCCGACGACCGGTTTTCGGGCAAAAAGTTTTGCCGTTACGGCGACGCTAAATCAGCGCATCAGCAATGCCTAAAAACCACAAAAAAATGATAATCTGTTAATAATCAAACTTTTACCAAAGCGCCCCATAATCGCGTCATTTCCACGCAAGCGACGGCTTGGTTGAAAAAAAAAACGATTCTCAGACGACTATTTGTAAAATATTATTATCTATTAAATCGCTTGGCATCGGCTGCCTTGCAGGGTATGCCATCACTCCCAACCTGCTATAAACGGGCCTCAGTCATGCGCCAACACCTTTGCCATGCTCTCCGCCTCAGCCCTTGCTGGCTTTCCCGTTTCCGTCATTGGCAGGCGAGCGACTTTAACAAACCGCTTGGGCACCCAATAAGCTGGCAAGGCCTTGAAGCACAGGGCAAGAAGGCCGTCGGTTGACACCGTGCCGTCTTTGTCTTCATAGAGAAGCACGACAGCCTCGCCAAACTTGCGGTCGGGCATCTTGGTTATCATGAACGGCACGCGCAGGCATGGCTTGAGCCGATTCTCCACGTCTTCTATCTGTATCTTTATGCCGCCAGAGTCTATCACATTATCCTTACGGCCAAGGATTCTGAACTGCCGCTTTCCCGTGAGACTATCCATGCGCAACTCCACCCTGTCGTTGGTCTTCAACACGCCATCGTGGACCAAAGGCGCGTCTATCACCAGGCAGTCGTCCTCGTCCCTGCCTATCTCCACACCGTCAAAAGGCGTGTAACAGTCGCTCGCCTCCTTGCCGTTGAGCCGCCGCAAGGCGATATGCGAAAGCGTCTCGGTCATGCCATAAGTGCTCCATACATGATTCGGGAAGCCCCGCAGCTCGCTTGCCAACTCCGCGTCGATAGCACCTCCTCCTATTATAAGGTGCTTTATGCGCATGAGCTTAGCCCGTTCCTCCGCCACCTTCATGGAGTTGTACACTTGCATAGGCACCATGGCGGCAAATGTGGTGGGTTCGACAGAGGCCAGCGGATGTCCACAGGGCTTCACGCTGACGAGCCTCAAGTGTCGCTCTATCACCCTCACCACCACCATCTTGCCCGCTATATAATCGAGCGGCATGCATAGCAGGGCCGTGTCGCCGGGCTTCAAGCCGAGGAAGTCGCACGTGACGCGAGCCGAATTGAGCATCTTCTCTTTCTCCGCCCACATCGGCTTGGGCTTGCCCGTCGACCCACTCGTATGCACGAGCACCGTGGGGCTATCGTTGCGCCATTCGTTCAGGAATTCTTCAAGAACCATAACTTGTCTCCTATTATCCTCAACGGCATCTCCACATTGTCGGTATAGAGCATGCCCGTTCCCAATCCTTGTGGCATGGCGACGCGCGGGCCAAACTCCTCGGCACAGAAATGCGCTATGGCGTTCAACCCCACATTGCTCTCCAGCGCCGAGGTTATCCATGAGCCTATGCCACGTTCCTTGGCCAGCCTTATCCACTCCCTGCAACCCATCATGCCGCCGTGCAGACTTGGCTTGAGCACGACGTAGGCAGGGCGTATGGTGTCGAGCAACCTGGCTTTCTGCTCAAGCTCATTCACGCCGATGAGTTCCTCGTCGAGAGCTATGGGCAGTGGAGATTCCCGGCAAAGCCTCGCCATGTCGTTCCACTGATGTTGCTTTATGGGTTGCTCTATGGAATGGATGTCATATCTCGCGAGTTCCGTCAACCTTTCCATGGCATTGTCGGGCGTGAATCCCCCGTTGGCATCCACGCGCAGTTCTATCTGCTGCCTTGTGAAACGCTCACGGATATGCCTCACGAGTTCCAGCTCACGCTCGAAGTCTATCGCCCCGATTTTCAGTTTCACGCAGTGGAAGCCCAACCGCAGCTTCTCCTCCAGTCGCGCGTACATCTCCTCAAAGCTGCCCATCCACACGAGTCCGTTTATCGGTATGCCTTCCTTTCCCTGGGCGAACGGCGTCTCCGAGAGCGCGGTGGAGCCATTAGCGTCAAGCTGGGCAAACGCCATCTCCAAACCGAAGAGAATGGACGGGTATGGCCTCAGCATCTCATAAGGAATGCCATCTGTTTGCTCCACCCATTGGCACGCCTTGCGCAGCAACGCCTCATACCTGTCTGTGGGCATAGCATCACAACTCAAGTCGGGCAACACGGAGCACTCGCCCACTCCCCTCACGCCATTTTTCTCAAGGGTTACATAATAAGAAAGGTGTGTGGTGTACACGCCACGCGAAGTTCCAGCCGGCTGCTTGAAGTGCAGGAGCCTTGAAGATATAGATGTTTTTATCATGCATTAAAAAACATTATTCGTTTTGCCTTTCGTGTTGCGGACGGGCACAGGGCCCGCCCCTGCAAGTCGCTTAGTGCTCACCCTGTTATGGGAACTGTGGGTACTTATCGAAATCGGGCTTGCGCTTCTCGAGGAAGGCCCTTCCTCCCTCTTGCGCCTCGTCGAGAGTGTAATAAAGCATGGTCGCGTCGCCCGCCAGTTCCTGTATTCCGGCCTGTCCGTCAAGCTCGGCGTTGAATCCGGCCTTCATCATGCGCAGGGCCAACGGCGAGCGTTCCATCATCGTCTCAGCCCACTCCACCGTGGTGTCCTCAAGCTTGTCGAGAGGCACTACCTTGTTCACGAGTCCCATGTCGAGAGCCTCTTGCGCCGTGTATTGTTGGCACAGATACCACATCTCGCGTGCTTTCTTCTGTCCTATTATGCGAGCGAGATACGACGCGCCCAGTCCCGCGTCAAACGAGCCGACCTTCGGTCCCGTTTGACCGAAGCGCGCGTTTTCCGACGCTATGGTCAGGTCGCACACCACATGCAGCACATGACCGCCCCCTATGGCGAAGCCGTTTACCATGGCTATCACGGGTTTCGGCATGCGGCGAATCTGCATCTGCACGTCGAGTACGTTGAGCCGCGGCACGCCGTCGTTGCCTACATATCCACCCCTGCCCTTCACGTGCATGTCGCCGCCTGAGCAGAAGGCCTTGTCGCCAGCGCCCGTCAGGATGACCACACGAATGTCGAGGTGGTCACGACAGTAGGTGAACGCCTGGCTCATCTCCCATACCGTGAGCGGCGTGAAGGCGTTGCGGTAGCGTGGACGGTTTATGGTTATCTTGGCTATGTGGTTGTATTCCTCAAAGAGTATCTCCTTGAAGTCGAACCCCTCTATTGTTTTCCATTCCCTGTTTGTCATTGTCGTTTATTTTGTTTCAAGATATTTTTTATATTCTCGCGCGTCTATCTCGGCGTTGGTGAACACTTCCAGCAAGAGCGGCCCCGTGGCTTGCCCGCGCGTTATCCAGCTAATGCCTTCCACCAGTTCCTCCTCGTTGCTTGCCGCCTTGTAAGCCACGCCCGTGGCTTCGCACACGCCTTTCGCTGACGCCGTGTGAGTCGCCGACACGAAACTGTCCCTGTACGGACTTTGCTCAAGGCCACGAAGCTGATGGAAGATGCCGCCACCGCCATTGTTGAGCACCACCATGCGCAGGTGCCGCTTCCCTACCCCGTTCCACAGCGCGTTTTGGTCGTAGAAGAAGCTCAGGTCGCCAATGACGCAATACACCGTCACGTCCTTTTCCGAGGCGAAGCCCACGGCCGTGGACAGACTGCCCTCTATGCCATTCACGCCACGGTTCACGTACAGGTGATGGGATGAATACAACTGGCCGAGGCGCACCGCGCTGCTGTTGGCAAACTGCATGTGGCATTCCTGCCCGTTGGTTTGCTCGCATAGGCGTCTCACGGCCATCATCTGCGAATAGGCTGGCTCAAACACTTTGCAACGTATTGCCCATTTGTCAAGTGCCATGGCCCATCTCCCACGGAAAGCCGACGCCTCGTTGCCCAACGCCACATCGCCGCTTTCCAGCTTCTCGCAAAGGCTATCCAACGCGTCCTCAACTGGACAAACCACCACGTCGGTAACGTTCATGGTCACGTCGGTCAATTCCCCTGAAGCGTTAACCACCACACAACTCTTCGGATGGCAATGTTGCAGGAAGTGCTTCGCCCGCTTGCTGACGAGGGTGTCGCCTATATATATAATGTAGTCGGGCTTGTATGCCTCTTGTTCTCCTATCCCAATGAGAGCCTCGTCGAAATGGCAAGGCGCGTTTCCACATGTGGCCAACTGCTCGCTGAGCACCACCACGCTTTTTTCCAAGCGTCTTATGGCTCCGCTCACTCGGCGCGCCACTGTGCATTGCAACTGCCCCACTACCAACATGGGGCGAGAGCTGACGAGGAATTCCTCCGTCAGTTCACTGGGCCATAAGTGATTATCCATTAAGCTTACGCGTCGCTCCGTGGGTAGTTCCGCCGTAGTGAAGTTGAATAGCGGCTCGCTTATTGGCACATTGACGTGCACCGGCCCCCCGCCATATTGCTTCATTGCGCACAACGCCTCATTCACCAAGCGGTTGCAATACCATCGCTCCACGTCGTCGTGGGGCTCTGGCAGGCTCACCTCCTTTGCCCAAAAAGCTTCCAAGGTCTTTTGCTGCGGCATGGTCTGCCCTTGCAGCTGGCCTATCATCGCCGCCGGCCTGTCTGCCGACACCACTATTATTGGCACGTGTTGATACCACGCCTCCACCACAGCCGGCAAGGTGTTTACCAGTGCCGAGCCCGACGTGACGCACACCACCACGGGCTCGCCAAGGGCTTGCGCCTTGCCCAAGGCCACGAAAGCCGCCGAACGCTCATCGGTCACCGACACGCACGTCATCTCACGTGCCTCACACAGGTTGTGGGTTATTGGCGCGTTGCGTGAGCCGGGACACACCACGGCATGACGCACGCCATGGGCCAACAGCAGGGCGGTGAGTATGTTTATGTTTTCCTTGTCAGAATACATTTATCGTTTTTTATCTTCGGTCCACGACATGTCAGAGCAACGCCTTCATCGTTTGCATCTTTTTCTCCGTCTCCTCCCATTCGGTGGCCTCCTCGCTCTCGTCGAGCAGTCCGCCGCCGGCATAGAGGCTAAGGCTCTTGCCCCTCATCTCCATGCAACGCAGCGACACGTATAGCGCCGTGGCGGCATCTTGCACGGAAGAAGCCTGCGAGGTTGGCATCGGCATGTTCCACGGCCCGCAAAAGCCACTGTAATATCGCCTGTCCAGTGCCTCGTCGTCGAGTATCGCCTCCATTGCCTCACGTTTTGGCATGCCACACACCGCGGGCGTGGGGAAGAGGTCCGTGAGCACGTCCACGATGTCCACTCCATCGCGAAGCGCGAACTCGAAATCAGTGCGCAAGTGGAAAAGCCTTGCCGCGGTCACCGTGCGTGGGAACTGCTGGCTCACGAGGCGACAACCGCGCTTCAGGCAATCGTGTATGTAGTCTGCCACTATGCGCTGCTCCCTCGTGTTTTTCTCGCTCCACGGCCCTGGTGTCGCCATGGTGCCCGCAAGCGCCATCGTCGTCCACGTCTCGCCCAGGTTTTCTATCAGCACCTCTGGCGTTGCCATGAGCCACGTCCCCGAGAGCGTGGTGCTCACGAGCGCCACCATCTGGTGTGGGTACATCGCGCACGCCTTGGCAAACACCCCGTGGGCGTCGAGCGGCTCGTCAAGCGTGATGTCGGCCCTGCGTGCCAGCACCACCTTTCTCAAGCCCGCGCTTGCCATCCTCGCCTGCATCCTGCCGAAGGCTCGCCGATAGTCCTGCCGGCTCTCCTGCTCCACAATGTGGTGAGGCTTCGCCGTGGCCGCAGGCTCCACGTTCATCACCTCATGCGTTGCCACGTCAAGCAAGACCAATGGCGCTTTCGCGTCGGCATGAAACGGAGCGAAGGCGAACCCGCTCCTGCCACGAAGGTCGCCCAGGCCGTCAAGCCCGATGGCCTTGCCCGTCAGTCGATGCCACGCGGTCGCGTCGGGCAGGCGATACAGCACCTCGTCCATGCGCCTTGCTTCAGTCATTCTTCCTTGGCGAAATGATATAGTTGGTCACGTGAACGGTCGAGATGAGCTTGCCCTCCGAGTTTTTTATGTCTATCTGCCACTCATGCAGGGTGGTGCCCTTGTGCTGCAACTTGCCGTAGGCAGTCACCGTGTCGCCCTCCTTCACGGCGAGCACATGGTTTCCGCTTACGTTTATGCCCACGGGTATTTTCTTCGGGCAAAGCGCCATGGAGCCAACGCCGGCGAGGTTCTCGGCCAACGCCAACGTCGCGCCGCCCGAAAGGAAGCCAAACGGCTGACGGTTGGTGCTGTTCACTTTCATGCGAGCCATGCAGGTGTCGTCTTCTGGCGTGGACAGGAACTCCATGCCCAGCGTGCGGCTCAATCCTTCTTGCGACTCTATGATTTTCTTTTGCTCTTCTATATTCATGGAATCTTGTTTTTTACTGTCCTGCAAACTTACTATTATTTTCAGACATCTCAAAGAAAAAACGAATCTAAATATAATAGCCAATTAAGCATTTTCCACCATATTATTTCGCCATCTCAGACATTTGCAGTAATTTTACGGCACACTATCAACAACAAAACACACATTGCACATGAAAAAGAGAATCGCGCTTATCACTGGAGCCACGAGCGGCATTGGCGAGGCTTGCGCGCGCCGTTTCGCCATGGGCGGATACAACATAATAGTGACGGGACGCAACCGCAAGCGTCTCGACGAGATGAAGAAGGAACTGGAGGCGGAAGGAGCCGACGTGCTCACGCTCTGCTTCGACGTGCGCGACAGGACGCAGACCAAGGAGGCCGTGGAGGCCGTGGAGTCGCTCGGAGAGGAATGGCAGGCCGTTGACGTGCTGATAAACAACGCGGGACTGGCACGTGGACTGGAGCCGGAATACGATGGCGACTTCACCGACTGGGACGAGATGATCGACACCAACATCAAGGGACTGCTCAACATGACACGCCTCATCGTGCCTGGAATGGTGGAACGCGACCACGGCCACGTGATAAACATCGGCAGCGTGGCCGGCGATGCCGCTTACGCCGGCGGCGGTGTCTACTGCGCCACCAAAGCGGCCGTGAAGGCACTGAGCGACGGACTGCGCATCGACGTGGCTCACACCAAGGTGAGGGTGACTAACATCAAGCCCGGACTCGTGGAGACCCACTTCTCCGACATTCGCTTCCATGGCGACTCCGAGCGTGCCAAGAGCGTGTACCGCGGCATAGAGCCGCTACGTGGCGACGACATAGCCGACGTGGCCTTCTATGCGGCAAGCGCGCCTGAGCACGTGCAGATAGCGGAGGTGTTGGTGCTCGCCACGCATCAGGCCAACGGCACCGTGATACACAGGGGATTGTAAGCCACGACGCACACGATACATGGGAAACATGATAACTTGTCATCCAATCACCACTGCCGTGCCGCTGCACGTCACCATGAGCATGGAGCCTCTCTCGCCCACGGTCTCATAATCGAGGTCGATGCCGACTATGGCGTTGGCCCCAAGCTTCTCGGCGCGTTCCGCCATCTCGCCCATTGCCGTGTCCTTGGCCTCGCGAAGCACTCTCTCGTAGGAGCCGCTGCGTCCGCCGAAGAAGTCGCGCAGGCCTGCCATGAAGTCTTTCAAGAAGTTGGTGCCGATGATAGTCTCGCCGGTCACTACACCGCGATATTCGCGAATAGGATGCCCTTCAAGGGTCGGAGTCGTGGAAAAAATCATAATCTTACCTGTTGGCGGAATTAATTTAGTGCATACTTAATTCTGCCAATGGACTTGTT
>ERZ1032009.115-NODE-115-length-17900-cov-6.516447_pt1 | contig 17900 bp, 11 predicted proteins | sample MGYA00516700_ERZ1032009 | MGnify/ENA primary metagenome ERZ1032009 (study PRJEB33719, sample SAMN04261292) | wastewater metagenome | biome: rural village; feature: human; material: feces | host: Homo sapiens | place: El Salvador | collected 2013-01-14 ...
GTGCCGTGAATCCAGCCGTACTTGCCATCGGCATTGCCAGCATCAGGATACTCAGCATTCGGGCCCCAACCGTTGTCGATGGCGTCACCATCGAAGGTGGTGAGGATGGTCGTGTAGTCGTAGAAGTTGCCCTCAGCGGTGACCTGTCCACCCGGCGTGGTGACGGTGAGGTTCATGCCCGAGCCGGCGGTCGGTTTCTTAGCGAATGGCACATAGATGGTGTCCTGCGAAGCTGAGACGGTGAAGTCCTTACTCGTCAGCGTGACGTCGCCGTAGGTAACGCTCTCCACCTGCACAAACTCACGGCCAGTGAGGACGAGTGTCTCGCCAATCTCCGGCATATCGTTGCTCACAGAGAGGATGACGGGCTTACCCGGACGCCTGTAGTAGCCCACATACGTCGTGCCGGCAGCGCACTCGAGGACGATGGCGCCGGAGTCAGGAGCATTGGCGGGCACGAGACAGCCCACGACGGACGTGGTCTGATAGCTGCTGGTTGACTCGTCGAGCTTGTGGTCTTGTTTCTCGTTCCAGTAGCCAGAGATCTCGGTGTGGTTGCCGGGCACGTCAATCCAAGTGGTCGTGTCGAGGAGTGCCGACGATGCGTCGGTGATGTACATCTTCTCGATGTCGACGAGGTTCAGACCGTAGAGGCGCAACGTGTCACCGGTCTCACGGGGATAGTCGGCGGCGACGCGCTGCAGCTGCGGACCGGGTGCAGTGACCTTGAAAGCATACGTCGCCGTGCCCCCATCGGTGACGACCTCGATCTGGTCGGGGATGTTACTGTCGAAGGCAGAGAGCTTGAAACCGTCCTTCTCCGAGGGGATGGTAACGATGATGCTGTTGTCAGTATTCATCGTGGTGTTGATGTACAACTCCTGACCGTTAATGAGCACCTGGCGTGCGCCACCGAGGTTCGTACCCATGATGGCGATCATCGTGCCAGCGCCGGCCTTGGTGTAGGTCTTGTCATAGGAGTAGTTGATGGTATCGGAGGTGAGGATCTTCACGCCAGTGATAGTTGGTGTGCCTCCGCCGTTGTCGTCGTCGCTACAGCTGCTCAGGCCGAGGCCAACAACGGCCATCGCGAGAAGCATAAAGAGACGGAATAAACTATTCTTGGTTCTCATATCTTGTATCTTTATATACTATTTATCTTCTTGACGAACTTGATAAACTTGACAAACTTGATAAACTGGCTAAAAGCTTATTCGTCACTGCCGAAGTCGTAGGGCTGCGGTTTCTCCTTGAGGAAGTGATTCTGGATGACGTCGCTCTCCGGATAGGGCATGAAGATGTTGGCCTCCGTGAGACGGATGGGCTGATAGCCAGCGAAATACTTACTAACGAGCTCGTTGTAGTCGTAACTGTAGGCAACCTTCGTGCCGCGGCCGGCGACGGGGGTGTTGTCGTTCTGAGACGTAGCCTCGAAGTCGTTCCAGAAGACGTGGCCATTGTCAGGGTTGGTGATGTACCAAGCGTTGGTCCCCGGCGGCACGCAGCGGTAGCTGTAGGTGCCATCCGCATTCTTGCGGATGTCGCCCTCACGCATCTCGCAGCCGCGGTGCTGGCGGTTGTTGAAGAAGTCAAGCATCGTCTGCGGCTTCCAGCGATAGTAGGTCACCATGTCCCACCAGTTGAAGAACTCCATGCAGAACTCGATGCGGCGCTCACGCAGGAGGCTCTCGAAGGTGAGGATCTTCAACGGCTGCACACCGGCACGTATGCGGACTGCGTTGATGGCAGCAAGAGCCTCGGGGTTCGTGGTGCTCTCGTCATTGCCCAGCAGTGCCTCGGCCTTCATCAGGTAGACATCGGCCAGACGCTGGATGTAGGTGTTCAGCGGCGAGGCCATCGACGCGATGTGGCAAGGCAGCACATCCGACTTCAGTCCGAGGACGCCCTTCTTGAGCTGCATCCAGTTGTGCTTGTAGGTATAGCCACCCTCAGAAGCCTTGATGTAGCTGTAGTGACAGTTCGGCGTGAAGAAAGTAGCCTTGATGCGGATGCTGTCAGCAGGGTCCTCGTTGTAAAGATCGATCATATCAGTGGAAGCAACGAGTGAGCCACCCCACACGTTCACGTCGGAGACTTCGGAAAAGGCAAGGTCGGAATAGGTGGCGTTCAAAGCGCCCCACTCACCGCTGTTCGGGTCAGCCCAGCGCATGGCAAGGAGCGTCTCCTCGTTGTCGTTGTTCTGTGCCTTGAAGAGGTCGGCATAGTCGGCGAGAAGATGATACCGTCCACTGTTGATGACCTCGTTGCAGAGGCTGGCGACCTCCTGCAGCGTGGTGGTGTTGCGGGCATGGTCGCCGGGGGCCGTAGCGTCCCAGCCACTCTGTGCGAGCAGCGCCTTGGCCAGCGCGGCCTTGGCAGCATAGCGTGTGGGATGATGGTCAGTGCCGGTCTCGGGCAAGAGCTCGGCAGCACGGCGGAAGTCGCGGATGATGAACTTCAGCACGTCCGTCTCCGGGTTCAGTGGACGGATGGCCTTGTCGATGACGGTCTGGTTGTCCTCAAAGAGGATGTTGTCACCCCAGCCGCGAAGCAGATAGAAGTAGGCCCAGCCACGCATGAGGTAGCACTCGCCCTCGGCTGCATTCTTGACACTCTCGCTGACGGCGCTGCCGCAGTAGTGCTGCAGATTATATAAGGTGGCGTTGCTCATGGTCACCACATTGTAGAGTGCGGACCATGCCAGACTCATGTCCCTGGTGAGCGAGGTGACCTGGAAACGTGCAAACTCGGCGCTGACATAGGGGTTCCAAGCGTCGTTGGCACGATAGGAGCCCATGCCGATGATCGCGCGCTGGTTGAAGTTGAACCACGCACGGTTGTAGAGTGGCTCAGTGCCCTTGAGGACCGCCTTGTCGGAGGAGTAGTAGGTCTCGGCAGTATACTGTCCTGACGGCTTGCGGTCGAGGAAGTCTTCGCCACAGCTTGTAGCGAGGAGGCTCATACCGGCCACGGCACCCAAGAGGAATATATTGATTTTTTTCATTGTCGTAAAGGTGATTTAGAATTTAACTTTCAGACCAAAGGTGTAGATGCGCTGTGAAGGATAGCGGTAGTTGTCGATGCCATTGAGGAGGAGGTTCTGTCCCTGTGCACCAATCTCAGGATCGTAGCCGTCGTAGCCACAGATGGTGAAGAGGTTGGAGATGTTGGCATAGACCTGTACCCACTCGAGCTTCAGCGGGTCGAGCCACTTCTTCGGGAGGTTATAGGCCAGCGAGAGAGTCTTCAGACGCAGGTAGCTGCCGTCCTCGACGAAGCGGTCGCTGGTACGGTTGTTGTCGTTGAGCGACGTACCGGCGGAGCTGATGCGCTGTACCTTTGCCGTCGTGGGGTTGGTGACGTAGGCATTGGAGATGTCGATAGCAGAGCCAGCGGGGTCGTAGAGACCTACGCGGGCATAATCGGCAACCTGCTTGAGCATGTTACCATAATTCTGCGTGTTGGTGTGCTCCTGAGCGACGAGGTTGTAGATGTCGTTACCGACGGAGCCATTGATGAAGACGTTGAGCTCGAAGTTCTTCCACGTCACGGTGTTGTTGAAGCCGAAGGTGAAGTCGGGGTTCGGGTCACCGATGTAGGTACGGTCGGCATTGTCGATGATGCCGTCCTTGTTGATGTCCTCGAAGATGTAGTCGCCGACCCAGATGCCATTGGTGGCAATGGGCTGGAGCTTATTGTTGCTGTCGGCCGGACGGGCGACAGGGACGCGGTTGCCGCTGGCGTCGAGGAGGAACTCACCCTGTGCGTTGCGCTGATAGAAGTCGGCCTCATTCATGAACATGCCGATGACTTTATAGCCATAGAACCGACCGACAGGGCCACCGATCTCGGAGAGGGTGTAGGTGTTGGAGCCGATTTCGCCGCTGATGGCAGAGCCCTCGCTGTTGAGCTTGGTGAGCTTGTTCTTGTTGAACGACATGGTCAGGGCAGAGCGCCACTGCCAATCCTTCGTCTGGAGGTTGACGGTGTTGAGTGTGAACTCGATACCGGTGTTGCGCATGGCACCGGTGTTCACCCACGGCGCCTTCATTCCATTCCAGTCGTTGTTGATGACATACGACGGCAGGGATGCCTGCATGAGGAGGTTGTCGGTGTTCTTATAATACCAGTCGACGATGAGCTCGACGCGGTTGCGGAACAGTGCCAAGTCGAGACCGACGTTCCAAGCCTTCGTGCTCTCCCACTTCAGCTTGGAGTTGGGGAAGTTGCCGGGATAGTGGCCGATGCCCCATGCCGTGGCGGTGTTGGCCATCACGGCGCCATAGGCGTAGGTCTGCGAGCTCTGGTTACCAACGAGACCCCATCCTACACGGAGCTTGAGGTTGCTGATCCACTTGATGTTCTGCATGAACTTCTCGTTGTTCACACGCCAGGCGAGGGCTGCAGAGGGGAAGTAACCCCATCGGTTGTCCTTACCGAAGCTGGACGAGCCATCGGCACGCAGCGTGGCGGTGACGAGGTAACGGTCGAGGAGGTTATAGTTCAGACGGCCATAGTAGGACTCGATGGCCCACTCGGTGCCGTCGTCACCGTTGTTGGTAGACGTATCACTGTCACCAACATTGAGTGAGTGGAGGGCGTTACTGATGTAACCCTTGCGACCACCGCTCAGGTTCTCCCAGTTGCCCCACTGTGCCTCATGACCAGCCATGATCTGGAAGTGGTTGCCTTCCCATGGGTCGAAGTCGTAGGTGGCATACTGCTTGAACGAGGTGTACTTGCTGACGTTCTTCGTGCGCGTCGACTGCGACTCCATCTTGATGCTGCCGTAGGAGAACTCCGGCTGGAAATAGTAGGTGTTCTGCCAACCGCGGTTGCCACCATACTCGATGCGGATGTTCAGACCTTTGAGCGGCTTGATGTTGGCAAAGGCATTGTAGTCGAGGTTGAAGTTGTTGTCGCGGTTCTCACGCATGTTGGCCTCGAAGATCGGGTTGGAGTAGTAGGTCGCCATGCTGTTCTCCTGCGGGAAACCGTAGCTGCCATCGGCGTTGCGCGGTGCGACATCAGGGAACTGGTTCAAGGCGGTGGAGATCACGCTACCGGACGAGAATGTGTTCGTCTGATGAGTGTTGGCGTAGTACATATTCAGACCAACCTGCATCCAGTTGGTCACATTGGTGTCGAAGTTGGTACGGACGCTGGCACGGGTGAAGCCGGAACCGAGGGCGATACCATCCTGATCAAGGTAACCGCCACTGATGGAATAGTGCATGTCCTTGTTACCGCCATTGATATTGACGGAGTGGTTGTGCATGAAGGCGGTAGAGAACAGCTCACGCTGCCAGTCGGTGCCATCGGAGAGGAGCTCGGGGTGAGCGTAGTCCTCGCGCTTGCCCCATCCCTGAATGGCGGCACGCTGGTTGTAGAAGTCGGCGTACTCGGGGAGGTTCATCACGTCGAGGAACTTCGGCATCTGCTGCCAACCGACATAACCTTCGTACTGGATGGTAGCCTTGCCCTCCTGACCACGCTTGGTGGTGATGAGGACGACACCGTTGGATGCACGCGAACCGTAGATAGCAGTGGCGGAGGCATCCTTCAAGACCTCGATTGAGGTGATGTCGCTGGGGTTAATGCTCGCCATGGCAGAGGTGCTGCCCGTCGACGAACCGCTTTGGGCGATACCGTCAATGACATACAGCGGCTCATTGCCATTGAGCGAGTTGATACCACGGATCTGCACGGAGATGCCACCGCCAGGCGCGCCAGAGTTCTGCATGACGTTCACACCAGCGATGCGGCCCTGCATGGCCTGCTCAAGCGAGGTGTTCACGCCTTCCTTGATGGTCTTCTCGTCGATGGACGACACGGAACCGGTGAGGTCAGAGCGCTTCATCGTACCATAACCAACGACGACGACCTCGTTGAGGTTCGACACATCGCTGTGAAGCGTCACCTCGATGGTCTTCTTTCCAGCGACGTTGATGGTCTGCGCCTTGTAGCCGACGTAGGAAACGTTGATGGTGTTCTTGCCTGCTGGCAACTTGATGGTGAAATGTCCATCGATGTCTGTGACGCCACCACTGGATGTCCCCGGCACCTGCACGGTGGCACCAATGATTGGCTCACCCTTCATCTCACCGTCGAGGACGGTTCCCGTGAGGGTGCGCTGCGCATAGAGCTGGCACGTCGCGACGACCGCCAGCAACAAAACTAGGATTCTCTTCATCTAAATCTAGGTTTTTAATGCTATTATTAATGTTGTTATTAGTAATCTTATTGTTTCGAGTGCAAAATTAAGATATTTTTTCCTATGTTAGGGCCTATTATCAAAGAAATAATAGATATAATGTTAGCAAAAGATGATACGATTGTTGCATCGCACTGTTGTGGGGGCACACAGTGAGGAAGGTGTAGGCAGCAGTAGGACGAAAACGAAAAAGCCCGTTCGTCACAGTGGACGAACGGGCGTATATGGATGTAAAATCGGATATCGAATCAGATGATTTCGTGATTACATCGCAAGGACTTGCTTAGCAACGTCGTTCTCGGGGTCGATGCCCTTGAGCTTAGCAGCATACTCCTTAGCAGTGGCCTTGTCCTGCTTCACGTTGAAGTAGTAGACCGTCAGATAGAAGTAAGCGCTCTTAAGCATGGCGTTGTCGCTGTTGGTGCGCTCAGCCTTAGCCTCGAGAGAGGTAGCAAGAGCCTCATAGTAAGGCTTTGCCAGACCTTCCTTCATCTCCGGGTCGATGTTGGCATTGATGGATGCACGCTTATAGTTGTACCAGTTATTATAAGCGGGATAAGCCTCAAGCAGCTTACCATAGATCTCGTCGGCCTTCTTCAGATACTTGATGCTGCCAGCATTGTCACCAGCTGTAGCAAGATTGTTAGCTACCTGAGCATCCAGGTCAGCCAGGCCCTCGAGGTCGTCCTGGCTGGGCTTCTCGTTGCCACCGATGGCCTTCTCCATGTAGGCGATAGCGTTGTCATTATCACCCTTCTCGAGATAGCAGCTAGAGAGGTTCTTGTTCAGCAAGGCAAGCGTCTTGGCATTGTCCTTGTTGAAGTCGATAGCCTTGTTGAAGGCAGTGATAGCCTCATCGTAGCGCTTAGCCTGCTGCAGCGCGGTGCCATAGTAGGTGTAGTCCTCACCGATGAAGTGTGCGGAGTCGCTCTTGGTGAAGAGGCGGTCAGCAAACTCGAGAGCCTTCTCGGTGTTCTTGCTATCGGTGTAGTTGTAGAAGCTTAGACGATTCCATGCGGCACGACGCGGATCCTTCTGCAGACCAGCAGCGCACACCTTGATGGCAATGTCACGCTTACCCAACAGCCATGCTGCGGTAGCATACTCGGTGATGTAGCTATCCTCCATCTTCGTCACATCGGCCACCTTGCCGAAGCCTTCGAGGGACTTCTCGTAGTCGTGAGCATTATAATAGATGTGTCCGATGAGCTGGTCAACAGGATAATCGGGGCGTTGCTGGCGAAGCTGCTCGAGGGTCTCGGCAGCCATGCCGGGGTTCACGCCGCGCTGCACCATAGCATACTTATAGTACGGCTCAGGGTTTTTCGGATCGAAGTAGATAGCGTTCTGATAGTTGGACGCAGCCTCACCGGGATTGTCCTTGCGGATGTTGATGTCGCCGAGGAGGATAAAGGCGGGCGCATACTTGCTGTAGCGGCTGATGGCCTGCTGCGCATACTTCTCTGCGTTGGCTGTATCACCATTGAGACTCAGATAAGCACGACCGATGCCCACGAGAACCTCCGGGTTCTTCTTGTTCTTCTTGGCGATGTCCTTGATTTGGTTATCCACGTCGGCACCCTTGCCCTTGATGAGGGTGGAAGCCTGTTCGATAATGGCCTTGTTGTCAACCTGGGCCATCACTGGGGCAGCTGTGCTGAGCAGCAGCGCTCCCATCAAAATATATTTAATCGCTTTCATAATCTCAATGTTTAGTTGTTATGAAATAAGTTATCCGGACTCTCAACCGCCGGTTTACTCTTCGACGCCGTGAGGCTGGAAAAGTTTCAGTTATTGACTTACGTTAACGTCTCTTATGTTTATGTTACCATACATCGGCAACAGTCCAGCCTTCATGATGATGAGCTGTCCCTTCGGCGACTCGACGAAGTGGGCGAAGCCCCAGGGCAGACCCTGACGCGGATCGTTCAGCAACGCATAGATGGTTCGGATGAGGGGATAGTTGCCAGTGTAGATATAATATTGGTAGGGCTTGTAGCTGCCCAGAGGCTTGGCGGGATCCGTCTTGCTGACACTCATCACGCGGATGTCACGGTTGAACGTGAGGTTCGTGGTGTCACGCTTGTCGTTGAGCCAGTTGTTGCCGATGATGCCGATGGCGTTCGGCGTCTTCTCTACATATTTGATCACCTCAGCCGTCTTCTCCACTGCCGACACATTGGGGTTCGTCAGTGGCTTGCCGCCGAGAATGGAGTCTTCAACATAATGGATGGTGCTCGACTTGGGATTGTCGAACACGATATCGATCACGCCACGCTTGGAGCCTTTGTAGATCTGGTCCCAACGGGTGATCTTTCCCGACATGATGTCGCGGATGTTCTGCACGCTGATGAGGGTGTCGGTGTTGGCCTTGTTCACGATGAGCGCCAACGCGTCGTAACCAACCTTCACCGTTGCAGGGCGATAGCCACGGTCGATGAGGTTCTGACGCTCCTTAGCCTTGAAGTCGCGTGCAGTAAAAACGAGCCATGCCTTGAGGTTCAACAATCGGTTGATGCCCTCGGACTCGCTTGTATAGATAGGGGTAACCTTTGCTTTGGGGTAAGTAGCCTGGAACACAGCGATCTCCTCGCTGATGATGGGACTAAAACTTTCATCAGAGACGAAACTGATCGCCCCTGATGAATATGTGTCTGTTCGGCCGTCTTTCGACTTCTTGTTACCAGAACAAGAAGCCAGAAGACCGACCGTCAGTGTTAATCCTACGAGAATGTAAGATATTGTTTTCTTCATGAATGAATATTACTGTAATCTGAAGGATACAGGAACATTATACTTCACACGCACAGCTGAACCGTTCTGCTTACCAGGGATCCAGTGGGGCATGCTCTTCACGACACGTGTAGCCTCACGGTCAAGAGAGGGGTCGACAGAACGAGCCACCTTCACATCCGTGATGGAGCCGTCCTTCTCGACGACGAACGATACGACGACACGACCCTGAACGCCGTTCTCCTGTGCAACGACAGGATACTTGATGTTCTCAGAGAGGTACTTCATCAGGGCGCCTTCACCACCGGGGAACGATGGCATCTGCTCCACAACGTCGAAGACCTTGTTCTCTACCTCTGGCGGAGCCTGCTTCACCGGCTCGTCAGCAACACGCTGAGCGACCTGCAGCACGGCACCATTGTCGCTGTTACCTTTCACGTCGAGAGCACCGATAGCGGTGGTGGTCTGCATGAGCTCTTCCTGAGTCTTCATCTCCTCCTCCGGCTTCACCTCGTTATCCTTCTTGATGACAGGTGCGGTGAACTTGATGGAGGACTTGACTTCCTTGACCTCTTCCTTCTTCGCCTCGACTTCAATTTTTCTCTTGACTTCTGCTTTCTTCTTTTCCTGCTTCACTGTCGAGATCTCGGTGACCTGCTCGTTGGCAACGTGAGCTGCCTGATAGTCATCGTAAGCTTTCTTGAGGAAGAAGAAAAGGACGACGAGTAGTGCAAGAGCAATAATGATCACGATGGACTTCACGTTGCGCGAAGGAGTGTTGCGACGGAGCCGGTAGGCACCGTAGGCTTGGTTGCGTCCTTCGAAGACAAGGTCGGTCCACGCGTTGGTTGTTACATCAATATTTGCCATTTCCTTAAACTTTTTAATAGTTTACCAGTACGCCAACGGCTTACAGGGCAACGTTGTTCTTCTTCAGAAGAGCAAGGTCGTTGTCGTTGAGCTTGTCGATCACGTACTTACCTACACTACAAATCGTCATTTCATCAAGAGCATCGATCAGGTTCTTGTAGTTGCTATTGTCGGTAGCCTTGATGATGACCGTCAGAGTCTGAATCTTCTTGCCATCAAGCATACCGGCCTTGATCTCTGCCAATTTCTTGTTGTAGACGCTGTCGGCCATCTTCTTGGTCGGGTCAGCCTTCTCCTTATCAAGTTTTGCCTTGGCAGCCATCACATCCTGAACAGGCGTAGTGCCGTCCTCAGTAGTGTGGTTGATCAGCACGCTACGAATACCCTTCGAGCCCCAGGTCGTCTTCTTCAGACAATCGGGCTGCTCGGGCTTTACCATACCGGCAACGTAGTAAATCTGATTGTTGGCGGTCACATAGATCGTCACCGTGTAGCTCTCCTTCGTCACCGTCTTATCCTGATCGGTAAGGTTCTTATCGTTACTAGGCATACTCAACTCCATGGTCTGGGGCTTAGCCAGAGACGTACAGAGCATGAAGAACGTGATAAGAAGCATCATCATATCAACCATAGGAGTGAAGTCCACACGGACATTCATCTTCTTCTGTTTGCTTTTTCCTTGTGCTGCCATTATTTAGTCCTCCGATTTTTTGTATTGAGTAATCAGATAGTAACGGTTCTCGTTCATATCCTGCAGCTCCGACATGATCTTCTTGACGGTCTTGTAAGAAGTGTTCTCGTCAGCCTTGATGGCAATCTTGGCATCGGGGTTCACATTCTTGGCAGCCTTCACCCAGAGCTGGAACTCGCTCATGGCGGCCTCACCGGTCTTGCCTGCTACAGAATCAGTGGGGATACCATATTCCTTGATCTTCGTCACCATGACACTCTTGTCGAGATTCAGGTAGCTCTGAAGATTTGCCATAGGAACTCCCCAGAATGGATCATCCTTGAACTTCTTGGTCTGCTCTCCGGTGAGCTGGATGCCAAACTGGCCTTCCATATCCTCGAGAGTAGCCTGAACGTCGCTGGTGTTGTCCATGTTCATAAATATCTTGCCGCTCTTGTCGACAAGGATATTCAGCACGTTCTTCTCTGGAACCTTAATTTCCGATACGGAGCCTGGTGTGTTGACCTTCACTGGCTCATTCTTCACGAACGTTGACGTCAACATGAAGAAGGTCAGAAGAAGGACCATCACATCGGACATAGGGGTCATATCGATCCAGACGTCGGCCTTCTTAATCTTAATTTTTGCCATACCACAAAAGTTTTAAAGGGTTAGCAAAATATTAAGCCTCGTCAGTGTGGTTAGCTTCGTAAGTCGTAGCAATAGTGTAACCTACCTCGTCGAGTGCGTATGTCAGCTTATCAATCTTGTTGGTGAAGTAGTTGTAAGCAACCACAGCGCACCAAGAAGTAGCGATACCGAACATCGTGTTGATAAGGGCCTCAGAAATACCAGTTGACAGGGCGAGAGAGTCACCACCACCACCAGCGGCCAGAGCAGCGAACGAACGGATCATACCAGACACTGTACCGAGCAGACCGGTAAGGGTACCGAGGGTAACGATGGTAGCGATGATCGGGAGGTTCATCTGCAGGGTAGGCATCTCAAGCTGAGTAGCCTCCTCGTGAGCCTGCTGAATCTTAGCGACCTTCTGGCTCTTCTTCAGTGCAGCGTTAGCACCGCTCTCCATGTCCTTGTAAGCGTGGAGGGAAGCCAGGACGACGTTAGCGACAGAACCCTGCATCTTGTTGCACAGATCCTCAGCCTTAGCGAAGTCGTTAGCCTTCAGAGCAGCCTTGATGTTTGCAACAAACTTGGTCAGAGAGCCCTTACCGAAAGCGGTACGCAGAGCCAGCCAACGCTCTACAGAGAGGCAGAGCACGGTGAGCAACAGGGTGTGGATGATAGGCACGATGTAACCACCCTTGTAGATGGTACCGAGCATGTTGGTCGTAGCGTTGTTGCGGTCACCACCAACGAAGTTGTCGGGATTACCGAGAACCAGGTTAAAGATTGCGATAGCTGCGATGAAGCAGATAACGATGATCCAGAATGCACCTCTGATGCCAGTGAAGCCCTGAGACTTCTTTGCAGCCTTGGGGGCTGCGGCTTTTTGTGTAGTTGCCATAATGTTGAAGTTTAATTTTTGGTTATTAATATATTTAAGTTGTTAATATTAAGTAGAATGTCGCTCGTGTCTCCTCAGATTGTTTCTTGTTGCTTCGATTCTAACGGCAAAGATAACAATTTATGTCAGATTGCAAGCGAAATTACCATTCTTTAACAATGATTATTTCAGTCGGGCCACAGCTTCCTTGATGCGGCGGAGAGCTTCGCGGATGTTGTCGTCGCTCGTGGCATAGCTCATGCGGAAGCAGTCGGGGTCACCGAAAGCGTCACCGCCGACGGTGGCGACATGAGCCTCCTCGAGGAGATACATGGCGAAGTCGGTGGATGTCTGAATGGTGCGTTTGCCGTCGCTCTTGCCGAAGAAGCTGCTGATCTTCGGGAACAGATAGAACGCGCCCTCGGGGACATTCACCTCGAAGCCGGGGATATCCTTGGCGAGCTCAACGATGAGGTCGCGGCGACGCTCAAAGCTCTGCCGCATCTGCTCCACGCAGTTCTGTGAACCATTGTAGGCCTCGAGGGCGGCGCGCTGACTGACGTCGCAGGTGCCACTGGTGTACTGTCCCTGCAGCTTGTTGATGCCCTTGACGATCCACTCTGGTGCGGCGACCCAGCCAAGACGCCAGCCGGTCATGGCGTAGGCCTTCGAGACACCGTTGCAGATGATGACGTGCTTCTTCATGCCGGGGAACGAGGCGAGGCTCGTCGTATGGCCGACATAGCTGATGTGCTCGTAGATCTCATCGGCAAGGACGAAGAGGTCCTCATGCTTGCGGATGACATCCGCAAGACCTTCGAGTTCCACCTTATTATATACGCTGCCGGTAGGGTTGCTTGGCGAGCAGATGATGAGCATCTTCGTCTTCGGCGTGATGGCAGCCTCGAGCTGCTCGGGAGTGATCTTGAAGTTCTGGTCGAAGCCTGCATTGATGATGACGGGCGTACCGCCGGCGAGCTTCACCATCTGGGGGTAGCTCACCCAGTAGGGCGCGGGGATGATGACCTCGTCACCGGGGTTCACCAGGGCGAGGATGCTGTTGCACACGCCCTGCTTGCCACCCGTGCCGACGATGATCTCGCTTGTCGAGTAGTCGAGGCCATTCTCGCGTTTGAGCTTGTCAGATATGGCTTTTCTGAGGTCCATGTATCCCGGTACGGGGGAGTACTTGGAGTAGTTGTCCACGATGGCCTGCTCTCCGGCGGCCTTGATGTGCTCCGGAGTGTTGTAGTCGGGCTCGCCGACACTCATGTTAATAACGTCGATACCTTGAGCTTTCATTTCGCTGCTCTTCTGCGACATCGCCAGCGTGGCGGACGGCGCGAGGCGATTGAGACGATCGGATAATTGTGCCATAATCTATTGTCTATATCTCTATTTCTTTGCAAAAGTAATCATTTTAAGCCTTAATGCAAAGAAAATTGTTCCTCTTTTTACGATTTTTCTTTCAATTGTAACATTTTCACCCTACCCCACCTGCCTTTTCATGATGCAGAAGGGACGCCCGGGCCTTACAGATGCAGGTCGTGCCCCATGCGGTCGCGCTTGGTGCGGAGGTATTTGATGTCGTAACGGTTGGGCGAAATCTCGATGGGGACATTCTCCACAATCTCCAGACCGTAGGCCTCAAGGCCCACACGCTTCGTGGGGTTGTTCGTCATCAGCCGCATTTTGTGCACACCGAGGTGGCGGAGCATCTGTGCGCCGCAACCGTAGTCGCGCTCATCGGGCTTGAAGCCAAGGTGCACATTGGCGTCGACAGTGTCCAGGCCCTGCTCCTGTAGCTTGTAGGCGGCAATCTTGTTCATCAAGCCAATGCCGCGCCCTTCCTGCTGCATATAGACGAGGACGCCCTTACCTTCCTTCTCGATCATCTGCATCGCCTTGTGGAGTTGCTCACCGCAGTCACAGCGCAGGCTGCCGAGGATGTCACCCGTGGTGCAGCTGGAGTGTACGCGGACGAGGATCGGCTCGCCTTCCTCCCAGTGGCCTTTGATCAGGGCGAAGTGCTCCAGACCGTTGCTCGTCTGACGAAAGGGGATGAGGTGGAAGTGTCCGTAGGCCGTGGGGAGGTCCACCTCGTCGCCGACCTCGATGATCGACTCGCGTTTCAAGCGGTAGGCGATGAGATCCTTGATGGTGATGATCTTCAGCCCCCACTCCACCGCTTTTTCCTGCAGCTCGGGCATACGCGCCATCGAGCCGTCGTCGTTCATGATCTCCATCAGCGCACCGGCGGGATAAAGCCCTGCCAGGCGGCAGAGGTCCACGGCGGCCTCGGTATGGCCGGAGCGGCGCAGCACGCCGTTGTCCTGTGCATAGAGCGGGTTGATGTGCCCGGGGCGGCCAAAGGTCTGCGGCGTTGACTTGGAATCAGCCAGCGCAAGGATGGTCTCAGCACGGTCGTGGGCGGAGACGCCTGTCGTGCAGCCCTCGAGTTTGTCGACGGTGATGGTGAACGGCGTGCCGAGCATGGACGTGTTCTCGCTGACCTGATGCGGCAGGTCGAGTTCGTCGGCACGGGAGATGGTGATCGGCGCACAGAGCACGCCACGAGCATTCTTCAGCATGAAGTTCACCTTCTCCGGGGTGATCTTCTCTGCTGCGATGATGAGGTCGCCCTCGTTCTCGCGGTCTTCGTCGTCGACAACGATGACGAACCTTCCTTCTCTGAAATCTTTGACTGCATCGTCGATGCTACTGAGTTTGAAGTCTGCCATAAGTCTATCTATTCCTTTCTTATCGTTTACACCTTATTATATATAGGGGGTCGCAAGGCTCTTCTCCGTATAGTTGATGATCTGCGTATTGGTGTACTTGATGACCCGCAGGTCGCGCACCAGCCGCAGACGGAACATCCACATCCGGAAGTAGAAGAACATGCCGACGGGGATGACGATCGCCGACAGGATGTTCAGCCAGCGGTGGTCGAAGGGCCGTGTATGGGCCGTCGTGGCGACGATGGGGTACTGGTTGATGAGGTGCAGCACCTGTGCGTCGCGGGTGTTAGCCAGGTCATCGATGACCTGCTCCAATTCGCGGCTGATCTCCTCGATGTCGTGGTCGGCCTGATATTTGAAGAACACCTTGATGATATTAGGCGGTGACACCAGACGGTGCGTGCGGCTGTAGTCCGTCACACGGTGGTTGATGTCGAGCAGCACCTCATTGTCCGCAGCATAGTGTGGCTCCTCGATGATCACCTCCTTGCTGGCCACATGACGCTTCTCGCGGAGGCCCAGCGCATGGATGAAGAACCGCCGCCAAGCGTCGCCATTGAACACCATCGAGTCGTTCTGGGCCTTATAGGTCACAAAGGCTGCCAAGGGGAACATCAGTCCTGGGGCCAGACTGCGGCCAAACCATATCGCCCAGATGCCCTTGCGAGACATCTGGTAACCGGAGTTGTCGAGGATATAGTAGACGATGAACACTGCCACACTGGTGATGACGGGGACGCCAAGGCCACCCTTGCGGATGATGGCACCAAGCGGAGCGCCGATGAAGAAGAACAGCAGGCACTGCAGGGCCAGCGTGAACTTGTTGATAGCCTCGATTTTATGGCGGCGGAGCAGGCGCTCGTTGTCCTGCGTCATCATGCTCTTGAACTCCAGATCGCTGACCTCACTCTGCACACGGCTCAGCGCCATACTGTAGGCTTCACGCTTCTGGTCGGCGGTGGCCTTCTTCATCAGCTGGTCGAAGGTGAGCGTCTTCGCCTCGCCACGACGCACGGCCTTCGTGGAGTCGCGCTTCGAGATCTTCGGCAGGGGGTAGTACATCATCTTCGCATTGGCATAGTAGGCACGGCCGATGCTGTCGTATTGATGGTTCAGGGAGTCGATGTCGTTGCGAAGCTGCTCCAGACTCTTGCCGCGGGCGTTATTCGACAACGATGCGGCATCGGTCATACTGAAGTCGCCATCAAAGTCGAGGACGATCTTCTTGTCCACAAACGTCTCGCGACGATAAGGCACAGCGGCACTGCCGCCCATCTGCTGGGAGCTCATGTTCTCAAACCACTCCCCACTCCACAGCGTCAGCAACAGGTGCTTTTTCTCTGCCGTCGACTGCAGCATGCCGGAGTCAGCAAGGATGATTGCGGCGTCCTCATAGCTCTCCGTCATCCGGTAGACCATGATACCATAGAGCTTGCCCGTCTTCAGGTCCTTCTTCTGGACGTAGAGGTTACAGTTCGGGATGCCGTCGTAGAACACGCCCTCAGGAATCTCCAGCTCGGGGCTCTTCTGCTTCATCGACAGCATCAGCTGCGTCACCTTCATGTTCGCCTGCGGGCCGACATTGTTCTGAAAGTAGAACGACCCCAGACATATTAATATGGTGATAAAGATCAGGGAGCGGAACGACTGTATCAGCGAGATGCCGGCAGCCTTGATAGCCGTCAGCTCGGAGCTCTCACCAAGGTTGCCAAACGTGATCAGAGAGCTCAGCAGAATGGCCAGTGGCAATGCCTGCGGCACCATCATCAGCGCCATATAGCCAAACAACTGACCGAGGATCTCCAGCGACAAGCCCTTGCCGATGAGCGTGTCGACGTACATCCACAGGAACTGCATCATCAGCACAAAAAGGCAGATGAAGAACGTTCCCACGAACAACAGCCCAAACTGGCGAGCGATAAATATGTCGAGTTTCTTAATCCGAAATGTCATGTCTTCGCATCCAATGCCGTGCCACGGGCGCCTTGCTCAAAGCACGCATCAGTATATCAATGTGCAAAGTTAATGGAAAAATGCTAGAATCTATCCTTTTCCACCGATTTTTATTTTTTCTTAGCCCTCTTACCGAAACCTTTTCCACACCTTGTCTTGCTTGAACCCTATTGCTATCGTGCTTAAGTCCATCGTTATCGCAACTGTTCAGCACCTCTGCACAAGTTGTTCAGCGCCTCTGCACAAGTTGTTCAGCGCCTCTGCACAAGTTGTTCAACGCCCTTGCACAAGTTGTTCAACGCCCTTGCGCAAGTTGTTCAGCGCCCTTGCACAAGTTGTTCAGCGCCCTTGCACAAACTTGAAGAAATACGTGGGGAGCTCTGAGTGAAGCTTTGATGAAGCTTTATGAACCTTTTATGAACCTTTTGATACCATAACATGCAGATTATCAGAAAGTATGAAGTTTTGAAGCTTTTCCCTTTAAAACACATTATTTTTTTGTTTGACTTTTGGCCTTCCACCGACCATTCACTAACGCATCGAGCCTTCGAAGTCATCCGAAAAACTGCTCGTGAAAAAATATTCCATTGAAAATTTGGCAGAACCAAATTATTATTGTACCTTTGCACTCGCTTTTCGGAACTTCGGCAATGGCACTCTTCGCCTATAGCTCCGTGCTACGGCACCAAAGTCCACAGTCCGATCACCCCGAGAGCTGAAAATGATGGCGGGATAGCTCAGCTGGTTAGAGCGTCGGATTCATAATCCGGAGGTCGTGGGATCGTGGCCCACCCCCGCTACGATAAGTAAAGTCCCTGTTAATCAATGATTAGCAGGGATTTTCTGTTCAGATACATTTCAAACTGGGTGCTGTTTTGGTGCCGACTTTTTAGGTGCTTAGTCGCTTTAAGGCCAAGACAACATTCCTTAAGCAACTCTTTAGTTTACACTATGTTTCAAACTCGGATAGTAGCGTGGTTGTGGAGTCGTAGTGATGAAATAGGTGCCAATGAGAACAGGCTGGTGCCAGTATAGTAATAGTAAGGGGGGAAGCAATGGCAGTAGAAATGCTCTTCGGAAACATTTGGGTAAGTTTTAGACACATTAGCACATGTAGATTTGGAAGTATTGTTATACCTTTGCTGACTGAAAATTGCTATTAACAAAATGAAGATATATAAGCATGAGACATTTCAGCATTATTAGTTTTTT
>ERZ1032009.117-NODE-117-length-17671-cov-5.989668_pt1 | contig 17671 bp, 19 predicted proteins | sample MGYA00516700_ERZ1032009 | MGnify/ENA primary metagenome ERZ1032009 (study PRJEB33719, sample SAMN04261292) | wastewater metagenome | biome: rural village; feature: human; material: feces | host: Homo sapiens | place: El Salvador | collected 2013-01-14 ...
AGTTGTATAGCTGAGCCGTTTTCGTTAGACGTTTATTCTTCTGTTATCTCTGTTGGCTTCCATTTGTCCGGAAGCAGGTCCCGGTATTTCTCCAATGGGGTGTTGGGCTGCAAAGTAGCCGTTTTCTTTAAGGTGTCGACGATATACTGGTAGATATCCTGTCCGTTGAAGCGGCATGACAGTGCTATGGTATAGAGCACGGCTGCCCGTTCGGCTCCTTTATGGGAACCGAAGAAGAGCGACGAGCGGCGTGACATGGAGAAGTAGCGGTTGTACCGTTCGACGAGATTGTTGTCCAGGAAAGAGTCGCCCATGGTGAAGATGTTGGTGTACTACTGATTGGGGAAGTTGTAATTTAAAAAAAATGTCATAACCTGACAAAGCAGGCAATGATTTTTCTTCGTTAGGCCGTAAAATGAATATTTTTGTGTAAGTTTGCAACTAGAATGGGAAATGATGCTTGAAGACTATATAGACAATATCAAACAATGGATAGAAGCATGACAACAGACAAGGCAGCGACAGTACGCATACCGCGGCGCATTGCTCAGGCCGTGCTCCACTCCCTGAAAGGCGGAGTGGTGCCACGCATCGGGCTGCCTTATATCACCGTGGGACGGCGCAAGGAGATTGAAGCGCTGCTCCACGACGTGGAGCTCATCGGCGAAGGCGGGGCCTCGTTCCGCTTCATCGTGGGCAAATACGGCAGCGGCAAGTCGTTCCTGCTCCAGATCATCCGCAACTATGTCATGGACCGCGGCTTCGTGGTGGTCGATGCCGACCTCTCGCCGGAGCGCCGGCTGCACGGCAACCAGGGACAGGGGCTGGCGACCTACCGTGAGCTTATCCGCAACCTCAGCGTGAAGTCGAGACCCGAGGGTGGGGCTCTGTCCCTTGTCCTCGACCGATGGATCAACACCGTGCAGACACAGGTTGCCGAGACGATCAGCCCCGAGGATCCGACCTTCGGCGCGCAGGTGGAGCAACAGATCATGACCGTCATCCGCCAGATGCAGGACCTCGTGCATGGCTTCGACTTTGCAAAACTGCTGACGATGTACTACCGTGCCTTCCTCAGCGCCGATGATGACCTGAAGGGCAAGGTGCTGAAGTGGTTCCGCGGCGAATATGCCACGAAGACTGAAGCACGGCAGGAGCTCGGAGTGACGGTAATCATTGGCGATGACGACTGGTACGACTATCTCAAGGTGCTGGCATTCTTCTTCCGTCAGGCAGGCTATCAAGGGCTGATGGTGTTCATCGACGAGCTCGTGAACCTCTACAAGATCCCCAACGCCATCTCCCGACAATACAACTATGAGAAGATCCTTACGATGTACAACGACGCCATGCAGGGAAAGGCCCAGTATATCGGCACCATCATGAGTGGTACGCCGCAGTGCATCGAGGACCGCCACCGCGGCATCTACAGCTACGAGGCGCTGCGCTCCCGTCTCTCCGAGGGTAAGTTCTCCTCAGAGGGCCATGCCGACATGCTCGCGCCTGTCATCCAGCTGCAGGCGCTGACGGCCGAAGAGATGACCATCCTCACCGAGAAGCTTACCGACATGCATGCCGGCCTCTATGGCTATGAGCGAACGCTCACCAACGACGACCTGATGGAGTTCATCCGCGTGGAATACAGCCACATCGGCGCCGACACCCATATCACGCCGCGAGAGGTGATCCGTGACTTCATCCAGCTGCTCGACATTCTCTATCAGGACAAGGGCACCACGCTCCATGACCTTCTCCAGAGCGATGCCTTCGCCTATGCGAAACCAGAGCTGGAAGACAAACCCATCAACAACCAGTTTGCAGAGTTCACGCTATGATCAGTAATTTTGCAACAATAATATTTCAAGAAGTCAGCTATGCATATTCATCAGCTTCTCCTTATCGCCTGCATGACAGCGACGCTGAGCACCTTGACCGCCTTCGGCCAGCAGACCTATAAGAGCACGGTGTGGTGTCCCGACAATGGTGACGGGACCTTCACCAACCCTGTGATCAATGCCGACTACAGCGACCCCGACGTCATCCGTGTGGGCGACGACTACTGGCTCACGGCAAGCTCGTTCAACTGCATTCCCGGACTGCCGATCCTCCACTCCCACGACCTGGTGAACTGGCAGATCGTCGGCCATGCCCTACGCAGCCTCTACGACAACGACTCGGTGCGACCGGGCTGCCGTGTGTGGGCGCCGAGCATCCGCTATCACGCGGGTACCTATTATATCTATTGGGGAGACCCCGACCGTGGCGTGTTCATGGTGAAGACCACTGATCCGCGCGGCACATGGGACGACCCTGTCCTTGTCGTGGCACAGCGTGGCATCATCGACACCACGCCGCTATGGGACGACAACGGCCGGTGCTACCTCGTCAATGCCTACGCCAACAGTCGGGCAGGCTTCGCCTCGATGCTCGTCGTCCGTGAGCTGTCGGCCGACGGCACGCATGCCATCGGCCAGCCGGTGATGGTCTACGATGGTTGGGCCCATGGCGACTATGTTTCCGAGGGCCCGAAGTTCTATAAGCGCGATGGCTACTATTATATCCTCTTCCCTGCTGGCGGTGTCGCCACAGGGTGGCAGGTGGCCGCGCGGTCAAAGAACATCTATGGTCCCTACGAGAGTCGCACCATCTGCGTGCAAGGCTCGGCGCCCTTCAATGCGCCTCACCAGGGCGGATGGGTCACCACGCAGACGGGCGAGGACTGGTTCATGAACTTCCAGGACAAGGGTGCCTACGGCCGCGTGGTGCATCTCAACCCCATCCACTGGCGCGACGGCTGGCCCGTCATGGGCGAGTCTTTGGACAAGAAGGCCGTCGCCGGCACACCCTATCAGAACAAGGACCTGCGCTATGCGGGACAGCCCGTCGTGCGCTATCGCAAGCCGAACGTCGGTCGCACGTGGCCCGTGGAGAACCCCGTGGAGAGTGACGAATTCAACACCGCCGTGCTCGGACAGCAGTGGCAGTGGATGGCGAACCATCATGAGACGTTTGGCATGCCGACACCGAATGGCTACTTCCGACTGCTGAACCACCGGCTCCCGTCGGGCACGCTGATGGAGGTGCCCAACCTGCTGTTGCAGAAGACGCCCGCCGATGCGTTCACCGTCACGGCGAAGGTTCGCGTGTGTGCCAAGAAGGCGGGGCAATATGGCGGGCTGGTGATGATGGGGCTGGACTATAGTGCCCTCGTCGCCCGCTTGATGGACGATGGACAGTTCCAACTCTTGGTGAACACCTGCCACAAGGCCGACAAGGGTGGCGCGGAGGCCTCCGACGTCATCGCCACGCTGCGCCCCACAGCGAAGGATGCGTTCAACTATCGGCCAGGCGCCTACCTCGACCTTTGCCTCCGCCTCATCGTCACCAAGGGAGCGAAGATGCAGTTCTACTATAGTGCGAACGGCAAGCAGTGGACCGCTGCTGGCACGCCTTTCGCAATGCGTGAGGGCAAGTGGATTGGCGCAAAGTTCGGTTTCGTCAGCGTCGACACCAATGCCAAGAGCGACCTCGGATGGGTGGACATCGACTGGGTGAGGGTGACGAAATAGCTTGGGGGTAGCCACACTCACAAGTTGTTCAACGCCTGCACAAGTTGTTCAACGCCTTTGCACAAGTTGACACGAGGTGCTATCTTCACAATGCGTCCATTCTTTTTCAGGTGCGTGATGCTCTCCGACTTCTTCACCGACAGAGTAGAGGATGCCAAGATGCCGAAGGCGACGATGTTCAGCGTGAAGAACACGATGCTCACAGCATAGACGGGGTAGCCGCTGACGGCAAGGTGGCTGGCAGGGAGCGTACTGTCGAGGAACAGACTGACGATGTTGAGCACTGATGCGAAGATGTTGGTGTACATCGCATAGTTCGGCTATCCACATCGCCGCACCACCAATCTCTTCCAGTCCCAGCCACCGCAGGGTGTCTGCTATAGGCTGGAAGACTGTACTATGAGTAACCATATTGGTATGTCATTCATGGCAAAGAAAAACTCGTATTAAGTTATCTTTAGGCTTTTGACCATGAATGACACTTAATACGAGTCTTTTACTTTTTCTTGATGTAGGGACGATCGGGCTCGAACCGATGACCTCTGCAATGTGACTGCAGCGCTCTAAACCAGCTGGGCTACGCCCCTATGGATGGCATTGATGAGGGATACACCCCTCAAGAATGCGAGTGCAAAGGTACAGTAAAAAATCGGTTCAGCCAAATGTTTTGGCAATTATTTGTTTCGTCCGCGGATATTTTTGGGTAACGATGTTCTGAACACCTATTCCCGGAAATCACTGGTTACCCTGAAGTGCAGCTCGGACCATCTTGCCCCAGGGCTTCACCTCGTCCTCCTTCCAACGGCCCTTGGGGTTGGCACCAGGGATGAACATCGAGCAGGTCTCCACCTTGTCGCTCACGGACCAAGCACACCAACAGATCTTCCGTGCGGCCATCCAGTCGACAAACGCCTGCCACTCCTTCGCGTCGATGGGTCCGTCGCCGGACGCCTCCATGCCGGCGCACTCGCTGACGAAGACGGGTATGCCCTTCGCCATGGCAGCATCGGTGCGGTCACGGAGCCACTGCTTGTGGGTGCCGGCATAGAAGTGCATGGTGTACATGAGGTTCTTTTCGCCACGGATAGGGTCGGCCGCCACCTGATCGATGTCCTGATCCCAATGGGGACAGCCGACGAGGATGACGGCGTCGGGCTCAATCTCACGGATGGCACGGATAACCTTCGTGGCATACGCCTTCACCTCCGGCCATGTCTCATAGTCGGGCTCGTTGTACACCTCATAGATGACATTCGGCACACCCTTGTAGCGCTTCGCCATCATCCGGAAGAAGCTGATGGCCTGCTCCTCAAAGATGTCGTGGCTGTGCCAGTCGATGATGACGTAGGCGCCGTCACGGATGGCCTCGTCGACGACGTTCTTGACACACTTCAGTCCGAGCTTCGGCTCAGCGAGGTAGTTGCGCAACATCTCGCCCTTCGCCTCCTTGGCCACGCCCATCGACGCACGGACGACCTGTGCGTTCCAGTTGCGGATGAGGTAGCGTGTGCACTGTTTGTTCCAGAACTGTGGCCAGATACAGTGCCAGCCGAAGCTAATGCCATGAAGGACGACGGGCTCGCCCTTGCTGTTGACGAGCTGCGTGCCCTCAACGTGCAGCTTGTCGACGTTCTGCGCACGTCCGCTCATCGGGATGACAGCGGTGAGGGCGCAGAGGATGATTGTCAAAATACTCTTCTTTGCGTTCATAGATCGTTTGTTAGTTATAGTTGGTTGTCTTATTCTCGGCAAAACCGGCGTTATAGCCGCGCCTCCAAGCGCGCCACCGCCTCCTGTATGTCCGCGGCGAAGGTGGCATGGTCGTAGAGATAGCCCGTACGGCCGTCGGCGAGCCACTGATAGAGATCAGGGCTCATCTGCGCGAGATACTGCGCGATGGCGTACTCGATGTCGTCGCGCTGCCGTGAGCTCGTCGACTGACTGTAGATGCGTTCCTTCTGATGAAAGAACGCGTATGCCTGCTCTATGCTGTCTTGCGTAATCATTCTTTTTCCTCTACCTCCCGCCGTGCCTGTTCACGCTCATCAAGGATGGTCTGCGACGGCTGATGACCTAGCTGAGCTGCATGGCGCCAGAGATGAAGGGCATGGGCAGCATCCTCACGCACGCCCGTACCCCTCCAGTAGCACCATGCCAGGAGGTACATCGCCTCGGCATGGTTCTGCTTCTCGGCATAGCGGAGGATGCGCACAGCATCCTCATAGTTCTCTTCCTCGAGATAGCGCGCGGCACGCTCCACGGCCTCAGCGTAGGTTTCGTTGGGGTTGTCGTCGCTGGCAAACCCGAAGAAGCTTCTCCAGAAATCCTTCATCGCCCTACTCTACCGTCTTCGCCTCTGTGGCCTCGTTGACAAGATAGGCGATGCTCATATACGGCACGCCACTGTTGGTCTGCAAGCCGATCTCGCACGTGCGACTGTTGGAGTATCCTGCCGTGACATGATGCTCCTCCACCTGCGGCCGCAGCTTGTGCAGGGCATAACGGTTCATCTCCGGATGCGTGAAGCCACGGTCACCGGCAAAGCCACAGCAGCCGACGCCCTCGGGGACGAGGACCTCGTCGGCACAGAGTCGGGCAAGTTCCACGAGGCGGTCGCCGAGACCCATATCCCGCATCGAGCAGGTGATGTGCACTGCCACGGAGCGATGCAGCTGGTGGAACGTCAGACGGTTCTTGAGGAACTCAAGGATGAACTCCGCGGGCTCATAGAGCTTCAGCTTCGGCATCATCTTCCGCATGCGATGCAGACACGGACTCTGGTCGCAGACGACGGGGTACCGTCCTTCCTCGCTGGCCTTCCACAGCGCGTCGAAGAGCTCGGCAGTCTTCCGGTCGGCGATGTCCATCATGCCCTTGCTCTCCCAGATCTGTCCGCAGCAGAGACCCCGCATGTTCTCCGGGAAGATGACGTCGTAGCCCGCCTTGTTCATGAGGTTGACCATCTCCTCGACGACCGTACGCTTCTCCAGTGCGCCCTTCTGCAGGCCCATGGTCTGGTTGAGGCAGGAGGGGAAGTAGACAACCTTTGAACTTTGAACTTTGAACTTCGAACTTTATCCTGCTCGAGCTGTTCGCCGTCTGACTTCTTCTGGCTTACCAAGCCAGAAGGCGAGAAGCGGTTCGCCTTCGGCATCGCGGGGGTCCACAGTGGCACGCCGGCCTTGTGGAGGATGTTGCAGACGGCTGTCATCGCCTTCGTGCCGAGGACGGTGTGGCCGAGGTTTGCCAGGTCGAGCGTGGCACGAAGGCCGCCCTCGATGGTGCCGAGGTGGTTCGCGGCAAACTCACCGACATTATACAGTGCGGGACTCTCGTCCATGAGCATCTGGCGGTTGAGGTGCGTGAGGTCGCCGGTGTTAATCTTCATCGGGCAGGAGGTCGCGCAGAGACCGTCGGTGGCGCAGGTGCGCTGTCCGAGGTAACGATACTGCTTCGCCAGACGCTCCGCCCGGGCGATGGCCTCCGGCGTGCCCTCCTGCCGGAGGTAGATGATCTCTCGCTGTGCGACGATGCGCATGCGCGAGCTCAGCGTGAGGCCACAGCTGAGACAGTTAATCTCGCAGAAGCCGCATTCGATGCATTTGTTGGCCCGCTTCACACCCTCAATCATCTCCTGGATGGAGCTCTGCGAGGCACCGAGCTGTGCGAGATACTTATCTGCATTGGGCAGCGACGAGAAGTCGAAGTCTAGCTTCGGCAGGAGCTTCAGATGCTTGATGAAGCACTCCGGGTCGTCGTTGAAGATCACGCCGGGATTCAGCAGATGGTCGGGGTCGAAGATGCTCTTCAGCTCCTTCATCGCCGCGTAGGCATCCTCACCCCACTCATATTTCACAAACGGCGCCATGTTACGGCCCGTGCCGTGCTCTGCCTTCAGCGAGCCATGGTATTCGTCGATGACCAGCTTCGCCACCTCGTGCATCATGTTCGCATAGCGGTGCACCTCCTTCCCACTCTCGAAGCTCTGGTTGAGGATGAAGTGATAGTTGCCCTCGAAGGCATGGCCGTAGATGCACGCGTCGTCGTAGCCGTTGTCGGCGAGGAGCTTCTGCAGCTTCACCGTGGCCTCCGGCAGGTCCTCGATGTGGAACGCCACATCCTCGATGAGACAGCTCGTGCCCACGGGGCGCATGCCACCCACGGAGGGGAAGATGCCCGAGCGGATGGCCCAGTACTTCCCGTAGATCTTCGGGTCGTCGGTAAACTGCACGGGGATGTAGAGCGGGAACTGCGACAGCGTCTCCGTGACGGCCTTGATGTTTACATGCAGCTTCTCCGCCGTCGTCGCCTTCGTCTCAGTGAGGATGGCGGTGAGGTTATGGTAGTCGCCGGGCTCCACGCCGGGGATCTTCCCAGCGTCGACATCCTTCTGATACTGCAGGTACACCGGGTCATCGACGGACGCCAGACTCTTGTAGTCGAGCATCTCCGCACTCTTCACCATGAGGTCCTCCATGCTCATTGCCATGTCCTCCTCGCCACTCTTGAGCTTCTTCATCGCCACGACGGCGTTGCAGCTCTCCTTCATCGTGAGGAAGTAGACCATCGCTGAGGCACGGAAAGGATACTCCCGGAGCGTGTGCATCGTCACCTGTGCGAGGAACGCCAGCGTGCCCTCGGAGCCGACGATAGAGTGGGCGATGATGTCGAAGGGATCATCATAGTCCACCAGCGGGCGGAGGTTCAGACCCGTGACATTCTTGATACTATACTTATAATGGATGAGCTTCGTCAGTTCGGCATTGGCACGCACCTTGTCGCGCAGCGCCTCGATCTTCTGGATAAACTCCGGGTGGCTCTTCATGAATGCCATGCGTGACGACTCGTCACCCGTGTCGAGGATGGTGCCGTCGGCGAGGATGAGACGTGCGGAGAGCAGGGTGTGGTCACTGTTGGCATGCACGCCACAGTTCATGCCCGAGGCATTGTTCACCACGATGCCACCGATCATCGCACTGTTCACCGACGCGGGGTCGGGCGGCAGCACCCGTCCGTGCGGCTTGAGGATCTGGTTCACGCGTCCGCCGGTCAGTCCGGGCTGCAGCGTGATGGTGTCGTAGTCCTTGCTGAGGGAATACTTCTCCCAGTGCTTGCCGGCGACGATGAGGACGCTGTCACTCATGCTCTGTCCCGAGAGCGACGTGCCGGCGGCGCGGAATGTGAAGGGTATCTTTCGGTCGGCGCACGCCTTGACGATGCGTGCTACCTCCGCCTCGCCGTCAGAGCGGACGACGATCTTCGGGATCATACGGTAGAAACTGGCATCGGTGCCCCAGCCCAGTGTGCGGAGTTCATCGGTGTAAATACGGCCTTTCGGTAGGAAGCTGCTCAGCTCGGCTAGCAGCTGCTGGTATTGCTCAGGCATGATCATGATGTTTTTGTTTTCAGGCATTCGTGTTGTTCCTCCTTGACGAAGGGATTCCTCTGCGAAATTACTAAAAAGATGAAAAACATCCAAACATTTTTCCGATAATCTTTCATAAAAAAGGACATCAGATTCTGAATCGTCAAGAATCTGATGTCCTTCTGTTGTTCTGTCTATGGAAACGCGACGCTAGAGCTTCACGGTGACCTTCTTGCCGCGGTAGGCGACGGCGTGCGTGGTGCCGTCGTGGAGGCGGACGAAGAACGTGCGTCTTCGTGTCGGTCCACGGATCAATCTTCAAGCCAGCGTTGTCGCCACCTTCTTTCCTATCCCAACCGCTCATCGGGTCGACGGCAACGGTCTTCTCGGGGGTGTACTGTGCGTTGACGATCGGTGACACGAGGAGCGACTTGCCGAACATATACTCGTGAGCCATGTTCCACACCTTTTGGTCCTCGGGGAAGTCGCTCACCAAGGCATGCATGTAGCTGCCGTGGTTATGGGTGACGTCCCATGCCATACTATATATATAAGGTAGCATGCGGTAGCGCATCCGCACGGCGGCGACCAGTGCGTCGTAGACCGGCTCACCAGCCCTACCATACTTATAGAACTCCCGACTGACATCAGGTGATGCACAAAGGTTAATAATCTTGAAATATCGGGGCGGAATGCAAAGGATTCCTAAGTTGGTGTAACCTTTTTGGTATGTTCGGCGTATTAATAATAAACGTACAACAAAACATCAACAAAGAAACAAAAGATGAAAAAAGCATTCTTCTGCCTGATGGCGCTCGTACTGCCGCTGATGGCTTGCAACGCCGGCGACGTCAAGGTGACAGGTAACCTCAAAGGACTGGGTGACGACTTGAAGGTCTACAAGATGGACATAAACACCATGCGGCCGGGTGAGCCCACCACACAAACGGCCAAGGACGGAAAGTTCAGCTTCACCATTGCCACCGACGAGCCTACACAGGTATACATCGTTGACCAGCAGCAACAGAGAATTTCGTTCGTCGCCGTGCCCGGTGAGAGTGTCACCTTCGACGGCGACCTCAACCAGCGCTACGACATCAACGGCTCCGCATTCTACCAGCAGTATCACCAGGCCGACCTGATGATGGAGGAGGCACAGAAGCCGTTCATGGCACTGCAGGAGGACCTCATAGCAAAGATCCAGGCCGGCACGATGAGCCAGGACAGCGCAATAAAGGTGTTCCAGGCACAGGGACCCGCCCTGCAGAAGGCGATAAATGCGAAGGTCATGGAATATGTGAAGGCACATGCCGGTGAGGATGCCACCGCGGCCATCATCGCACAGCTGAAGGATCCCGACTTCAATGCCGCCTATGCCCTGCTCACCCCCGCGGTGAAGGAGGGTCGGATGAAGACGTTCCTTGAGGCTTATAAGAAGATGTACCAGCGCGAGCGCGAGAAGGAGGAGGCTGCCGCAAAGAAGCAGGCCGCTGGCGTCGAGGCACCCGACTTCACCCTCAACGACATCCATGGCAAACCGCTCACGCTGTCCTCGCTGCGCGGGAAGTATGTCATCCTCGACTTCTGGGGCTCATGGTGCGGATGGTGCATCGAGGGTATGCCGCAGATGAAGGAGTACTATAAGAAGTACGCCGGGAAGTTTGAGATCGTCGGCGTCGACTGCAACGACTCGGAGGAGAAGTGGAAGGCTGCCGTGGAGAAGCATCAGCTGCCGTGGCTGCACGTCTACAACCCGAAGGACTCGAAGGTGCAGGAGGACTATGCCATCCAGGGCTTCCCCACAAAGATCATCATTGGCCCGGACGGCAAGATCGTCAAGACCATCGTTGGTGAGGACCCCGCGTTCTACATCTTCCTCGACGAGACATTCGGTAAATAAGCATTTGAGTTAATACTATATATATTTACGTCTCTCTCTTTATTAATACTGTAGGCCGGCAGCTTGAGTGATCAAGTTGCCGGTCGCCTTTTGGCTCATCGCGAATTTGCGATGGGCCGCTTTTGATTACAATCCATAAAGGTCACAGCGCGTCCTCGGAGGGCTCGATGTGGATCATCACCTGCATCGTGTGGCCGAAGGTATGGTGGAGGCGATGCTCAATCTCGACGGTGATGGCATGAGCGCGGACGACGGTCATCTGAGGGTCGACGACGATGTGGAACTCCACGATGGCCACGGGGCCGCTCTGGCGCGACTTCATCGCATGGACATCACGGACACCGTCAACGCTGCGGGCGATGTCGGCGATCTTCGTCTCGGTGTCCTCCGGCAGGGAGGCGTCGGTGAGCTCGGCGAGGGCGGGACGCGCCATGCGCAGGGCGACGATGATGATCACCAAACTGATGACGGCACCTGCCAGAGGGTCGAGGATCGTCCAGCGGCCACCGAGGAGCATGGCGCCACCGATGCCGAGCAGTGAACCGATGGACGACAGCGCGTCAGTGCGGTGGTGCCATGCGTTGGCGACGACGACGGTGCTGTTGACCTGGCGGCCCACGCGGGCGGTCCACTGATAGAGGAGCTCCTTCGTCAGGATGCTGATGACGGCGGCCCACAGGGCGATGGTCTCCGGCGCAGCGAGCGTCTCGCCATCCATGGCATGGATGATTTGTCGGCAGGAGGAGATGATCATCTCGATGCCCACAGCCAGCAGGAGCATGCTCACGATGACGGTGGCCAGCGTCTCAAACTTCCCGTGGCCATAGTCGTGGCCCTCATCCTCTCCCTTGGCGGAGATGCGGGCAAAGACCAGTACGATGAAGTCGCTGATGAGGTCGCTCAGTGAGTGGACGGCATCGGCAATCATGGCTGCCGAGCCACCGAGGATGCCGGCGATGAACTTCACCACCGTCAGCGCAATGTTGCACGCGGCGCCCCAAAGCGTCACGCACTCTATCTTCTTTGTTCGTTCGTCCATCATTATGTTGCTTTCGGAATGCTTGATAAGCATCCCGCGTCCGACAGCGAACATGCTCTGCATTCCATTTCAAGCAGCAAACTTAGCTAATTTTTCTGAGATAACGTAAGGATGTGCGCTTTATTTGTTACTTTTGCAGGTATGCTTAAACAACGAAAATCTGATGACGAGAGCTCGTGGGCGATATATCGCCTGCCCGACGGACACCTTCGGCCACCTCACACAGGTGGTGACGGGCTCGCCACGCGCCTTCCTCCACGTGCTGGCGGAGACGCTGGCGGCACCTAGGGTTTCTAACCCAGCCACTGCCGGACGAGTTTCTTCATGTCGCGGCTGATGATGATGTCGGGGGGATTGTCGCCCTTGAGGATGAGGCGTTCCTTGCCGTTCTCAAGGTTGCGAAGTTCCTGCACCTGTGCGGCGGGAACGATGTACTTCCTGTTCACCCGCATGAAGTCGTGAGGGTTGAGCTGCGGCTCAAGGTCCGCGAGACTGATAGCGACGGGGTATGTCGTGCCGTCGAGATGACAGACGTACGTCGACTTATTTTCCGAAACGATGTAGCGGACGGCTGAGGCGATGATCACTCGGTCGCCGAGGGCGGTCTTCGCGATGAAGCGCTCACGGTAGGGCGTTCCCTGCCGCAGGTCGCTGGCGAGGGCTGCATGGAACGGCTGCTCCGCCGGCAAGGATGCCGGGGAACGGAAAAGCGTGGCCGCCTTACGGATGGCTTCAGCGAGTTCCTCATCGTCGATGGGCTTGAGGAGATAAGAGAGACTGTTATATTGGAACGCCTTGAGGGCATACTCGTCGTAAGCGGTGGTGAAGATCACCGGGGCGGTGGGTGGCGCAGCATCGAGTGCCTCGAAGCTCAGGCCGTCGTTGAGCTGTATGTCCGCGATGATGAGGTCCATCGGCTGATGGGTAAAGAAGAAGTCGCGGCTGTCGGCGACAGTCGTGAACGGTCCTACAATCTCTGTCTGGGCGTCGAGCTCGAGAAGCATCTGCCGCAGCAGACGGTAGGAATAGAGCTCGTCCTCAAGTATTACAATGCGCATGAAAGCCTATCCAGCCTCTCTTCCCCCGGCCCTCTCTCCCCGTCGCTTTGCTAAGGGAGAGGAGGAGGAAGTTACCTTCGTGAACGAAGCCACATCTCCGATGAGAGGCAGATTAACCGTGAAGATGTTGTTATTGTCAGAAATAGAAATGTCTCGACCATAGAGCAACTGCATCGTCTCACGGATGTAGGCCAAACCGAAATGAGGTGACGACGAGGCATCGCTGCGCACCCGTTTGATGGGGTTGGAGACGACCAATGACAGCCCCTCCCCCTCGGTGGAGAGGCTGATCGTGATCGCCAGCGGCTCGTCCTCCATGTGGACGTTATGTTTGATGGCGTTCTCGATGAGTCCTTGCAGCGACAGCGGTGGCAGGGGATAGCCACGGAGGGCACGCACGGCGGGCGTGACGGTGAGGTGCAGACAGCCCACGTGACGGATACTCATCAGCTCGAAGTACTGCTCGGCAAGCTGCAGCTCCTGCTCGACAGGAGCCGTGCCACGGTCACCATACTCCAAGAGGTAGCGGTACATCGAGGCCGCGCGGCGCAGGAAGCGGACGCCGGTGCGCGGCGACGTCATCACCAGATCGATGGCCACGGAGATACTGTTGAAGAGGAAGTGGGGCGTTACCTGCCGGCGCAGCTTCGTCAGGCGGAGCTCTTTCTCGAGTTCTGTCACACGTGCCCGTAGCTGTCTGTTCTCCTCTTCGATGGTCATGCTGCAAAGATAACAAAAAAAACGAATTAATCCTTCCCAAGCCCCTCCAAAAGAGGGGATGTGGATTACATTTACAGCCTTACCACTGTGGTATCAGCATTATGTAACTAAATATCCCTCCCTTTGGGAGGGATTGGAAGGGATATCAGCTGATGATCTTCATCCCCTCGTCCACGGCCTGCATGTTCAGGGGGATCATGTTGTGGTGGCGGGCAGGGAGTGTCTTGAAGAGCGCCTTCTGCAGACCATCCGTGCTGACGATGGGACACTCCTTGAGGAGTCCACCGAGGACAATCATGTTGAACACCTTCGCACACTTCATCTCCGCCGCCTTGTCCATGGCGTCGATGCGGTGGATGGTGATGTCACTGCGGCAGGGCGGCGTGGCGATGCCGTAGCCGTCGTAGAGGAGCATGCCCCCGGGCTTCACCTTCGGCAGAAACTTATCCAGTGACGGCTGGTTGAGGACGATGGCGACGTCGTAGTGGCTGACGATGGGCGACGAGATCGGCTCATCGCTGATGATGACCGTGCAGTTGGCCGTGCCGCCACGCTGCTCCGGACCGTATGCGGGCATCCAGGTCACCTCCTTGCCCTCCATCATACCGGTGTAGGCGAGGATCTTACCCATGGAGAGGACACCCTGTCCTCCGAAACCCGAGATAATGATTTCCTTCTTCATTGTCGTATTATTATAACGGTGATGGCTAACGCATACCGTGACTTTCGCATGATGATGGCTAACGCATACCGTGACTTTACTTTTCTTTGTTGATGGTGTCCTTCAGGTCGCCGAGCTGATACTCCGGCACCATGTGGTCACGCATCCACTGGTTCGCCTCCACGGGTGAGAGCTTCCAGCCGCTGGAGCATGTCGAGACGATCTCCACGAGGGACGAGCCCTCGCCATGCATACTGTTTTCGAACGCCTTGCGGATGGCCGCCTTTGCCTTGCGGATGGCGGCGACGGTGTCCACACTCTGCCGCGTGACATACGCCGTGCCCTTGAGGTGCGAAGCCAGTTCGGTGATGTTCAGGTTCCAGCCCTGTATCTGCGGGTCACGGCCGTAGGGGCAGGTGGACGTCTTCTGTCCCGGCAGCGTCGTCGGTGCCATCTGTCCACCCGTCATACCGTAGATGGCGTTGTTGATGAAGATGATGGTGATGTGCTCACCGCGGTTCAACGCATGGAGTGTCTCCGCTGTGCCGATGGCCGCGAGGTCGCCGTCACCCTGATAGGTGAACACCAGACGGTCCGGCCACAGCCGCTTGATGGCGGTGGCGAGGGCTGGTGCGCGACCGTGTGCCGCCTCCTGCCAGTCGATGTCGAGGTAACGATAGGCAAAGACGGCGCAGCCCACAGGGCTCACGCCGACGGTCTTCTCCGTCATCCCCATCTCGTCGATGATCTCTGCCACGAGCTTATGGACGACACCATGCGAGCAGCCGGGACAGTAGTGCATATCGACGTCGTTCATCAGCGCCGGCTTCTGGTAGACCACCTCACCAGTATTTATGATTTCTTCTTTAGTCATTTCCTTTAACTTTGAACTTTGAGCTTTGAACTTTGAACTTTATGATTACCTTGTTGTAATCATTACTCAGCATTCTGCTTGAGGTTCTCCACAATCTCCGTCGGGTCGGGGACAATGCCACCGAGACGACCGAAGTGCCAGACGGGCACGGTGCCATTGACGGCGAGGCGCACATCCTCGATCATCTGTCCTGCGTTGATCTCCACACAGAGGATGCCCTTCTTGCCTTGGGCAGCACGGGCGATCTCCTTCTCGGGGAACGGCCACAGCGTGATGGGGCGGAAGAGGCCCACCTTCAGTCCCTCCTCGCGGCAGAGCTCCATCGCCTTGGCGGAGATGCGTGCCGCCGAGCCGAAGGCCACGATGAGATAGTCAGCATCATCGACCGCAGTCTCCTCGTAGCGCACCTCACGGTCCTTCACCTGCTGGTACTTCCGCTGCAGGGCGAGGTTTCGCTCCTCCATCACCTCCGGCTTCAGCTCCAGTGACGTGATGATGTTCGGCTGGCGCATGCCCGTGCGCCCTATCGTCGCCCACGGACAGTCGCGGCGTATCTCCTCCTCCGTGCGCCGCGGCTTGAACGGCGGCAGCACCACCTTCTCCATCATCTGTCCGATGATGCCATCGCTGAGGATGATGACCGGGTTGCGATAGCGGAAGGCGAGCGTGAACGCCAGGTCGACAAAGTCCGCCATCTCCTGCACAGAGTACGGCGCGAGGACGATGACATTGTAGTCGCCATTACCACCGCCGCGCGTAGCTTGGAAGTAGTCGCTCTGTGACGGCTGGATGGTGCCCAGGCCTGGTCCACCGCGCTGCACATTGACGATGACGCCAGGGATCTCCGCACCCGCCATATAGGCGATGCCCTCCTGCATCAGCGCCACGCCCGGCGACGACGACGTGGTCAGCACGCGCTTGCCTGCGCCGCCGCCACCATAGAGCATATTGATTGACGCCACCTCGCTCTCCGCCTGGAGGACGACCATACCAGTGGTCTTCCACGGCTCGAGCGCCATGAGCGTCTCGATGATCTCCGTCTGGGGAGTGATGGGGTAGCCGAAGAATCCGTCGGCGCCACAGCGGATGGCTGCGCGTGCCACGGCTTCGTTACCCTTGAGAAGCATTGGTTCTTGTGTATTGTCCATAGCTTTAATTAATTTTCTTACGATAGACAGTGATGCATCCGTCGGGGCAGACGATGGCACACGAGGCGCAACCGATGCAGTCGTCGGGATGAACGTCCGTGGCGTAGGGATATCCATGACGGTTCACTCTTCTCTCAGCCAAGGCGATGACATGCTTCGGGCACGCCTGAATGCAGAGTCTGCATCCCTTGCAGCGTTCCTGGTCAACGACGATGGCACCTACGATTTTACTCATTTTGGTTATTTCTGTTTACAGAGGCTGCTCTGACGCAGGGGCGTGTGTCAGGTGATGCCCTTATGGATTGTAGATATCTTTGCAATAGAACGCCATGATGCTATGGAGCATCTGCAGGGCGGTCACGGCAGGACTGTCGGGGTCGAGGGCGATGGCATCCATGTAGTGCTCCATCGCACCCTTGAAGTCTCCCTGCCGGCGCAGCGCGTTGCCTTGGGCGTAAAGTTCTTCGGCGGTCATGGTTGGTTCTTCTTTTTGCCCGGCTAATGATAGCCGGGAGCGATAACAGCTCACCCTTGCGGGGTGAGGCTTATTACACCTCTTCCAGCAGTCCGTTCTTCAGGTCGTCCTTGGCGATCTTCTTCATCTTCACGTGGATCTTCTTGCCTGTGGCATTGTAAGGCAGCGTGGACACGAAGCGATAGTAACGCGGGCGTTTGAAGTTAGCGATGTCGGGCGAGGCTTTACAGTAGTCGTCGAGCTCCTCGGCGGTGAGCGACGCATCCTCGCGTACGATGTATGCTGTGACCTTCTGGCCACGCACACGGTCGGGCACGCTGGTCACCATGCAGTCGCGCACCTTCGGATGCGTATTGAGCACTTCCTCGATCTCCACAGGGAAGATGTTCTCACCGGAGGAGATGATCATGTCGTCCTTACGTCCACGGATTGAGATGAAGTGGTTCTCATCCCATGTGCCAAGGTCGTGTGTATAGAGGAATCCCTTGTAGTATTTCTCCTCCGTCTCAACAGGGTTGTTGTGATAGCGATACGGACACTTTGCCGGTGAGGCGATGATCACCTCACCCACCTCCGTGCCGTCGTCGTCAACGATATCGTCGGGGTCAGCCTTCCGATCCTCATAGACCTTCACCACACGCACATCATCGTCAACACACGACGAGCCGGCCGTGCCCGCATTCTCCGGCAGGTCGAACGGCCGCAGGAACGTGTTCCACAGCGACTCCGTAGTGCCATAGCCGTTGTAGATGTTCGGCGTGAGGACGCGCTGGTAGCGAATGCATGCGGAGCGTTCCAGCGGCGATCCCATGGTGATGATGCCCTTCAGTGGGCCAAGGTCGTAGCCCATGTTCTCCTGTTC
>ERZ1032009.122-NODE-122-length-17180-cov-23.195562_pt1 | contig 17180 bp, 17 predicted proteins | sample MGYA00516700_ERZ1032009 | MGnify/ENA primary metagenome ERZ1032009 (study PRJEB33719, sample SAMN04261292) | wastewater metagenome | biome: rural village; feature: human; material: feces | host: Homo sapiens | place: El Salvador | collected 2013-01-14 ...
ATCGAAAGTTAAATACGTTAAATATTCACCTTTTCGTATCTAATCAGAATCCATATTGTCACTTTTCTACCGTTTAGAGCGTATAATACTGATAATCAACTAATAATAGATACAAGGATTGCAGTGGTTTAACCTCTATCACCATCCCTTCATCTGTTACTTCATTGAGTAGGGGCTGTTTCCAAGGTTGCGATGGCTTAACCTCTATCACCATCCCTTCATCTGTTACTTCATTGGGTAATGGTTGCTTCTATGATTGCAGTTGCTTAACCTCTATCACCATCCCTTCATCTGTTACTTCATTGGGTGCTTGGTGCTTCATAGATTGTCAAAAACTGGAAACTGTATATTTTGAAGGTAAATATTGTGAATCAAATTACGCAGACTTAAAAATACCAACGACAAGTATAATCAAGGTTCCAACAGAATACCTACAGGGTTATAAAGATGCCTTTGGACCTTATTATCAATATATCTATGCCTGGAATCCAGACGAAACAGGAGATGATACCAAGCCAGTTACTCAATGCTCTACTCCATCAGTTTCTTATGGCGAAGGCAAGTTGATGTTCGTTTGCGAAACGGCTGGAGCAAAGTATCATTATACAATAACTGATACAGATATTAAGTCTGATGCGCTGAGCGAAAATGGGGAAGTATCTCTTTCTGCAGCCTATAATATTTCTGTTTATGCTACAGCAGATGGATATAAAGCATCTGATAAGGCGGAGGCTACGCTGTATTGGATTGATGCTAACTTGGATACTGGTACCAATATCAATATGGTAAGAACACGTGGCGTTGTGGCTTCTGCCCATGATGGTATTGTTACTCTCTCTGGACTTGATAATGGCGAAGTGGTGAAGTTCTATGCTACTGATGGCAAGTATCTCGGCTCTTCGGTTGCAGCGAATGGTGCAGCCTCTTTTGCCGTAAACGAATCATTGGTTATCGCCAAAGTAGGTAAGGATTCTATGAAGATTGCGGTGAAATAATAATAAAACAATTATATTGCATAATTTAAGTTGTATCTGTTTACCACAATATGATATCTTACATAAAAAAGGAGTCAACATGATTGACTCCTTTTTTTATGGTTCTTGTCGTGCAGATTATAATATGTGTAAGTTAGGAAAGTTTAATATCGAAAAGTACCAGCACGTCATTGTTTTTTTTGTATTTTTGCAAAGTATTGTCCGTTAAAGTACCTTGGTGTATTTTTGTGGACTACATGAAACGAAAAAGACAGGTGAAAACTTGTCAGCAACAGAAAAAGAGAAACATCAAAAATGAGCACTGATAATAAACAATTTCCGATAAAACGTGAAGACTATGAGTCGATGCTTCAACATGCCGTTGCAGTGATTGAACACGCCCGACTGGAAATTGCCAAGCATATTAACGGCAATATTGCTTCCGCATATTGGGAGATTGGCAAGATGCTTCATGAGCGAAAGGTTGAGAGCGGACATGGGGATGGCGTGGTACGCCAGTTGTCCGTAGACTTGAAAGAACGTTATCCAAAGATGGGACTTTCACCTCGAAATCTATGGTATATGAAGCGTTTTTATTTGCGCTATTGTGGAAGCGATGTAAAAGTGCAACGCTCCGTTGCACTTTTGCCGTGGTCGCATAATGTATATCTACTTGGAAAGAATTTGGATGATTCTGCTACATTATATTATGCACAAGAAACTATCGAAAAAGGCTGGAACCGCGACTTACTACTCAATGCTATCAAACTGAATATGTACGAGTCGCAGTTGGCAACAAAGGTTGACAACAATTTCAGTCGCACCCTTCCTATGGAGCAAGCTCGATATGCCAATGAGGTGTTCAGCAGCAGTTACAATCTCGGGGTTCTTGGAGTGACAAGTCCTATACTGGAATTGGAACTTGAAGACCGACTTGTGAAAGCTATTACACGGTTCCTTATGGAGCTTGGCAACGGCTTTACTTTTATAGGCAACCAACACGTGCTGGAGTACAACGGCAAAGAGAGCAAGGTGGATATGCTATTCTTTCACCGTGGCTTGCGCTGCCTTGTGGCTGTCGACTTGAAGATTGGCGCTTTCAAGCCTGAATATGCAGGAAAGATGAACTATTATCTTTCGCTGCTCGACCGCCTTGAACGTGGTGCAGATGAAAACCGCTCTATCGGCATCATCCTCTGTGCGGAGAAAGACCGTGTGGAAGTGGAGCTTGCCCTCGAAGATATGGGCAAACCGATAGGCGTGGCAGACTATCAACTGATAGTGCCAAAGAAAGAATTAGAGGAAGTACTCACAAACGAGATTAGAAAGTTTGGTGAGGAGAAAGAAAATATAGGGAAAGAAACAAAATAAATATATGCCAACTTTTTTGCCTTTCGGGGTGCGGACGGCCCCTAACCATCCCTACCCGCACCCTGCAAAGCACATGATGCACATCTGTTAAATAGAGTAATGACATTTTACAAATGGTCGTCTGAGAATCGATTTTTCTCAACCAAGCCGTCGCTTGGTCGAAAAAACGCGAATTATGGGCTGTTTTGGTAAATTGCTGAATATCAGCATGTTGTGATTTTAACGGTTCCCAAACCTCGGATTTGCGCTTAAACAGCGTCGCCGTTACAGTGTAATCGCACTGCCGTTACACCGTAACGGCATCGCGATTGCACTGTAACGGCGACGCCATTTGGCTACTATCGCAAAAAAATCTGGCCGAAAAGCCGCTGGCGGTGTTGCGAAAAGGCAAAAGGCTACCCTTTTTCCGCTCTATTTGCACCTGTTCCCAAGTGTTAAATTTTGGCAATAATATTTTACATTTCAGCGTGAAATCATGCGCCGATACCGCATTTTAAAGACGACCGCGACTTTATGGCATAAGGCAATATTTTAAGCAGTTGCACAAGGTGTTGGAAAAATATTGTTGAAGCAGTTATTCCGGCACAGCCAGCGTAAAGGCGATGGAAAAGCGAATTAATAAAGATTTTTTTAGTAACTTTGTACGCTGAATAGCATCATAAAACGAACACATGAACATTATCGACATACTGGGCGACGCAAGTCGACAGAAAGGCTTCTCCATCGAGGTGCTGCCGCCCCTGAAGGGCAATGGCACAGAGACCCTCTTCCGCAACATTGACAAGGTGATGGATTTCGGCCCCAACTACATCAACATAACAACGCACCACTCAGAATACGTCTACCGCGAGACCGCCGACGGGCAATACGAGCGGCTCAGGATAAGGCGCAGGCCGGGCACCATAGCCGTGGCGGCGGCCATACAGCGACGCTACGACACCACGGTGGTGCCGCACGTCATCTGCGCGGGTGCCACGAAGGAGGACATTGAATACGAGCTCATCGACATGCAGTTTCTCGGCATAAGCAACGTGCTGCTGCTGCGCGGCGACAAGGCGAAAGACGACAAGATGTTCACCCCGACAGCAGGCGGCTGGGCGCACACTACCGAGCTCGCGGCGCAGGTGAACCGCTTCAACGAGGGATTCTTCATAGACGGCACGCCGATAAAGCACCCGGGCGAGAAATTCCAGTATGGCGTGGCGGCTTACCCTGAGAAGCACGAGGAGGCGCCCAACATGGAGATGGACATGAAACACCTGAAAGAGAAACAGGACCTGGGAGCCGGGTACGCCGTGACGCAACTGTTCTACGACAACAAGAAATATTTCGACTTCGTGGCCAAGGCAAGGGCCATGGGCATCACCATGCCCATCATACCCGGTATCAAGCCCCTGGCGAAACTGACCCAGGTGACGCAAGTGCCCAAGACCTTCCATTGCGACATGCCGCAGGAACTGGCCAAGGAAGCCGTGAAATGCACTACCGACGAGGAGGCCAGGCAGCTCGGCATAGAATGGGCGGTGAGCCAGTGCAAGGAGCTATACGCCAATGGCGTGAAAGACATACACTTCTATACCGTGTCCGCCTTTAAGAGCATGCCCGACATACTGAGGCAGATACTGTAGGCAAGACCAAGGAAAAACAACAAATACGAAGCCGTGAAATTCGACAGGGTCATAGGCCAAGAAGAGGCCAAGAAGCGACTGCGCCAACTCGTTGACGAGGAGCGCATACCCCACGCGCTGATGTTCACCGGGCCAGCGGGCAGTGGCAAGATGTCGCTCGCCCTTGCCTTCGCGTCGTTCATGCTTGGCGAGAGATGGGACGGCACGTCGGTGCTAAAGAACGATGCCGCCATAGCCAACGCCGAGGCCATGCTCGCCAAATGGCAACACCCCGACCTGCACTTCACCTACCCCACCATAAAGCCGAAAGGCGCGGGAAGCGACACCAAGGTGACAAGCGACGACTATGCCAAGGAATGGAGGCAGATGCTCACTGGCGACACCTACTTCTCGCTTGAGCAATGGATGACGCTCATGAGGGCCGAGAAGCAGCAAGCCGTGATATTCGAGGCTGAGAGCGACAGGCTGATGAGGAAGCTCAACATGAAGTCGACGCTCAACGGATACAAGGTGAGCGTGATATGGCTGCCGGAACGCATGAACCTGACGTGCTCCAACAAGATGCTGAAACTGCTGGAGGAGCCACCGCGGATGACGGTGTTCCTGCTCGTCAGCGAGCACCCGGAGCTGCTGCTCGAGACCATACGAAGCCGAGTGCAGACGTTCGCCGTGCCACGACTCGACAACGAGGACATGGCACAGGCCCTGACCGCCAGGCGAGGCATAGAGCCGCAAGACGCGGAGAGGATAGCGCGAGTGGCGATGGGCAACTGGCTGAAGGCGACGGAGGAAATAGACGCCGGCAACGAGAACAAGGAGTTTTTCAACCTGTTTGTATCGCTCATGCGATGCGCCTTCAAGAAAGACGTGAGGCAACTGAAGGCGTGGAGCACCACCGTGGCCGACTTCGGAAGGGAGAAACAGAAAAGGCTCATTGCCTACATGATGCAGATGGTGAGGGAAAACTTCATCTACAATTTCCACGATCCGGCACTGTGCTACATGACCGAGGAGGAGGAACAGTTCGCCAAGAACTTCTCGCCTTACGTCAACGAGCGCAACGTGATGCTGTTTCAGCACCGACTGCAACAGATGACGCGCGACATAGGGCAAAACGCCAACGCGAAGATACAGTTTTTCGACTTCGCGCTCGAGACCACCATTTACATAAGGAAATAAGAGACAACTACATATATACATTATAAATACATCACTTCAGAATACGCGATATGAGAGAATATAATATGTGCTCCGGATGTGGACGGGGACTTTCGGCAAAAGGCGCGGGAAGGCAAGACAAGCAGCTCAACACCTACGACTGGCTCGCCGACGTGCCCGGCAACGCGGAGTCGACCGACCTCGTGGAGGTGCAATTCAAGAACACAAGGAAAGGCTACTACCACAACGTGAACAACCTCGACCTGCAAAAGGGCGACATCGTGGCGGTGGAAGCCAACCCTGGCCACGACATCGGCGTGGTGACGCTCACGGGTAGGCTCGTAAGGCTGCAGATAAAGAAGGCCAACCTGAAGTCGGCCGACGACATAAAGCGTGTCTACCGAATAGCGAAGTCCGTGGACATGGAGAAATACAAGGAAGCCAAAAGCCGCGAGCACGGCACGATGATACAGAGCCGGCAAATAGCCAAAAGCCTCGGTCTGCAAATGAAGATTGGCGACGTGGAATACCAAGGCGACTGCAACAAGGCGATATTCTATTACATTGCCGACGAGCGCGTGGACTTCCGCAAGCTCATCAAGGTGCTTGCCGAGACATTCCACGTGCGCATAGAGATGAAGCAGATTGGAGCGCGACAAGAGGCTGGACGCATTGGCGGAACGGGACCGTGCGGAAGGGAGCTGTGCTGCGCCACATGGATGAAAAACTTCTCAAGCGTCTCCACCAACGCGGCGCGCATACAGGACATCTCGCTCAATCCGCAGAAGCTCGCCGGAATGTGCGCCAAGCTGAAATGCTGCCTCAACTATGAGGTGGACGACTATCTTGAGGCAAGCCGGAAACTGCCGAGAAGGGACGTGACACTGGTCACGCAAGACGCGGAATACCACCTGTTCAAGACCGACATTCTCGCCGGCCTCTGCACTTATTCCACCGACAAGAACCTCGGGGCGAACACGGAGACCATAACGGCGAAACGCGCCTTCGAGATTATAGCCATGAACAAGCAGGGCGAGAAGCCGCTGTCGCTACTGGAAAACGACAAGGCGAAAACGGAGAAGAAACCCGTGGACTTGCTCGCCGACGCCGACGTGAGCCGATTCGACAAGGCCAAGAAGAAGAAAAACAAGAAAAACAAGAATAATAAGCAAGCCGCCACGAAGAAGCCGCAAGACGGTGCCGCGCCACAGGCTCAGAACAAGCCGAAAGAGGCGAAGGCAAACGACAGGCAAAGAGACGGCAAGCCGATGACCGCGAAACAGAATAGCGGCAAGTCGAGCGACAGCAAGCCGGCAACCACGAAACAGAATAGCGGCAAGCCGAGCGACACCAAGCCGGCAACCACGAAACAGAAAGACGGCAAGCCGAACGACAGCAAGCCGGCAACCGAGAAATAAGGAAAAATGCGAAGGTTAGCCTTTATCTCACTTCTATTCCTGCTCGTGTCGTGCACGGGCAGGAAGGTTTACGACACTTACGACCACACCTCTGTCTCAGGTTGGGACAGGGGCGAGGTGTTGTCGTATGACGTGCCGAGAATGAAAACAGCGGCTAAATACAGCACCATGCTGGGACTCAGGGTAAGCGACGCCTACCCTTTCCAATCGCTCACTTTGATAGTGGAGCAAACGGTTTATCCCAAGAAGACCACGAGGAGAGACACCATCAACTGTCAGATATACGACTCGCAGGGCACGATAAAGGGAAGGGGGATAAGCTATTTCCAATACCACTACCTAATATCGGAAACCAACTTGCAGGAGGGCGACTCTCTCCACGTCACCGTGAGACACGACATGCGACGGGAGATTATACCGGGCATTGCCGACGTGGGCATTGAGATAGCACGCTAAAAGAGCACAGACCGCTCTTCGCTTATTTATGTCCTCACGAGGTTCCTGCCCGCGTCTATTCGAAGGAAGATGAACAGCAGGAGCGTGAATCCCCACAGCGAAGAGCCACCATAACTGAAAAACGGCAGCGGGATGCCGATGACAGGCGTGAGACCAAGCACCATTCCCACATTAATGAAGACGTGGAAAAGGAAGATACCCGCCACGCAATAGCCATAAACCCGCCCAAACTTGAACGGTTGTCGTTCAGCCAAATGTATCAACCTTAATATCAACGCGAGGAAAAGCAGCAACACGCTGGCTGAGCCAAGGAAGCCTTCCTCCTCGCCTACCGTGCAGAAGATGAAGTCGGTGTCCTGCTCTGGCACGAACTTCAACTTCGTCTGCGTGCCATTAAGGAAGCCCTTTCCTTGAAGGCCGCCCGAGCCGATGGCTATCTCGCTCTGGTGAACGTTGTAACCAGCGCCGGCAAGGTCATCGTCCAGTCCCAACAACACGTTTATCCTGACACGCTGGTGCGGCTCCATCACGTTGTTGAGCACGTAGTCGGCACTGTAGAAGAAGATTATGCTGCCAACCGAGAACAACGCTATCAAGAGATAATGGAGTATGCGGGTGGACAGTCCCTCATAGACAAGGAAACCTATAAGAAAGGCTGATATGCCAAGCTGAACCCATACTATGTCGAACGGTATGACAAACTCGGAGAACAACAGCACGAGCAACGTCACGCCCGTGCAAATGGCCAAGAGCCGCAACGCGAAATGGCGGTTGTGGGCATAGATATAAACCATCGACGAGGCGAATATCTGCACGAGCAGCAACACCACGAACTTTCCAACCGACGTTGGCGTGCCCAAAAGGAACACTTGCTCATACTTGATGCCGACCACGAAATAGATGACCATGGCGACGCCAGTGAATAATATGCTGCCTGGCATCCCCTCACGATAGAGCATGAGGAAGAACGCGAGGTAGACAAGGGCCGAGCCGGTCTCCCTCTGGCCTATGATAAACAACATGGGCAACAGGATGATGGCCATTGCCGAGAAGAAATGCTTGGGCTTTTGCATGTCGAAACCGAAGGTGCTCATCAGTTTCGACACCGCCAACGCCGTGGCGAACTTGGCAAACTCCGCCGGCTGCAACCTCAGCGGGCCAAGCACTATCCAAGAGCGGGAGCCCTTGATCTCGTGGGGGTTGAATATCGTGAGAAACAGCAAGAGCAGCAGCACCGCGTATATGACATAGGCAAAGGTGTCGTAGAAGCGGTCGTCGAGCATGAGAAGGATAAAGCCAAGGGCAAAAGAGGTGCATATCCACACTATCTGCATGCCCGAACGCGTGGAAAGGCTGAAGATGTCGGTCTCTCCGTATGTGTAACTGGCACCGCACACGCTAATCCATCCGAAGATGAGTAGGGCGATGTATATGCCCACCGTCCACCAGTCTAAGCTGCGCCAGATGCTTGGCTGTCCTTTATCGTTCTGAGTCTCCATAAGATATCCTGCGATTCTGCATTTCCGTGGCAAGCCTCTCGCCCGAAGGACTGAGCTTGCCCATGATATACTGTTCCATCAACACTTTTCCCATTGGCACGCCATAATCGGCACCCCAACCGCCATTCTCCACATACACGGCAATGGCTATCTTCGGCTTGTCCATGGGGGCGAAGCCCATGAACACGGAGTGGTCGTGGCCACGGTTCTGCGCCGTTCCCGTCTTGCCGCAAGCGGCGAAAGGCAACGATCCCAGCATCTTGCAAGTGCCGCCCATGGCCGAAGAGCGCATGCCGGCCACGATGTAGTCGTAGGCGCGGCGTTGGGCCTTGGTGTAATGGCGACGCGTGAACAATGTGTCGATGGGCTCGCCTTGAATCTTCCTCACCACGTGAGGCACGTAGTAGTAGCCGCGGTTGGCGATAGTCGCGCCAAGGTTGGCAATCTGCAACGGAGTGAGGTTGACCTCACCCTGTCCTATGCTTATGCTTATGATGGTCAAGCCATTCCATGAGCCATGGTAAGCCTTGTCGTAGAACGTGGCGTTGGGTATCAAGCCGCGTTTCTCGCCGGGCAAGTCGATGCCGAGGCGATAGCCAAAGCCCATGGACACCATATAGTCGCGCCATGTGTTCATGGCATCTTCCACGGTCTTGTATTTCGCGCGGTTGCTCATCATGTGGAACAAGCCCCAGCAGAAGAAGGCGTTGCACGATGTGCTGATGGCCGGCACGAGGCTCAACGGCGCGGCGTGGCTGTGGCAACCCACGTGAAGTCCCTTGTAATAGAATCCCCTGTGGCAAGGATACTGTGTGGCCGGTGAGATGATGCCCTCGGAGAGGAAGGTGAGCCCTTGCGTCGTCTTGAACGTGGAGCCAGGAGGATACTGGCCCATGATGGCACGGTTGAGCAATGGCTTCTGTGGGTCATGGGTGAGAAACTTATGATACTTGTTGCGGTTCTTTCCCTCAAGCAACCGTGGGTCATAGGTCGGCGACGACACCATGCAAAGAATCTGGCCCGTGGATGGCTCTATGGCTACGATGGCGCCTATCTTGCCTTGCATCATGCGCTCGCCAAGGGCCTGGAGATTAACGTCGAGGCCAAGGGTGAGCTCCTTGCCTGGCACGGGACGATGATCGAACTTGCCGTGCTGGTAATGTCCTTGCACCCGTCCATGGGCGTCGCGGAGAAGGACCTGCACTCCCTTGATGCCGCGGAGCTCTTTCTCATAGTTTCGCTCCACGCCCAGCTTGCCTATGTAGTCGCCAGGCTGGTAATAGCTGTCCTCGTCGATGTCGCTTTGCGATACCTCCGACACCTCGCCAAGGATATGGGCTCCATAAGGATACATGTATTGCCGTATGGTTCGCTTCTGGATATAGAAGCCGGGGAAACGAAACATCTTCTCACGAAACACGCTGAAGTTCTTGTCGTCAACCTGCGTCATGAACAATTGTTGGGTGAAACGGGAATATCCTGGATTCTTGGCGGGATCCTTTATGTCGTTCATCCTTTTGATGAACGTCTCCTTGGTAATGCCCAAGGTCTGGCAGAAGTCCAACGTGTCAAGGTGGCCGCGCTCCTCGTTCATCACGACCATGATGTCGTAGGAAGGCTGATTGAAAACCAGCAACTTACCGTTCCTGTCGCGTATGATGCCACGACTGGGGAACTCCACCTTCTTCAGGAAAGCGTTGGAGTCGGCGCTCTTGCGATAGTCGTCGCTCATGACCTGAAGCGCGAACAACCTGACTACATAGAGCACCACTATGAAGACTGCGACGCCACCTATAACCCTTTTCCTATTCTCAAGACTGAAATCCTTCATCTCGACTCCTCTCCACTATGCTTGCGCTAAAAACGCCTCAAGTTGTCGACGACCAACACCAAAAGAAGCGTCAACAACAGGCTTGTGAAAATGCTCAACAACCATTGAAGCCAATTGAAAAACGTGAACGACTCCAACGTGAAAAAGACAAGGCAATAAACAAATGTCAGAATCAACGCGAACAACGTGAACTTGCTCAAGCCAAGCTCACGAATAGACGGAAGCACCTCGTCGTTGTCGCCATGCTGAATAAACAGCTCAAGCAAATAAGGCTGTACGGCCGCTGCCAACGTCATGGACGCGGCGGCAAGACCTGGGGTATTGGAGAAGACGTCAATGCTCAAGCCCAACAGGAAGCTCCATACAAGCATGACCCATTTAGGCGTGCCACGCCTAAAGGAAATGGCAAAATAGACATACAGCAACGGTGTGGCCACGCCAAAAAGGTGGACGTGGTTGAGCACCAACGCCTGAACAAGCATCAGCCCAAAGAAAAGCAGCAAACGTTTCAGGAAATCAATATTCATCCTTTTACCTTTTCTTCCTATTCAACTTTTAACTAATCTACTATACCCCTTACCTCAACAACCTGCCATACGCGTCTCTCTGATTCATGCGCGCGTCGCCATCGCTGTCTTCCCTCTTTACTTGTCGACGTTGCCTTTCAGCGAGTCTTGCGCGGCACGCAACACTTCGAGGCGTTCCAAGACAGGCGCGTTGTCTATGACGCAAACATCACGCAGGCGCGAGAAGTCGGTTGCCAATCTCACTTGCAGCCTATACGACACGCCATCGACAGAATTATAGACATGAAGGATTTTTCCCACCAATATGCCAGGAGGGAAAACAGACGAGAATCCACTCGTCTCCACGTTGTCGTACAGCTTGAAGCGCGCATGACGCGGCACTTCCTCCACATAAGCCTTCTGCGGATCGCCGCCCGTCCAGTGAAGATAACCGAAATAGTCTCTTCCCTGAATACGGCAACTTATGTTCGACTTCGTATTGATGGCAGGAATCACAATGGAATAATGTGGCGAGGTGAGATACACTATACCTACCACGCCACTGCCACAAGCCACGCCCATGTCAACCTTGACGCCGTCAAGTGAGCCCTTGTCAATAGTGATGAGGTTGTTGGCATGCACCACGCTGTTGCTCACTACCTTGGCGGGAATGAGCCTGAAGTTCTTGAGCAACTTCACGCCCGCGGTGTCGGTCCACGTGGTGTCCTTCGTGACATCATAGAGACGCGTGGAAAGTTTCTTCACCTGCTGCTCCAAATATAGGTTGCGCTGGGTAAGTTCTTGATTGACCTTACCCAAGGAGAAAAAACTTTCCACGGCGGAGTTCCACGAGTCCACCTTGCCACAAACAGTATTGGCCGAGGTGAACCACACGCTACCTTGATAGCTATTGTATTGGAACAACAAGACCATACTGATTACTTCGAGCAATACGAAAAGGAACCAGTGGCTATGCTTTTGTAAAAAATCAATTAAATTGTGCATCGCACAATTAACGCATAAGGAACGAGAACCTGTCTACATTCTTAAGCGCGATGCCAGCGCCCTTGGCCACACTGTGGAGAGGATCCTCCGCGATATGGAAAGGAATGCCTATCTTGTCTTGCAGACGTTTGTCAAGACCACGGAGCAACGCGCCGCCGCCAGTGAGCCAGATACCGTTTTTCACGATATCAGCATAGAGTTCTGGAGGAGTGGCCTCCAGAGCGGAGAGCACGGCGTTTTCTATCTTCGCCACCGTCTTGTCAAGGCAATGGGCAATCTCCTGATAGCACACCGGCACCTCCATTGGCAGGGCCGTGATGCGGTTAGGGCCATGCACCACATAGTCCTCAGGAGCCTCGTCGCCAAGGTCGGTAAGCGCAGAACCCACATGTATCTTGATGCGCTCGGCCATACGCTCAGAGACCTTCACGTTGTGCTGACGGCTCATGTATTCTTGGATGTCAGCCGTGAGGTCATCGCCGGCAATGCGGATGGAGTTGTTGCTCACGATGCCGCCAAGTGATATGACAGCAATCTCGGTAGAGCCACCGCCTATGTCGACAATCATGTTGCCCTCCGGGGCCTCAACGTCTATTCCAATGCCAATGGCTGCCGCCATAGGCTCAAAGATAAGGTAAACGTCGCGTCCATCGGCATGCTCGGCAGAGTCGCGCACGGCGCGAAGCTCAACCTCTGTAGAGCCAGAAGGCACGCCTATTACCATGCGAAGCGTCGGAGAGAAGAGGCGGCTGCCCGTGTGGACCATCTTGATAAGACCGCGCATCATCTGCTCACAAGCCGTGAAGTCGGCAATCACACCGTCGCGCAGTGGGCGAATGGTACGTATGTTGTCGTGGGTCTTTTCATACATCATCTTGGCTTTCTCGCCGACCGCGATCATCTTGCCCGTACGGCGGTCAAGGGCGACGACAGAAGGCTCATCGACCACGATCTTGTCATCGCTGATGATGATGGTGTTGGCAGTGCCCAGGTCCATCGCTATCTCCTGAACGAAAGAAAACATTCCCATTTAATTTCTTGTTTCTATATTTTATATTTCTTGATTGACGTATCAACGACGTGGTTTAGCGCAGAGAGGCAAACCACTCATGGATAGCCGTATCATAATGGCTCGACACGCCAAACGCCCTCTCGGCGAGCATGCGGCGATCCTCCAAATCGGTCACGGCGCCCTTTTGGTTAAGCAATTCCAGCAGCACGGGATATTCAGCCTTGCTCGGGATGATGACAACATCCTTGAAGTTCTTTGCCCCGGCGCGTATGAGCGAGATGCCGCCTATGTCAATCTTCTCTATGATGTCCTGCTCCGACGCTCCGCTTGCCACTGTCTGCTCGAAAGGGTAGAGGTCCACGATGACGAGGTCGATTGAAGGAATCTCATACTCCTCCATCTGCTTCTGGTCACCCTCATTGTCGCGACGAGCGAGAATGCCGCCGAAGATTTTAGGATGAAGGGTCTTCACCCTGCCTCCGAGGATTGACGGATACGTGGTCACGTCCTCCACCTTTTGGCAGTCGTAGCCCAGTCCCTCTATGAATTTCTGCGTGCCGCCGGTGCTAAGAAATTTCACACCCTCCTCGTTAAGCTTCTTGAGGAGATCCTCCAGTCCATCCTTGTGGAACACGGAGATAAGCGCAGTCTTGATTTGTCTTGATTCAGCCATTTTAAGATACTATTTTTATCTCGATACCATTTTATATGCAAAGTTAGTTCTTTTTCATCGAATCGTTACAGAAAAACGGGATAAAATAATTGCCGAAACGTTAAATTGTCACAAGTCAAGCGTTTTTTTCCACGCCTTGACTTTTTTTGATTATTTTTGTAGCCTCAACACATTATTAGGTATATTTACTTATGAAGCACATAGTGTATTTATGCGTTCTCATCCTCTCCTTGCTCCCATTGGAGCGAGCCGACGCCCAGCGCCACGTCACGGTCTACGACCCTGAGGTGAGCCGTCCCGTGCAGGGTTTCCACGTTTGGGCCGACAAGCTGAAGGCCGACACCACAAACGTCTTCGGCTCGGCGGAGGTACCCGAGAAGTTCGACACGTTGTTCCTCGTCAAGCCTGGCTACGTGGCCTTGCGCATTCCGGCAAGGCTCGCGGCAGACACCATTCCCGTGATAAAGGACTACAACAACATCGGCGAAGTGGTGGTATACGGCTCGCAGTCGGACAACTTCAAGGAAGCGGTGAACAAATGGACTAAGGAAGACCGCGTGGAGATGGCACTGCAACACCCCATCACCGGCATCGATTTCAACCTCTCCGACCTGCTCAGCCCGAAGCGCCGCCGCGACAACCGCAACGCAAAGAAGATGGCAAAGATATTCAAGAGAATGGACGAGGCCGACAACGACCCTATAATCCACGCCTACAGGAAGGCCTTGGGTATAAAAACAAAGCATTAACCAAAACAAGAAAATGAAACACACCGCTTTACTCATCATTTCCCTATTGCTCTCTCATTGCGTCATGGCGCAGCAAACGTTCAGGCGCAGGCAATGCGGAACGGCGATGCTCATGGAGCGCGAGGCCGCGGCCTACAGCAAAGGCCAAAGGGCTATCTCCAAACAGAAAGACTACGTGCCACACACGGGCACTATCACCATACCCGTGGTGCTTGTCAACTTCAAGGACGCGGAGTTCAAGATAAAAAAGCCCAAGGAAGCCTTTGAGCAATTATTCAACAGCGACACGCAAGCGGACTTTGGCAACGGCAACTATCTCAATTACGGCTCCGTGGCAAAGTATTTCCGCGACATGAGCAACGGCACGTTCACTCCCAACTTCAAGGTTTACGACCCCGTGACGCTCGACAAACCGGAAACATATTATGGAGGCAAGAATGAGGACAACAATAAAGATGAGAAACCACGGCTACTCGTGAAGGACGCCTTGAAACTCGTTGAGGACCAAGTGACGGAAGACGACATCAAGTCGTTCTGCAGCGACGGCAAGACCGTTGACTGCGTTTATGTCGTCTATGCCGGGCTTGGCCAAAACGATGGTGGGGCTGGCACGACCGTATGGGCAAACACATGGACCACCAATGGAGCGACATTGCGCGGCAAGGAGGTGAGATGGTACACCATGTCGGGCGAGCTTTCACCCGTGAAGATTAAAAATGGTACCATTCCAGTCGTAAACGGACTTGGCGTGATTTGCCATGAGTTTTCCCACTCCCTTGGCCTGCCCGACATGTACCCCACAGAGATATCGGCATACTTGGACAACCAGGAGATGGAATACTGGGACCTCATGGACGGCGGCGAATACACCTACAATGGATTCTGCCCCACCGCCTACACGGCATTCGAGAAAGAGCAAATGGGATGGCCGGTGGACATAAAGACGCTCGACAGCGACGCGAGCGTCACCATGACGACATCGACCGAGCAGGGCGGCACGGCTTACAAGATAGTGAACCCAGAAAACGATAAAGAGTATCTCATGCTGGAGTACATACAGCGGAAAGGGTGGAACAAGTACCTCTTCGGCAACGGCTTGCTCGTTTACCACGTCTGCCTGCCAAGCGAGACGCTATACTCCAGCACGCATCTCAACAACGACGCGCATGGCTATCCTGGCATGGCGGTGGTGCCAGCCGACGGGGCTTGCCTGTCATCGTATATAGAAGCCAACAAAAAAGACTACGTAAATAGCCTTTACGGCGACCTCTTCCCCGGCACGGGCAACCTTCAGGGCCAAAACGTGACGGAGCTGAGCGACACCAACAAGCAACCAAACTTCTGCTGGTACAACGCGACGAAGACCGAGAAGCTGAATACCAACAAGGCCATAAAGAACATAAAATACGACAACGGCGTGCTGACGTTCGATTACGTCAACGACGTGGCCAGCGGCATTCTCCCCGTTTGGGGCGACAAGCAAGCCACTGACGGAAGGGTCTATTCCATCAACGGAGCTTACCTTGGCGACGACATCACGAAGCTGCCCCATGGCATATACATCGTAAACGGACAAAAGATCGTGAAATAAGAAAAGATAAGGTCACGCAATAAACGCGAAAACCCCGCCTTCCTTCACAGGAAGACGGGGCTTTCTTTTTAATCCACAATCTTTTTACCAACTATATCTCAAGCCATTGAAAGAAACTAACCTATCTCAATTCTCCTTCCATTCACGTTAGCCTCGTTCTTCTTTATCTTAGGAAGCACGATGCTCAGGATGCCGTCCTCGACCTTCGCGGAAATGCCGTCCTTCTCCACGTCGTCGGGCAGACTGTAAGTCTGCTGGTAGTTGGTGTAAGAGAACTCGCGGCGCAGATAGTGCTCCTTGCGCTCTGCCTTGCCGTCTTCCTCGTGATGCTCGAGCTTGTTCTCGATGGAAAGCTCAAGGTCGCCATCCTTGTTGAGGTCAATGCGAACGTAGTCTTTCTTGATGCCCGGCACGGCCACTTCCATGGTGTACTTATCGGCATCTTCCTTCACGTTGACTGCCGGAGCGGTAGCGTTGACGCGACGCAAGCCGTTCATCATGTTGTCACTGAAATCGTTGTCAAACCAATCGTTCAATACTGGGAATAACATAGTCATAACCTCCTAATTATTTTTTTGTTTTTTATTTTCGTTTGTCTTGAAGCTCTTTCGAACTTCACCCACAGTATTGCAACCTTTGTGCCCAAGCCGCCCGCGCGCCACAATGTCGCGCAACCGTGACATTATGGCACCACGCTGGGCTTTTCATGTCCAAAACGTCGTTTCCACGGTAATCTTCCTCTGCGCCATGGCTACCTCCTCAGCACGTCGATGACCTGCGTGGCCACCTCCCTCGCCCATCCGGCATCGAGACCGGCGTTCATGCGGACATATTCGCTTTCAGGCTTTTTGGTCGTCAAGACAAGTTGATACTGGCCTATGGTATAGGGCGTAGCGGTGTTGACGGTCGCCACGTCCGTGATGTCGTCCATGCTTATAGGCTCGCCGGCCACGACCAGCATCCGTTTCTGCTTGAAGACCAGGATGCAGCCTGCCGCTTCATTGGCACACGTGGCATCCACGATGATACTGTCGTCGGGGTCGCCATACCGCGCCACGGCCTCTTCCATGGTGAGAAGACGTGTGGCACAAGCCGCGTCCTTGCGCAGACGTTTGCGAAAGACAATGACGGGCAAGAGCACCACAAGGCCCAGGAGCACAAAGCCGTTGAGCAGAAAGGCAACAAGCACTATGGCGACAATGGCGACAGCGGATATAAGGATTTTCTTCATTTCTGTTTGTTTTTTTATTCTTGTTAACCCGTTGGCGGAATTAATTTAAGTTGATAAATATGAGTAAAAAGTTGCACA
>ERZ1032009.125-NODE-125-length-17036-cov-26.623285_pt1 | contig 17036 bp, 16 predicted proteins | sample MGYA00516700_ERZ1032009 | MGnify/ENA primary metagenome ERZ1032009 (study PRJEB33719, sample SAMN04261292) | wastewater metagenome | biome: rural village; feature: human; material: feces | host: Homo sapiens | place: El Salvador | collected 2013-01-14 ...
TTGCACGCTCCGCAGATTCCCTGCCGGCTGCTTCCACAGCTTCGGTCGTTGCACGCTCCGCTGTCTCCTTACCGGCTGTTAACCCGTATTTCGGGGCTGGCGACACGAAACGTGGCACTCGGAAGATACGCTCAAAAAACGAGGATAACATTTTGCCGATGGGACTGTCACCAAATGCTGACCGTAGGCTCTGCCGAAGTTCATTATAAGTAGAACGAGTGGTGGGGAAATATTGTCTAAGAGGAACATGCCTTTTCAAACTGTTATCCCAAACGGCATTAGTGAAGTGACCATATTGAGATATGGTGCGACCTGTAATAAAACGTTCTTTATCTATTCCTTCAAGTCGCTCAATCATCATCCTGGACTTCCTCATCGCCTTGTCTGGATAAACCATCTTAGCGGCTTGTTTGAGATTAACTGTACGGGCCGTCTCGACATCATATAACATCAAGCGTTTCGTCTTTGGCGATGCATGCCTTGTCCCTGTTTCTAAGACTTTGGCAGCTTCCTTGTTTACACGACCTTTTGAAGATTCTCCCACTATCTTGAACCGGGACGCTTGACCTGACTCCTTCACGTATTTCAGCAAGGTGCTCTCACCCATGTGACATCCACTGCCGCCTAACCTTGACGCAAGACGTGGGGCCACTTTCTCCATGGCCTTGACACTGCTATGCACGAACAGCTTGCCTACGGTCTTCATTCCTTCTGTAAATCCACCCATATTACTTATGCGTTTATGTCCTTAAATTATAGTGTATTAGACTTGAAGCTTAATAATTCAATTCCACTATGACACGAGCCTTGTGCCGCTCGGTCTTCACTGTCTCCAATATACCGCCGTTGACGGCACTGCATAACCATGAAAAAAGCTTTTGGCTTGACGCTGACTCCGTGCTCGTCCAATACCAACAGTCGCCGGCTGGGTCTACGCAGACGGGTGTTCCGCCGTGCCTCGAAATCACGGGGTTGACGACATGGGAGGCGGAAGACAACAGGCGCATCTCGGCCACACTGGGGATGAAATCGCTCTGGCCGTCATTGTGGCTGCACTGGGCCAACACCGCCAACGGACAGATGTCAGCGACGCTGTCCACCTTCGCCTCCATCATGCTGATGGTGTTGGCACGGCCATTGAACAACGTGTCATTGGTGCTGGCCCCACACGACACCAAGGTGTCACAATACTTGCCCTCGAACTCGTTAAGCATAACGGCAAGGGAAGGATGGCTTGCCGTCGCCGTGGCGAACACCACGCCGACGACAGGAGAACGGGAAGCGTTGGGGAACGACGAGTAGGTCTCCTCGCTGACCACGCTGTGGTCGGACAACAGCAGGTAGCCCGGATGGATGCCATCGTCTACTGGCGCGTGGTCGTCACAAGAGGTGAAAGCATACATGCACAAGATGGCCACCATGCCGGACAGGAAATCAAACAGGGACAATCCCAACAAAAATCGGTGTATATTCATATTAATGACTTTTTCGTGAATGATAATGTTATAACGGTATCTTCAAACCGATGTAGGCTCCCGTGCGGAACGTGTCTCGCAAACGGATGCCCACGTCTTCCCTCACTTGGAAATAGAAAGCCCAACCATTATATAACGTATAGGTGTGCTCGTAGCCCACATGGGCCATGCCTATGGCATGATGAAGGTCACTGCCTCCGCTGATGCCTATGCGCACGTTGCCGTGATGGTTGCGACCGCGCGTGACGCATGGCTTGTAGGCCACGCCCACGTTCCACGTGTTGTAGTCGTGCCAGAAGGACTTGCTCGTGACGTGACCTGCCACGGGGTCTTTGGCGTATTTGAGATAGTAACTGGCGAAATACTCCCAACCGCTATGGTATCGTGTCTCGTGCTCATAGGCAAGGGTGGCCTCCAACCCATTGGGATAGGAGGCTCCCGTTTGCAGCATAAGGTAATCCCCGTGGGTCTGGGCGTGAACCGTCAAGGACAACACCGCTGTGGCCAGCAACAGGGAATACCTTAATATCTTGTTATCGCTTCTCTTCATGGCTGATTCAGTTATATGACTTCAAGGCGTTGTCGGCGAAACCGTCGGCGGCCAACACGTCCTCATAGTCGAGGTTCAACGAGATGGTGCGACCGGAGATTTGCTTCTCCGACATCTCTATGGTCAATATCTTGTCATTGGGGAAGGTCATCTTCTTCAACACTATGACATTGCGGTAGGCGTTCCATATCCTTACGCTCCTGTCAAGGACGAGGGCCGGCTTCAATTCTATCGTCTGTACGTTGGTTGACTTCTGCTGCTTCTTGTCTTCAAGCTTAACGCGCAACTCATCAATGTCAAAAGGCATGTGTGTCTTGTTGGTCACGGTGAAGTCAATAAAGATGTAGTCGCCAATGACATAGATGTTGTTAAGGCGCATCATCATCTTGTTGCTCTTCGTGAACGTACCACGGTACTTGGCAGGGGCGTTCCATACCTTAATGGCGTAACTAACCATGTCGGACGTGGACATGCTCACCTCAGGGTTGTGGAAGGCGAAACGCTCCGTCAGCTCCACTTCCTTGTCACTGACGGCTTCCTCAATGTGGCTCGTATAGACCATGGCATACTGTACCCTGTAACGCTCAGTGATAATGGTTATTATGCCAAGAACGTCGCCGTCTTGGTGGTTGCCGGTCTTGGGCTTGACACGGACTACATTGTCAAGTGGCTTGTCGCCAACGACACTGTCCGTGGAGATGTCCACAAGCTGTATGGGCTCGCTGGCGGTGATGATGGTTGACACGTTCTCATTGACGGTGATCTGCTCCATCTCGCGAAATGTCTTCTGGGCGTAGGTTGACAGGCCGCACATGACAAGCAAAAGCAGGACGGCTGTCCGTCTGGCTTGGCGAATCAAATTTTGTCTATTCATTTCCTATGTGTTTTTGGATTTCCTTGTATTGATTGTTCACTCGTAATCACTGTATGCGTCACGGCCATAGTCCCCGTTGTAGGTCGCGGTGTTGAACTGGCGGCGTTGCGCCTGGCGTTCCCGTTGCTCTTGCTTCTTGGCTCGCTCCTGCGCGCTGCCGTCGACGAGGTAGACCTTTGTGCCGTATTTGAGCTTCACGCGGTTCTTCTTAACGAACTTGCCGATGGTGTTCATGACCTTGGTGGATGCGTTCTGCGCCGCTTGCGAGGCCCATCCCTTGATGCCATTGCCACCATAGCTGTTGTCAAGCACGTTGCTGCCTCCCTCCGTGGCACTGCCCACAATGTCCTTGGCCGACTGCTTGAACTCGCTTTGGGGAACGTAGAGACCGGGCAAGCCGTCGGTATCGTAGATGGCAAGGCTGACCTTGATAATCTCACCGTTGGCGAAGACGCTTTGCACGCTGCCCTGTACCCTCTGCTTGCCGAAACTGCCCATGTGGGCATAAAGGTAGGTGCCTTTCTTGATGGTCTCACCGCTGATGACTATATCGTCCAGCAAGCGCAAACGGACTCTGCTGCCGTCGACGGCCTTGATGTTCTCGTCGATGATGGCCGTGATGAGACCTTTCTTGCCGCGCGCACGACCTCCAATGGTATTGAAATAGTCGGACATGTCCTTTTCTTTCTTCACGACGGCTTGGGGCTCGTCACCGCCTGTCTGCGTGGCGGACTCACCATAGCCTCGCTCGCCAACACCGCCGCTGGCATAGTTGCCTGTGGGTGACGTGGCCATATTGCCACCCTGCGTGCCTGTCGCGCCTTGGTAGGCGTTACCGCCACCATAACCGTTGCCATACGACTGGCCACCAGTGGCGTATTGCCCGTTGGCCCCTTGATAACTGCCTCCCCTGTAGCGGTTGCCGCTGGCGGCGAGGTTGCGGTCTATCTCATTAAGCTCTCGCTCCCTGCGGCGACGCTGGGCCTCGGCGATGGCATTGTCACTGGCTGGGTCGACGAAACCGTCATCGTAACTGCGCCCGGCCCTCTTGCGGTAGGCGCGATTGCGTACCCGTTCCTGCATCTCCCTCAGCTTGGCATTGTGCTCACGCTCTTTCATCTGGGCCTCGGCAAGGTCGGCCCTGTCCTGCTCTTGCTGGGCGATGGCGCGGGCCTCGCTGTCACTGTACTGGCTCTGGTAGTTCTCTTTCTTCATCACCGAGTCGCGGTCGTCGGGGGCGTTGCTGACTCCGGTGACATCGGTAATGCCGCCAAACGTCTTGTCGACATTGTCCATCTTGTCGCCTAGGGTCGAGTCAACGGCGGCATCGGGAAGGTCGGAATTGAGATACTGGGTGGTGTGTAGGTTGCTCTTGGGCTCCCTGTCATCGTCAGAAAACAGGTCGCACACGGACCAGCCTACGAAAAGGACGGGAAGGTATAACACGGCTGGCAGGACATACTTGCCCTGGCGGAAATTTATTTTCTTGAATATGCTCTTATCCATGGTCATCTGTAACTATTCGGTGCTATATGGGTTTTCCGAGACATGACGCTGTCCACTTGTTCTACCGGGGTGCGTGCCTTGGACGCTCCGTCCGGGGCATTGAAGGCACGTATCAACAAGCCTATGTTGTAGCCAAGGCATGCCGCCACGAATGAGAACGTGACTATGAGAAACGCCACGGGATGCTTGTTGGCAAACAGTTGGGTCTTCATGACAAGCCATGACAGGCCTGTCTTCCGGGCGAACTTCTCGCCAGCGGCGAAGTCACGCTCATAACGCTTCTTGTACTTCGGGTCGTCCTTGTCTGGCATGGGCTCGCCGAAAATGACTCTCTTGATGTTCATGCGTGTATCTCGTTATTTATAAGTCTGTCTTCTGCTTCTCCGACAAGTCCTTGTTCAACAGCGTGCGCCAGTTGTAGATGATGAAACCGTGGGGGTTGTTGTCGGAGCGAGGCACGCGACGGATGCTGCCTGCCGTGACCAACTGACGCATGAGGATGCTCGTCCTGCGCTCTATGCGCTGACGGCCATAGTACTTGAAGGTCATACGCTTGTCGTCTATCTTGATGGAATCGCAATAGATGCTGCATATCATGCTGTTGCCGATGATGTTCTGGTAGAAGCCTTTCTCTTTCAGCGCGTTATATTGCGCCTGACCGCTCTCGTCAACGAGGTACAACGCCTTCCTGATGGTGTACTGGATATACTTGTCGTCGGGGGCGAGGGTGAAAAACAGGTTGTGGAACGTCTCTATGTGGCTCTTCGCCTCTACGTCGAAGGTCTCGTCCATGTTAGTGCGACTCGCGATGATGGGAACCTTGCCGTCGAGGACGTATATCTTCTTGTGGGCATCGCTCACCATCATCTTCGCCGTGAAGATGCTGCCAAGGCTTATCACTACGCATCCGGTCATGAACATGAGACTGACAATCATGACCAACTTTATCTTGTTCTCTAAATTCCTTAATATTGCCATGTGTGTTACTTTTTACGGTTACTTGTCTTGGCGCGCGTCACAGGCGCATCACGGAGGTAGCGGCCCTCTTCGCGTCGGAGGCCACGCCCTCGCCGAAGTTACGGGTGGAGAAAGCGGTGTCGCCCTCCGGTATCATCCACGCCGCCAAGTCGGGGACGAGGTTGAGACATTTCAACGCCACCACGCTGGCAACGAGAAGGTAGCCGGACGTGAGAAAGGCGTTCTTGACGATGTACTGGGCGATGCCGGGGCCGGAGGCGATGACTGACAGGTTCTCATATTGGATGCTCAGCACGATGTCGAACAACAACAGGATATAGAAGCCCACGAAGTAGAGCATGGCACCGTAGAAATGGACGGTGAGGTACCTCGTCAGCCATTTCGCCCACGCGCCTTCCCATTTGGGAAGGATGCTGAATGCCCATTGGATGGGGCCGAATATCGTCAGCATGCCCAACAATATCTGCTGGCAATAGATGGTCGACCACCAACCTATGCGGTAGACAACCAACGCGAGGAACATGATGAGCTTGTCCATCATCACTATCAAGCCGGCAAACGTGGACGACAAGCCTAACTTGCCGACTGACTTGACCTTGGTCTGCACCTCGTCTGGGGAAGCGGTGCTCTCCAACACGTCACCGGCCTTGCTCGTGGCTTCCTGGGAGCTCTTGATGTCTACCGTGGCATCCCTGTACAAGCTGTCACGACGTTGTATCAACGGCATGATGGCATTGTACTTGCCTTGCACCTGTGACGCTTCCGACTCATACAACACCTTGCAATAGCCACCGATACAGTTGGGGACATAGGCAAGGGTGGTGAGCATCGCGCCGTTGCCCCAATACCACATGTTGATGACTATGGCTATGCCCATAATCCTCAAAATCTTAAACACGTCGATGGGCTCGCCCTTGACCATCATCTTGTAGGCTATGCCAGCACCAACAATAATGGCGAACAAGGCGGCGAGGCTCTGGCAAAACAACAGTATCATGGAAAACGGGCCGCCAGTGGCCGCGCCGTTGCCAAGAAGGAACTGGTTGGTGCTGAAGATGACATCGTCTATCTCGTTCTCGAACAGGTCTACGCCGATGCTCTGTGTCCAGTCGGATATTGCCGACAAGCTGGACGAGTCTGAGGCCGTAGCTTGCAATAATAATTGCTCAAACATAATATAATGTGTTTTCTGTTTTACTTATTGTCATTTTCTCACCAACCCTATATATCCGCCACCGAGACCGCCTGTGGCCGTGGACATCCCCACGATGCTGCCCCAGTGATACATGCTGTCGCCGGCGAGATATTTATTGTTTATCTTGTGGTTGTTGTCAGCCCTCACTTCCGTGCGCTTCTTGAACTGCATCCCCTCGCGGATGCCGTTCATGGCCGTGAGCTGCCTGACAAGCGCGCCGTTGCGCTCCAACAGGCTCTTGTTTAGGGCGACATACTCCTTGCTCCGTTGGCCAGGGGGCATGTAAGCCTCGCTGATGGCATCAAAGCCGCAGGAGAAGGCGTTGTACACGTCCATCCACTCCTTCTTGTCCGCGGCCTGTCCACCGTAAAGCTGTATCTTGTTGATATTGTCCTTGAAGGTCGACATGTTGCCACGGAAACGTGCCTTCTCGCCCATAAGGGACATGTCAACCTCCCTGTCGGCGATGTTGGCGGCTTCCACGTTGCGCCTATGCTTCAGCGTGTCGCGCATGGCCTTGGCCTTGTCGGGTTCTTTCTTGAAGACTTCCTCGGCAAGCCAACGGAGGTTCTTCTTGGCCGTCATCGGGTTGCCGAAACCGTTGCCCTGCAACTTCTTGTAGCCCTTGTGGAAAAGGTTATAATAATAACCGGGCTGAAGGTCTCCTGCGCCGTCTTCCATAACGGTGAACTGGTTGAGGATGTCGAATTCAACCTCATGCCTCACGTCCGCCAGTTGGGCCTTCGCCGTAATGCTAACAAAAAACAACAGCAAGGGAAGAAAGTGATTCAACGCTTTTATACGTGTCATTTGCATATTATTTTTAATATTGTCATTCATCATAATCATCATCTTCGTCTTCGTCTTCGTCGATGTTGTCCCTCTCATGGCCCATCAACGCGCCATAGCCAAGGTTGGCATTCGGGTGGAGGATGTTGCCTATGGCCACGTTACCCCAACGGCCAAGGGCATCGTTCAGGATGTCGTTAAGGTCGCGGGCTTGGTATATCTTCTTGTTGTAATAGCCAAGCCTTACGGCAAGGTACATATACAGCTCGCAGTAGTGTTCGTATATCTTCGTGCGCATGTCGTCAAGGTCTCCGTTAATCTGGTCAAGGATGGCTATGACATTGGCGGTGGTGCATTCTATCTTGGTGTTAGTCACTTGGTCGATGACCTCATTGGCTGTCAACAAGGCGGCGAGCTTCATGTAGCCTTCCCACACGTCACTGGTGCCGGAGGAAAGGTCGTCGATAATCTTGCACGTGTTGCCCACCACCTTCTCCACGTCGGAGTCCCAGAAAAAGCCTTTTAGCAACAGCTTGCTGTTATAGTCGGACAACAGCTTCTTGTAACGGACGAGGTAGTCCTTGATGTTGTTATAGGTGGTGTAGGTGTGGACTCCCGTGTAGGCCCCGTTGATGATGGCGTTCACGATGTCGAAATTCCTGTATAGCTTGTCGAGCTCGTCGGAGGTAAGGCGGAAAAGACTGGTCTGCTTCTCGCTCTCACCATGGAAGGAGTCATTGACAAGTTCCTCGGAGAGGCGTTGCGACAGGGCCGCCGACATGACCTTGTGGTGGTAAATCATGGCTTCTATCGATGGCCCGTCGGGGACGATGCCTCCAACCGCGGCTCGTGAGCTGACCGCCAACGTGAACGTGACAAGTAACAATAACAACTTTTTCATCTATTGCCCCCTTCCTCTTCTGGTTTCAACGCCTCTTTCTTGGCAATCCTGCGCTTCGCCGGCATGTCTTGGCTGTCATCGCCGCCAGTGGCCACCCCCCACTCTCTTGACGTGCTCATGAAGTTCTGGCACCAGTCGCCGTAGCATATTTGCGCTATCGTGGCTCTCCTGGCACGGTTGACGGCATTGCCTAACGCGCGCTTGAAGAAATCCATCAGCGACTCATGCTCTTGAAGGGAACGGTAGAGCAACATGATGTCGGCGTTGAGGATAATGAGTCGCGAGTCTATCTCTTGCGCTATCCTCACCCTGTCGCCTACCCAAAGGAGGTGAAGCGGCTCCTCGCCGCCATCATCCGCGTCTTGCGGTTGTTGGTAGAAGTATTCCACCCTTATCTCGCAATCGGGATAGTCCTGCTGGAGCTTGCTCATCTCGTCCTCGACCTTGCGCTTGTTGGCCTCGGCTAGGGAAGGGTCGGGGTCGAGCTGCATGCTCTTCACCACGGTCTCGCCTCCTGCGCCTCCCGTGAGCTTGTAGGATACTTTCAAGAGCTCCCTGTGAATGCGCATGCCAAAGAACTTCTTGTAACGACGGGCGGCGGTGAGCTTGGCGGTGAACGTGACGGTGGTCTTGGTCTGGCCGCAATAGGCGGTACGGGTGAAGACGGCGTTGTCGGAGCCCGTAACCCAGTCGCCGCCATTGTCCCATGACAGGTCGAAGACCGTCTGGAGCTTGTTCATGATGTCTTGTATGCGATAGCTGTCACCGTCGCCTGAGCTGATGTCGTCATTGTAAGACTTCAAGGCTTCTTCTATCTGGTCAAGGCCGGCCTTGGACATGTCGCCTGTCTCCGGGTCTTCACGGTGTGACTTCAGATAGTTAATCTTGTCATAGATGTCGGATTGCTCTTTGTTCAACTTCCTGTACTCGGCGTTGAGCCTCGCCACCTTTTCGCTGTCACTGGCCAGCTGCGCCTGGCGTATCTGGTCTTGCAGCTCAGTAAGCTGGTTGAAAATGGCATTGCGCTTGGCATACAGGTCGTTAATTTCCTTGGTGAGCTCGGCCTTGCGAGCCATGAGTGCCTTGCTGGGGTCGTCGGCACCGGTGGACGTGCCGTTGTTGCCCATGGCATCGCTCTCGTCCTCTGGCAATTTAAGGCCCTTGCCATCGTGGTTGGTGCGGCAGCGCTTGAAGTCGAAGTCGCCGTCCATCATGATGGTCTGCTCGTCCTTGCAGTTGGCGATGAAATTGACGGAGCTGCAACCGTTCAGCTTGCGGTCGTCGGGAACGGTGTAATAGACGGGGTCGTCACTGCCGATGACATAATAAGTGGCTACGCCCTCCTGACCATTCCTGTAGTCGCGCTCGGCTTCCAGCTTGTCCCTCTCCGCCTCCATGTGCTTGCGGAAGGTGGAAAGGCTCTGCCTCTGGCTGTCGAAGTAATCCTCGTAGACCTCATTGCTCCTCACGCCTCCGTAGATGTACCACCTTTGGCGGTAATATGTCCCGGTGAAGCTGTTGAGGTAGCTCTCCATGTAGTCGGCGGTCTTCAAGTCTGCCGATACGAAAAGCTTGGTCAACACGGTCTTGGGATCGTCACCGAAAAATGCCTGTACCACATCCCTAACGGAATGGGCCTCCTTGTAGCTCTTGTACTTCTCCTTGAAATATTTCACCATCCTGATTATATCATTAGGAGTGCTCTTGAACACGTGTCCCAACTTGCTCGCCTCCATGAGGTCTCTGTCCAAGACGGCCCTGCCGGCGATGGCTATGCTCTGGCCGATGTTCTTCACGTCCTCAATGATGTCATTGGCGGACAGGCCTTTGCCGAAGTCGCCGATGTCGTCGAAGAAGCCGTCCCAGTCCGTGTCGCTGCCTATATTGGCCAAGTCCACGATTTTGGCGAAGTCGGGATTGACGCTCAACAACACCCAACCGGGGATGTCCTCGAAGCGAAGCTTGCCGTTGGCGACCACCGTCGTGAAGACATTGCAAAGACCTGTCACGTCACTCGTGGTGCGTATCAGCCATGGGCCCCAGTAGAGGGCGTTCTGTGGCTCCTTGACCAAGAGACGGGCACAGTTGACTATGCCGGGGGTGATATGGTTAATTACCATGTTGCCTATGTGGTGGTAGTAGTAGTTCTCTTGCGTGGCAAGCAAGCCGACATTCGTAAGGGCCTTGCGCTCCAGCCATTTCTGGGCGAAGATGCCGGCGGTGGACAGGTTGATGGCTTTGTAATGGTTGAGAACTTGCTCGAGATAGCGTGTGTTCTTGGCTTCTATGACCGAGGAAACACCATACGACTCCGTCATGGCGGCATTGGTCTGGCGGTCGATGTTGACAGTGACGTAAGAGGCGGTCGCGGTTCGCACCATGACCACCAACATCACTGATATTATGAGCATTGCCTTGCGCATTAGCATGATTTTACTGTTTCGTGGTTCGCTTGTCATCACAGGGAAGCATCCTGCCTTTCTCCATCACTTTCTTGGCGAAGTCTATGCTCGCGCGGATGCCACTGCCTTTCCAGTCGCGGACAAAGGCTTCTATCGCTTGACGCTGGGTGCCGTGCAGCTGCTTGCGATATAGCTTCAAAGCCTCTTTCTCCACTTTCTCGGTGGTGTAGTTCATGTAGCACTCTGGTGGCTCTTCCACACCGTACACCTCACCGAACTGGCCACGGCGGATGAACACTTCCTTGAACGGACTCCTGCCCTCGTGGTTGTCAAGGCGGTTGATGGTAAAGATTTTCTTGCAGTCGAGGTCGGTGAGGGACAGCGTGGACTTGATGTCGTCGAACTTGTCCTTGAACTTGCTCTGGTCAAGAAGCATGAACACGTCGGAGTTGTTGATGATGGCCTCCTTCACGATGTCGGAGGAGATGATGTCCTGCAACTCCTGAGTGACGACTCCCACCATGGCCCAATGCTTTCTCGCAGTCTTGTAGAGGTACTTGATGTAGTTGGCCATGACAGGGGTGGCGATGGCTTTCCAAGCTTCCTCGATGACAAGGCACTTGCGACCTTTCTTCAAGCGCATCTTCTGGGTGAACACGTCCATGATGATAAGGGTGACGATGGGGAAGATGACCGGGTCGTCCTTGATCTTGTCTATCTCGAACACTATGAAACGCTCGTCAAACAACGACGTGTCCATGTCGCTGTTGAGGGTGGTCTCGTAAGGGCCGCCCTTGTAAAACTGCTTCAATATCTTTGAGAAGTTGTCGATGTCAAAGTCCACCTTGTCCTCTCGCATGATTTGGGGTATGCGCTCCATGACAAACTCGTAATAGCTGTTGAAAGAAAGCTCCTTGACCTTGTTCTTGCGACGCTCGTTCTCCAACTTGACAATCCTGTCGTCTATGTCCCTAAGGTATTTCCTCTCTATGACGGCTGGGGTAAGCAGAGCGAGCTGATTGCCGCTGGCTCCGGGGGAGAACTGCTCCAACTTGGCGCGAGCGGCCTCTTTCTCGCCTTTCGTGGACGAGGGGTCGGCAAGGATGGCCTTTAGCTTCGGTATCTGCCGCCTCACGCGCGCCATCTCCACGTCTTCCGTCGCTTCTTCCGTCTCGTGCTTCTTAATCAGCTCATCAAACTCCGGGATGTCATAACGGTCGCCGTACTTGTCTTCCAACTTCTCAACGAAACTGTCATACTTGCCGGTGCGCTTGTCGAAAAGCAACAACTGGCGGCGGATGGCCTCGCGCTCATCATCGGTAAAGGCGACAAAAGGTGAGAAATACGCCTTGTAATACTCTATGATGGTCTGGTCGATGATGACATCTTCTATCTTGTTGATTTTCTCCTTACCCTTGAAAATCAAGAACACGAGGCTCTTCAAGAAGTTCTTCTTCTCCTCGAAGTTCTGCTCATACTCCTGCTTGTTTATCTTAAAGGGGTTCATGCTTATCGGGTGCTCCTTGCTGTAGGTTATGTAGGTGCCGCCGAAATAACCGCATAACCCCTCATAGCTGTCACCGGTGTCCACGATAACGCAATCGGTATTCTGCTCGTAATACTGACGGATGACTGTGTTCATGAAAAATGACTTGCCGCTGCCTGATGGCCCAAGGACAAAGAAGTTACTGTTGTCGGTATACCTTATCTTGCCTTCCTTGCCGGTGAGGTCAATGGCAAGGGGCACGCCCTGCCTGTCGGTATAGAAGCATTTAAGCTCCTTGGCATCGCTCGTGGCTTGGTGCTCCTTGTACATCAAGCACATGGCCGGCTCGGAGACGGTGAGGAAACGGTCATAATCCTTGTTAAGACGGAAACAGTTGCCGGGGAACGTGGCCACGTACAGCTCCAACTGGTTGTAGGCGCGCTTGCTGATAGTCATGCTGTTGCGTGCCAAAAGGTTCTCCAACTGATTGGTGACAAGGTGGAAGTCCATGTCCTTCGGGGCGGAAACGACAAGGTCGTAATGGGCATACACAAGGGAACGGCCATTGCGGGCTATGTCGTCAAGGACGGCGTTGATGTCGTCCACGGCTATCTTGTTGTTGGGGTTGGGAATGCTCGCATGCCTGTTGCGGTTCTTCTCCAACTTGAATATCTCTCGCTTCTGGTTCGGAAGGAACACCACTTGGTTGTAGACAATGGTGTCGGGACCGTTGATGCCGTCAAGCTCGCTGAGAAGGTCTTCGGGCATGACGGAATTATTGACGACCATGTTCTTGAATGGCTTGATGGTTCCTGGAAGGCCTACGTTGTCTACGTCCAAGAGGCTGTAGACCTTCATGTGGCGGTCGCCCATGCCTATCTCCTCGCTGTCCACCTTGAAGTCGTTGAACGAGAAGTGCTTGTCGCTGAAGTTCATGGCGTAATACCTGTCTGCGTAGAGCTTGCACTCCTCTGAGCCGAGGAAACGGGCCTTGATATTCTCGGAGGCCAAGCGGTCATAAACCTTGTGGGCTTTAAGGATGAAGTCTGACCACTCGTGGGAGTCGAAACTGTGGATGCCGCCCCTGCCCTTGATGGTAATGATGAGATAGCACTTGCTCTCCGTGTATGGCCTGCCGGAGAAGTGCCTGAAATACGCGTCGCTGAGAAAGTTCTTATATGTATCGGCACTCTTCATCGAAAGGGCGGACGTGTCGAAACGCTTGCGGATGAAGATGTCTTGCTTGTGGATGGCGTAACCCTCGCCAAGGGTCTCCATCACGGACGACATGACAGAGGTGAAGTCATAATAACGGTCTATGTCCGCGGAATACTTGCGGACGGGGTTCTCCATGCTCATGATGACGGAATAGTCGCCCTTCTTGGTGTAGAGCACGCCCATGCCAGACACGTCCTCCACGGAGAAATATATGTTCTCGAATGCCTTGGCCCGCTTGCTGCCCGTACCGAACACGGAAACGGAAAGGGCCATGCCCAAGAGGAGGCAGACAAATACCAATATGACTATCGTTGCTAACATTAATCGCTACTGTTTGTTCGTTTACCAAGAAAGGCCGTCTCTCAAAAATCCGACCTCCTGGATATGATGTATGTTCCCTTGCCTACGCGCTTGGTGTGAAGACCCTTGCCCTGCCTGTTAAAGATAAGGGCGATGCCACTGCCCAAGATGACAACGAGGGTAATGAGCCCTGCAAGGAAACCGCTGATTATATAACCGATGATGAAACCGAGGATGCTGCCCATGGCACTGCCAAATCCCCAATAGATGTAACGTCCGCGCAACCCGAGAAACTCCAAGGGCTTTTGCAAGCCCTTGAAGACCGGATAGCTGGGTTCATTTTCCGAGGCTATCCCCATGATGATAATCAATAACCGAAGAACTTGGGGAGGAACGTGGCGGCGGCGATGAGGAAGATACAGGCTCCCACAATCATCATGACGCTCTTCTTGACATCCTGCTCCTCGTTGTTCATCTTGATGTAGACGGAGATGGCTCCGCCAATGGCGATGATGCCGGCAAGGGCATAGCACAACGCCCTGACAGGTTCGATATACTGGCCAAGCGCACCCTTGACTTCGCCAAGGGCGGAGACGCCAGTGCTCATGTCAGCCTGTCCGGCATCGGCGAAAACGCATACACAGAACCTGGCAAGGAACGCCACCATGAAACAACGATTCAACGCCTCGGAATGGGCAGAGGCCCATGTGAGAACGGAATGATTCACTTGTTTGAATGTCTTTTTGAAATTCATAAGCTTAAAAATTAATTAAATACTAAATACTTTTTAATAACGCTAATAGACTCGCGATGGCTTAACTGTGATATAGATTGAAGCCGAAAAAACTGGGGAACACGATACTGATGGCCAACAGGAATAGACATGCGCCAACAAGGGTATAGATGCTCTTGATGACTCCTTCCTCGCCACTGTTCATCTTGATGTATATCGTCATGGCACTGTAGATGGAGAGTATGGCTCCGATAACATAACATATACCTACGACAACAGAGGCATCGGCGGCAATCAAGGCGGTCATGTTGGAAAGGCCTTGGGTGCCCATCTCGTAATTGGTAACTCCAAATCCCGTGCCAAAGACGCGAGAAAGGCCGGTGAACATGACCACGGACACGGCCAACAGCCTCTTGTGATTACATAATGGATTTCTCATGTCTCAATACTCTTCCGGGGTGTTATATGTAAACAAATTCATTCGTTTGTTCAATGCCAGCAACTCCTCGTCAAACTCATCCGACGAAACGGCTCCGTCAATGTCGGGGGCTATCGGGCTACACTCTGATTCCGCCTTCGCAATGATGGCTTCACGGTCACCGGCATCCATGGTGTGGGTCTCGCCATTGGTATTCACCACGGTCTCAACGCCTCCGTCATTGATGCCATAGCTGCCGTCTTTGAACTCCTCGACGTAGACGGGTAACTCTCCACCTGCGTCGCGCGCGGCATCATCATGGCCTTCCGGAACGCGGATAACCTCTGACGACGTGGCATTCTTGCCTTTGTCTTTTAATAAGTCGGTCAATATCATCACACAATAATATATCACGTAGGCAAATGTCAATACGGCAGCGAAGATTAAAAATGCTCTCATATATTTCTTTCAACTTGGTAAAATCAAATGCAAAGGAAACAACATTTTTAATCATCGGGGGTATTTAAAAGATTTATTCTCTAAATTAACATTTAGAATTTAAGTTTTTATATATATTTGCCGTTTAACGCTGTTTTTTGTACTTCTTTAAGTTAATATTGCGTTTCCCCATTGCTATCTATGCTCTTGGCTTTTCTTTCCCTTTCAAAATACGTTCTTATCTCAATGTCATCCAAGACGGCCCTTCTCCCTGCCTCCTTCCGTGGTCGTGCCACTTGTCGTAAACCTGTCTTCTTGACCGTCACGTTTTTGGCTTCGTATTCTCGCCCGTCCTGCTTATCACGCGTCTATGTCACCAGGCTTGAAAAAGCCCGTGGTCGCATGCCATCTTTTAATGTCCCGTCTTTGCCGTGTCATGCCATGTCGTTACATGTCTCGCTTTTCCCTGCCTCCTTTCTCTCGTTGCCGTCATGTACGTGTGACTTAACGGTCGGTCACGCCACTACGCTAAAACCATATCGTTCCTCTTGTGCCATTGTCTGTGACCTCTCTTGCAGCGTCACTGGTGATTAGCGGTTCTGGGCCATTTCTTCGTTGAATACAAAAGGCCGACATTCATTTTCCTTTGCAAAGTTAGCGCAAGTCAAAATATCGCAAGGGCACGGCACAAGGCCTTGGCTCGAAAAAAAATCAAAAAACTTTCGCTCATCCTTCTCGAAACTTTTTCATGGCCACGGTGATTTTTCGTCGGCCATCGCTTGCCTCAATTTATCGTTCACGCTCTTTTTCGCACGTAAAATAAACATCAACTTTTAATATTTACAACTATGAAGGCTCAAAACAATTTCGCAATCACCGGTTTCATCGCTTCAGACGCTAAGGTAACTGACTTCGGCAAGGCACAGAAGGTGCGCTTCGGCATCCGCGTCACCACCGTCCAAAAAGGCAAGGACGGCAACGAGAGAAAAGAGACGGCAATCATCAACGCCGAGACAATCGTCAAGAAGGACGACACGGCAAAGATGGAACTGCTCAAAAAGGGCTCCTTCGTCACGACCACGGGCTTCTTCAAGCCAGAGGACTGGACTGACAAGGACGGCAAGAAACACTACGACATCAAAATGACCGTGACTGGCATCGAGAAGTTCAGTAAGGATTAAAGTAAAACTCTTGCCACGGAGGGAGGCCCGAAAAAGGGTCTCCCTCTTCTCTTGCTCAATAAAGTACGACTGTTCACGCTTGCTAATTCCATGATTTCTGCATCCCTACTCTTCCTGTCGGCCATTGGCCTCGGACAGTCTTGCCGGCATTGCCCCCTTATTCGTCTCCATTACGATTCCATCGTGTGCCCATGCCACACGTGCCATCGTCATCGCGCCTCATTCCGGGGACAGAGCCGACAAGAACCCTGCCGACTTGTCGGCACCAGTGACTGTCTTATGGTACGCCTTCGCGTATCGACGACAGACACAGGCAAGGGAGAGAGGTATATAAGTCTCTCTTATTTTGAGATTTTCTCGCGAGCGTTGCTATACATGCAATAATGCTTGCTTGCTATCACTACTTGCTTTATTGCAACGCAATAATGCTTGCATTGCTATAATGCTTGCATTGCAATAATGCTTGCATTGCCATATTTATTGCAATGATTTCTATGCAATAATACTTTCATTGCCATCACTGCTTGCTTGCAATACATGCAAGCGGTGCTTACATTGCTATAATGCTGGCATGGCTATTAATCAATCCTTT
>ERZ1032009.126-NODE-126-length-17030-cov-6.426627_pt1 | contig 17030 bp, 11 predicted proteins | sample MGYA00516700_ERZ1032009 | MGnify/ENA primary metagenome ERZ1032009 (study PRJEB33719, sample SAMN04261292) | wastewater metagenome | biome: rural village; feature: human; material: feces | host: Homo sapiens | place: El Salvador | collected 2013-01-14 ...
AGATCGGTCTCGGCATTCCTGCTGAACCGCTCTTCCGATCTGTATGGTTGTGGGAAGAAGGCTGCCGTGCCGACGTTGCACTGGTTGACGAAGAGACGGAAGAATCCTGTGGAGGTCACGGTGACAGTGGCCTGTCGCGGCGTTCCAAAGGAGAGATAGGTATGACGAAACTGAATATGCGCCAGGCTATCGGCCGTCGTCAGACTGTCGGCATGGGGCGCATGGATCCAGTGGGTATTGAACTCCTGGGCGTGCGCTGCCAATGAGCAAGCCAGAACGATGCTGATGAGCTTCAGTCGCAGAATGATGGTTTGTCTCTCTGTCAAGAATAGAAGCATTAAGGAATCTAGAACATGCTGCTGACGCGCTTGATGCCTGCTACTAGGAGGTCGATTTCCTCCTTGGTGTTGTAGAGGGCAAAGGAGGCGCGGACGGTGCCGAGGACGCCAAGGCGGTCCATGAGCGGCTGGGCGCAGTGGTGGCCGGTTCGCACGGCGATGCCGAGGCGGTCTAGGAGAGTGCCCATGTCCATGTAGTGGATGTTGCCGACGTTGAAGCTCACCACGGCATCGTGGAGGTTTTCTTCGGCTTGGAAAACCGAAGCACGGTGGTCTACTCTCCCCTTGGGTCCATAGATGTGTAGGCCCTCTATCTGAGAGAGCTGCTCGATGGCGTAGCGGGTGAGGGCCTCCTCGTGCTGGCGGATGTTGTCCATGCCAAGCTTCGTGACATAGTCGAGAGCTACGGCGAGACCGTGGGTGGCGACATAGTCCGGTGTGCCCGCCTCAAACTTCAGGGGCGGGCGCTCGAAGGTCGTCTTCTCGAACGAGACATGCTCAATCATCTCGCCGCCACCCTGATAGGGCGGGAGCTTCTCCAGCCACTCCTCCTTGCCATAGAGCACGCCGATGCCCGTGGGGCCGTAGACTTTGTGCCCACTAAAGACGAAGAAGTCGCAGTCGAGGTCCTGCACGTCGACGGGAAAGTGGGGTGCGCTTTGTGCACCGTCGACCATCACTGGCACACCATGCTCGTGGGCGATGCTTACGATATCCTTGACGGGATTCACCGTGCCGAGGACGTTGCTCACGTGGCAGACGCTGACCATCTTCGTTCTCTCCGTGAAGAGGTTCTTGTAAGCCTCCATGTCGAGCACGCCGTCGTCGCTCATCGGTATGACGCGCAGGCGGATGTCCTTGCGGCGCTGCTGCAGCTGCCAGGAGACAATGTTCGAGTGGTGCTCCATGGTGGAGATGAGCACCTCGTCGCCCGGCTGCATAAAGTCCTCGCAGTAGCATGATGCCACGAGGTTCAGGCCCTCGGTGGTGCCGCGGGTGAAGACGATCTCCGTCGTGGAGCGGGCGTTGATGAAACGGCGTACCGTCTCGCGGGCCTGCTCGTGGAGGTCAGTGGCCTGCTGCGAGAGCCAGTGGACGCCACGGTGCACATTGGCGTTGACGTTGAGGTACTCGGAACGCATGGCGTCGAGCACTTGGATGGGCTTCTGCGTCGTTGCCGCATTGTCGAGGTAGACAAGCGGCTTACCATATATCTCCCGCGAAAGGATGGGAAGTCGTTACGGATGGTTTCGATGTTCATTTTATTATTTGCAAAGTTTGCAGCCTTGGCAACTGTTCAGCTCTCCGCGGAAGCGCTTCTCGACCAAGTGGTGGAGACGGTCGCGGAGGGGCTCCAGACGGATCTGGTCGATGACCTCACCGATGAAGGCAAACTCCAGGAGGAGCTTCGCCTCGTGCTCGTCGATGCCACGCTGCTGCATGTAAAAGAGTGCCGCGTCGTTGAGCTGTCCGACCGTTGAGCCGTGCGAGCACTTCACGTCGTCGGCATAGATCTCCAGCATCGGCTGGGTGTACATCCGTGCGGTCTTCGTCATGCAGAGGTTCTGGTTCGTCTCCTGCGAGGTGGTCTTCTGCGAGCCATGACGCACGAGCACGCGGCCGGCGAAGGCACCCGTGGTTTTCTCATCCAACACATATTTATATAGCTCGTGCGAGTCGCAGTGGCCCACGGCATGGTCGATGAGCGTGTTGTTGTCCACGTGCTGATTTTTGTCAGCGATGACGGCACCGTTGCACCAGCACTCCGCACCCTCTCCACGGAAGGTGAGGTCGAGCTTGTTGCGCGTGACGCCGTTGTGGAGCGTGATGACGTTGTGATTCAGCCGACTGTTCGCCTGTTGCTCCACGTAGACATTCGACACACGGTGGTTCTTCACATGCGTCTCCTCGAGACAATAGAGGTCGAGCGAGGAATTCTCACCGACGTAGGCCTCGATGACCTGTGTGGCAAGGAAGTTACGGTCGTCGGCGGAGTCGTCGCAGAAGAGCAGCTTTGCCATCGCGCCCTGCTCCAAGATGATCAGCACGCGGCGGTTCACCATCAGGTCTACGTCCGAGCGGAGGATGTTCACCACCTGGATAGCACGGTCCACCTTCACGTTCTTAGGCACATAGACCAGCAGACCATCCTCGGCCAGCATCGTGTTCAGCGCGGTGACGGCGTCCTCGTCGGTCTTGGCCAGTCGGGCGTAGTACTTCGCCACGAGTTCCGGCTGCTCCTTAGCTGCGTCGCTGAGGCTTTCGACGATGACACCCTCTGGCAGAGCTGCCTTGGGTTGCACCTTTTTATAAAAGAGGTCGTTGACAACGAAATATAAAGAGGTGCTGAGGTTCGGCACGTCACAACGGAACGCGTCGTAAGGGTTCACGGGTATCTCCAGACGGTTGAGGTTCAGGCCATAGTCCGGCGCAAAGAGCTCCTGGATGTCTGTGTATTTATATCGCTCGACCTTCCGCGAGGGGAAGCCCTGGCGCTGGAAGTCCTCGAAGGCACGGTCGCGCACGGCGTTCATCACGTCGGCGGAGTGGTCGAAGATCATCTGGCGGGCGTCACGATACAGATCTATATATTGTTTTTCGCTACTCATGATTACTTCCCGTATTTCTGGTCAGCCTCCTCTTTGATCCAGTCGTAGCCGCGCTGCTCAATCTCCTTGGCGAGCTCGGGGCCTTCGGTGCGGACGATGCGACCGTTGTAGAGCACGTGGACCACCTGTGGACGGATCATGTCGAGCAGACGCTCGTAGTGGGTGATGACGATGATCGACTTCTGGGGCGTGAAGAGTTTGTTTACGCCATCGGCAACGATGCGCATGGCATCGACGTCGAGGCCGGAGTCAGTCTCGTCGAGGATGGCGAGTGTCGGGTCGAGCATCGCCATCTGGAAGATCTCGTTGCGCTTCTTCTCGCCACCCGAGAAGCCCTCGTTCACGGAACGGTGGGAGAGCTTTGCGTCGAGTTCCACGAGCTGGCGCTTCTCGCGCATAAGCTTCATAAACTCCGGTGCCTTCAGCGGCTCCAGGCCCTGATACTGTCGCTTGGCGTTGACAGCCGCCTTCATGAAGTTGGTCATCGACACGCCGGGAATCTCAACGGGATACTGGAAGCTGAGGAACAGTCCTGCGCGGGCACGGTCCTCCGGCTTCATCGTCAGCAGGTCCTTGCCATTGAACATCGCCGTACCCTCGGTAACGGTGTACAGGGGGTTGCCCGTGAGGACTGCGGAGAGTGTCGACTTCCCCGATCCGTTCGGGCCCATGATGGCATGGATCTCGCCATCGGGAATGGTAAGGTCTATACCTTTTAATATCTCTTTGCCAGCAATCGTGGCATGTAAGTTTCTTACTTCAAGCATAGTTTGTTTATCCTACAGTGCCCTCAAGGGACACGCTTAATAATTTCTGCGCCTCCACGGCAAACTCCATGGGGAGCTTGTTGAGCACATCCTTCGCATAGCCGTTGACAATCAGGCCTACGGCATCCTCAGTGGGAATGCCGCGCTGGTTGCAATAGAACAACTGGTCCTCAGAGATTTTCGATGTCGTCGCCTCATGCTCCACCACGGCCGTGTCGTTATGGATGTCCATATACGGAAAGGTGTGGGCACCACAGTCGGAGCCGAGCAAGAGCGAGTCGCATGAGCTATAGTTGCGGGCGTTGTCGGCATTCGAGGTGGCACGGACGAGGCCGCGATAGCTGTTCTGGCTATGTCCTGCGGAGATACCCTTCGAGATGATGGTCGACTTGGTGTTCTTGCCCATGTGGATCATCTTCGTTCCCGTGTCTGCCTCCTGATAATGATTCGTCACGGCAACGGAGTAGAACTCCGCCTGCGAGTTGTCGCCACGGAGCACACACGACGGATACTTCCACGTAATGGCCGATCCCGTCTCCACTTGCGTCCACGAGAGCTTCGAGTTCACGCCACGACAGTCGCCACGCTTCGTCACGAGGTTCAGGACACCGCCCTTGCCATGCTCGTCGCCGGGGTACCAGTTCTGCACGGTGGAGTATTTCACCTCGGCATTGTTCATCACCACGATCTCCACGACGGCCGCATGGAGCTGGTTCTCATCACGCATCGGCGCCGTGCAGCCTTCGAGGTAGCTGACGTACGAGTCGTCGTCGGCAACGATGAGTGTGCGCTCAAACTGTCCCGTGTTACGGGCGTTGATGCGGAAGTAACTGCTGAGCTCCATCGGACAGCGTACGCCCTTGGGGATGTAGACGAACGAACCGTCGGAGAAGACGGCGGAGTTCAATGCTGCAGAGAAGTTGTCACGATAAGGCACCACCGATCCCAGGTACTGGCGTACGAGGTCTGGATGATTCTTCACCGCCTCGCCGATGCTTGAGAAGATGATGCCCTTCTCAGCAAGCTGCTTCTTGAACGTTGTCTTCACCGACACCGAGTCCATGATGGCGTCGACGGCGGTGCCGCTCAGCGCGAGTCGCTCCTCCAAGGGGATGCCGAGCTTGTCGAACGTCTTCTCCAGCTCGGGGTCTATCTCCTTGTTCTTCGGCTTCTGTGCCAGTGGGTCGGCATAGTAGGAGATGGCTTGGAAGTCGATCTCCGGCACATGCACATGACCCCACCGTGGCACGGGCAACGTCTGCCAGTAGCGGAACGCCTTCAAGCGGAAATCGAGAAGCCACTCCGGCTCACCCTTCTTCTGCGAGATGAGCCGGACGATGTCCTCGTTGAGACCCTTCGGGATGACATCCGTCTTGACGTCGGTGGTGAAGCCGTACTCGTACTTCTTCTGCGCCACCTCGCGGACGAATGCATTCTCTTCGTTATCTTTAAGTTGAATCTTCATTTTATAACTTCTGTTCCACCTCAATCTCGGTAAACGTCTCGAGAACGTCACCTACTTGGATATCATTGAAGTTGACCAGCGAGATGCCACACTCCAGACCGGCCACGACCTCCTTTGCGTCATCCTTGTAACGCTTCAGGGCGGCGATGTTGGCGGTGTGGACGACGATACCGTCGCGCACCACGCGAGCCTTGTCCTTGTTGTGGACCTTGCCCTCGGTGACGAGACCACCGGCGATGGTGCCCACCTTCGAGATCTTGAACACCTGCTTCACCTCTACCTGTCCGGTGATGATCTCCTTCTTCACCTTGTCGAGCATACCGACCATGGCCGACTTGACATCGTCAATGGCATCGTAGATGATCGAATAGGTGTTGATCTCCACACCCTCGCGGTCAGCAAGCTTGCGGGCATCCGACGACGGACGCACCTGGAAGCCGACGATGATGGCGTCGGAGGCCGAGGCGAGCATCACATCGTTCTCCGAGATCTGGCCGACAGCCTTGCTGATGACGTTCACCTGCACCTTCTCCGTGGAGAGCTTCAGGAACGAGTCGCTGAGCGCCTCGACGGATCCGTCGGTGTCACCCTTGACGATGATGTTCATCTCATGGAACTCGCCACGTGCGATGCGGTGAGAGATATCCGACAGCGTCAGACGCGTCTGCGTGCGGAGGCTCTGCTCGCGCTGCAGCTGCTCACGCTTGTTGGCGATGTCGCGCACCTCCTGCTCTGAGTCGAGCACATGGAACTGGTCGCCAGCTGTCGGGGCACCGTTCAGGCCCAGGATGATGGCTGGCTCTGCCGGCTTCACCTCCTTGAGGTTCTGGTTGCGCTCATTGAACATTGCCTTCACACGGCCCCAGCAGGTACCGGCGATGACATAGTCGCCCACATGGAGCGTACCGTTGCTCACGAGCACCGTGCTGACATAGCCACGGCCCTTGTCGAGCGAGCTCTCGATGACGGTACCCGTAGCCTTGCGGTTGGGGTTTGCCTTCAGGTCGAGCATCTCGGCCTCGAGGAGCACCTTCTCCATGAGGTCCTTGACACCGATGCCCTTCTTGGCACTGATCTCCTGACACTGGTACTTACCGCCCCACTCCTCGACGAGGAGGTTCATATTGGCGAGGTCCTCACGGATCTTGTCGGGGTTAGCGCCCGGCTTATCAATCTTGTTGATGGCAAACACCATCGGCACACCGGCAGCCTGCGCATGGGCGATGGCCTCCTTCGTGGTAGGCATCACCGAGTCGTCGGCAGCGATGATGATGATGGCAATATCCGTAGCCTGTGCACCACGGGCACGCATGGCGGTGAACGCCTCGTGTCCCGGGGTATCGAGGAAGGTGATGTGCTTGCCGTTCTCCAGCGTGACGTTGTAGGCACCGATGTGCTGGGTGATGCCACCGGCCTCACCGGCGATGACGTTCGTCTTGCGGATATAGTCGAGCAGCGACGTCTTACCATGGTCGACATGACCCATGACGGTGACGATCGGGGCGCGCGGCACGAGGTCGCTCTCGTCGTCCTCCTCCTCGCTGACAGCCTCCTGCACCTCCGCAGAGACATACTCCGTCGTGAAGCCGAACTCATCGGCCACAAGGTTGATGGTCTCAGCGTCGAGGCGCTGGTTGATGGATGCCATCACGCCGATGCTCATCAACGTGGAGATGACCTGCGTCACGCTCACGTTCATCATCGTGGCGAGTTCGGAGACGGTCACAAACTCGGTGAGCTTCAGCACCTTGCTCTCCTTCTTCTCCTCACGAGCCTCCTGCGAGAGCTTCTCCTGAGCAGCCTCACGTTTCTCCTTACGGTACTTAGCACCCTTCTTGGTGTTCGACTGCTTGCTCGTCAAGCGGGCCAGCGTCTCCTTGACCTGACGTGCTACGTCCTCCTCGTTGACCTCCAGCGGCTTCTGGTTGCGCTGGTTTTTGTTCTTCTTGTTTTTCTTGCCCTGGCCCTGGTTGTTGCCACCGCCGTTCTTGCCGGCCTGCTTGGCTGCTGCGTTGATGTCCACGCGCTCATTGCTGATGCGCTGGCGCTTGCGGCGCTCGCCGTTCTGGCTGTTCTCACGGTCGCGGCGCTTCTCCTCCTTGCTCTTCTTCTTCGGGCGTGTGCTCTGGTTGATGGCGTCGAGGTCAATCTTTCCCAGCACGTTCACCTTCGGCGTGTTGAGGATGCGCTTCTCGCTCTTGAGCTGGAAGACGCCCGAGTCCTTTTTCGGCACGTCGGTCACTGCTTCTGCCACCTTCTCGACATTGTGCTGATGGGGGGGAGCGGCAGCAGAATCCGATGGCGCAACAGGCGCTGCGGGAGCCTTGGCAGGCTTGGCACCCTCCACCGGCTTGACAGCCTCTGCAGGCTTAGCGGCCTCGACGGGCTTAGTCGTCTCTGCCGGCTTAGCCTCTTCAACGGGCTTTGCGACCTCAACGGGCTTACTGGGCTGCACGGGCTTACTGGGCTGCACGGGAGCGGGCTTCGGTGCTTCGGCGGGTTGGCTGACGGCAGCAGCCTTCACCTCCGGCGTCGTCACAGGCTGTGGAGCAACAGATGGCTTTGTCACGGGCTTACCCACATTGTTGAGGTCTATCTTGCCCAACGGCTTATACTGCTGTCGTCCGGCCGACGAGAGCAGATTCTCAGCGCGATGGTCATCCTTCTGTGGCTCACGCTTCTTCTCTTTCGGTTTCTTGAAGAGCTTCTCGGCTTCGGTGCGTACGGCGGCGTCCTGCTTGAAAGCCTCAACGAGTGCGTCATACTGCTTGTCGTTGAGCTTAAAGCTCAGGTCGGCCTTCACCTCGCCCAGCGAGCTCCGCTTCTCCAGGAATTCAACTGCCGTTTGAAGTCCTATATTCAGTTCACGTAATGCTTTATTTAATCTGATGCTCATATATTCCTTTTACTTCTTCCTTTTTCTTACTTATCTCTAACTATCGTGCAGCGCGGCATTTTATTCAAACTCCTTGCGCAGCACCTCGAGCACATGGTCGACGGTCTCCTCCTCGAGGTCGGCCTTCTCTGCCAGCATCTCGCGCGGTGCATTGAGCACAGCCTTGGCGGTGTCGAGGCCGATACCCTTGATGGCGTCGATGATCCACTGGTCGATCTCGTCGTTGAACTGATCGAGATAGACGTCGTCCTCATCACGCTGTTCGCCCTCGGAGAGCACACGGTAGACGTCGATGGTGTAGCCGGTGAGCATCGAGGCGAGCTTGATGTTCAGTCCGCCACGGCCGATGGCAAGGCTCACCTCCTCGGGTTGGAGATACACCTCTGCCTTCTTGTTCTCCTCGTCAATGTCGACGCTGGTGATCGTTGCGGGGCTCAGCGCACGCTGGATGAAGAGCATGGTGTTTGCCGTCCAGTTGATGACGTCGATGTTCTCGTTGCAGAGCTCGCGGACGATGCCGTGAACACGGCTACCACGCACGCCGACGCAGGCACCGACGGGGTCGATACGGTCGTCGAAGCTCTCCACGGCAACCTTGGCACGCTCACCCGGCATGCGGGCAATCTTCTTGATGGCGATCAGGCCATCAGCAATCTCCGGCACCTCCTGCTCCAACAGACGCTCCAGGAACGTGGGTGAGGTGCGGCTGAGGATGATCTTCGGGTTGTTGTTCTCGTTGTCCACACGCTCGATGACGGCGCGGATGGTCTCGCCCTTGCGATACTGGTCGGCCGGAATCTGCTCGCTCTTCGGGAGGATGAGCTCATTGTTCTCATCGTCGACGACGAGCACCTCACGCTTCCAGATCTGGTAGACCTCGCCGGAGATGACCTGTCCCACACGGTCCTTATACTTATTATATAAGGTGTCGTGCTCCAGTTCCAGCACCTTGCTGGCGAGTGTCTGACGCAGGGTGAGGATGGCCCGGCGGCCAAACTTTGCAAAGTCGACCGGCTCGGACACTTCCTCGCCAATCTCATAGTCAGGCTCAATCTTCTGGGCATCGCTGAGGCTGATCTCCTTGTTCTCATCCTCCACCTCGCCGTCGGCAACGACGACGCGGTTGCGGTAGATCTCAAAGTCACCCTTGTCGGGGTTGACGATGACGTCAAAGTTCTCGTCACTGCCGTAGATCTTGGCAAGCACATTGCGGAAACTCTCCTCGAGGACACTCACCAGGGTGGTGCGGTCGATGTGCTTGTCGTCATTAAACTGGCGAAACGCATCAATCATGCTGACGCCTTCTTCTTCTTTCTTTCTTGCTGGCATAGCTTTTTATCTTATTTTTGTTTTATTTTCTTTGGGGTCGGCAAGTAGAACTTGCCGATTTATATAAACGGTACGACAATTTGGGCTACTTGAAGCTGATAATATATTTGGTATACTTCACCTCGTCCATATTGAACGGGTGGTCGACGTCCATCTTCACGGGACGCTTTTTGCCTTCCACCTGCACCTTCTCGTTGACGGTCACCACAAAGTCGCGGCCATCGACACTCTTGAGGATGCCCTTCACCTTCTTGCCTTCAGCATCGAGCACCTCTACCTCCTTGCCGATGTAGTTCGCATACTGCTGTGCCACCTTGAACGGCTGGCCGAGGCCCGCGGAGCCTACCTCGAGCTCATAGTCCTCCTCATCACGGCTGAGGTGTTCGTTGATGTAGCGGGACAGGCCTTCACAGTCGTTAATCCACACACCATCGGCATGGTCAATCTCTACAACGATTTTATCATCAGGGCTAATAGTAAGGTCCACAAGAAAATAGTTCTTTTCCTTGTTCTCCTCCAGCCATTCATTCACTAAACTCTTTACGACGTTCTTGTCAATCATATCTTGTCATTATAAAACAAAATGAGGAGCTCACTGTGGAGCCCCTCATTCCTCTGAACGTTGCAAAGGTACGAATTCTTTTCCTAATACACAAAGAAATTCCTTAATTCTTTAGTTCTTGATGAAAAAAGGACTTATTTCCCTGCGAGTATCTTGTGGTATTTCTCTTGGTCCTGAAGCAGTTCGAACGCCGCCTTGACCTGTTTGTCCTGCCGCAGGGAGTTCTCCAAGGCGCCCGCCTGGAAGTAGTATGCCGTGACGATGTCGTTGGTGAGCACCTCCTTGATGCTCGCCTTGTTGAAGTCCAGGTCGTGGGCGAGGTCGTGCTTGAGCTTCTTCTTCAGCGCCTCAAACTCCGGCTTCGCGGCATCGTAGTAGCCCTCAAACTTCGCCATCTTCTCCAGCTGGCCGAGGCTCTTCTCGCTCAGCGCGTCGTATTTGAAGCGGCTCGCGAGGACCATCTGCTTAAACTCCTCGTAGTCCGCATCGCTCAGTTCGAAGTCAGCAGCCGGGGCAATGGTCGGGTGCTTGGCGATATAGTTCACTTCGAAGGTATGGATGAGCTCGTCGCTGTCACGCATGGCAGCGAGGTAGTAGGTGATGTTCGGCATCGAGTCGGCCTTCACCTCCACGTCGGGCATGATGCCGCCAGCGTCCTTCACCGGCCGGCCGCCAGCGGTGTAGAATGTCCGTGCCAACGAGTCGGCAACCTCCTCCGAGCTGCCGCCGTCGGCATGCTTGTAGTTCAGCTTCTGGATGCATCGCCCCGAGGGGATGTAGTAGTGGTTCGTCGTGAGTTTCATCTGTCCGTTGTAGGGCAGGTCGAGCATCGTCTGCACCAGACCCTTGCCAAAGGTCTTCGTGCCCATGACGACGGCGCGGTCCATATCCTGCAGGGCGCCGCTGGTGATCTCCGATGCCGATGCGGAGTTGCCATTGACGAGCACCACCACCGGCATCACCGTGTCCACGGGCTCCACCTGCGTCATGTAGTCGTGGTTGGCACGCTTCACCTTGCCGCGGTTGCTCACCACGAGCTTGCCCTTCGGCACAAAGCAGTTGACGATGTTCACCGCTTCCATCTCCGAGCCGCCGCCATTGTTGCGCAGGTCGAAGACGAGGCCCTTCATGCCGTCCTTCTTCATCGCGATGATAGCGTTGCGCACATCCTTGCCACAGTTCTCCGTGAAGGTATTCAGGTTTAGGTAGCCGAAGCCATTCTTCTGCAGACCATAATAGGGCACGGCAGGCATCTGGATGGCGCGGCGCGTGATTTTTATTTTCATGTCCTTGTCCGTCGCCGGACGGTGGATCTTCAACTCGAACGTCGTGCCGGCGTCGCCGCGCAGGTGCTCACTGACATAGTCGTTCAGCTTTCCCGTCATGTCATCACCGTCGATGCTCAGGATGATGTCACCCTTCCTGAGGCCCACCTCAGCGGCCGGCATGCCGGCGTATGGCTCGTCGATGCACACCCGCCCGAGCTTGTAGTTGTAGCGGATCAGCGCGCCGATGCCCGCATACTTTCCCGTGAGCATCATCTTCAGGTCCTTCTGCTTGTCCTCAGGGTAGTACTCCGTGTAAGGGTCGATGCTCCGCAGCATCGCGTTGATGCCGTTGCCCACCACCTCGTCGGCGTCGAGCGTGTCGACGTAGAGCATATCGAGGTTGCGGTAGATGGTGTTGAACACCTCCAGGTTCTTCTGCACCTTGAAGTTATGGTCGTTGTCCTGAGCAGCCACGCCCACGACGGCAAGCAGACTCATGGCCAGTAAAGCTATCTTCTTCATCTTCTCCATTGAATAGAATCCTATCATTATTATATATGTAGCTGCAAAGGTACTCATTTTGCACCGCTTACCTACCTTCTTCCTAAGATTTTTAAGCTTTATTGAAAAAAAACCTCGAAAACATTTGGTCGTTTCTCCGAAACTCCTTACCTTTGCACTCGCAATTCAGAAATGGCATTGCAACACATCTTGCTTCAGTAGCTCAGTTGGTTAGAGCACCTGACTGTTAATCAGGGGGTCGTTGGTTCAAGCCCATCCTGGAGCGCCTTAAAAGAGAATCCTGTAAGTCAACGGCTTACAGGATTTTTCGTTTCTATGCCTTGCAAAGTTGCATCCACTTTGCACCCGAATGATTGAACAATCACTGGGCCATTAGTGACAATTAATAAAAATTATGGTCGCGGGTGGCCAAAAGCTGAAGAGATTTGCGTACCTTTGCACTACTATGTGTGAAGTCTAACTAAACCATTACTATTCAATATGAAAAAACTGACATTGTTATTAGCCTTGACGCTGACCACCTTGGTTGCCAGCGCTCAGCGACCCGCTATCCCCCGTGACGAAGCCATCGAGGCAAAAGTGGAGGCACAGCTGGCAAAGATGACCCTCGATGAGAAGGTCGGACAGATGCTCGAGCTGAACCTCGACATCCTCGGCAAGATGGCGCCAGGCAAGGATGGGAAAACCGTCTGGACACTCAACGAGGCGATGCTCGACTCGTGCATCGCAAAGTATAAGGTGGGCTCGCTGCTCAACGCCCCCGGCACGAAGGCCGCCACGGTGAAGCAGTGGCAGGAGTGGATACGCCTGATCCAGAAGAAGAGCATGAAGTATATCGGCATTCCCGACATCTACGGCCTCGACCACAACCACGGCGTGACCTACACGCAGGGGGGCACGCTCTTCCCGCAGCCCATCAACCTTGCCGCATCGTTCAACACCCAACTCGCCACGACGATGGCCGAGGTGGCAGCTTACGAGAGCCGCGCCGGCAACTGTCCGTGGGTCTACAACCCTGTGCTCGACCTCGGCCGTGACCCGCGCTGGAGCCGCATCTGGGAGAGCTTCGGCGAGGACCCCATCGTCAACGCTCGTATGGCGGAGGCGGAGATCCGTGGTTACCAGGGCGACGACCCGAACCACCTGGGTAAATACAATGTGGCCACGAGCGTGAAGCACTATATGGCCTACGGCGCGCCTTGGAGCGGCAAGGACCGCACGCCGGCCTACCTCTCCGAGCAGATGCTGCGCGAGAAATACTTTGAGCCCTTCAAGGCTGCCATCCAGGCGGGTGCGCTGACTGTCATGGTCAACTCTGCCAGCATCAATGGTATGCCGGTGCACGCGAGCTATAAGTTCCTGACGAAGTGGCTGAAGGAGGACCTCCAGTGGGACGGCATGATCGTCACCGACTGGGCGGACATCAACAACCTCTACACCCGTGAGAAGGTGGCCAAGGACAAGAAGGACGCCATCCGCATCGCCATCAACGCCGGTGTGGACATGAGCATGGACCCCTACAGCGTCGACTTCTGCACACTGCTGAAGGAACTCGTCGAGGAGGGTAAGGTGAAGCAGAGCCGTATCGACGACGCCGTGCGCCGCATCCTCCGCGTAAAATATCGACTGGGGCTCTTCGACCAGCCGAACACCGGTGGCAAAGGCTATGAGAAGTTCGGTTCGAAGGAGTTCGCAGACAAGGCGCTGCGGGCTGCCGAGGAGACGGAGGTGCTGCTGAAGAACGAGGGGGGTATCCTGCCGCTCGCCAAGGGCAAGAAGATCCTCCTCACGGGACCGAACGCCAACCAGATGCGCTGCCTCGACGGCGGATGGAGTTATACCTGGCAGGGCAGCAATGCCGAAGACCTCTCGGGAGCGTACAACACGATCTACGAGGCACTGTGCAATAAATATGGTCAGGAGAACATCATCCTCGAGCAGGGCGTGACCTATAATGAGAAAGGTAGATACGACGCGGAGAACGCTCCGCAGATCGACAAGGCGGTGAGTGCTGCGGCTGGCGCCGATGTCATCATCGCCTGCATTGGCGAGAACAGCTACTGCGAGACGCCGGGCAACCTCACCGACCTCTGGCTGTCCAGCAACCAGCGTGATCTGGTGAAGGCACTGGCGAAGACGGGCAAGCCGATCATCCTCATCCTCAACGAGGGTCGGCCGCGCCTCATCGCTGACATCGAGCCGCTGGCAAAGGCCGTCGTCGACATTCTGCTGCCGGGCAACTATGGTGGCGACGCTCTGGCTAACCTCATCGCTGGTGACGCGAACTTCTCGGCAAAGATGCCGTACACCTATCCGCGGGAGATCAACTCGCTGACGACCTACGACTACAAGGTCAGCGAGGAGGTGCCGACGATGGCGGGCGCTTACAATTATGATGCTCGCGTGAACCTCCAGTGGCCCTTCGGTTATGGCATGAGCTACACGACGTTCGAGTACAGCAACCTGCAGGTGGACCGCACCGCCTTCACCGCTGGTGACGCGCTGAAGGTGACCGTCGACGTGAAGAACACTGGCTCGCGTGCCGGTAAGGAGGCCGTGCTGCTCTATACCAGTGACCTCATTGCCTCACTCGTCCCGGACAACAAGCGCTTGCGGGAGTTCACGAAGGTGGAGCTGCAGCCTGGCGAGACGAAGACGGTCTCCTTCACGCTGCCCGCGAAGAGCATGGCGTTTGTCGGTGAGGACGGCAAATGGACCCTCGAGGAGGGCGACTTCACCATCCGTGTCGGCCGACTGACGAAGAACGTCCATTGCACCCAGACAAAGGTGTGGGACGAGCCGAACATCTAAGGCTGAACAGAAGTATAAAAGAAAAAGGGTGACTCCTCAGACGAGGGGCCACCCTTTTATCTTTCTGCTTGCGCGAAGCAGCAGACACAGAGTTAGTTCTGTTCTATTTTGCAGCTTGCGTGAAGTGGAATGTGTCGAAGATGTCGCCTGCCGTCACAGTGAGGACGTCGCTGCGCTCGGCACCGGTGGTGTTCGGCTGGATGGTCACGGTGATGTCGCCCTTGGTGGCGTCGGATACAGCCTTGACCCATCCGTTGCTGACGCGCTGATAGGAGACATTGGAACCCGCGGTAAAGGCGCTGTTCCTCTCATCGATATAATAGAAGGTCTTGCTGTCACTGAACCGGACCCCATTGTAGTTGCTGCAGTGGATGTGCAGCGTCTGGCCTGCGGCGGGGATGGCAAACTGCCCCTTGTTCATGGGCATCTCCTGGCACGACCATTTCATGACGTCCCAGTCCCCATCGATGTCGTCCTCACAACCAGTGAGGCCGCAGAGCATCCCCAGAAGGAACATGCTGAAAATAACGATTCGTTTCATAGTCTTTTTTTTATTTCTGTTTCTATTACCTTAATTCCGCACCCAATTAAATTAATCTTTTTTATAAGCCTATGGGCAACAATAAGTTGCCCACAATTTTGCCATGTCGGATTTTTTACTTAACTTAGTGGTGCGAATTCAAGCAGTTCGAAAACCAACTGACGTGGCAAAGGTAGCAATAAAATCCGAGAAGCTGACCTCATTCGGTGGTATTATTTCAATCATGAGTGCATTTGAGGCTCTTCTGAGCCCGACTATCGACTCCGTCCTCGGAAAAAGAGGAGGAAGCCATGCATACACCTCCAGCGACCCTGGGCCACGATAATCGAAGGTGCTGACCTTCGTGAAGATCTTGATAACACTCAGCATACAGGAGCCCACGGCGGAGGAGCTTCCCTGCCGTAACTGTTTCAAAATCAGTTGCTCTCTGTTGGCTGAGTGTTGGTCATCGATCTCTAATTGCCCTGATAGGTGCCAATGAATACGATGGTATTGCTCGACGACTCGGTGATGACGTACACGAAGGGACGGTTGGCATGAAACTCGCCCTTCTCAAACCCAGAGTTAGGTGGACAGGTTGCCCAATCCCCCGAGACGGTGACGGCGGAGGCCTTCGTGCCCTCCTCGTCGACATCGATCTTCGCCTTCTGGAACATTTCGCCCACGAATACACCGGTCTCCTTGCACATCTCACGCAGCTCGGCACTCCGCGTGAACATGCGCTTGATGCCCATGTCGATGAGCGGCTTGATGAGGTCGGTCTTGTTGGCGGTGGAGAACTTCGGGAGCTTCAGGTCGAGCTCGTAGCTCTGGCGCCCCTGAACGATCTTGCTCCATGTCTGGCCATTGAGCTGGCTTGCCACGTCGCTGATGGTCTTGCCCTCTGCTGGCAGGAGGATGTACATGTACCAGTTCTCGCCATTGCCATAAGGCAGGCAGATGGCGGTGTAGTCGTCCGTGTCATAGCCGAGGATGGCAGCGTTGTTGTGCATCATCGGCACACGCCGCTCGGCACCCGTGGAGGTGGTGAACGTCTCCTGCAGCGTCTTCGCACGGTCAAACTTCTTGGTCCACGTCGCCTTGAAGTAGACGGAGCTGAGCAGATAAGCCACCGCGTCAGCATTGATGTCGTCGAGTACTTGGGGAATCATCCCGTCGGTCTGCTTCTTCGCCCAGCCATTAATGGTCGAGAGGGCCTTTGAGGAATGGAAGTCCAGCGTCTGTGCATCGGCATGATAGTAGTTCTTCACCACCTTCTGATAGTTGTCTTTTAGCGAGAACCCCTTGTTCGTGTAGATGGCGTTGGCGGAGAGGATGTCCACGTCCTGGTCCACCTCTGGCAGACCCTCGATGAGCGACTGGCAGAGCGTGTTCAGCCTCTCGGTGCCGTAGCTGACGCCGAGCGTGGAAGTGATCTCCTGCTGTGTCTGTCCTGTGGCGCCGTTGTTGATCATGCCAAGGTTGTAGACCACGCTCAGCGGCGAGAACGCCAGGCTCTGCGTGGGGCTTGCCTGCTGGATGGTGCGGAAGAGGCTGAACGAGAAGTCGTTCGTCTCGTTGACCATCGTCTGCTGCTCGGCGGTCAGCGTCATCGGCTTGGCCTTCGGCAGCATGTATGTCGTTGTGCTTTCTTCCTCCTCACTGCTGCATGAGGCTAGGGCCAGCAGCATCAGGGCAACGCCCATGAATCGTTCCAGTTGTTTCATCTTTGCGTCTGTTTTTATTTCTGTTTCTATTACCTTAATTCCAATTAAATTAATCTTTTTTATAAGTATGTGGGAAACAATAAGTTGCCCACAATTTTGCCATGTCGGCATTTTCACTAACTTAGTGGTGCGAATTCAAGCAGTTCGAAAACCAACAGACGTGGCAAAGGTAGCAATAAAATCTGAGAAGCTGACCCCATTCGGTGGTATTTTTTT
>ERZ1032009.127-NODE-127-length-16992-cov-6.459290_pt1 | contig 16992 bp, 11 predicted proteins | sample MGYA00516700_ERZ1032009 | MGnify/ENA primary metagenome ERZ1032009 (study PRJEB33719, sample SAMN04261292) | wastewater metagenome | biome: rural village; feature: human; material: feces | host: Homo sapiens | place: El Salvador | collected 2013-01-14 ...
TGAAGTAGGCCGTGCAGCGACCGTTCTCTGTGTCGACGATGGCAATCTTGCGGGGGATAGTCGGCGTCTGATAGTTGTCGCAGATGTATCGGCCATTGGGACTGATGCTGCCCGAGTGCCAGCCACCGGTGTCGGCGTCCATCTCTGCACGCTCGCCCGTCTCCACATTCACGACGAAGATGTTCTGCTGGATGGGGCTGAGCTCGTTACTGGTGTAGACGATGCTGTGACGTTTCTCGTTGAAGCCCAGCACACTCATCACGACCCACTTGCCCGACGTGATCTGCCGGAGCTGCTCGCCCTTATTATTAAATAGGTATAGGTGGTTATAGCCATCCTTCTGACTCTGCATGATGAACTTCGTCTTGTCCCATGGCAGGAACTGGATGGGGTGGAGGGGCTCCACGTATTTGGCGTCTGTCTCACGATAGAGCTCGGCAACCTTCTCGCCCGTCTCAGCGTTGTAGCTCACGAGGCGGCAGTCGTTCTGGTCGCGGTTGAGCTCAAACATATAGATGAGCTTGTCGTCCGGTCCCCAGGCAATGTTGGTGAAGTAGCGGTCGGTAGGGTCTCCGGCCTTGAGGTAGATAGTCTTGCCCGTCTTTAGGTTGTAGACGCCGACGGTCACTTTGTGCGATGTCTCTCCGGTCATGGGGTATTTCTCCGGTGCGGGTGTGGCGTTGCGGCTCTGTCCTGCCTCCGGTTTCCAGTCCACCTCGGGGATGTCCACCAGTGGGAAGTCCGTCACCATGCTCTGATCCATGCGATAGAACGCCAGCTTTTCGCCGTCATTGCTCCAGAAGAGTCCGCCATTAATACCAAACTCATCACGATGCACACTCTGGCCGTAGACGATGTCGCGGCTGCCGTCGGTGGTGAGCTGTGTGCTCTTGCCGTCGGCGGTCATCACGTAGAGCTGGTTGTCATCTTTCACGTAGGCTGTGGCGCGTGAGGCACTGGCGTATTCCGCTGCCTTGGCATTGCGGGCCTCATGGATGTCGGTGCTCCAGAGTGTCTTGCCGCTCTTCCAGTTGAGCAGCAGACGGGTGTTGCCATCGCTGAGCAGCACCACGCTCTTGCCAGCCTCGGGAAACTTCACGCCATAGAGGCTATGCAGGTCGAGGCCGCTCTTCTTCTTGAGCTGGTCGAGCGTGAAGAGGCGTGTCTCCTTGCCGGTCTGTTTGTTCACCACGAAGCACTCCTCCACATCGGTGCGGATAAGTTGGTCGCCCCACCAAGTGGTCCAGCGATTCTTCGCCACCATGTTGTGGTAGTTCGTTCCGCCAAAGTTGAGGTCCTCAAGGGTAAACTGTTTTAGGTCTTGTGCCATAGCTGATGATGGGAGCAATAGGAGTCCCAGAAGTCCTAAGAATCCTAGAAGTCCGCTCCTTTTGAAAATATTGTTTGTCTTCATCGTCTACTGTTAGTCTTCATCTTCAAATCGTCTATTTTTGCTGAATTTCTTTCCTCCCTTGAACGGTGCTTTGCCGCGGCCCTTGAAGTCGTCGGAGCGGCGACGCGCCTTGAAGTCATCCGAGCGGCGTCCACGATGGTCATCATTGCCGGAATCACGACGACGGTCGTCATTGCCAAAGACGCGGCGGCGACGGTCATCATCTCCGAAGTCACGGCGGTGACGGTCATCATCTCCGAAGTCACGGCGGCGACGGTCACTGCGGTCCTCTTCCCGTTGCCCAAAGCGATGGTCGCTGAAGGAGTGGAACTTGAATGACCGGATGTCGCCCTCCTCGTTGGCCTCTTCTTCCTCCAGGCGCTGCTTGAACTCGCGGTTCTTCTTGAAACGGTGCTTCTGCGCCATCTCCGCCTTCTCAGCGTCGGTCTTCACGATGCCGCCCTCGGAGCGAAACTCTTTCATCTTACCCTCAAAGAGCGTGTACTTCCGGAACTCGCACTCCAGAGAGCCATTGTAGACGGGAATCTTGATGCTCGGCTTCAGACCGATCTGCTCGAAACACTCCTCACGGTAGCTCAGTATCCACGCCTCGTTGCCGCTGAACTCATGCTTGAGCTTCTCGCCAATCATGCGGTAGGTGCCCAGGAGGTTCGGCGTGGAGATGCGCTCGCCGTAGGGCGGATTCATCACGATGATGCTCTTCTCCTGAGGCTTCTTGAAGTCCTTGAAGTCCTGCTGCTCCACGGTGATATATTTGGACAGTCCCGCAGCCTTGATGTTCAGGCGTGCGGTGTTCACGGCCTTCATGTCGACGTCATAGCCATAGATGTGGTGCGTGAACTCCCGCTCCTGCGAGTCGTCGTTATAGATGGAGTCGAAGAGGTCCTGATCGAAGTCCGGCCACTTCTCGAAGGCGAACTCCTTGCGGAAGACGCCCGGCGACATGTTCAGCGCCAGCAGGGCAGCCTCGATGAGGATGGTGCCGGAGCCACACATCGGGTCGATGAAGTCGGTGTCGGCCTTCCAACCAGACATCATGATCATGCCGGCAGCAAGGACCTCGTTGAGCGGTGCCTCCACACTCTCCTGACGGTAGCCGCGCCGATGGAGGCTCTCGCCACTGGAGTCGAGACAGAGCGTCGCGTCGTCCTCAGCGATGTGGATATGCAGGCGGATGTCGGGATTGGCCACACTGATGTTGGGCCGCTCACCAGTCCTCTCGCGGAACTGGTCGACGATGGCATCCTTCACCTTGTAGGTCACAAAGCGGGAGTTGCGGAACTCTTCAGAGTAGACCACCGAGTCAACGGAGAACGTCTTGCCCTTGAGGATGTACTTGTCCCAGTCCACCTTCTTCACCTCGTCGTAGACCTCCTCGGCGGAGCGTGCCTTGAAGTGCTTGATGGGCTTGAGGATACGGATGGCAGTGTGCAACTGGAAGTTGGCACGGTACATCATCTCCTTGTCACCGGTAAACGACACCATGCGTCTGCCGATCTGTACATTGTTGGCTCCCAGTTGGGTCAGCTCTTGTGCCAGGACGGGTTCCAGCCCCATGAATGTCTTGGCGATGAGTTCAAATTCCATTGTTTCTTATCTTTGTTTTTTGTTTCTTCTTTATTTCGACTATCCGGTTATCCGGCTACTTTACTTTATTGTATACTCGTGTCTCCGGCGCCATATCCTCCATCACCCACGTGTTGGCTCCGACGATGCAGCCGCGGCCAATGGTGATGCGGCCGAGGACGGTGGCGTTGGCATAGATTACCACGTCGTCCTCGATGATCGGATGGCGCGGGATGCCCTTGATGGGGTTGCCATTGCCGTCGAGTGGGAAGCTCTTTGCGCCGAGCGTCACGCCCTGATAGAGCTTGACGTTGCGGCCGATGATGCAGGTCTCGCCGATGACGACACCCGTGCCGTGGTCGATGGTGAAGTGGTCGCCGATGGTCGCTCCGGGGTGGATGTCCATACCGGTCTCCGAGTGGGCTATCTCCGTCATCATGCGGGGAATGAGTGGCACCTGCATCTGATAGAGCTCATGTGCCACACGATAGATGGTCAGCGTCTTGATGACAGGATAGCAGGAGATGATCTCCGAGTAGCTTGTCGCCGCCGGGTCACCGTTGTAGGCCGCCACGACGTCCGTGCCGAGGATGCTGCGGATGTCGGGCAACTTCTCGATGAGGCGAATGGCAATGTGTCGAGCTTTCTCTTTCTGGTCGTTGAGGCATACGCTCTCCTGATCCTCTGCCGAGAAACTTAGTCCTGCAAGGATCTGCTCGGTGAGGAGCTTGAGCAGTCGTTCGGTGTTGACACCGATCTGATATTTCAGCGTGGTGGTGTTCACTTGCGACTTGCCAAAATAGCCTGGGAAGAGGATGGCTCGCGCCAAAGAAATGATTTCTTCAAGCGCCGTGCCTGAAGGAAGAGGGTAACCGTCACGATGCTGATGGAATAGTCCTTTCAGCGACTGAGGGTCGGAAAGGCGCTCTACCGTTTGCGTCAGCACATGAGTCATTTCTGGTTTACTCATTTCTCTGTATCAATAATATAATGTGCAAAGGTACAAAAAAAAGAGGAAAAACGCATTGTGAAAGGGCGAGAAAATTCTCCTCACGATGCTATTATTGCTTGTCTGTAGTTGAGCAAGGGCCTTGCACCGTTTGCGCAAAGCCCTTGCGCCGGTCGCGCAAAGCCCTTGCGCCGTTTGCGCAAAGCTCTTGCGCTGTTTGCGCAAAGCCCTTGCGCTGTTGTCATTATGCTGAGTCTATACTGCGATGCTGTCGAGGAAGAGGAGCAAACGGTTCGTGACATTGACTGCAGAGACACCGGAGTCGAAGTCGAGGCTGACGAGGTTGAGCTGCGGATAGAGCTTCTTGAGCCGCTTCTCAATACCTTTCGACACCACGTGGTTGGCGATGCAACCGAAGGGCTGGAGGCTCGCCACGTTGTTGACGCCCTGCTTCACCATGCCGATGATGTCGCTCGGCAGCAGCCATCCCTCACCAAACTGTGCGGCCAGGGACACCACGCCATTCACGTCCTTCGCATCCTCAAAGATGTTGGTGAACGGACGGAAGTATCTGAAGCGCGAAGCGAGCTTATTGATCTTCTTTTCGCGTCGCCAGATGAGGCTATAGATACTCTTCACCACAAAGTCGGGCACAGTGCTGCATTTCAGTCCCATGTGCTTCTGAACGATGACGTTGACAAACTCCTGAAGGAAGAACGGCGTGAGCAACGCCGGCACGACCTCTACGCCTTTGTCGATGATTTTCCGGGCGAGGAACTGGTGGGCGAAGGGGTTGAACTTCAGGAAGATCTCGCCGACGATGCCCACTGCGGGCACCTCCTTGTCGGCGGTGATGGCGTCAAACTCCTCTGCAGCCTGTGCGATGAGGTCCATCAAGCCCTTGGGATTGTTCTCCAGGATTGGCTTGTTGGCCAGTTCCATATACTGGTCACACAGGGCCTCAGCAGGATTCTTGCCCCCGTCGGCAAGGGTGTAAGCATCCTTCCTGATGCGCACCACCGAGGCATGGTACATCTTCGAGATGGCATCGCCGTAGAGGAATGACGTCGTGATGATGGCGGCGTACTTCATCCAGTTGATGTTCAGTTCGCCATCCTGCGACTCATCTTCTTTAGCACTCGTCGAGACGCCGAGGGTGATGAGCGGCACGTCCTGGAAACCATTGGCATCCATGGCGCGGCGGATGAGGGCAGCATAGTTCGTCGCACGGCACTGTCCACCCGTCTGACTCATGGTCACGGCGATGTTCTTCAGGTCGTAACGGCCTGACCGCAGTCCTTTCACGACATCGCCGACGATCAGCGTGGCGGGATAGCATACCTCGTTGTTGGCGTATTTCAGTCCGAGCTCGGCACTCTCCGCGTCGCTCTGCGGCAGCACCTCCACGTCGATGCCGACCGTCTTACACAACGACGAGAGGATTGGCGTGAGATATTCGGTGAAGTAGGGGGCGAGGATATGCTTTTGATAAGGTGGCTTCTTGTCCTTTGAACTTTGAGCTTTGAACTTTGAACTTTCTGCGTCCTTTGACAACTCGTAACTCGTACCTTGTAACTCGTAACTATCCGTCTCTTTGCTTTCCCTGAGCGACTCGATGAGCGAGCGCACACGGAGCTTCAGCGAGCCAGTGTTGCTCACGTCGTCGATCTTCAGCAGGGTGTAGGGCTTGCCGTGGTTCTTCATGATCGTGCGTATCTCGTCCTGGATGAAGGAGTCCGGACCGCAGCCGAAGCTCGTCATCTGCACAAAGTGGACGTCCTCCGGCTGCTCGGCACACCACTGTCCCGCCTTGATGATGCGGTTCATGTAGGCCCACTGTCGCACGAGGAATGTCTCTCCCGTGCCGGTCTGCATGTCTCCGCGAACGATGTCGTCGCTGATGACGTTCACGCCGAGGTTCGCCACCATCTCCGATAGCTTGTGCTGGATGAGGGGATCGGTGTGGTAGGGGCGTCCCGAGAGGAGGATGGTGAGCATGCCCTTCTGTCGGCTGTCGGCCAGGATGTCGACAGCCTTCTGATGGATGGCGGTGACATACTCCTGTTCAGCTGTCACGGCTTGGTAGAATGCGCGGCGGATGGTCTTCTTGTCCACGCCAAGACTCTTCAGATACTCCTCAATCTCTTTGCCCAGAAGTTTGAGGTCGGCAAAGTTGATGACGGGCGAGTCGATGCGCTTCCGCGGCTCCATGGCCGAGCGGATGACGTCCGAATAGGCCGAGACGATGGGGCAGTTGTAGCTATTGATGTTGCGTGAGTCGTCCTGTCGCTCGAAGATAACGTAGGGCATGAAGATGAAGTCGACATCGCTCTCGTCCAGTTCCTTGATATGACTGTGTACCAGTTTTGCAGGGAAGCAGATGTTGTCGCTCATCACCGAGTTCAGTGCCTCCTCATAACGGTGGAAGTTTGACTCGCTGCTGAGCTGGACATGGAAGCCCGCCTCGGTGAAGAGCGTGTGCCAGAAGGGGAACTCCTCGTACATGTTCAGGACGCGGGGGATGCCGACCGTTCCTTTGAACTTTGAACTTTGAACTTTGAACTTTGAACTTTGAACTTTGAACTTTTCAGTACGGTCGAAGAGGAGGTGGTACTTGTAGTTATAGATGTTCTCGCCCTTGACGTCGTCCTTGCCCTTGTTGCTGAAGACGCGCTCGCACTTGTTGCCGGAATAGAACTTCTGGCCCGAGGCAAAGCGGTACATCGTCACGAAACAATGGTTCTCGCAACCCTTGCAGTTGAGGAGCTTCGTCTCGTAGGTGGAGGTGGCGAGGAGGTCGGTGATGCTCCGGCTTGAAAGCCGGAGAACAGAACTACCTGACGCTGCATCCCCTTGCTGAAGGACGACGTCGGAAGGCTGCTCGTTGAGGCTGCTGATGGCATGGAGGGCGCAGCCGTAGGCGCCCATCATCTCCGGCATGTTGCTGCGAGCGACGCTGGTGCCGGTGAGGAGCTCGAAGGCGCGCACCACCGAGTCGTTCTTCATCGTTCCGCCCTGCACGACGATGTTGTCGCCCAGCGAGTCGTTGCCGCGGAGCTTGAGCACCTTATAGAGACAGTTGCGCACGACGGAATAGGAGAGTCCGGCGGCGATGTCGGCCACAGTGGCGCCCTCACGCATCACCTGCTTCACCTTCGAGTTCATGAACACCGTGCAGCGTGTGCCGAGGTCGCAGGGCTTGTCGGCCTTGCAGGCTATACCCGCGAAGTCGCTGACCTGATAGCCGAGACTCTGCGCGAAGGTCTGGATGAACGTGCCGCAACCAGAGGAGCATGCCTCGTTGAGCTCCATGCGTACTACGGCGCCGTTGTCGACGAAGATGGCCTTCATGTCCTGACCACCGATGTCGAGGATGAACGACACGTCGGGGATGAGTGAGGCGGCGGCGCGATAGTGGGCCATGGTCTCGATGATGCCGTCGTCGAGGTTGAAGGCTTTCTGGATGAGTTCCTCGCCATAGCCCGTAGAGCATGAGCCGACGATGTCCAGTTCGGTGCCTGCCTCCTGAGCGGCAGATTGCAGACGCTTCAGTCCCTCGCTGACCGCCTTGATGGGGTTGCCGAGGTTCATGCTGTAGTCCTTGAAGACGATCTGCCCCTGCTCCTTGCCGTTGGCGCGGACGGCGACGATCTTCGTGGTAGTGGAGCCGGAGTCGATGCCGATGACCACCTGTTCGTGGCCAGCATGCATGGGGTAGAGGGGTGTGGCGTAGCGGTTCTTGCTGTGTACCCACTGGTCGTAGTCGGTGCCGTCGCGGAAGAGGGGCTGCAGTTCCTCGGTGAGTTCACCCGTGGGCTGAGGCTGGCAGGCGGCTGGCGAGGAACATGAGGGGGCGCTTGTGGAAAAAGCGCCAGCGGTGGCGGTCATGAGGGTGCGGAGAGAAGCAAGAGGCATGGGTGCCTGCTTTGCTGAGCGGATGGCGCAGCCAATGGCGGGCACGAGGTTGCCCTCGCGGAGGACGATGAAGTCCTCGGGAGCGATGTGGAGATAGTCGGAGAACGCCTTGCGGAGGGCGGGGAGGAACGTCAGTGGCCCGCCGCAGAGGAGGATGGGCGGCTCGAAGTCGCAGCCGTGGCTGAGGGTGGTGACGGTCTGCACGGCGATGCTGTGGAAGATGCTTGCTGCGATGTCGCTTTCGGGGAGGTTGCGGCTCATGAGGTTCTGGATGTCGGTCTTGGCGAAGACACCGCAGCGTGCCGCCATGGGATAGAGATGGGTGGACTGCATGGCAAGGTCGCTCATGTGGCTGTTGTTGCATCCCAAGAGTACAGACATCTGGTCGATGAAGGCTCCCGTGCCGCCGGCGCAGTTGCCGTTCATGCGGAGCTCCATGCTCTGTCCGTTGAAGAAGACCACCTTCGCATCCTCGCCACCGATGTCGATGAGCGCCTTGGCCTTGGGATAGCGGTTGCGCGCAAAGACCGTAGCCGCCACGACCTCCTGCACAAACTCCGCCCTGAGCTGTTGGGCCGTGGACATGCCGACGGAGCCTGTGACGCAGAGTCGCAGGCTGATGTTGCCGAGTTGCTGTTCAATATCGTTAAGATAGTCAGTGACGAGTTCCTTCACCTTGGCATTGTGTCGCTCGTAGCGCGAGTAGACCAACTGGTCTTCATCGTCGAGCACCGCGATCTTTGCCGTCGTCGAGCCTACGTCTAGGCCCGCCCTGTATACTTTCTCCATTCTGTACTCCTATTTTTCTCCTATTTATATTTTAATGCAAAGGTAGTGAATAATCGCAAAAGCGCAAAGGCATTTTAGTTTTTTTGTCATTAAAGAACAATGCCTGTTACATTTTGATAATTTTATGCCAACGTGCAACTTTTATATCCTTTCGGGCGTCAATAAGACAGCAAACGTTCCGAAACGGAACGTTAGAAAGATGAATCATCAAAAGAAGAACAATATGAAAAAGTTAGGTATTTTCTTTGTTACCTGTCTCGCTTTGGCGTTGACCTCCTGCAAGACAGAATTCCGTTCAGCAGGTCCTATGGCCAGAAGAACCGTGGCTGCGGTGAACTTCGACAAGATTGTCAACGCGACGGTATATGATGTTTATTATCAGCAGGGTGACACCTTCAAGGTAATCGTGGAAGGTCCCGAGAAGAAGATCAAGCAGCTGGACATCCGCGTGGATGGCTCTACGCTCACCATCGACCAGCATGGCATGTATTCCTTTTTCAATGCCGGCGACTTATCGAACAAGACCAAGATCTATGTCACCTCTCCTGACATCCTTCGCATGAAGCAGACGGGCACCGGCAGCATCCTCAGCACGAAGCCCATCGACAGCGACCGCCTGAATCTGCAACTCGAGGGCACGGGCGACATCGTTCTGAAGGAAGTCATCTGCGATGAGCTCACCGCTGCCCTTGCCGGTACGGGCGACATCCGCGTGGAGCGCCTCACCTCACCCATGACCAAGCTGCGCCTTGCGGGTACGGGCGACATCGACGTCAACTTCGTGCACTCCGGAGTGGTGAAGGCATCCCTTGCGGGTACGGGCGACATCACGTTGCAGGGCGACATCGAGCGCCTAATCTCGCAGAAGGCCGGCACGGGCGACATCCACACTGATGGCCTGCACACGGCCAACAAATAATAAAAACATTTGGAATAGTTTTCTTATGTGTCCGTTTTTCAGTACCTTTGTCGACTGAAAGAGAAGATACATAAGAAAACTATTATATGAAGTTTGCTATCATAGCCGCAGGCGAGGGCTCCCGTTTGGCAGCCGAAGGCATCACGGTGCCGAAGCCGCTGGTGAAGGTTGGCGACGAATGTCTCATCGATCGACTGATCCGGATCTTCATGGACAACCATGCCGAAGAGATTGACGTCATCTGCAACGACCGCACGACACTCGTCAGCCGGCATCTGCTGCAAATCGAGGAAGATGGACTCCATGGCCATCCCGTTTCCCTGCAGATGAAGGTGAAGAGCACGCCCAGTTCGATGCATTCCTTTTTTGAACTCTGTCCGTTGCTTGAGGGCCATCCTTTTATCCTCACGACGGTCGACACCATCTTTCGTGAACAAGAATTCGCAGAGTATGTCGCTGCCTTCCAACAGACCATCAAGGACAGCGGCGAAGGCCTGATGGGTGTCACCGACTATGTCGACGACGAGCGGCCGCTCTATGTGGGAACGGATGAGGCGATGCATATCACGGGCTTTTTCGACGAAAACACGGCCGCGTGCAGGTATATCTCCGGCGGCATCTATGGTCTGGCCCCCACTGCTCTCGAGACGCTGAAGGCCTGCATGGCACGTGGCGAGAGCCGCATGCGGAACTTCCAGCGAGGGCTGATCCGCGACGGGCGGCAGCTGAAGGCTTACGCTTTCTCAAAGGTGCTCGACATCGACCATGCGGAGGACATCAGGAAGGCGGAGGAGTTTATCAATCCCCTCCAAGCCTCCCCAAAGGGGAGGGTGTGAGTTACATAAGTTGATCCACCTATATATAAAAAGGAATGACCAAATATATTGCAGTGCGACGTGACGATCGGTTCTCCCCCAACTCGGTGGAGAAGGACCGTGCCGTGCTGCAGGCGGTTTGCGACGAGCTGTGCCGGAGAGAAGGAATGGAGATGGACGGCATCCCGATGGTGGACGAAGGACAACTGTCCCACTGTCCAACAGTCCCACTGTCCCAAGCGGGGTGCGTGTTCATCTCCATGGCTCGGACGAAGGAAGCGCTGAGGTGGCTGGCAGAGGCGGAGGAAGAGGGTGCCATCGTCGTGAACGCTGCTGAAGGCGTGATGAACTGCCGGCGGTCGTTGCTCGACAGCATCATGAGAAGAGAACATTTTGCCATGCCGCCGCTCAAAGGGACCGATGGCTACTGGCTCAAGCGTGGCGATGCTGCCGCACAGACGAAGGACGACGTGGTCTACTGTCGCGACATGGCTGCCCTGGAACAAGCGAAGGAAGAGTTCCGTCGGCGGGGCATCATGGACTATGTGGTCAGCGCGCATGTCGTTGGCGACCTGGTGAAGTTCTATGGCGTGGGTGAGCGGATGTTTCATTATTTCTACCCCAGCGAGGACGGCATCTCGAAGTTTGGCGACGAGATCATCTTTGGCCAAGCGCATCACTATGCCTTCAGTGAGAGCTGTCTGCGGCAAGAGGTGCAACGGTTGGCTGCTGAGACGCAGGCCGTGGTCTATGGCGGCGACGCTATCATCCGGCAAGACGGCACATTCTGCCTCATCGACTTCAACGACTGGCCCAGCTTCTGCCGCTGTCGGGAGGAGGCTGCAAAGGCTATTGCAGAGGAGATCATCCAAAGGGTCAAGGCCTTAAACACCTGGCTTCAGACTTTATACATCGAACATCAAACTTCGAACATCAAACTTCATATATCAAACTTCGAACATCAAACTTCATATATCAAACTTCGAACATCAGACTTCGAACATCGACATTAAGCAACTATCGGTCATGGCAACATTCAAGGAACTGCTCAGAGCATCATTCAAGTCCGGAGACACCGAGGAAACGCTGGACATCTATTTCAACCGCCCCATCGGTTTGGTGTTTGCCTTGCTGTGGAACCGGCTTGGCATCCACCCAAACGTCATCACCATCGTCTCCTTCTTCCTCGGCGCCGCAGCCGGATGGATGTTCCATTACACCGACCTCGCGTCGAACCTCCTCGGCATCGTCCTTCTGATGCTGGCCAACTTCTGCGACTCCACCGACGGCCAGATGGCACGCCTCTCGGGCAAGAAGACACTCCTGGGCCGGATGCTCGACGGCTTCTCCGGTGACGTGTGGTTCTTCTGCATCTATCTTGCCCTCGTCATTCGGCTGTGGCAAGAGCCCCTCCCTGGTCTGGAGATCCATTGGGGCATCGGAGCCTTGGTCCTGATGCTCGTGGCTGGCGTCCTCAGTCATTCGCCGCAGAGCTCCCTGGCCGACTACTATCGACAGATACACCTCTTCTTCCTCTTGGGCAAGAGCGGCTCGGAGCTCGACACCTATGCCCAGCAACGACAGAACTTCGAGAAGGCAAAGAAGTGGTTCGAGCGTGTCTACTATTATTTCTACGCCAACTATTGCAAGAGTCAGGAGCAGCGCACGCCGCAGTTTCAGGCGTTCTTCAGGGCGTGGAACGAAGCTGTGGCAAACGGAACGTTCAATGGAAAAGCGGTGAGCCAAGCAGACCTTGAAGCCCTGCGCCAGCGGTTTCTCAAGGGCAGTCGACCGCTGATGGGCTGTACCAATCTGCTGACGTTCAACTCCCGCGCCATCACCCTCTACGTCACGGCTGTGCTGGGTGCCATAGGGGCTTACGACTGGGTGTTCCTCTATCCCCTCATGGAGATCATTGTGCTCAATGGGCTGTATGCCTATATGTACCGGAAGCACGAGGGGCTGTGTAAAGACTTGACAATATGATCAAAGGATACATCTTCGACTATGGTGGCACGCTCGACACCGGCGGTTGCCACTGGGGGCAGATGCTGTGGCATGCCTACGCGCGGCAGCAGATGCCGGTGACGGAGAAGCAGTTCAGGGATGCCTATGTCTATGGCGAGCGAACCCTGGGCTCTAACCCCATCATCAAGGCCGACTTCACATTCTATAAGACGCTCTCCGTCAAGATCCGACTGGAGATGGAGCAACTCTGCGCCACAGGAGTCTGGGACGTCGATGAGGCTACGCTCTGCAGCATGCATGCCGCCGTGCTCAAGGACCTCTACGAAAGGGTGCAGACGACGACAGCGCACAGCCGCATGGTGCTCACGCAGTTGCATGAACACTATCCGCTGGTGCTGGTGAGTAATTTCTATGGGAATATTGCAGAGGTGCTGAAGGAGTTTGGCCTTGACCACCTCTTCCAGGACATTGTCGAGAGTGCCAAGGTTGGCATCCGCAAGCCCGATCCCCGCATCTTTGCCCTTGGCGTGGAACGGCTGGGACTGAAGGCGGAAGAGACCGTCGTCGTGGGCGACAGCTTTACGAAGGACATCGAGCCCGCGCTGAAGGCCGGCTGCCATTCCGTATGGCTGAAGGGCGAGGGCTGGACGGACACTGCCTACGACGAGACGCTGCCCGACCGGGTCATCACCGACCTCGACGAACTACTTTAGCCTTTTTCGGAATAACAGAACTGTCCCAACTGTCCCATTGCCTTCTTTAGAACGACACGAGGAAGTTGAAGCGGATGCCCCAGTTGTCGGCCTCCTTCGCATGGCGGTAGGTGATGCGTCGCACATAGCCGATGCTGAGGAAGCGGAAGATGTTGTGCACACCGGCCTCCACCTCCCAATAGGGCTGATTCGACATGACCGTGGTGGCCTCCGGGAAGCGGAACAGATCCGGATCGGTGGGGTTCTTGTAGGGGTTGTTCTTGTCGGTGAGATGTCCCCACATACCCTTAACGGAGAAGAACTCGCGCCACTTCAGCTTTTTGATTAATGGTATGCGATTGAAGAGTTTGCCATTCATGTCCCAATACCAGCTCCAGAACACCTGACGGTCGTTGAGGAACTCCCAGTCCTTCAGCAAGGAGAACGTGTTCTCGCTCTCGACGAAGGTGAGGTTGGTGGGTGCTGTGTTCAGCAGCGGATAGGGCACCTTGTTCCACTGTGCCTTGGCATCGATGTGGAACGCCATGAATCCCCAGCTGCCGAGCCACTGCCGCTTATAGATGTTGACCGTCGTGACATTGCTGCGATAGTCGCCGCCGAGAACACCCTTGAACGATGTCGTGTGGCTGACGCTGATCTCCGGCGAGTCGAGGTTGACGGGCCAACGGTGCTGCTTCGTATTAATATAGGTGGTCCCGGGGTTCCACGTGATGCTTCCCGAGAGGTCCGTGGTGCGATACTTGAACAGCTCCTGTCCGTCGTTGACCTTGATCAGATGCAGGTCGCCGAGCGTGACGTTGCTCTGCGTGGTGCCGCCAAGCTTATAGCGCATGCCGCCCTCAGTCTCGTACATGAAGCTGAGGCCTTGGCGGTTGAAGAGGATCATACCGTCCTGCGACTTACTCTTGAGCGACATGAAGATGTTGTCCTTGCTGTGGACGAGGTCGAGGTCGGACGGAGACATGATGTCGCGTGTCGACTCGAAGCTGAACTCCCGCCGCGGGAACTCCCACGAGCTATACTTCTTCTTGTTGAACGAATAGGTCACATGCGTGCCGTAGTACCAGTTGTGCGTCTTCGTACCGTAGGCTCCCCATCCGTCGAGGAAGAGGTGCGGATTGAGTGCTGCCATTGTGCGGCCACCCAGTCGGAAGCGCCAGCCGTCGATGGTGTTGTGGCTGATGAAGGTGTTGATGGGACCAAAGTCGAAGTAGTCCTTCTTCCCCGGCTTGCCTGTCTCCACGAAGTTCTCCACCATCGCCTTCACGCCGGTGATAATCCATTTCCATCCCTTGCTGTTCTCCATGCGGTGGATGAAGGCATCCATTGACGACTCGCTCTTCGTCAGCTCCACGGAGCGGTACTGGTTCCAGAAGTTCTCGTCACGGTTGAAGGCCTGCACGTCATGCTTCACCTTTGCCTTGCCACGATAGAGCTGCTTCGGCAACGGGTTGAAGGCATAGCCGTTCATCCGTGTGTTGCGGACGACGAGCATCTTCTGCAGCTTGTCGGTGATGCTGCATTCGGCGTACATATCGTCCTGCGAGAGCACCCATTCGCCGTTGTCGAGTTTGGTGTATTCCTGCTCAATCTTGATGTTGTCGACCCAGTTGACGCCACTGCGCTTCGGCACCCACAGCGTGCACTTCTTCACATGCAGCGACGAGTCGGCCAGCACATAGAGCTCTCCGCGGAAGCCGAAGTCCTGCTGGTTGGCAGGGATGAACTGCAGATGGTAGCACTTGTCCCGATCAACGTAGACGGTGTCCTCTATATAAAAGTGGTAGAAGGAGATGGCCGTACTGCCAATGGGCGAGGGGAAGGGGTATTGCAGCAGACGCACATGGTCGTCGTAGATGTCCACATCGGTGAACATCTCCTTGAGCATGGTGTTGATGATCTCACCCGTGGCGAGCACCTTGCCGACGCCGCTGCTCTGCTGGCCCTTGATGATGTCCTTTTCCGTTCGTGGGTCCTTGCGGTAGACATGCTGGCTGACAGTCTCGTCGACCTGTATGGGGAGGATGAGTTTCTCGTTGTCGATGGGCGAGGGCTCCACCTGGTCGAGGAGGTACTTCCGCTTCTGGAAGAAGTTGCTCTCGAGCTGTTTCTCCGAGATCTCGTTGAGCGCCATGGTGATCTTCTGGTACTTGTCGTATTGATAGTAAGGATACCGCTCGAGGTCGGTGTGCTTCTTCGCCGCGATGACGCGGCGCATGAGCTCCACGGCGGGGTTGTCCTTTCGGGTGTAGCGTTTGCGCTTGGTCTTCACGACGACCTCGTTCAGTGCACGGGAGTTCTCCTGCAGCTTGATCTTCCCGAGGTTGCTGGCCGTGGAGGCGGTGATGGCTATCTGCCGACTCTTGAAGCCCACACTGGTCACAGAGAGTGTCCACCCCTCATGCCGGGGGATGGTGAACTTTCCCAGTGCATTGCTCGACACCGCCACATGATGGCCTTTGTAGGACACGCTGGCGTAGGGTATGGCGTAGCCGTCCTTGTCAACGATTTCGCCGGTGATATCTTGTGCCGATAGGGTCAGTGTGGAGAAAAAGATGGTCCAGAGCAATATGACAATCTTCTGATGGCTCATAACGGGTGCTATTTCTTTCGTTTGATGTTCTGTTCGTTATCCGATGAAAAAATCTGCCCTTCAAGGGGCTGGCTATTATTCCGGACTGCAAAGTTAGCTATTAATTTGGAAAAAGAAATAAAACTTTTTGGTAATTTATGTTTTTTCTAGTAATTTTGCGAGGTAAAGGATGTATACCCCTTGATAACTGCACGAAGATGAATGATCATGGTAATCTGATTGACGAGCGTCCGCCGTTTCTGCCGATGCTGATTGGCACGGGGCTGGGTAGCGGCTTCTGGCCGTGGGGTTCTGGCACCGCGGGGAGCATCGTCGCCACCGCTATCTGGCTGGTGCTCGGCAGCGTGGTGGGTTTCGACGGGTTGAATCTTCAGCTCGTTACCCTTGCTTTGGTCATCGTCTGCACCGGTCTCGGCACATGGGCCACGGCACGCCTGCAACCCTATTGGGGTGAGGACCCGTCGCGTGTCGTCATCGACGAATGGGTCGGCGTGTGGATACCGCTGCTCGCGCTTGGGGCTGGTGACTATGCATGGGCCCTGGTGGCGCTGGTGCTCTTCCGCTTCTTCGACATGGTGAAGCCGCTGGGCATCAAGGTGTTGGACCGTCGGCCGGGAGCGTTCTGGGTGATGGGCGACGACATCCTCGGCGGCATCTATGCCTGTGTGGTGCTGGTGCTTGCGAGGTGGGTATATAATATGGTGGTGCTCTGATGGGGAAGGTGTTGCATGAGATAGGCGTCTTTGCCAAGGCGGAGCTCAGTGCCAGTCTGGCGAGCATGGTCGACTTCGGCCTTGCCATCGGTCTGGTCTATTCGGAGCTGCTCACCTACGGCTACGCTAATATAATAGGTGTGGTCTTCGGTGGCATTACCAACTGCGTCGTCAATACCAAGCTCGTCTTCGACAAGACCGGACGGCGCGCACGCTCCATCGCCATGCGCTATCTGCTGGTGTGGACGGGCAGCATGCTCCTCAACGGTGGCGGAACGAACCTCGTCACGTGGCTCCTCGGGGCGCGCTACTTCGTCTTCGTCAAGGCCACCATCGCCATCCTCGTCGCCGTGAGCTTCAACTATCCGTTACAGCGGATGTTCGTCTTCAGGGTGAAGAAGTCGGAGGACGAAGCAATCAAAGAAGAAAATAAGAACTAGATATGAACTACAGAGATTTTTTACAGAAGTTGATCTATCAGGTCATCAACCCGATTATCAAGGGGATGATCAAGTGTGGCTTCACGCCCAACCTCGTCACCTTCCTCGGCTTCGTGGGCAACATCGTCGCTTCGGCGTTCTTCATCTGGGCTTCACAAAACGACATCTCCACGGAGACCATCGGGTGGGGCGGATTCA
>ERZ1032009.128-NODE-128-length-16991-cov-25.188297_pt1:5000-10000 | contig 16991 bp, 10 predicted proteins | sample MGYA00516700_ERZ1032009 | MGnify/ENA primary metagenome ERZ1032009 (study PRJEB33719, sample SAMN04261292) | wastewater metagenome | biome: rural village; feature: human; material: feces | host: Homo sapiens | place: El Salvador | collected 2013-01-14 ...
ATTCAAATCCAATATAGCATCCCTGGTTACATAAGAAATGTATTGAATCGATTCATTAAAAAGAATCGATTCGATCGCAACTTCGAATATGGAATTCAAGGGTATCAAATAGGAAATGATACTCTGAATCATAGAACTATAATGAAATACACGATCAACCAACATTTATCAAATTTGAAAAAGAGTCAGAAGAAATGGTTCGATCTTCTTATTTTGATTTCTCGAACGGAGAGATCCATGAATCGGGATCCTAATGTATATAGATACAAATGGTCCAATGGAATAAAGAATTTCCAGGAACATTTGGATCATTTCATTTCTAAGCAGAATAGCCGTTTTCAAGTAGTGTTCGATCGATTACATATTAATCAATATTCGATTGATTGGTCTGAGGTTATCAACAAAAAAGATTTGTCTAAGTCACTTTGTTTCTTTTTGTCCAAGTTTCTTCTCTTTTTGTCTAACTCACTTCCTTTTTTCTTTGTGAGTTTCGGGAGTATCCCCATTCATAGGTCCGAGATCCATATCTATGAATTGAAAGGTCCGAATGATCCACTCTGTAATCAGTTGTTAAAATCAATAGGTATTCAAATCTTTCATTTGAAAAAATGGAAACCCTTATTATTGGATGACTATGATACTTCCCAAAAATCGAAATTCTTGATCAATGCAGGAATAATATCACCATTTTTGTTCAATAAGATACCAAAGTGGATGATTGACTCATTCCATACTAGAAAGAATTGCAGGAAATCTTTTGATAACACGGATTCCTATTTCTCAATGATATCCCACGATCAAAACAATTGGCTGAATCCCGTAAAACCATTTCATCGAAGTTCATTGATATCCTCTTTTTATAAAGCAAATCGACTTCGATTCTTGAATAATCGATATCACTTCTGTTTCTATTGTAACAAAAGATTTCCTTTTTATGTGGAAAAGGCCTGTATCAATAATTATGATTTTACGTATGGACAATTCCTCAATATCTTGTTCATTCGCAACAAAATATTCTATTTTTGCGGTGGTAAAAAAAAACATGCTTTTGGGGAGAGAGATACTATTTCACCAATCGAGTCACAGGTATGTAACATATTGATACCTAACGATTTTTCGCAAAGTGGCGACGAAGGGTATGACTTGTACAAATCTTTCCATTTTCCAATTCGATCCGATTCATTCGTTCGTAGAGCTATTTACTTGATCGCAGACATTTCTGGAACACCTCTAACAGAGGGACAAATAGTCAATTTTGAAAGAACTTATTGTCAACCTCTTTCAGATATGAATCTATCTGATTCAGAAGGGAAAAACTTGCATCAGTATCTCAATTTCAATTCAAACATGGGTTTGATTCACACTCCATGTTCCGATAAATATTTACCATCCGAAAAGAGGAAAAAATGGAGTCCTTGTCCAAAAAAATGCCTTGAGAAAGGGCATATGTATAGAACCTTTCAACGAGATAGTGCTTTTTCAACTCTCTCAAAATGGAATCTATTCCAAACATATATACCATGGTTCCTTACCTCAACAGGGTACAAATATCTAAATTTCATATTTTTAGATACTTTTTCAGACCTATTGCCGATACTAAGTAGTAGCCAAAAATTTGTATCTATTTTTCATGATATTATGCATAGATCAGATATATCATATCTTACCTATCGGATTTCATTGTGTCTTCCACAAGGGAATTTGATAAGTAAGATATGGAATCTGATAAGTGAGATTCCGAGTAATTGTTTACATAATCTTTTTCTATCCGAAGAAATTATTCATCGAAAAAATGAGTCACTATTGATATCGACACATCTGAGATCACTAAATGTTTGGGAGTTCCTCTATTCAATCTTTTTCTTTCTTCTTGTTGCTGGATGTCTCGTTCGTACACATCTTCTCTTTGTTTCTCGAGTCTATAGTGAGTTACAGACAGAGTTCGAAAAGGTCAAATCTTTGATGATTCCATCATACATGATTGAGTTGCAAAAACTTCTGGATAGGTATCCTACATCTGAACTGAATTCTTTCTGGTTAAAGAATCTCTTTCTAGTTGCTCTGGAACAATTAGGAGATTCTCTAGAAGAAATACGGGGTTTTGCTTCTGGTGGCAACATGCTATGGGGTGGTGGTCCCGCTTATGGGGTCAAATCAATACGTTTTAAGAAGAAATATTGGAATCTCATCGATCTAATAAGTATCATACCAAATCCCATCAATCGAATCGCTTTTTCGAGAAATACAAGACATATAAGTCATACAAGTAAAGCGATCTATTCCTTGATAAGAAAAATAAAAAACGTGAATGGTGATTGGATTGATGATAAAATAGAATCCTGGGTCTCGAATAGTGATTCGATTGATGATAAAGAAAGAGAATTCTTGGTTCAGTTCTCTACCTTAACGACAGAAAAAAGGATTGATCAAATTCTATTGAGTCTGACTCATAGTGATCATTTATCAAAGAATAACTCTGGTTATCAAATGATTGAACAACCTGGAGCAATTTACTTACGATACTTAGTTGACATTCATAAAAAGTATCTAATGAATTATGAGTTCAATACATCCTGTTTAGCAGAAAGACGGATATTTCTTGCTCATTATCAGACAATTATTTATTCACAAACCATGTGGGGGGCTAATAGTTTTCATTTCGCATCTCATGGAAAACCCTTTTCGCTCCGCTTAGCCCTACTCCCCCCTAGGGGTATTTTAGTGATAGGTTCTATAGGAACTGGACGATCCTATTTGGTCAAATACCTAGCGACAAACTCCTATGTTCCTTTCATTACAGTATTTCTGAACAAGTTCCTGGATAACAAGCCTAAGGGTTTTCTTATTGATGATAGTGACGATAGTGACGATAGTGACGATATTGATGATAGTGACGATATCGACCGTGACCTTAATATGGAGCTGGAGCTTCTAACTATGATGAATATGCTAACTATGGATATGATGCCGGAAATAGACCGATTTTATATCACCTTTCAATTCGAATTAGCAAAAGCAATGTCTCCTTGCATAATATGGATTCCAAACATTCATGATCTGGATGTGAATGAGTCGAATTACTTATCCCTCGGTCTATTAGTGAACTATCTCTCCAGGGATTGTGAAAGATGTTCCACTAGGAATATTCTTATTATTGCTTCGACTCATATTCCCCAAAAAGTGGATCCCGCTCTAATAGCTCCGAATAAATTAAATACATGCATTAAGATGCGAAGACTTCTTATTCCACAACAACGAAAGCACTTTTTCACTCTTTCATATACTAAGGGATTTCACTTGGAAAAGAAAATGTTCTATACTAATGGATTCGGTTCCATAACTATGGGTTCCAATGTACGAGATCTTGTAGCACTTACTAATGAGGCCTTATCGATTAGTATTATACAAAAAAAATCCATTATAGACACTAATATAATTAGATCTGCTCTTCATAGGCAAACTTGGGATTTGCGATCTCAGGTAAGATCGGTTCAGGATCATGGGATCCTTTTCTATCAGATAGGAAGGGTTGTTTCACAAAATTTACTTCTAAGTAATTGCTCCATAGATCCTATATCTATCTATATGAAGAAGAAATCATGTAACGAGGGGGATTCTTATTTGTACAAATGGTACTTCGAACTTGGAACGAGCATGAAGAAATTAACGATACTTCTTTATCTTTTGAGTTGTTCTGCCGGATCGGTCGCTCAAGACCTTTGGTCTCTACCCGGACCTGATGAAAAAAATGGGATCATTTCTTATGGACTCGTTGAGAATAATTCTGATCTAGTTCATGGCCTATTAGAAGTAGAAAGCGCTCTGGTGGGATCCTCACGGACAGAAAAAAATTGCAGTCAGTTTGATAATGATCGAGTGACATTGCTTCTTCGGTCCGAACCTAGGAATCCTTTAAATATGATTCAAAATGGATCTTGTTCTATCGTTGATCAGAGATTTCTCCATGAAAAATATGAATCGGAGTTTGAAGAAGGGGGAGGAGTCCTCAACCCGCAACAGATAGAAGAGGATTTTTTCAATCACATTGTTTGGGCTCCTAGAATATGGCGCCCTTGGGGCTTTCTATTTGATTGTATCGAAAGGCCCAATGAATTGGGATTTCCCTATTGGGCCAGGTTATTTCGGGGCAAGCGGATCATTTATGATGAAGAGGATGAGATTCAAGAAAATGATTCAGATTTCTTACAGAGTGGAACCATGCAGTACCAGACACGAGATAGATCTTCCAAAGAACAAGGCTTTTTTCGAATAAGTCAATTCATTTGGGACCCTGCGGATCCACTCTTTTTCCTATTCAAAGATCAGCCTTTTGTTTCTGTGTTTTCACATCGAGAATTCTTTGCAGATGAAGAGATGTCAAGGGGGCTTCTTACTTCCCAAACAGATCTTCCCACATCTATATATAAACGCTGGTTTATCAAGAATACGCAAGAAAAGCATTTTGAATTGTTGATTCATTGCCAGAGATGGCTTAGAACCAATAATTCATTATCTAATGGATTTTTCTGTTCTAATATTCTATCTGAGAGTTATCAATATTTATCAAATCTGTTCCTATCTAACGGAACGCTATTGGATCAAATGACAAAGACATTGTTGAGAAAAAGATGGCTTTTCCCGGATGAAATGGTTGTTGCTATCTATTCCAATAACGAATCATTGGTTTAACTGAATAACTAAAAAAAAAAAATAGATAAACCTTTCTTTCTCTTCGTCTCAGGTCGATGGATCTTCTCAATTGAAAGATCCCCTATATCGATAATACACATTCCAGTTGATCGAGCCTAATTCTAATTGTTTTGTTCCAAAGCAAAGAGATCCACGGGGCGGTTTGTCCTATTCAGATATTCACGACCAAGAAGTACTGAATTCTCTTTCTTTTCGGATAGGTCCCGAAAGGAGAAGGAAGGTTGGAATGCCAACAGGCGTCTATTATTGAATTCACTCGACCCGAGAGTACAGTACCCATTTTGGGAACG
>ERZ1032009.129-NODE-129-length-16887-cov-6.764734_pt1 | contig 16887 bp, 8 predicted proteins | sample MGYA00516700_ERZ1032009 | MGnify/ENA primary metagenome ERZ1032009 (study PRJEB33719, sample SAMN04261292) | wastewater metagenome | biome: rural village; feature: human; material: feces | host: Homo sapiens | place: El Salvador | collected 2013-01-14 ...
CAACCGATGATCTCATGAGTGAAAGCATCGGTAAGCAGATGGAGATAGCACACGCTGACTTTAACCAACTCTATTATGACTTTAACCAACTCTATTAATGAAGCTTTGCCACGATGCTGATGCGCGCCGAAGAGAGTCCGGGCGCCTTTGCCGTAAGGGTGGCGCGACCTCGCTTGCCCGTACTGCGAAGGACAACCAGCGCACGGCCCTTCCAAAGGTGGTGTGTCAAGGCGGTGTAGGGCGTGGTGTCCTTGATGTCGGCATTGCCCACGGCCAGGATCTCGCACGGTCCTGTGACGCTGAAGGAGACGGCAGTGCTGTCGTTGGGCAGCAGTCGCCCATCCTTATCCGTCATCTCCACGAGGATGTAGCTCAGGTCCTGCCGGTCGGCATGGATGGCCGTGCGGTCGGCGGTGAGGCGGAGCGCGGCAGCTGCACCCGGCGTGGCGATCGTCGTCGTCTCCTTCACCGCGCCATCGTCGAGGCCCTCGGCACGCAGTGTGCCCGACTGATAGGGCAACGTGAATACCGCTTTATATTCTGTCGACTCATCGACCGTCTTTTCGCCGATGAGCTGATTGTTGAGATAGAGACGCACCTGCGGATAGCGCGAGCAGACCTCCACCTCTATCGGCCGACCTTCCCAGCCCGGCCACTGCCAGCTCTCCCATGTGGGATGGACGGCCCATTGTCCCGTCGAGATCTTGCCATGTCCCTGCCAGCCGTCGGGCTCGCGCACCGCCATGTAGAGCCGCTCAGTGTCGTTCCAGAGCAGGTTGCGGTAGTGGCCGATGGGCTTCGTGACGCCCGTGAGGTCGATGTCACCACAGTAGGCACCATGCCAAGGATAGAGCGGTCGCTGGAAGTGCTCCCCCGGTACGTCGCCCTCATACCAGTAGCGTCCGATGCCCGACTCGCCGAGGTAGTCGATGGCCGTCCAGACAAAGTCGCCCACGATGTAGCTATGGTCGCGCGTCATCCGCCAGTTGCGGAAGGCATCGCGGGGATAGCTCTCCGTCTGCATCATCACGCGGCTGGGCACACGCTGGTGGTCGTCCTCTGCCTTGTGGATCATGTAGTTGTCGCCGGTGATGTCGAGCTGTGCGGCCAGCGGGTCGTAGATCTCCCATTGCTTATCCCACGACGCCAGTGCGGAGGTGATGGGGCGTGTGGTGTCCCAGCGGTGCACCTCTTCCCTGAGGCGGCGTGCGGTGGTCACCACCTCTATCTTCTTCCGTTCGATGACCTCATTGCCGATGCTCCAGCAGAAGATGCTCGGGTGGTTGCGGTCGCGGCGCACAAGGGCCTCGATGTCCTGTTTGTAGTCTGTGTCGAACCACTTGTGGTAGTCCTCCTTGTTCTTCTCGTCGCGCCAGCCGTCGAAGGCCTCGTCGATGACGAGGAGCCCCAGATGGTCGCAGGCGGTAAGGAAAGCCTCCGACGGGGCGTTGTGTGAGGTGCGCACGGCGTTGTAGCCCGCCTGTTTCATCAGCTCCGCCTTGCGCCACTCCGCGCGGTCAAAGGACGCCACGCCGAGGATGCCGTTGTCATGATGCACGCAGCCACCGTTGAGCAAGATAGGCTGGCCGTTGAGCAACAGGCCCCGGTCAGCAAAATAGACGATGGTGCGGAAGCCAAATTCTACGTCCTCGCTGTCGCCGGAAGACAATGCCACATGGGCTTGATAGAGCTGCGGCGTCGCGGGCGACCAGGGCTTCGCGCCCGGCACGCTGATAATCTGCTCCGCCACGGCGGTGCCTTGCGCAGGGACAGTCACCTCCTTCGCCTGCCGCTCGCCCGTCGACAGCGTGGTCGTCACCGTGATCTGCTGTGCCTTGGCGGTGGTGTTGCACACGGTGGTCCTCACCACGGCGGTGTGCAGGTCGGGTGTGGTGACCTGGATGCCCCAGTTGTCGATGCTCACGGCAGGCTTGTGGATGAGCCACACGTGGCGGTAGATGCCCGAGCCAGAGTACCAGCGACAGTTCTTCTGATGGCTGTTGTCCACCCGGACGGCGATGGTATTCTTGCCAGGCCGGACGAGACTTGTGATGTCACAGAAGAACGAGCTGTAGCCATAGTGATGGCCGCCAGCCAGCTGACCGTTGACGTAGACGGTGGAGTTCTCGTAAACACCTTCAAAGTAGAGCCACAGGCGCCCTTTGATGGCATGGTTGCCCACGGCCTGGGCAGCCGTGACTTTGTCTAACACCAATGTGCGTCGATACCAGCCGATGCCGGTGGGATAGTAGCCACCGTCGTTGCCGGCGGGAGCATCCTTGTCGACAGCCAGCTGGGCGCTCCAGTCGTGCGGCAAGTCGACGGATTGCCAGCCGCGGTCATTATAGTCCGTGGCCTCAGCGCCCTTCACATCCTGCTGGATGAAGCGCCAGCCCTGGTCGAGCAGTTGTTTACGCGGCGTGCCGGCCGACCACATCGGCAGGGCGAGGCATGCCAGAAGTATGGCAAGGAGAAGTTTCTTATCGATCATCTTTTTGGCTTTAGTTATTTTCGCAAAGTTACGAATTTTTCCATTAACTCGGCTCAATATTTCCATTCTTTTTTCCACCGAATGACGGGGAGGCCGTCCTCCCACTCGACGGGCAGCCAGATGTATCGGCCGTCGATGGGGTTCTCAGGGCGCCAGCGGTCGGCCATGAAGATGAGTTGGCCATCGGCGAGCGGGAGGATGAACGTTCCCTGCGAGTGGAATGTCGTCAGAGAGTCCTCGCCGCGGCAGGGGTTTGGGTGGCGTGTCCACGGGCCAAGGATGTTGTCGGCGGTGAAGAGGCGGGCAGCGTTCGGTGCCCAGCCTGTGCAGCCAGAGGTGATCATGTAGTAGCGGCCGTCGCGCTTGAAGAGTGTGGGGGCCTCGTTCTGTCCGGCTGGATCCACGCGTGTGTAGCGGCCAGTGTAGTGCAGGTAGTCGTCGGTGAGTTCGGCAATGTGGATGGTGAGGTTGTCCTCGGAGGAGAAGATGTGATAGGCACGGCCATCGTCGTCGACGAAGAGCTGCATGTCGCGTGCCATCTGTCCGCGCTCGTAGTCGCGATGGAGAAACATGCCTTCCTTGATGGCCTCACGCCACTCGGGTGTCCACCACTTCAGCGTATCGGGGAACGTCTTCTTCTGCAACCGCTTGTCATAGCCTACCGGCCACGTCTTGGCGTTCGGCCGCCCATTGCGCACAAAGCGGAACGGACCCACAGGGCTGTCGGCGATGGCGATGCCGACGTTGGCGTGGCGGTAGCCCTGGCCTTTGAGTTCAAGGTGGAAGTACATGATGTACTTTCCCGTTCGCTTGCAATAGATGACCTTCGGTCGCTCAAGGATACATCCGCGCTCAGTGGGCGAGCCCACGCTGTCGTTGACAGCGAAGGCCACGCCACGGTATTGCCAGTTGTAGAGGTCGGTGGAGGAATAGCACGTCACGCCAACGAAGGCGCCATTCGTGTGCTCACCCTTATGTTCGCCATACCAGTAGTAGGTGTCGCCATCGCGGAGGATGCCACCACCATGAGCATTGATGGGCCGTCCGTCGGTGTCTAGCCAGAGCTGTCCGGGATAGAAGCGGTCGGCGGGCTGAGCATGGATGTCGGTTGTGCTGATCAGCCAACAACCAACAGCTATTAGCAACGAAGAAAGTAGGAGGTTGGTTCTCATTGTTTTGTTATTGGTCTAGAAAGTAAAAAGGGGTGGCGCCGTTGGCATGTGGCCGCAGGCTTCCACCCCGCTGGTTATCAAGAGAAGCAATCTCTTTACTTAGTCTTGTCCTCGTCGGCCACAGCGTCCTGCCAGTTGTCCCACTCAGGGGTGGAGGCATCGTAGCCGTCGTAGCCATAGTTCTGCATCAGTGTGCCCTTGTTGTTGGCCGTGATGGCGCTGTTGGGGATAGGCCAATAGACGTTGCGCTTGTCCATGGTGTAGTTGATGGCCTTGTTGTTCGACGTGATGGTGCCATGGTTGTAGAGGGAGTAGCGTATGCAACGCTGGTACCAGTAGCTGCCTCCCTTGTCGTCGGTGCCTGTCTGCTTGTCCCATGTCTGCAGGCTATAGGTGTTGCCCCATTCGTCAGCCACGCCACTCATAGCCAGACAGAGCGAGATGCGCGTCAGTTCGACGTTTCGCCACTCCTCAAGGTAGAGCTCGCGACCGCGCTCGTTGGCAATGTCGCCAATGTTCACCGTGGTGTAGAGCTCGGAGCAATGAGCGCGCTTGCGCAGGGTGTTCACGTCGTCGGTAGCACCGGCCACATTGCCCTGATAGAGGCGTGCCTCAGCGCGGAGCAGGTAGACCTCGGCCAAGCGATAGAGATACCAATTACCATTGCTGCCCTTTGTGCAACCATTGAACTGTGTGGCGCCTTGGTTGGCCTCAGCCACCTCATCTTTGAGATAGATCTTATAGAGCGGGAAGTCGAACCAGTCGCGGATGGTGTCACCGACGAGCAGGTTGCCGTTGTCGGGGTTGTGGAGCATGATGTTCTTGCCATAGTACTTCGACTGGGGGTTGTTGCACTTAATGTCGGTCATGCGCACCCAGTTGCCGATGTGCGGGTTGTGTCGGTAGTCGGTGGTGTCCTCCACGCCGTTGACGGTCCACATGGCGTGCTGGGCGAACGACGACAGGCGTACGGTGGCAATGCCACGGCCGAAAGCGCGCAGGGCGTCCAGCTCCTGATGGTAGTTCTTGTTGTTGCGGGCATAGTTCACCACGGCCTGCTTGCCATCGGGCATCTTCACTCTGCTGTCACTCCAGAAGGGGCCAAGGATACGCATGAGCAGGAAGTCGGTGTGGCTCTGCTCGGTGCAGTTGGGTAAGCCCATGATGCACTCCTTGTTGGCGCTGATTATCTTGTTCTCTGGGCGATGAAGGTCCCAGATGACGTTGCGCGTGATGTTCCAGGTCTTCTGCTCACCACTGTTGGCCACTGATGCGCTTCCGAAGGGTTCGGTCATTAGGCTGTAGCCTTCGTGGCCAATGAGTGTGTCGCACTGTGCCTCAGCCTTCTTCCATTCGCCAGTAGCGAGGTAGAGTTTGGCCAGCAGCACGCGGCAGGCGCCCTTGTTCACCATGCCGTAGTAGGTCATCTCGCTCTGCTCCGGCACCCACTGGACGGCCTTCTCCATGTCCTCGCGGCACATCTGGAGGATGGCCTCCTTTTTCGTGGAGCGGTAGTTACGCTTCGGTGTCTCAAGGATCTTTGTTACCAGTGGCACGTCGCCAAACTGGAAACAGAGGTTATAGTAGCGGAAGGCGCGGTGGAAATAGGCGCGGCCCTTGTACTCGTTCTTCACCTTGTCCGACAAACTGGTTACTCGGTCGATATAGCTCAGCACGGTGTTGGCGTATTTGATGCCCGTGTAGGTCTGGTCCCAGAAGAACATCGTGTGGTTGGTGTCGTTGCTGTAGAGGCCATTGGTCGGCGTGAGCTTGTTGGCGATGTCGTCCCAGAAGCCGCTGCCGGCATCGGTCTTGCCATAGAGACTCATATCGGAGAACATATACTCTGTGGTGATGGGCAAGTTGAGGTTGTTGGCCGTATAGTTGGTCCAGTAGAGACGCAGATGACGGTCGGCCATGGCGAGGGCAGCCTGCAGGCCCGACTCGGTGCTGAAGGTGGTCTTCGGCTCATAGAAGCTCTGCGGGTCCTGGTCGAGGAAGTCGCGGCTGCAACTGCTCATGAGTGACAGTCCGGCAAGAGCCATGGCTGTGAGCGATACCTTATTTATAATAGTCTTTTTCATTGTTGTCTATCGATTAAAAGTGAGAAAGGTTGGATGTTAGAGGGTGACATTGATACCGAAGGTGAACATGCGTGTGGCCAGTCCTGACGTCTCCGGATCGCCATATTCCCAGTCGCGTGCCCAGTTGCACACATTGCGGATGGTGCCATAGAGCTTCAGACGCTCGATGCCGGTGTTGCCGAGCCACTTCCGCGGGAAGGTGTAGCCCAAAGTGATGTTCTCCAGACGGATGAAGTCGCGGTTGTGGAGGCGGCCAGCGCCCTCAGCACCCACAGGGCCTTTCGCGTCGAGACGGGCATAGGTATTGGACGGATGCTCGGGTGTCCAGTAGTCCTTCTTCCACGTGTTGAAGCCGTAGGTGATCATAGAACCACCATTGTCGCCATTCAGATAGTAGGTCTCTGTGCTCTTGTGACCCATGTAGGAATAGATGTTGAACGAGAAGTTGAAGTTCTTATAGGTGAAGTCGTTGCGCAGGCTCCAGTGGACCTTCGGCGATTTCTGTCCGAGGAACACCTTGTCGTCGTCATTGTAGACAATCTTCTTCACTGTACCATCAGCGTTATACTCGTCGTTGTCGGGGTTGTTCCACACCTTCGGGTCGCCGGGGTGCTGGCCGTACTTCGCAGCCTCCTCGTATTCGTCCGCCTGCCAGATGCCAATCTGCTTGTAGCCCCAGATCTCACCGATAGGCTTGCCAATGAACCAACCGTTACTCTTGTCGTCCATCTCCTTGCGGCCGATGACGTTGCCGTCCTTGTCCTTCACGTCCTCATACTCATAGTAGAGGTGCTTGATCTCGTTGTGGTTGTAGGACAGCGCGAAGCCTGTAGTCCACTCGAAGTCCTTCGTCTTCATGTTGACGGAGTTGATGGCAATCTCGAAGCCGTTGTTGTCCACCTGTCCGAGGTTCGTCGTGATGCTGCCGAAGCCTGAGAAGCCTGGCAGACGCTGCGACATGATCATGTCCTTGGTCTGCATGAAGTAGAGGTCGAAGGAGCCGGTGATGCGGTCGTTAAGGAATCCGAAGTCAAGACCAAGGTTGGTTGAGGAGGTCTTCTCCCACTCCAGGCTGGGGTTGGCGAGGCGGTCCACGCTGAGGTATTTCATGTCGAGCGTTGTGCCATTCTTGGTGATGTAGCCCATGGTTGCGCCAGTGCCGGAGCCGAGGTTGGCCAAAGAAATGTAGGGATCACTCAATGAGCGGTTACCATTCTTACCCCACGAGAGGCGGAGCTTACCGGTGCTCATGATGTTGCCCCACTTCCAGAACTTCTCGTTTGTGAACGACCATGCCGCTGCCACTGATGGGAACGTGGCATAAGGGTTCGACGAGCCGAAGGCGGAATAGCCGTCGCGGCGTACGCTCAGGGTGAGCATGTAGCGGTTGTCGTAGCTGTAGAACAGTCGGGCGAGGAGGGCATCGGCCGTCTGGTGAGAGTCGCTGGTGCCGAAGCTGGAGTCTTCCTTCGTAGCGTTTTGCGTGTTGTGGTAGCCCAGTGCGTCGGAGGGTAGGATGTTGCGGGCGTTGATATAGTCGCTCCAGTAGCGGCGCTCCTCAGCCTCCTGTACGAGGGTAAGCACAAAGTGGTGTAGCTTGGCGAGGGTGTAGTCCCAGGTGATGGTGTTGTTGAGCGACCAGTCGAAGCGCTTGCCCCAGCCACGGTCCACGCCACGGCTCTTCGGGTTGGTGTTCGGCTCCGCATAGGAGGTGAAGTATTTGTTCTGATAGTACTGGTAGCGCGGGCTAGCGTTGAACGAGTAAGTGATGCCGAAAGGCAGACTGACCTTCGCGTTGAAGATGGTGTTGAGCACCTGATAGCCTTTCGAGAGTTTGATGAACTGTTTCTCGTAGTCGAAGTTGTAGCCGCGCTGCACGTTGGTCCCTTGCGGATACTGTGCCAGTGTGCCGTCCTCATAGCGATAGTCGGCGTAGGGGGAGTTGCGCAGCTGGTTGGCGTCCCAGTAGTTCGTGCCTAGGCCCACCTAGATGTTGCCATCGGAGCGGTCCTGGAAGTTGACGTTCATGCCCACCTCAAGCCACTTGTTGACCTTGCCGTTGAGCTTCATGTTCACGCGTGTGGCACGATAGTCGTCGCCATCCACAGCGCCTTGGTTGCGCAGCCATCCAGCGGAGAGGTAGTAGTTCATGTTCTCCGATGCACCGGAGATGCTGGCGTTATAGTCCTGGTTGAAGCCCGTGCGGAACGTGTGGTCCCACCAGTCGAAGGTCTTGCCGGCTACGAAGTTGTTGAGCACGGCATCCTCTAGGTCGAGACGCTCACCGTAGGTGGTCAGCGCGTCGGCGGTGCTTGTGCCGAGCCACTGCTCCTTGGTGAGGCCATACTGCTTCATGGCGTTCTCCATCGTGTCGAAATATCCGGGCGTGGCCACGAGGTTGCCCTTCTTGTCCTTGGCGGCGTAGGCCACATAGTTGCCCTTGCCGTCAAGGCCGTAGGTGTTGCGTTTGTACCAGTCCTCACGGTACTTCATATACTCCGACGGATTGAACACATCGCTGAAGTAGTCGCTCTTCTGGTTGGCGGCAAAGTTGGCAGTGACGTTGATGGTCGGCTTGCCAATCTTGCCTTTCTTCGTGGTAATGATGATGACACCGTTGGCAGCCTTAGCACCATAGATGGCGGCTGCGGAGGCATCCTTGAGCACATCGATCTGGCCGACGTCGTCGGGGTTGATCTCCGACAGCTCACCATAGAAGGCCATGCCGTCGAGGATGATGAGCGGGTCGTTGTGGCCGCCACTGGTGTAGACTGAGCGCTGACCACGGATCTGCATGCTGCCGCCACCCTTCGCCGAAGCGTTATAGCCCACACTCAGACCGGGCGTGCCGCGCAGGATGTCCTGGATGGTGCCGGGGTTCTCGTCGGCAATCTTGTCGGGGCGGATCTGCACGATGCTACCGGTGAGGTCTTTCTTGCGCATCGTACCATAACCGACGACCACCACCTCATTCAGCGCCTTGCTGTTGTCCTCCAGCTTCACCGTCATGCCCTGCCTGGCAAACGTCTCGATGGTGTTCATGCCAACATACGAGATCTCCAGCTGTTGTCCTGCGCGTATGTTAAGTGTGAAGTGACCATCGAGGTCGGTGACGGTGGCAGTCTTTGTGCCCTTCACGCGCACAGTGGCGCCGATGATGGGTTCACCCTGGGCGTCGACGACGGTACCGGTGATACCCTGCTGTTGGGTCACCTCTTGGAGTTCGGTCTCGGCCATGACGGGCTCGGCCGTCAGTGTCAGACCAGCTGCCACAATGGCACAAGCCATCATGCGGAATGTCTGCTTTGCTTTTCTTGATTGTTCCATAAACGCTATAATAGAATAATGTGTTACTAAGTTGATTGCTCAGTCGGAAGGCTGTTACCTCGATTTGACGTGGCAAAGGTAGCTGATTTCAATAAAAGACTAGGAATATTATCGTTATTTCGGGGAAAACTATCATTACTATGGCCATTAATTCGTGGAAATAGCGTATATTTGCACATGAATAACGATAATCACTCCATGAGCCGCCTATATCGATTGCTTCTCATCCTAACCTTGCTGTCCATGTGCCTGACGACCCATGGCTCACCTTCCTTGCGCCAGCACGTCACGCGTGTGTTGCTCTCTCCGTCCGACGAGATCAGCTGCACCACCTTCGATGGCAACGGCCTGTTGTGGGTGGGCACCACCAACGGCCTGCGACGCTACGATGGTTACACCCTCTCGAGCTTCAAAGCGACGGCCTACGCGCCCGACCTCTTGCCCAACAACGATATAACTTGTCTGGCAGCTGAAGGACGCGAATGGCTGTGGGTGGGCACGCATAATGGCCTTTCGCGTATCAACCTGCGAACGGGGCGCTCACGCATCTATCATCTGCCACGGCCCATTCAACATATCATCTACACGCTCTTCATCGCGAACGACAGCACGCTCTGGGTGGGCACCGACTGGGGACTGGCACGCTATGACCGTCAGCGAGACAGGTTTGCCGATTACGACCGAAGCAACACCATGCTCGTCACGGCAAAGGGACAGCGCTATCCCGTGCCAGGCTACTCGGTGAAGAGCATCGTCGAAGACCGGCAAGGGAACCTCTTCATCGGCACGTGGGAGCATGGCGTCTACTTCCTCCGACGTGGCACGCACGAGCTTCGACAACTGGCCCTGACCAACAACAGCGCCTACTCGCTCCTGCTCGACTCGCAGCAGCGTCTCTGGGTGGGATCGTGGAGCGGGGTGCTCACCTGTGTGCATAATCCCTATAGCCGACAGGCACTGCAGACCACGGCCTACAACACGGGTACTACAGCATTCTCTGCCGTCTATCGCATCGTAGAGGACAAAACAGCGGATAAGATTATTGCTGTCACACGCGGTGGACTGCTGGAGATAGACGGCCGTACACCCTCGGCGTGTCGCTATGTAGAGAATGTTGAAGGCGAGAATCTGAAAGCAGCCGGCTGGATAGACACCGACTGGCAAGGCACCATCTGGATCAGCCGTCGACCCAACGAACTACTGCAGGTCAGCCGCATAGCTTCCCCGTTCACCTACTGGCCCATCGCACCTGTCATCCTGTCCTTTGGTCATAACATGGTGGGCGTGCAGAACATCTTTGCCGATGGCAACAGCACGCTGTGGGTGGGCATGCATCCCATGGGCATCGCCCGACTCGACCTCCAGACTAGTCATATCAGCGTGGGCAATGACATCCCGGAGCTGCGTGGCGCGAGGAACAGTGTGCCATGGATGAGTGTCAACCAGTTTCTGCGCCTGAGCAATGGCGAGCTGTGGATAGCGTCGAATGGTGGATGGGGCGTGGTGGCCGTCAAAACGGGCGCGCCAACGGAATACCTCAACCCCAGCAACACCAACTTTGTGCGCGACTTGGTGCACACGCTCTGCGAGGACCGTCGACGAGTGGTCTGGTTGGGCATGCGCTCAGGGGTGAGCATCGTGGCCGTGGGACAGCGCCGTGGCACCGTGCTTCGCATGAGCGAGCAGGGACGCGACTTCACAGCGGCTGACGTGCGCGGCATTTGTACCGACCACGAAGGCTGGGTGTGGATAGCCACTGACAACGAGGGCATCATCCGCGTCACCGGCGACAGCCGCAGGCCACAGTCACTGCACTATCACCAGTACGACCGCGAACATGGCTCACTGCCCACCAACGATGTGGTCCGTTGCTTTGAGGACAGCCACCATCGCCTATGGGCCATCAGTCTGAGCTCGGGACTGCTGCTATATAATAAGGTGGATGACCGGTTTGAACCGAAGAACCGCGACTACCATATCGAGGGCGACCGTGTGATGGCCATCAACGAAGACGCGGAGGGGAACCTCTGGCTGACCACCGACAACGCTTTGCTGCGATTGACGCTCCGTGGCGACGGTACGACGAGTCTCGTGTCCTATTCCTCCGACAACGGACTGGACAACATCTTCTTTATACCCAATGCCACGGCACGCATGGGCGGACGCTTGTTTTTCGGCAACCGCGATGGCATCGTCGGTTTCGACCAGCAGGCGGTGAAGGCAGTGCCTCATCCACGGAAAGCGCGCCTCATCCTCTCCGACATTCTCATCAATGGTGCTTCCTTCAGCAGCCTCGACTCTGCGCTGGCCGCGCGCATCTCCGACTGCGCGCCGGCCTACACCCGCGAGGTGACCATTCCTGTGGGCTTCAACCAGTTCGCCTTCGACTTCGCGCTGCTCACCTATTCCAATGTCAAGCAGAACACGTACCGCTACCGGCTGAAAGGCTACGACAGCGACTGGCGCTACTGCGAGACCGGACAACGGCGCGCCGCCTTCGAGAATATCCCCAGCGGACGCTACGAACTGGAGGTGGAGGCTGCCGACAGCTATGGCAACTGGGTCCGCCTGCCGCACGCCATCCGCATACGAGTGCTGCCACCGTGGTGGGCTACGTGGTGGGCCATCGTGCTCTACATCGTCCTGGGCGTGGCGGCAGTGGTCTATGGCATGCGGCGCTATCGGCGCAACCTATACATGAAAAACCAGTTGCAGATGAACCAGGTGATGGTGAACGTCACGCACGAGTTGCTCACGCCGCTCGCGGTTATCAATGCGGCGGCCGAGGAGTCGAGCAAGGAGGTGGGTGACAAGAACGGCAACTTCGCCATCATCCGATTCAACATTGAGCGGCTCACGCGCCTGCTCAGGCAGATCCTTGAGGTGCGTAAGGCGCAGGAGGGTAAGCTGCGGCTGCAAGTGGCGCCCGTGGACCTCGTGACCTTTGTCGGCGAACGCTGCGCCAATCTCAAACCGATGATGGACCAGAAAAGCATCACCTTGGAGACCCAACGGCCCAACGGCCCAATCAGAGCATGGATTGACAGCGACAAGGTGGACAAGATGATCTATAACCTGCTATCCAATGCTGCAAAATATACGCAGGAGGGTGGCCGTGTCATGCTCTCGCTCTCGACAGGTAGCGGGGACATGGGCACGCAGGCGGTCATCCGTGTGGAGGACAACGGCATTGGCATCTCTCGCGAGAAACTGCGGCATCTCTACACGCAGTTCCTTGATGGTGACTACCGGCAGATGAACACCATGGGCACAGGCCTCGGCCTGGCCATGACACATGACCTCGTCCGCCTGCATCATGGCACCATCGACTGCCAGAGCCGAGCAGGAGTGGGAACGGCATTCACCATCACACTGCCCATCGACCGACAGGCATACACTGCGGAGGAGACGGCGCAAGAAGAGACGATCAGCGATGCAACGGCACCAACCATCACGGCATCAGCAACCGCCATCACGTCATCAACGGCGAATACGCAGACAGACGGACCGACGACGAATGACGGAACAAAGGACTATAAGTTGCTCATCGTGGAGGACAACCCCGACCTGCTGGCAATCATGGCGCGCGCGTTCGCCCATGACTATCAGGTGCTCACCGCCAAGGACGGCCAGCAGGCGTGGAACCTGATTCAGAAACGCGAGCTCGACATTGTCATCTCCGACGTGATGATGCCCATCATGGACGGACTGGAACTCACCCGCCGCATCAAGCAGAGCGACGACTACGGGCAGTTGCCCGTCATCCTGCTCACGGCGAAGACCACACACGACGAGCAGAATGAGGGTTATGCCACGGGCGCCGATGCCTACATCACCAAGCCGTTCCGTATGGGCGACCTGCGGCTGCGCGCGGAGAACATCTTGCAAAACCGCGAGCGCATCCGCCGCCGGTTCAGTCAGCAAACCGACTATCATGTGGAGGAGCAACACTACTCCTCGCCAGACGAGCGCTTCGTCCGCAAGGCCATCGACTGCGTGAAGGCGCATCTCAGCGATGGCAACTACGACCGCGAACAATTTGCCAGCGACCTGTGTGTCTCGCAGTCGACGCTCTACAACAAGCTGCGCGCCATCACCGGACAGAACGTCTCGGGCTTCATTGCGTCCATCCGGCTGAAGGAGTCGTGCGCTATCCTCCGCCAACAGCCCGACATCAGCATCAGCGATTTAGCCTATGCCGTGGGCTTCAACACGCCGAAGTATTTCTCGAAGTGTTTCAAGAAGGAGTTTGGCCTCCTGCCCACGGAGTACATCGCCAAACTGCAGACTATATAGTTAGTCCTCTTATGTAATCCACATCCCCTCCTTGGGTGGGGCTTGGGAAGGATGGGCCTTTGGAGGGGCTCGGGGAGGACTTTTCGACTTTACAGTTTCATCGTCAGCGAGATACGGTGGCGACGACGGTCAACTTCCAGAACCTTCACGCGGACATGCTGGTGGAGCTTCACCACGTCGTTCGGGTCCTTGACGTAGTGGTTCGCGAGCTGGGAGATGTGCACCAAGCCATCCTGATGGACACCGATGTCGACGAAAGCTCCAAAGTTGGTGATGTTCGTCACGATGCCGGGCAGCTCCATGCCCATGACGAGGTCATCGGGCGTCTTCACCCGTGGGTCGAACTCGAAGGTCTCCGCCTTGCCGCGCGGGTCGCGGCCGGGCTTCTCCAGTTCCTTCATGATGTCATTGAGAGTGAGTAGTCCCACCTCCTTCGTCACATAGCGCTTCAGGTCAATCTTCTTCCGTTCCTCAGGCTTTGCCATCAGGTCGGCAACCTGGCAACCACAGTCCGCGGCCATCTGCTCGACGATGGCATAGCTCTCGGGGTGCACCGCACTGCCGTCGAGCGGATTCTTTGCCCCGGGGATGCGCAGGAAGCCCGCACACTGCTGGAACGCCGATGGGCCCAGTCGCGGCACCTTCTTCAACTGTGCACGTGAGGTGAACGCGCCATGCTCCTTCCGATAGTCCACAATGTTCTGTGCCAAGGCGGGACCCAGTCCACTGACGTAGGTCAGGAGGTTCTTGCTGGCGGTGTTGACATTGACGCCAACGCTGTTCACGCAGAGTTCCACGGTCAGATCGAGGCTGTGGCGCAGCTTCGTCTGGTCCACATCGTGCTGATACTGTCCCACACCGATGCTCTTAGGGTCGATCTTCACCAGTTCTGCCAGCGGATCCATCAACCGGCGGCCGATGCTCACGGCGCCGCGCACCGTCACATCCTCGTCGGGGAACTCCTCGCGGGCAATCTCTGAGGCGGAGTAGATGCTGGCGCCATCCTCACTGACGACATACGTCGGGACGCCCTCGATCTGTCGGAGGATGTCAGAGGTCTCGCGACTCGCCGTGCCGTTGCCGACAGCGATGGCCTCCACCTGAAACTTCCTTGCGATGGCCGCGAACTCCTCCAGTGGCGTCTTGTCACCCGGTTTCCGCCGCTCGGCGATGTGGCCTGTGGCAAACACCACGGTGTGGTAGAGCAGGTTACCCTGCGCATCAAGCACCACCACCTTACAGCCCGTACGAATGCCGGGGTCAACACCCATGACGCGCTTCTGCCCGAGTGGCGCGGCGAGGAGCAGTTGGCGCAGGTTCTCCTTAAAGACCTTGATAGCCTCATCGTCGGCCTTCTCCTTGCTCTGGCCCGCGAACTCTGTCTCTATCGATGGACAGAGCAGACGTTTGTAGCCATCCTCCACGGCCTCGCCGACGAGCGTCTGACAGGCGCCATAGCCATGGACATAGTGGCGACGAAGCTTCTCGATGCATTCGTCATCGTCGACAGAGATCGTCACCCGCAGCACGCCCTCAGCCTCGCCACGCCGCATGGCGAGCAGACGATGCGACGAGCAACGGCGCAGCTCCTCACTGAAGAAGAAGTAGTCGGAGTATTTCTGCGCGGCATCCTCATCTTTCATCTTCGGCACTACCCGCGAGGCGATGGTAGCCTCCCGGCGAAAGACGCCACGGATAGTCTGGCGCGACCGCTCGTTCTCGCTGACGGTCTCGGCGATGATATCTTTGGCTCCCTGCAAGGCATCCTCTGCATCCGCCACGTCATCGTTGAGGAACCGCTCCGCAATGTGCTCGGGGTTACGTTCGCGCTGCTGCATGAGGATTGTCGCCAACGGCTCCAGTCCATGCTCACGCGCCACCTGTGCACGGGTGCGACGACGGGGCTTATAGGGCATGTAGATATCCTCCAGCTCCGTGGCATTCCACGATGCCTCGATGCGTTGGCGCAGCTCGGGCGTGAGCTTCTGCTGACTCTCGATCGTCTTGAGGATGGTGTCCTTGCGTTTCTGCAGTTCCTTCAGTTTGTCGTTGGCATCACTGATGGCGGCCACCTGCACCTCGTTGAGGTTGCCCGTGGCCTCCTTGCGGTAACGACTGATGAAAGGTATGGTGCAGCCGGCGTCGAGCAACTCCAGTGTGGCGTCGACCTGCTCCTCCCGGATGCCGAGCTTCTCGGCAATAATCTTCGTAAATGGGTTCATAACGGTAAATCCAATAAATTGTTTCTTATTTTAACGTCAATGCCGTCAATGATACGTCAATCCTCGTCAATATTATTTTGACCTCAATGCCGTCAATATAACGTCAATGCCTAAAATATTATTTTCGTAATTGACGTATCATTGACGTTATTGACGTCAAAAAATCATCTCTGGTATTGATGGGGTATTTAAGCGCCATGGATGAAATTCTCGTCGAGGTATTCCTGTTCGATGCCCTCCACGGCAGCGAGCTCTGAAGGGGTAAGCATCCGCTCGCTGGTGCACTGGCTTAAGAGATGGCGCTTCACGGTGTCCATGTCGGGCACGCCGAGGTCGCGGAGGTTCACGCAGCGCTGGCGCACGGAGGCAATGCCATGTTTGTGCACCTTCTCCGCCGACGGCGTGATGGCATGCACCATCGTCTCGATGTCGAGGTCGTAGAGCATCGTGCCATGGACGACGCAGCCCGAGGGTTTGAGGAACAGTGCGTTGCCTGAGACCTTCTTCCCCTGGATGAGGACGTCGTTGTTCGCCGTCGTCACCGCCGGCAAGCCCATGTCTTCGAGGACCTGCTGCAGCATCTGCATATACCGGGGGAACACCACGGGCACCTCCGTCCTATGCGTGATCAATGATATCATGAGGTTGCCCCAGTCGGCATAGACGCAGCCTCCCCCACTCTTCCGGCGGTACATCGCAATCTGGTGCTCGCGGCAATAGGGGATGTTCACCTCGTTCTCCATGACCTGGTTGCGGCCGAAGATCACCGTCGGCGTCACCTGCCAGAGGAACAACAGATCCTCCTCACCGACATGGTCGGCGAGGTGCTCCTCCATCGCGAGGTAGAACACCAGACGCCGGGGAGTCTTTGCGCTAGGCAATGTAATATGGATCATTGAGTTTTCAGCTTTCGGTTATTCACTATTAGCTATTCACTATTAGCTATTAGCTATTAGCTATACCAGCCTTAGCCCATCGTCCTCGATGGTGATGAGCCGTCGCTTGTAGAGGTCGCCGACGGCCCGCTTAAAAGTCTTCTTGCTGACGTGGAACGTGCGCTTGATGTCCTCCGGATCGCTCTTGTCGCCAAAGGGACACTGGCCGTCGTGCTCCTTGATCCACTGCAGCAGCGTCTCGGCGAACGACTCGGTCTCCTGGCGGCCAGTGGGCTGCAACGTGGCGTCAATCTTCCCATCGGGGCGGACCTGCTGAATGTATCCTTTCAGGCGGTCGCCGGTGTGGACATACTGGTAGATCTGGTTCTCATAGATCAGGCCGCCCCACCTATTATTACT
>ERZ1032009.130-NODE-130-length-16884-cov-5.965536_pt1 | contig 16884 bp, 10 predicted proteins | sample MGYA00516700_ERZ1032009 | MGnify/ENA primary metagenome ERZ1032009 (study PRJEB33719, sample SAMN04261292) | wastewater metagenome | biome: rural village; feature: human; material: feces | host: Homo sapiens | place: El Salvador | collected 2013-01-14 ...
TGTTGGTTTTGTTGTCCATTGATTCTTTTTTCTGAGTGATTTTGCTTGCAAAGGTACGGCTTTTCTTTCTATTTTCGTCCATTTCAGCGAATTATATTCCTCAGGAGTCCCACGATGCCGTCCTCATTGGTGAAGATAGCCTGACGGTGACCGATGGGCGTCACGGTGTTGATGAGCGTGTTGCCCACCTTGTGCGCCCCAAGCAGCTGCCCCGTTTTGCCAACGAGCTCAATGATGAGCCCGTTCTTCGTCGAGGAGTAGACCACACCATCCTTCTCCGGCAGCATCGTCGTGGCGTGCTCATAGCCGAAGTGGGTGTCCGTTGCCCATAGCTGGCACGGCAGGTCAGTGAGCGTCGAATAGCAGACGATGCTGTCCTGCATCGTCTTGGCGTAGAGGCGCTTACCGTCCTCCGAGAGGCCTATCGACTCCCTCACACGACTCTGCTTCGTGCGGTAGAGCGTGCGTCCGGTCTTCAAATCTATCGCTGTCAGGGCACGGTCGGGGTCCACAATAAAGACCTTGCCATGGGCACTCACGGGCCACACCGCTGCCGGCGAGAACATGAATCCCTCCCGTGGCACACGCCATGTCCAACGGAGCGCACCCGACTTTTCATCCAGAGCGTAGAGCGTATTGTCCCAGGCACCGAAGATGATCATGCCGTCCGTAACGAGCGGCAGCGTCTCGATGTACCCCTTGGCACAACGGTTCTCCCAAACCACCCGACCGGTTTTCACGTCAATGGCCCGCATCGTACCGTCACCGCCACCGATGAAGGCCGTACCTTTATATATTGCCACTGCCCCCATCTGCGGCCGCCCTGTGGCTATTCTCCACCGTTGCCGGCCGCTCTTTGCATCGACACCATAGATGCCGCCATCGTTGCTCCCCGCGACGACCGTCCCCTTCCAGGCCGCCGGCATCCCCAGGATAGGTCCCACTGCCGAGAAGACCCACCGCTGCTGCCCCGTGTGGAGGTCGAGACATGTGAGGCGTCCCATGCGGTCACCGACCACCACGCCCTGCGGTGTGACGACGGCTGGGGAGTAGATCGCTGACCCTATGGCCGTGCGCCACACCTCTTTTAATTGTGGGTAGCGCTCATTGACGGAGAAGTCCGGCCGCGCCATACTCTCCTTGAAGGTCCAGCCGCCCATCGGCAGAGCCGCCCACCGTCGCGGCACGCCACCCACCGGCTGCGTCGCCACGATGATTGAGTCGTCAGTGATGGTGTAGACGTTGTATTGCCCGTGCGCCTCGCTGCCCCGCTGGTCCGTGATGTTCACGATGCCTGGTATGCCGTCGTAGTTCAGGAGCTTGTTGCGGTGGTAGTGCCCATTGAGGAATGCCGCAATGGGATAGTCCTTCACCGCGTCGATGAGGTCGTAGCCGTTGTCCGTGTCCTCCGGCAGCATCGGATAGTGCGTCACGAGGAACACCCGTTTGCCGCCCTTGACGTTGGTCTCCAGCTCCTGCTTGATCCATGCGATGTCCTCCGGCGCCACATGCCCGAGCGACATCCGCAGCAGCGGCCCACTGTTGAAGCCCAGGAAGAGGTAGCCCTTGTGCTCCATGCGGAAGCGCTCGTAGCCGAAGATGTGCTTGAAGTCCTCCCCGCCGCTCTCGGTCCACTTTGTGTCGTGGTTGCCCATGACGATCCACCAAGGCTTCTGCAGGCGGTCCAGGAGCTGCTTGGCCAGTCGGAGGCCGTCGGTGTCGCCATGGTCGGCAATGTCGCCGTCGACGAGGACGAAGTCGATGTCCTGTGTGGCGTTGATTTGGTCGACGGCCTCCGTGAGGTCCTCGCTCTGGCGCGGCGCCTGACGGTTGATGTGGATGTCCGTGAGCAGCGCAAAGCGGAAGGGCTCTGCGGCGTATGCCGTAGTAAGGCAAAAGAGCAGACTGAGCTGCAAGGCAATGGTTAAGAATCGTTTCATCATTCTACACGTTTATCAAGCAAAGATAGGGAAATTCCGCATTAGATGGCACGCCGTCGGTGATAAAATAATAATCTTTAACGCTCATCCCCTTGGCCGTTCGGGGAAAAATGCGTAATTTAGCAGATTATAAACCAATTATTATATTCTAGACAGACAATGAAAAAGATAACAGACCGCGTATCCTGGGTCGGCAAGGTCGACTGGGAACTGCTGCACTTCCATGGTGACGAATACTCCACACACCTCGGCTCGAGCTATAACTCCTATCTCATCCAGGACGAGAAGACGGCGCTCATCGACACCGTCTGGCTGCCCTATGACAAGGAGTTCGTCAGTCGGCTGAAGGACGTCATCGACCTCCAGAAGATTGACTACATCATCATGAACCACAACGAGGTGGACCACAGCGGCGCACTCGTGGAGCTGATGCGTGAGATCCCCAATGTGCCAATCTACTGCACGAAGAAGGGCGAGCAGATCATCCGTGGCCACTACCATCAGGACTGGAACTTCGTCAACGTCAAGACCGGTGACACCCTGTCGCTGGGCCAGACCACGCTGACGTTCATCGAGGCACCGATGTGCCACTGGCCCGACACGATGTTCACCTACATGGACACCGACCAGATCCTCTTCTCCAACGATGGCTTCGGCCAGCACTTTGCCACCAACAGCCTCTACGACGACTGTTGCGACATCGACGAGGTGATGCACGAGGCCGAGAAATACTATGCCAACATCCTCTACCTCTACAACAACATGGTGCAGCGCGCCCTGAAGCGCACGCTCGACCTCCAGCTGCCGCTGAAGCTCATCTGCCCGAGCCATGGTGTCATCTGGCGCTCCCACATCGCGGACATCATCCAGAAGTATCAGAAGTGGTCGACAGGTGAGACGGAGGACCAGGTAACGATCGTCTACGACACGATGTGGCAGAGCACGCGCCTCATGGCGGAGGCCATCGGCCGTGGCATACAGCAGGCCTCGCCGTCGACAACGGTGAAGACGATGAGCGTGACGAAGTACGACAAGAACGACGTCCTCACGGAGGTGTGCCGCTCCAAGGCCATCCTCGTCGGATCGCCGACGGTGAACCTCGGCATCACGTTTGCCATGGCGGGCATCCTCGAGATGATCCACGGTCTGAAGATCAAGGGACGCAAGGCCGCCGCCTTCGGCAGCTATGGCTGGTCGGGCGACGCGCCAAAGATCCTCAACGAGCGTCTGGAGCATGCCGGCTACGAGGTCGTCGCCGACCCGCTGAAGATGCTGTGGGTGCCGGACAAGGAGCACCTCGAGGCCTGCGAGCAGTACGGCCGCGAGTTTGCCGAGAAGCTCTAAGCGCTTCCGGGGAACGTTTGGGTCTTTTTTATAGAACGCAAATTACGCAAATTGATACGTTAATATTAATGTATTCATTTGCGTTATTTGTGTGTTTTGGAAACGGAAACAGCATCAAAACCACACCACGGAAAACAAAAAGTGACTTTTTACACTTTTGCAACCGATTGCATATCCGGACTCCTTAAAAAACACGAATTTGCACGAAACGAACAATTCCTTTACATAACTTTGCACTCGGAAACTTATCGAATATCAACTTTCATGAATAAAAAAACGATGAAAACAATGCGTTTAATGGCTTGTATGCTCGTTGCTACCCTGATGATGGCTTTGCCGCAGGGGGCATTAGCAAAAGAGATTCCCTATCTACTTACCGCTGAAACACTTAACAGCAAGTCTGCCGGTACCTATACCGAGAACACGGGCGTCAGCACTGTTTCCAGCGACAACACCTTCTACCTCGTTGGTAACTTCTTTGGCCCTAACAAGTTTATGAAAGACAACGGCGATGGCAACAACATCAACTATTCTCGCCGCATCTTCCAGTTCACCCAACAGTCTGATGGCTCTTACGCCGTCAAAATCCCTGCTACCGTAACAGCTAAAGCACAAATCCTTTCCGTCGACCTCACTGGTAAGGACGCTGCCATCTACGGTCCTGGTCCTGGCGACAACAATACGGCATTGGGCATCCATGCCAATACGGGCTCCACAAGTGGATATCCTACCACGAATGGTTGGGTTACCGGTACTCTTACTGGTCGCACCATTGCCTCTGGCACTACACTGAGCTCAGACTTTGAGACCTACAATAGCAAACCCAACTATTGGAACTTGACAACACGTAACAACAATGTAGAGACCTCTGGCGACAATGTTACGGACTACGGTGAGGATGATGGTACATATACTTTCTCCTTCACCCTGGGTACTGATGGCGTTCCTACTAAATGGACCATCAAGCACAATGCTCTGACCCGCTCTTGCTACATGATCAGCACTGCAAAGGGTGCGACCGTTCAGCGTCTGACCAATAAGCGTTCTGGAGTCAAAGAAACCTATAACAACGTGACCGACGCCGATGTATATATCGAGAGCGGCATTGGCTACTACTTTATCAGTAATGTTGCTCGTGACCACGAGACGGTTTCCTATAGCAGTTCTTCTTATGGCACCCACAAGCACATATACAACGAGTCCATTCTCCCGACAGCCAACAAACTCTTCTACATGGGTAATGGTAACAACAACTATGCAGACAACAGCGCTGATTATAACGAGGTTTCTCCTAACGAAGGGCCTGTATTGTTCGGCAACCAGACAGCTGGTAACTATACTATCGAGTACAACCCTAGCAATGGTAACAACGAGAAAGCTAAGACAGATACTCACCTTGGCATGCGTGGTCAGATTAGGGGTCTCTCAGCTACCGGCATCAACACAATCTCCATGGTTGGTAACGCTATTCCCGGCACACTGGAGAGCGACGGCACAACTTGGGACTGGGATTCGAAGGTTGCTGATATGACCTATGACTATGAGGAGAACTGCTATAAGCTTACCATCAACACCACAGCGAAAAACGATGGCACAGCAAAGTTCCGTTTCGTAGCCAACCACGACTATAAGAATACCTTCGGTGAGGAAAGCACTAATGAAGCTGATCTGGCTCGCGTGAAGTGGTCAGAGACAGGCACTGGCCACTCTGCCCTGCCCGAGGATCCGAACAAGGTGAAGAACTATACCTCCACATCAACTAACATGCCCGATGACACTTACAACATCATCTTCAATCGTGAGCCGGGTCTGTGGACGGTGCGCTTCTACATTGTCACGAAACGGGTGAACGGCCAGGCTGTGACCACCTATCACTACACCATCGACGGCACGCCGAAGATCCCTGTCGACATCAAGTGCTACATCACCGGCCAGTTGCTGCGCACCTATAGCAACAATGTAGACCTCGTGCCCGAGGATGAGAACCTCTGGGTGTATGCTGCTCAGCGTTACGACCAGACCGCAACGAAGAACAATGATACCAACAGCATCATCAAGGTGGGCGACGAGACCGGCACCGTGGTGCTCTATCGTCTGAAGTATATCCCCAAGGACGAGGGTGTGCTGCTCTACTACAACAAGCCTGATGATAAGACCATTGAGCAAGGTTATACCTACACCTTCAATCTGCTGAAGGCTAGCTACAAGGACGAGTTGAAGACCGTCATCGATGGCCTCGAGAATAACAATGCCAGCAAGACCACGCTGTGGGTGCATGATCATACGGCAACGAACTCTGAAAAGGCCAACAAGCATGGCTATGATGGCGAGGGCAAGGAAACCTGGAATAACGAATTCATCCAGAACATCACAAAGAGGAAGATCAACTCCAGCGAGTATGATGATAATGGCAACATCACGAAGCGTAACTTCGCGCTGAACATTCTGCATAACACGAAGTGGTATAAGAACCTGACGGACGCAGACAAGGCCACCAAGTATCCTGATAAGTTTGGCTTCTATCGTCTGAAGGATAAATCCACTGCCAATGCTAACAATGCCGTATTACAGCTGGGTACTGAGGTTCTTGGTAGCGATGGTGAGATCTTCGACATGGACATGGTTAATAACTCCACCTCCTCCGCTGCAAAGAAGGCAATGATCTGGCTGGAGGATGTCGACGAGCCTTTCGATAACACGGTCACCGAGATTAAGGCGGTAGAGACCATCGAGAACAAGGTTTCGAACGACAATGCCTACTACAACCTCCAAGGCATGCGTGTGGCTAACCCCACAAAGGGTATCTATATCCACAACGGTAAGAAGGTCATCATCAAGTAACACTCATTTAGCAGCGAACGATAAAAATGCAAGCAGCCAATTATAAGCACTATATCGCCCCAGTGACAGAGGTTTTACAATTAAAGGTTTGTTCCTCTTTTCTTGATTTTAGTAATGGGCAAGTCGATGAAACGATGGCCAAGCGCCACGACTTCAGCTTTGGCGACGACGACATCTGGTCCGACGACCTCTGGAGCGACGACAATACCACCAGCACGTCGACGGCGAACAGCTGGGGCTACGACGCCTTCTGGGGCGCAGGGAAGTAGGAAGCCTTTCCCCGGCCCCTCCGGTAGGAGGGGAGGCAAGAGTCCTACCCGATCCTACCATCGGTTTCCGATGGATTACTTTTGAACAACCAATAACTTCTCCCTTAACGGAAGGCAATGGCCAGAGCGCCCACAGACGTGGCGCCGGCGGTTGCCTTCCGTTTTATTTTTCTGTGCGCTATCGTTGCACATTAGAAAGAATTTCGCAACTTTGCAGCAGAAAGCAAATGTCGGCATGACGCCGAAGGAATATAGGGAGATAGGATAAAAAAACATAGATTCTCTTGCTAAGTGAGTTTTTTATCGTATCTTTGCATCGAAGGTTAGAAAGAAAGGAAAGACATGTGTGTATTAGAACAGACCCCCAGAACAATAACTGTTCGGATGAGCAATAGCCGTTGGAACAGACTTATGGAGTTAGAGCATGCTTATCAAGTTGCCCGATCCATCGTAAAAGCAAAAAAAGAAGTAGAAAGCGCTCCTGCTATGTCGGTAGAAGAAGCACTAGGATTTATTGATGCCTTATGATTAAGGAAATTAAGTTGCATGGCTTGTCTATGGCTTTTGTCAGAACGCGAGGCTATACCCCACGCTGAGGTCCCAGTGATGGGACGATTTCTCCGCATGTTTGTGGTACCACGCGTTCTGACCCTTGAGGATGAAGCCGTAGGGCAGCTCGATGTTCATACCGAGGGTGAGGTAGTTACCCATCGTGCCATCATAGACGCCGTCGTAGCGCACGAAGGGGATGGTGCTGACCTTGTCCGTGACCTGCTGCAGCACGTTGTAGCCCGCTTCGGCACCCACTGACCACACATCAGCATCGCTCGTCTTGATAAAACTGCCATCGCTGACGAAGCCACTGAGGCAGACATCCCAGTCGAAGGCACCGATGAGGACACCATCGTTCTCCATGAAGTCCGGACGCTGCAGACCGAGGGTTCCCCAGCCAGAGGTGCCCCAATAGGCACTCACGCCCACCTTCGCATAGTCATCGTCATGGTCCACAAACCAGTATTCCGATCGGGCATCCACGCCGAGGGCACGGGTGCCGCGAGCAGTAAAAGCACTGTAGATCAAGCCACCGACATCATAGTGCCAACGGCCCTGTGCGCCCCAAAAGGCAAGACCACCCTCATGCCACGTCATCGGCAGCAGCAGCGACTCGCTGACAGGGTCATAGATGGTCAGCGCCTGTCCACGGCTATTCGTCACGCCCACCGGCACATCGATGATGCCCGCCTTGACGTTCAGGCCGGAGCTCCACCGCTTGTTCACATAGAGTAGATTGGTGGTGTAGTCGTCCCGGAAGTTGTTGCCCCACTCGTTATCCTCGCGAAAACGCTCATACTCCAGTTCGGCCACAAACGACCAACCACGTGGCAACTCCAGTGTGCCGGCCACCGTCACATGAGGAAAGTCCCAGAGATGGGGCACACCGGTTATCTGACCATAGTTCACCTCCGTGGCCACCTCGCCCGTGAAGCGCACGCTTTCAACAGAATCAACATCCTCTTCAGCTGTTTGACCCGAAGAGGAATATGGAAAGGCCATTGCCCCCATAAGCAATGCAGTAATAAAAAGCTTCATCCTTAAGAATCCTAATCCATAATTTCGTTGCAAAAATACCTGGATTTAAGAATATACACAATACCTAAAAGTAAGTATTTCGCTCATACATCTATAATGAAAAAGGAGACCACAGTATCACTACTCCGGCCTCCCAGGATTCTTAAAGAATGAAATTATAGATTGCGTCTTTCGACGCCAGAGCCGCATTGCGGCTTTTTTCTTATCCTTACGAGTATGCCACGCTAAGCATACGAGTGCATGCCGCTCATGAAATAGTTCACTCCGAAATAGGTAACGAGGAGTGAAAGAAAAGCGAGCAACATATAAATATGGTACACACGCGGACGCCGCATCGCCGGCAGACTCTGGCCATGGAGCGCCACGGCATAGACCATGAACGTGATAAGCGCCCACGTCTCCTTCGGGTCCCAACTCCAGTAGTTGCCCCAGCTGACGTTCGCCCAGATGGCACCGATAAAGATGCCGAGGCCCAGGCAGGTCATCGCGGGGTAGAGAAAGATTTTGCTTAATCCTTCACAAGCCCCTCCAAAGGATTGTACTTCACAAGCCCCTCCTAAGGAGGGGATGTTCAAATGACAATGCTTCCCCAAGAAGTCTACGATAAGCCAGGCAAGGGAGGCGATGAAGGTCAGGGAGAGAAGGGCATAGGCCATCATGATGATGCTCACGTGTATGGAGAGCAGTGGGCTGTTCAGCACCGGCATGCGCGGCGTGATAGCAGGATCCATCTCGCCGATGTGGCTCACGAGGAGCATGAAGCCACTCATCAGCAATCCGAACGTCGTCATGATGTGCAGCCGTGACGATGACAGCAGTGCCACGAGCATGATGAGCCATGCCATGAAGAGCATCGTCTCATAGCCATTGCCGATGGGTATGGTGCCACTGATCATCCAGCGTAGTGCCAGGGCAATGGTGAGTGCCACAAACGACAGGGCCATCGCCAGGGAGAAAAACGTGTGCTGATGTCGGCGGGTGATGAAGAAGATCGACAGGAAGCCCAGCGTGAGGTTCACGATGAAGAGTATCGTGGCAAACGGCACCTCATTGTAGATGTGCTCAGCCCTGACCCGTTGTTTTGACGGGACAGATGCACCGCCAAAACGATGCTGGTATTTTAGCAGCTTGTCGAAGAGCTCGTTCTCCATATCGGTCTTGCCCTCACGTGCCAGTTGCTTTGCCATGAGGAGGATGGAGTGGACATACTGCTGCTGCGCCTTCGGCATCTGCGCCGGCAGACTGTCGGTGGGCGTGAACCACTCCACCACGCCATGCCCGGTAGTGAATGGGAACATCTTCAGTGGTGAGCCCTCGGCGACCTGCATGACGAGCATCAGCTTGTCGTCCATGTCCAGCACCTGCTTGGAGAAGGCGTCGTTCTTCTGGCTGGCATCGGCAAGAAACTGTCCCAGCCGGTAGCCGTTCTGGTCGAAGAAAGCGGCGGGAGCCACATAGCGTTCCATGCCCATCTGCTCGCGGAGCTTGCCACCCTTGACCTTCACCACGGGCTGCTGCATCCACTCTTCGGGCCAAAACATGAAGCCCGTGAGCACCTGTGTCGCCGTGAAACCATTGTAGGACGTCCGCCCATAGAGCTTCTTCGTGAAGTCGATGGCAAAGGTCTCCATGGGACAGATGCGACCGTTGTAGACGATGAAGGTCCGTGCGAAGCGGTCGGCTGTCGGACGTGGCAACACGCTCTGCGCCTCTGTCGGCAGCGTCATCGCCATCAGCGGCAAGAGCAACATTGCGCCACGCACCACCTGGCTTCGCAGGAGCGTGCGGAACGTGCCACGACGGTCGATGAGCATCCACAGCAAGCTGATGAAGAGCAGGCCGTAGCCACAGTAGGTCACGGGGATGCCCCACAGGTCGGAGCTCACCGCGAGCACCGAGCCCCGCATATCCTCGTCGAAGCTGCTCTGATAGAGGCGTGTGCCATAGCGGTTGTAGATGTGGTTCATCGAGATGGTGTAGTTTTCCTCCCTACCCTCTCGCTTCACTGTGACAGCCGACTGATAGTCCATCACCGCCGCCTGCCCGGCATGATAGCTCACGCCGAAGTGGTCGAGACGAATGGTGAACGGCAGCGCCTGCGTCACGCCGTCCTCGTCCTGGTAACTGCTGACTGCCTGGCCCTGCCGCAGATGGAGTGAGCCCTCCGCAGCCGTGAAATGCGTGATCGCGGCGCCCACGAGGATGACGACAAACGACAGATGGAGCGCCACCACCGACAGGCGGCGCACGCGGCGTTGGAGGAAGTAGGCGATGCCAGCAGCAACGCCCACCGCCCACAGCGCCGTGAACCACCACGCACCATAGACATGCTCCGAGGCATAGTCCTGTCCCCGGCTGTTGCCAACGATGGTAGCAGCGGCCATCACGATGATGAGGACGACATAGACGATGCAAACGATTTTCTTCATCATTCCAAGAATCCTGTATATGCTAACTTTTTAAATCGACCTGATGAACTTCACCACTGCGTCGCGGTCGTTCTTGTTGAGGTTGTAGAACTTCATCGCGGTGGTGTAGGCCTGACTGTTCTTGCTATAGCAGTGCCACATGATGGCCTCCACCTCGTTGCGGGCACGGGCATCATGCAGACGGTCCTCAGCAGCAGAGTTAAGCATCGACAGGCCGCGGCCCCAGAGCGGCGTGGTGCGGCACCACGATCCGTGGATGTCGTTCTTCATGTCGAGCTTGTGCTGGATGAAGTCGCTGTACGGCCAGATGGTCTGGTGGGCATACCGCGGCAGCTTCTTATTACCCAGGATGACCGACGTGCCATGGTTGTCGTCGCCCGTCGTCCATGACGGCTTGTGGCAGTTGACACAGCCCATCTCCATGAAGAGCTTCTTGCCCTGCTGCACCTGCGGGTCGTTGAGGTTGCGGGCGCGCGGCACAGCGATACCACGGTGCCAGACCATGAAGGCATGGTAGGCCTCATCATTTACTTCGGGTTTGAAGTTATAGTAAGGGTTGTCGTAGAGGTTCACGTCATCGCTCGGTGAGAGCAGATAGCCCACCGCCTTGGCGATACCCTCGCGGGTGCCATCGGCATAGTAGGGGTGCATCTCCGATCCGGCAAGCTTGCCATGCTCCTGGATATAGGTGATGACATTCTCGTTCTCCGACATCGCCTTGGCCCATGCCTCCGTGGAGCAGATGTGCTTGATGTCGGAACGGAGCACATTGAGCTCATCCCACAATGCCACATCGTTCTCCAGACAGCCGTCGAGCAGGTCGTAGTTGAAGCGCTTGATGAACTTCTTGCCAAAGGCATCCTGCACGTAGGCATCGTCCTTGAGCTTCTTGGCCGTGTTGTCCCAGAACTCCGGGTTCAGCTCCACATACTTGCCCTCAGCGGCATACTGTGCGGCAAGGTCGTCGTTGGAGATGGCATCGATGAGTCCGAGGCCCTGGAAGTTGCACGAGGCAATCAGGCGCACAGCATAGCCCGTGGGTCGCGGATCGGTGTTGAAGGCATCCTCAGGGATGGTGACCGTCGGATAGCGGAGGCGGAACGTCTCGCCATCAGCGAAGTGCATCGGCACGCCCGACGGCATCTCCGCCACCTCGTTCCACTGGATGTTGATCTTCGAGGGATCGAGTGGCGGCAGGAACGGTGTCTGTGCCTGCAGCTGCGTGAATGTCGTCAGCTGTGCGATCGGCTCACCGTCGTTGCTGTCCTTGCCGTCGACGGGTGTATACACCGAGACGATATAGCCATTGCCCTTCACGGGGTTCATATCGCTTCGACTGTGGCCATGGGCATAACCGCCCGAGTGGCAATACTCACATGAACGGCGCGAGGCCACGGGGCCCCAGCCTTTAAAAGGCTTTGTCGAGAGGGTGTACTTTGCGCTGGCCATCATGTCGCCCTGGTTGAAGAGGTCGGTGAGGCCTTGCTGGTCGACGGCAGGCGTGTTGTCCTCGTAGCAGTTGGACGAGATGCTCTCCGTCGTGCCGAGCTCGCCACCGGGATACCACTCCGCAGCGGTGAAGTTGCCCACCGCCTGACCCACGTAGTTAGCCTCAGGCTGATTGGTTGTGTTGTTGTCGTCGCTGTCGGAACAGGCCGTCAAAGCCAGCAGTCCGGACAGCATGAGAAGGGAGAATTGGTTGTTTGTTTTCATTTCATTCTTTATTTGTTTTGTCGTAAAAAGCAGAAAAGCGGTGGGGGTATTTACCCCCATGCCGCTTATTAGATTGACCTGATGAACTTCACCACCGCGTCACGGTCCTCCTTCGGGAGGTTGTAGAACTGGATGGCGGAACTGTAGGAGTGGCTCTTCTTGCTGTAGCAGTGCCACATGATGGCCTCCACCTCGTTGCGGGCACGGCAGTCGTGCAGACGGTCCTCAGCACCGGTGTTGATGAGCGAGAGGCCACGTCCCCAGAGCGGCGTGGTGCGGCACCATGATCCGTGGATGTCGTTCTTCATATAGAGCTTGTGCTGCATGAAGTCGGAGTAGGGATGGATGGTCTGGTGAGCATAGCGCGGCAGTGGACGGCCAGCGATCATCGCGGGCTCCCAGTAGTTGTCGTCGCCTGTCTGCCAGGTCGGACGGTGACAGTTGGCACATCCCATCTTCAGGAAGAGCTCCTTGCCACGCTGCACCTGCGGGTCGTTGAGGTTGCGGGCACGAGGGATGGACAGGCCGCGGTGCCACACCATGAAGGCATAGAACTGGTCGGCCGTCTGGTCAGGAGTGAAGTTGTGCCACTCGTTGTCAAACTGGTTTGTCGACGGCGAGAGGAGGTTCTTCACCTTCTCGGCAATCTTCTCATCGGTGTCAGCATAGTAAGGCGATGTGGGATCGGCCTTGATCTTTGCGATGACATTGGCGTCCTTCGACATCGCGTCGGCCCACGCCTGCGAAGAGTAGAGCTTCGGACGGTCGGGACGTGAGACATTGGTGATGTTCCACACAGCGTTGGCACCAGGGCCATCCTGCAGCGAGGCACGCGTCAGGGCATAGGTGAAACGCTTGATCTTCTTCACGCCCGTACCCTTTTGGCCGTCAGCATACTGTCCGGCACCCATGGTATACCAAGCGCCAGCGGCCCAGTTGTTGGCCGCGGCATCCCAGATTTGCGGGTTGACATGCTCCGACACATCCAACCCTGCCTTCTGGAAGTAGGCTGCCTCGCGGGCATACTGTGCCTTCAGCGAGTCCTCCGGGATAGCGTCGATGAGACCCGTACCCGGGATGCCGATGGTCGTCTCGAGACGTACGGCATAGTTCGTCGGCTTGGGATAGGTGTTGAATGCATCCTGGTCGATAGTGATGTCGGGATAGATGAGGTCGAACGTCTCACCATCGGGGAACTTCATCGGCAGGCCGCTCTCCATGGCGGTGACGTGCTCCCACTTCATGTGTATGCCACTCTCGTTGATCGGCGGGAGGAACGGTGCCTGCGCCTGTGTCTGCGGCATACCCGTCACCTCAGAGATGTAAGCACCATCATTGGAGCCCTCAGAGGTGGGGTGATAGATGGCCAGCAGATAGCCATTGCCATTGCCATAGCCGGTGACATACTGCTGCATGCGCTTGCCATGGCCATACTCCGGATGGCAGTCGAGACACGAGCGGCGCACGGAGGCAGGGCCGAGGCCCTTGAAGGGCGCGGTGTACTCCGTATACTGGCGCTCAAAGATCTGCTCTCCCTGGAAGAAGTTGTCGAAGAGGCCCTGGTTGGCGTCGACGACGGGTGCCTGATCGGAATAAGCGCTCGAGGAGGTGTTCTCCGTCGTACCGAGCTCACCGCCGGGATACCACTCATCAGCGGAGAAGTTGCCTACGGACTTGCCAATGAAGTTGGCCTCGGCAACATTGCTTTTATTGTCGTCGTCATCGTCGTGGCAGGACGTGAAGCCCATGCCGACCATGGCGGCCGTCAGCATAAATATTGGAATTCGATTATAGTGCTTCATTTGTATAATAGACTAATGTCATTGTTTAATGCCATAATAGCTCTACGGGCAATGGTGCGCCCGCAGAGCATATCTTTCTCTCCTCCCCGCATAGGGGAGGGGTTGGGGGGGAGAGGCTGTCGTTACTCGTCCGCCAGCTTGTTCACCCATGTGCCGGCAGCACTGAGGGCGTCGTCGAGGGCCTGCACCTTGTCGATGCAGTTCTTCACCTGTGCATCACCGGGAGCATCGATGAAGGCCTTGCCGCTCTTCTTGGCAGTCTCCAGGGCAGCGATGGCCTCGTTGAGGGCGTTGTTCAGTGCGTCATACTGCGGATACTTCTTGTTCTTCAGGAAAGCCATCAGCGAGTTGTTGGCCGGGGTGTTTACGGTCTCTGTGCCGCGCACGCCATAGAGCGAGTTCTTGATGGAGTAGATGTTGTCCTGATAGTCCTGGAACGAACGCTTGCTGTAGGGCGACTCGATGTAGTCGCTGGCATCCTCAGAGGTACCGGTGCCTGTAGCTACACGGTAGGCCTGACCGAGCTTTTGGGTGTAGACCTCCTGGCAGATGTTCTGCAGCGTCTCATGCCAGGTGGAGAACATGCCCTTGCCGTTGGCCACACCCTTGACGTAAGCGCCATAGGCGATGCCGGCAGAGCTCAGGCCAGCGTAGCGTGTGCCGCTGATGACCCAAGAGGCATTGTTCTTGATCTGAGCGATATGGGAAGCATTGGCGCTGTCGCCGAGCCAGCCATACTCCAGCAGGAATGTCATGTTGCGAAGGTCACCGGACACGGCAGCGGCGAAGGCAGCCTCGTCGAGGGTGTTCACAGAGGTCAGACCCTCTTCTGTCTCCTTCTCAGCGGTGAAGGCAGCGAGGGTGCGGTTAGCGCCATTGCGGAAGAGCACGAACTCCAGTCCGTGGAAGCCGAGCACAGAGTCGAACTTGCCGTTGTTGTCGTAAATGAACTTTGCCGAGTTGTCGCTCTTGATGCCGGCGATGACCGTGGCATTGTTGAGGGCCTTCTCCAGCTGGTCGTGGTCGAGAGGCCATGAGTCGATGTGCGGATCGATCTCGTTGTCGGAGGCAGCGCCATAGAGGAATGCCTCACTCTGCTCCCAGTGGCGGCGTGCATTCTTGAAGGCTTGGCAGGCAGCGTCGATGTCGGCCTGCGTCAGCGTGCCGGCAGCGCGCTTCTTGTAGAGGTTCTGACAAGCGTCATAGAGTGTCTGAGTATTCTCAGCCAGTTCCTTATAGGTTGGCTCCACGATGTTGTCTACATAGTTGTCCACGATGGCCTTCATCACGGTACCATTGTTGTCCTTGCCGCCATCGTCGCCGTTGTCGTCACGGCAGGATGTGAATCCCAGTGAGAGTGCACCAGCCATCAGCGCCAGTGCCATGAACTTCATTTTCTTCATTTTCTTAATTGTATAAAAAGATGTATTTGAATTGTTTATCTATGTAATCATCCCCTCCCCGCGAAGCAGGGGAGGGATGCCCGCTTTAGCGGGCGGGGAGAGGCTAAAGGAAGAACCCTTCGTACGCAATGCCGATGTTGATCGCCGGCTCATTGTTGTAGCCCGACTTGAACTTCCGATAGTTGTACTCTGCCTTGATGCTGATCTCCCGCACGGGATAATAGTTGATACCCCCCGCGAAGACGGTCTTCGACGTCCACTGCTTCGTCGCGGCGTGGATGTAGCTGTTGTAGTGCTCGGCATGTCCGAAGACGTAGAGCTTCTGGTTGTCGGCACGCAGCTTGGGGATCTGCGAGAAGATGTTGTAGCCCGCCTCAACCATCCAGGCGATGGCGTGGGAGCCGAAGTACTTGGAGTTGCCGCTCTCGTAGGGCTTGACATACTGTACGTTAGGATAGACCAGGTTAGCGATCTTTTGTGCGTCGCTGACGTATCCGTAGTCGATGTTTCCGCGGGCAATCCAGTTGTAGCGGTTGAACGTGAAGTCGAAGCTGCCCAGATAGACATTGCCCTTGATGTTCTTCTTCTCGCCCTTCTCACTGTCATGGGGCACATTGTTGTGCATGGCCTGTCCATAGTAGCCGCTCACAGCCAGACGGAGGCCGGGGATGGCGTAGTTGTCGATGCGTCCGGCGACGGCATACTTGTTGGCGACCTCAAACTCGAAGGGGTTCTGCGTGCCGCCATTTATCCAACCGGAGCGGCTGAAGTGGTAGGCATCGAGACCCGCCAGGCCCTGCAGCTCATAGCGCCACGTGCCGACCTTGCCCCAGAGGGAGACACCCGTCTGGTGCCAGGTGGAGGGGAGGATGGTGTTCTCGCCCTCAGGACGATAGACCGTGAAGAAGTTGAGTGGCTCGTGGTGGGCGTTGACCAGTCCGAAGGGCACGACGATGTGTCCTGCACGGAGGTTCAGCGCACGGGAGAACGACTTCTGCAGCCAGAACTGCTCGAGCTCTACCTCGCCGCCCTTCTCCTGTTCCTGCTCAAACTCGATAGCCTCGTCGGCCTCATATTCCACTGAGGCGCCCGTGCCACCGTGCTCAAACTCGATCTCCGTGCCCATGGTCCAGCCTTTGCCAAAATCATAGCCGAGGTAGATGACGGCATGGGGGATGTCGAACCGTCCATGACTGGGGTCGTTCTTGTAAGCACCGGGATTGGTGTAGCGGTTGCCGTTGTCACTGTAGAAGTTTCGGCTATAGGCCACCTCGCCATAGCCACCCACGCTGAGGCGCTTGCCACCGGCATGGCTCATGACGGAGTCCGCAGCATTGACCTGCGCATCGGCGGGCATCGCAATGCCCAGACCTAAGAGTGATGCGACGATCGGGAGTGTAATCTTGTTCATTCTTTGAATTTTGACTGTTATCATTTCGGGGTGCAAAATTACACAAAAAACGTTAACAAATCAATACTCAAATATGGGTAAACCTGCCAATACCTACTTCTATGTATTGGCGGGATAATACCTACTTCTAGGTATTGACAGG